>Ga0307487_1000653_pt1 | contig 26400 bp, 18 predicted proteins | sample CBIW12metaG_FD_203665 | JGI IMG/M metagenome (GOLD analysis project Ga0307487, IMG submission 203665) | Sea-ice brine microbial communities from Beaufort Sea near Barrow, Alaska, United States - CBIW 1.2 | ecosystem: Environmental > Aquatic > Marine > Coastal | place: USA: Alaska | collected... | reverse complement strand
CTATCTCTGGCGGAAATATAGTTTCTTTCGAGAACTGGGATACCAATATGGCAGACGACTTCTCTGGTATTTATGCCGACCTTCAGAATAAACCCCAACTGTACGACAAGACAGAAATTGACAATCTTATTCTAGGTATAGAAACTACCGGTGGTACACCTCAGAACCTAAACCTTGATAAAACTACCCTTACTATTTCAAACGGAAATTCCATATCTTTCAATAATTGGGATGTGAATGCAGCTGATGATTTCTCCGGTGTTTATGACGACCTTCAGAATAAACCCCAACTGTACGACAAGACAGAAATTGACAATCTTATTCTAGGAATAGAAACTACCGGTGGTACACCTCAGAATCTAAACCTTGATAAAACTACCCTTACTATTTCAAACGGAAATTCCATATCTTTCAATAATTGGGATGCGAATGCAACTGATGATTTCTCTGGTATTTATGATGACCTTCAGAATAAACCAGTGTTGTTTTCTGGTGTATATGCCGACCTTCAGAATAAACCCCAACTGTACGACAAGACAGAAATTGACAATCTTATTCTAGGTATAGAAACTACCGGTGGTACACCTCAGAACCTAAACCTTGATAAAACTACCCTTACTATTTCAAACGGAAATTCCATATCTTTCGAGAACTGGGATACCAACGTAAATGACGATTTTGATGGAGCATACTCCAACTTAACAGGAGTGCCTAAAATCTATACTCAGGATGAGGTTGATATTATAAAAGCAGAAATTTTAATAGAAGTAGATAATGCTTATATAAAAAAATCTTCCGTAATTAATGTTTCTTCCTCAAGGAGTATTTCGCCATCAGATGTTGGTAATACTATTGCTTGTACGTCCTCGTCCACCCTAACTATAAATTCCGGATTTTCAGCTATGAAAATTGGCGATTTTTCTAATATTGAAGTTCATGGCACTACCATTACCATACAGGGATCGGGAGTTATTGTTAATGGAGTAAATTCAGGAAAAGCAACTATTGGAAATAGTAAGGATTATACCGGTGGTATAATAAGAAAAACAGGTAACAATTCTTATATTGTATTATAATGAAATATTTCTTTTATATATTTTTTCTTGTAGGTTTGGGTAATTCATTAGTTGCACAAAATTATTATTACACGTTAGATCGGACGCCGATACCCAGTACCAATGGCGGAGCCACTTATTATGTGAGTTCTACTGGTAATGACGGAAACTCTGGCACAAGCGAGGAAACCGCATGGAAAACTTTGGCAAAAGTAAATAGTTTCATACCCATCCCGGGCGACCAGATTTTGTTTAAAAGGGGAGATATTTGGACGGGTACAATTAATGTTAATGCTTCGGGGACAGCTGGTAGACCAATTATTTTAGGAGCTTATGGTATTGGTGCTAAACCAATTCTTTCAGCAGCGGTTAATACACCGGCAATTACGGCAACAGCTGCAAATAGAGGTTATTGGACAATAGATGGGTTAGATATAAGATCAACAGGGCATCCAAACGGGATTAATCAAACTTTAGGTATTTATTTTAATTATTGGCCAAATGAAATGGGTGCTGTTCCTGGCTGGGTTATAAAGAACTGCACTTTTAATTGTGGTATATTGGTTTCTGGCCCTAATACTTTAATTAGCAATAATACATTTGACGGTTCGGGTAATTCTAACAATACATATGGAGCAATTGGAATAAGAGGGCCTAATGGCGCAGATGTTATAATTGAAGGAAACACCATATCCAATTATACCGATAGAGGAATCTGGGTATATCTCGGAGCAGATAGACCTATTATTAGAAATAATATTATACATGATATCGCAGTAGGTGGCGACCAAAATGGTGCGGGGATAAACGTTGACGGATATGCGGTAACGAATTTTGATTCACGAATATATGGTAATACTATTTATAATTGCGGCTATGCAATAAGTCATGAAAATACTTTTGGAGGTATAACATATAATAACTTAATTTACGATTCGGGTACCGGGATGACCGTATATACTTATAGTGATGATTATGGCTCTCCGCTTAATTTATCAATTCATAACAATATTATATATAATGTTGACAGAGGCATAGAGTTGTTCCATTCGAGAAATGTGCTTTTTGCAAATAATATTTTTCATAAAGACGATTATGCAGGTACTGAAAAAACGGCTTTCACAATTTACGAATCAAATGTAAATGTTTCAGAACTAGATTTTGTCAACAACATAATATCAGGAGTATGGAAGGGTTATCCATTTAAAATATATTTCAATGATAAAACGATTTGGACTTCTTTTGATTATAACATAATTGTACCTACGGGAACTACAATTTACAGAGAAGCTGGAATCAACCGAACACTTGCCTATATGCAATCAGAGGATTTTATGTTAAACGGTCTACTATCTAATCCACTATTTACCAAAGCAGGAAGTGACTTTACATTACAATCTGGTTCACCAGCGATTAATGCGGGTGTTGGTGTTGGATTAACCTCTGATTATAGAGGTTTTGCTTTAGTTGGAACCCCTGATATTGGAGCTTATGAATATGCTAGTATAGCAGATAACATAGCTCCTATAGTCTCTGCTTTCTCAATTCCTAGAACTTCTACTTCTCAAACAGTTTCTATAACTAGTTTGACATCAACCGACAACATTGGTGTTACCGGATATCTGTTAACGGAAACATCTTCAACTCCATCCTCTAATGCCAAGGGTTGGTCAGGAACAAAACCAATAACCTATTTTTTCTCAACTATTGGTTTAAAAATGCTTTATGCCTGGGTAAAAGATGCTGCTGGTAATGTATCTCTTTCACGTAATGCCAATGTCACTGTTTCTTCGGAGTGAGTCAAATAAAATTGCGACATTTTATTATTCTTGCTACTTGAGGTCAACGCGGAAAATAGTTTTAATGAGTTTGTTGTTGTTTAAAAGTAGACTAGATTCAATTCAAAATCCCTGAATTTTAAAAATTCAGGGATTTTTTTATTCTGGATATTTTGTAATTGTGGCATTACCTGTTTCTTAATTTCTCATTGATTATGTGCCAGATAAATATAATATTTCCTAACAGGTAACGGCGCCACATACGCTCAGGTTCCTTTAAAAGGCGATAAAACCACTCTAGCCCAAAATTTATCATCCATTTAGGAGCACGCCTAACAGTTCCGGCATAAAAATCAAAAACTGCACCTATACAACAAATGTGACCTACCTGCAGCTGGTTGAAGTGTTGGTATGCCCATTTTTCTTGTTTGGGTGCTGTCATCCCAATCATTAATACGTTTGGCTGGAAAGAGTTAATGACATCGAGCATATCTAAGTTATCTCTTTCATTAAATTCTGATTTGAAGGGTGGAGAATAAGTATTAACGATTATCTTAGGGTATTCCCTCCTTATTCGCTCTTTAATTTTTTTTAGTGTTTCTTCTGTGCTGCCAAGGAAGAAACATTTACCGCCATTAATTTGCAAGCGGCTTAATTCAAATAAAAATAAATCTTCACCGGCAATTTTTTTTAAGTTACGGCCAGTTAACCATCGAACTGCCCATACTATACTTATTCCATCAGGAATTAAAACACTGCTATTTTTTAAGGATTTCTCATAAAGTGAATCTGATCTAGTAATATTGTAACAATGAGCATTAAGAGTATTAATTATTATTTTATTATCTGTAATATCACTTAATGGTTTATTATATAAAGTAAATTCTTGTAACATTATTATAGTTTTCGATTTATATGTCTAATTAAAAATAGATACTCTATCTTTCTATTAGACAATTATTCAAAGTCAAGTTTGATTTTTTCCGCTAAATTCATTGGGGATTAGCTCCCCGCCACTTGGACCTTAAAGTAATAAAGTGATTTCATCCCGTAGGGCATTTTTCCAAGTTTGAAGGCAAATTCCATTTTTGATTTTGGCTTTCCCCTTTTGATTGTTTGGATGTGTGATTGCTAGATGTTCAAGATGAGAACCTAAATACTAAATTTTTTGTAGTACCTGTTCGATCAAAAATTTATTTATAATTTCACTCATGATGGGTAAAGTGCTAGTTTACTTAGTGAAGATCCAGGTTGCTTGGATTTGTTGGACCAACCTGCTACCCTATGTTTTATCGCTAACTTATGAAAAATAAAAGCTTATCATTTCTACTCTTCCATCTCATTTTGTTGAAAAAGATTTGATTATTTTTTTTCTTTCTTTGAATTCACCGTTTGGTTTCAACTTTACCAGGGGATTCCAAAGAGACCCTAAAAGCATTTTCGACTTAAATAGTAACATACCTTCAGCATCTGATACTCCAATTCTTGGAATACTCAACATATCATCAGCTATTGAAAAATTTCTTGATTCAGTTGTGAAAGTTAAATGAATTTCAAGTTCCCTTAGGTAATTTATTTCTCGTTCTGAGAAATCCAACTCTGGTATACCATTTGGAAAAGCAAAATATTCAATCTTCTGATTTAATATTGTTGACAATTCTTGTATAGATTCTTCAATTTCATATCTGCTGGAAATATCATCTTCATTCTTTAAAATTGGATGGTTGAGTGTATGTGCTCCAATAGTCACCAACCCTGATTGATTCACTTCTTTCAGATTGTCTATTGTCATATTTTGGAACCCCTTCTTGGAAGTACGTGTTATTTTTCTATATCTATTAATTATTTCATGAATCTGACTTATCTTAAAAGACTTCAAAATAGATTCGATATGTTTCTTTTCCAAGTATTGGGATGAAATGCCCGACATATCAGAGATAATTCGTCTTAATTCTATCTGATTATAGCCCCTTATTTCCTGAAACCAATAATTTGATCTTTCCTTAATTATCTTAGGCGATACATATAATGAAGCCGAAACGTTATGTTTTTTTAAAACCGGGAATATATATTTGTAAAAAGACTTATCACCATCGTCAATTGTAATATGACAAGTGTTCCGTAAATCAAGTGTTCCCTGATAATATTCATAAATTTCTTCTACACTAATAAACTTATATTTTGTTTTTAAGTAAGTTATCATATTATCAAGCCATGCACTGTCTGTTATATGATGGAAATTTATAATTTTATTCATAGTCGTAAATTTCATTTAATTTAGCTATATATTCATTCGGATTAAATTTATCAAAAATAAATTGCCTAGAGTTATTCCCTAATTTCTGCATATACACTTTATCTTTTGATAATTTTTCAATTGCATAAACTATTTCCTCTGATGAATGAGATTTGACAAATATTCCATTAACTCCATCACTGATTACGTATTTAATTGATCCCACATTAGTAATTATTGGTACCAAACTGAACGACATGCTTTCTAATAGTGCCATTGGTAATCCCTCATAAAAGGATGGTAAAAGGAACACGTTGCATTTTTTTAATAATTCTATCTTATGTATTCCAGCAACAACCCCTTTAAATTCAAAATCACTTCCAAGTAAATCATTAAATTTTGGGATAAATATTTTTTCACCAGGTCCTTTACCCGCCATTATGAATTTAAACTTAATCCCTCTCTTTTTTAATGATTTCAATGCCAAAAAGATATATTCAATTCCCTTGTCCTCAGTGATACGACCTAAAAACAGCAGGTTCAGAATATCGTTGTTCGTATATAAACGTTCAAATTCGCTTGCTTCTTTTAAACCAATACAATTTGGAAGGACAAATATGTTTTTATAATTAAATTTTTCTTGAATTACTTTTTTTTCATGATGACCTAATACTATTACCGGATTTTTACCAGAGAAGATTAAACTTAAAAATAAGTTCGTATTTCTATATTTCGTTTTAGGTGTAAAAAGATCCCCCCCATGAATGTGTATTATCATACGTTTACCAAGATGACGCGCCATAAATATTAATGGAAAGTCTCGTATAATTGAAGCCTTAGTTAATGCTAGATTAAAATGTACCAAAATATCTTTTAATGTAACCATTAAATAGAACCATTTAAGGTATACTCTGAGAGTTCTGAAAAACCATTTTAAATTACGTATTTCATTATCTTTTCTACCTAATTCGAAATGCAAATATTCATTTGTAGAATTATACCTGATTATAAATTGCGTTACAGACGAGATTCCACTCACATTTTGATTTATGTTAAGAGAAGGGGAGGTTATAATGATTTTCATAGCAAAATTCTATTCATCATTATTAAAGGTTTAACCAGAATTATCATAACTTCATCAAAAATTAATTCTTGCTTTTACATTTATGTAGGCTTCCTCTTATTTACAGCAGCATAGAAAGAAGAAATTTATTTAACATTTTTATCTAAAAGATCCTAAATTAGTTATACATATTTCCATCAGCAGCGGAAGCAATGATGATTTTTTTTACAGATTAAACCTTTTCCTGATAATCTTATTAAGTTTTTTCACTGATTGTATTTGAATCCATAACTATTTTTCTGCATTGCCTCACAAAGGATATATATTTATTTTTGTTTTTTAGCAAAGTTTCTTGTATAAAATCTTCCTTCTTTTTAAAGTTTTCTATAGCACGTTTATGCATATTAAATAAAGAGAGCGCAGTAAAATTTTCCTTATTATTTAAATAATTTTCTTCAATATTAAATGATTTAAATAATGTTTTATTTTTATTTTCACCATATTTAGTAACTTCTGTAAAATATTCAGGAAATACAATGACAGGAGTCAAATTCTTAATACAAAAAATGGAATCATGAAATCGATGGGTAATTACGAGAGTAAAATATTTATATAGCCCAATATGCTCAAATGGAGCTAAATCAGTGAAAATTAAATCAGCATAGTATGCTGGTCTAAGTGAAGCAATTATATATCCTTCTTTTCTGAAAAAATTAGCTAAATCTGTAGCCCATATCGTATCTCTCATTAAATGAAGGCATACTATAGGTTTTGTGAATACCAAATTTTTACGTTTGATATATTGTTCAATGTAACTATAATCTATCTCAAACGTAAATGTAGGATCTGGCACGAATTGTAATCGATTATCTTTTTGTGTTGTAAAATGCGATAGAAGTCTAAAAGTAGCCTCATCTCTTACGCCCAATAAAGAAAAGTCATTAACAGTACGTTGGATTTGATTTATTTGATTCGTTGAGAGATTTTCATAAGTTTCTTTGTGCGATGAAGCTGCTATCAAGAATTTTTTACATTTGACAGTATCATTTAACCAATAGGCGGTTAATTCATCATTTTTAGCTCTTTTTAGTTCAAGTAATGTATCAGAACCTACAAAAATTGCATCATAATTTTGATTCTTTATAAAATCAATTGAATCTTTCAGGTTGGCAGTAATTAGCTTGGATTTGCTGAACGTATAATCATTTTTAAAGAAGTTCTTGTACTTTACAATTCTTATGTAATCATTGATTAATGATTTCAATGAAATCTGGGATAGATATGGCTTCATTGCGGGTTTCCACCCCGAATAATCTATAATTTCTACCTGATCGTGTGGAAATTGTTTTTGAATTGCTTTAAGTGTGCAATAAGATTGCATATTGGTGCCAATGTTTGCATATTCTTTTATATATGTTAAAATACCAATTTTTAGCATAATATCTTTATTTGGTTTGTAATTCCCATTCTATGAATTTAAATTCTTCTTCTACAAGTCTATTTATTAAGGATTCATTTGTCATATTATAATTCCAACCCAGCAAATCCTTCGCTTTAGAATTATCTCCATATATTATTTCAAGGTCTGTTGGCCGCAACAAAGATTTATCCAAAACAACATATTTTTCTATGTCTAATTGCATTAAATCAAATACACAATTTACAAGTTCGCTTAAAGACCATACATTTCCGGAACAAATTAAAAAATCACCAGGTTCTTTGTATTGCATTATCAGCCACATTGCATATACATAATCAGGTGCATATCCCCAATCTCTTTTTATTTGAATATTACCCAATCTTAATGGTCCTGCATTAATCCCCAGTTTAATTTTAACTACCGTATTAATAATTTTTTTTACCACATAGTTAGCTCCTCTTAAAGGAGATTCATGATTAAATAAAATTCCGCATGAGCTAAATATTTCATTTGTTTCTCTGTAATTAATAGCTAACCAATGTGCAGCTGCTTTTGAAATACCATAAGGACTTGCAGGTTTAAAAATTAAGCTTTCTCTTAGCGGTAAATCTATTTGGGGTACATTTCCAAACATCTCACTGCTAGATGCCTGATAATATTTTATCCCCTGATCAAATTTTTTGATACATTCAAGCCAGTATAATACGCTGGTAATATTATAGTCCAAAGTGGAAAAAGGATCAATGAAAGAATAACTCACTGAGCTTTGAGCTGCCAAATTGTATATTTCGGATGGTTTAACTATATCTAATATCTTAAGAATTCTTTCTCTATTTAAAGTAGAGAGTTCAATAATATTAATATCTGATTCAATTCCTAAATATCTCAGATTTATGTTATTGAAATCCAGCCCATCCCTTGTTATTCCAACAACATAATAGCCTTTTTCAAGTAATAGCTTAGCTAGGTAAGATCCATCCTGTCCACTAATTCCAATAATAATTGCCCTCTTCATAATACAATTTTAAATAGCATTTTAAACTTTAAAGTTATTGATTCAGTATCTAAATGGCTTTTAATTCCAATCATTTTCTTAGCTGTTGTGAAAAAAATAATTAAGTAAAAAATTCAGGGTTATGTGAGATTGATTTGATTTAAGCTTAATATGAATAGAGGTTCTCATCTGGTGAGTCAACGATGATTATCCTCATATTTATTTACTCAGACAATCATTTAAAAAATCTTTATACATAAGAACTATTTTATCAAGAGCAAATTCTTCTTTAACAAAACTCTTTATATTATTTATCAGTCCCTGATAATTTTCTTCATGCTCAGAAATAACCTTTTTCATAATATTAGTCAGACTTTCCTGTGACTCATTTTTGAAAATGAATCCTGTGGAACCATCAATCACAAATTGCTTGAAAGATTCAATATCTGAAACAATTACGGGTTTATTATATTGGTATGCTAATGTAAGCACACCGCTTTGTGCACCATCTTTATAAGGTAAGACCATATAATGACAAGATGAAACCAAATCAGGAATGTCTTTATTCGGTATGATTTCGATTCTCGTTTTAACTCCACTTTCGTTAGCAATTAATGATTCATAATATTCCCAATTCACGCATTTACCAGCAATGAATAGCTCAATGTTATTAATACCCGAGTTACGTAATTCACGAAAGGAACGAATTAATAAGTCAAGTCCTTTGTATTCTTTGATATATCCAAAAAATAAAAATCGAATAACATTATTGGGCGGTAACACATTTGAATTTCCATAATCCTCCAATGTAAGCGGGGCATAATAATGATTTTTATCAGGAGCTATCTGCTTAATAATATTTAACTGATATTCTGAAAATACATGAAAATTATTGATCCTCTTATAAATATAATTCTGGTATACATCCATCCACCTTTCATTACTAGCCCCTTTGGGAGTCCTGACATTATGCACTCCATAAATAACTTTATTTGGATTAACAAATTTCAAAAAAAGGGGAAAGAAAAATGGGAACCCATGAAAGGAAATATAAATCAAATCAACTTTTAGTTTTCGGATTTTAACTAGAAATTTTATATACTGCCATATAATGCGAGGATCCTTTTGCCTAAATTTTAGATGGTATTCCTTTGGTTTAAATGTGTCAAATCCTAATCCGTCAGCTTTTATTTTTGTATTATAGCTATTAATCAGAATCCATTCAATATCGAACTCATTAATTAAATGTGGAACTATATAAGGATCAACACATAAAAAATAATCAGGAGTTATCCAACAAATTCTTTTTTTATTTTTACTCATAGAATTTTTTATATAAATTTTAAAAGGTTGATCGATGTGATTGGTTAATTTCCATTTATACGTTTTTCTTGATAATTTATTTGATTGTAATCAATTTGATATCTAAAAATATTGGAATAAAAGAAACTAAAGAAGAATATCTTCATATTATTCTCCAATGATAACTTAAAATTGGAATTTGTACTATTTTATAACTATTTTATAGACTAACTGAAATAAATGAAGCTTTTCCAATAAGCTCTTAATTTTATGTTTGGTATAAACCTTAATTTCAGTCCATATTTTAATTTTATTCTCATGATAACCACCATCAAATGATGGAAGCGTAAACCCTAATATTTTATATAAATAATATCTTGACTTCTGTCTTACCTTTTTACTATTTATGTTTTCATGTTGTGATTTTTTAATGTCTTCAAGCGAAATTGACTGTGTGGTTATCATATTCGATTCTCTCATTCTTTTCACGAGATCATCTGCTTTTTCATTTCTGGTTATGAGAACTGACCATGGATTAATATCTTCTAAAAAACGAGGTAACCACGCATCGCCACATGCTAAATCGGCAAGTTCTCCAGTAGCGTCAACACATAAATGACATCTTAAGTGTTTGGATATGCCATTTAAACCAACATATTTTGGATAGGGAAGTTCAATTTTTTTCCCTGTTGTTTCTTCTATTAACATACTACCTGGCTGCCCATTGCCTCTAAATCTAAAAAATTTGATTTTGTTCGATTTTATCCCTTTTCTTTTAGCGATAAGCCTAATATTGTTATAACTCTTAAATCCGCCACAAAAGTTCGCGATAGTTATGAAAATATTTTTATTAAATGACTGATCAATTTTTTGTATATTCCTTATTCCAGCTATTTGACATGGAGTTCCTATAATTGCTACACAATAATCATTATTTTTAATTTCCCTTATAGCATTAGATAAATCTACTGGACAATATTTTGAACCTTGCGATTGTAAAATTTCTTCTCTAGATTTTGCAAGTATGCAAACCGTGCGCGGCTCTCCTTCATAAGAAAATTGAGTGGTCAATACCCGATCAACAGTTTTACTTTCTAATAAAAATATTGCTATATGACTCATTATGCCGCCAGAAGATGCTCTTTCTAAAATTTGTTTATCATTTGAAAAAGCTGCATATTGATCAAATACACGTCCTAACTCCAAATCGTACTTGGCTGATTTAAATAATATCTCTGACTCTTCAATTATATTATAACCCTTACCTGGACAAATATTATAAGCAAGTTCATCTCGCTTGTTTTCTTTAGTTATCAGTGGAATAAACTGATCTCTTTTCTCTGAATAAACTGTTTTTCCTATTTCCTCTGAATATGCACATATGCCGCATCCAATACAGAGTCCTTTTTTCACAATACCTTCGAGATTTTTCATTTAAAGCTTTCTATTTTAGAATTATTACGATTTAGAAAAACATTGAATTTGAATAGCCCTTTTGATTTATTTATATAAATGCTTAGGCAAAATATGACTAACCAAAATGCAAAAAAAAGTAAAGTAGAATTTACCCACTTATTTAGCAAAAAATAGCTACCAATAGAGAATACACTCAATGCATAGAATTCAAAAACATGTCTAACTGAACTAATGCTTTTTTTAATTAAGAAAACATCCTGCAAAATATGAAAGACTACAAACCCTAAAAAAATTGAAATAATAATCACGTTAAGCGATTTAAAAAAGTATGCACCAACAATACAAAATATTACATTGATACTCATTAAAACGACATTAAACCACATATCCAATCTTTCATATTTCATAGCCACCAGAACATTTGCTTGTAAAAAAGCAGTTGGGAAAACTAAAATTGTTAAAAACATTAGTTGGGTATAAATCCCAGTTCCTGCATAATCCGGCCCAAATAAAATTGGTATTAAAAAGTCTGCGAATGAATAAATAAATGTGAAACAGAGAAGTCCAAATAATAAATAATATCTGTGTACCTTTTTGTAAAAGGCACTAAGTTCTTTAATCTTATCATCTTTAAATAAATTTATTAGGATTGGAAAAAAAGTAGTAGCAACTACTATAGGTAATAATTGAACCATAGAGAATATTTTATAAGAAATCTCATAATTAGCTACATCCCCAGATGATAATGCTTTTGAAATGATAATTGCCGCGGCACGCCAATTTATTATTGAAGTACCACCCATGATAATAAATGGCCAATTCAAAACCAGTAGGTACTTTATATAATTTAGCGATATCTTATATTTATATAGCGATTTTAAATTTATTAACCCTGATAAGCCAATTCGCAAGAATAAATTTAAAGTTACAAATCTTACAATAACAAGAATTATACAAAGAGTTATAATTGAAAAGGGATATACGAATAAAAAACATGTAGCAACAAATTTTAAAAATGCATCTATTGAAAGTATTATAAATGTTTTTTCTTGTTTAAATTCCGAAATATTAATGCATTTTATTGCATTAATTAAATTATCAAAAACGATATTTATACCTAATAAAATTGTCAGAACATGTATAATTTTATCATCATATAACAAAAATCCTAGAATAATATTTAGCAAATAAAATGTTATACCGGAATAAATTTGAATTTTGAAAAATTTGTAAATCAGATCTTCCTTATTCTCGGTACCTGTGATTTCCCTTATAAACCATTGACTAAGGCCTAATGAAGAAAATGCGGATAATAATTGGTATAAAACTGTTGCAATTATAAAATTGGCAAATACCTGTGTAGCATAATGTCTTGCAATCAGAATAAAAAATAAACTCAGCAGTATACTTTGAAAAACCTGTGAGGTAATCCCCCAGGAACTATTCACAAATATCTGATTCTTACGTAATTGCGTGAATTTCATAGTTATTTTAAACATGAACCGCTTTGGGTGAATTTTTTGAAATAATTAATAAGCTTAATAGTGTAATTAATAATACTAATATTCTCTTATCAGATAATGAATTTACAGTGGTAAAGGCTATCATCCAACTTATAACTGCTGCTACCAAACAAATTATATTAAAATTTTTGAAACGTATATATGTTACAACAGCATTTTTAACCGGTATTAAGATTAGTAAGAGAACAAGTACAAAACTCAAAAGACCACATTCGATCAAAATTTGCAAGTATCCACTCTCAGTGCCATAATATACTATTTCATTGTCTATTACATAATATCCACCGAGAGAATGTGCAATAACATAATTAGAATGATTACCAATCCCAATACCAAGTATAGGGTTTGAAGAAAATATGAGCAAATCAGTTTTCCAAATTTCATTACGGACATCAAGTGAGGTGTTAATATCTTCAGTCCTATTTAATAAACTAAAGTATTTGGGATAGTTGGAAATAATAAAATATCCGATTAAACAGAAAAATATTGCAATAATCCATGTTTTACTACTTTTGGCTAAAAGAATAATCAATAAACCAATTAACAGTCCCCCAAAAGCTGCTCTACTCCCTGTTAGAAAAATTGCCAAAACAACTAAAATAAAAAGCACTATGTTTAAGATACCCGGAGTAGATTTGGTCTCTTTATTCCTTAAAAAAAGAAAACCAATCATACTTAAATACTGGGCGTACTTTTGTGGATCTTGAAAATAACTTGGAAACCTCGAGGCTTCGGTACCTAATTCTAAGTAAGTATTTGGATTTAAATCAGGATAAAATGTAAATTCTATTCCTATAATTAATTGGATTAAAAGGAAGATTAACGATAATATACAACCTAATTTTAAATATTTAATGATAAGGTTTATAAAACTTAAATCTTTTAGACATTCATCAATTAACATTTTTGAATATATAAAAACAGAAAGGTATTTTAAAAAATTGAAAAGTGAATTAACAATAAATTCTGACTTTAAACAACTTATTAATATTAAACTAGTCAGTAGTGAAAACAAAAAGAAGTAAATATTTTTATTATTTGAAAAGTTAAAAAAATCTTTACTTGTAAAAAATATTACAAAATATGAAATGAAATCAAATACGGAGATACTTCCAAACTCTTCCGGAGTCACACCTAAATCAATAAAGGGGAATATAATAAGTAAAAAAAAAAGATATGACCTTCTTGGAAACTTATTAAAAAAAAAGTACCCCATGAAAATTACAATGCTAACTAGGGCAAGTATGTGTTTAATTTCCAAATTATCTTATTTATTTAATATCTTTTCAAATTCTTTATGCTTAATTGAAATAAATTTTAATTGGCTTTGATTCTTTAACAAACTAAAGACTTACAAATAAAAACGTGAAATATCTGTTCATCATAAAGTTAAATATAATTTTAAGAGCAATGACATCTCCTATTTTTTGTTAGCATAATCTTTATATCCATAAGTCTGGCTATATCCATATCCGTAACCGCTAACTTCCTTTATAAAACCTCTTTTTTTCAACCCATTAAAAACTATGCCTGCATGCTGTAAGGTCTTATCGGCTTGATTTTGATCCAGTCTTTCAATAATCCTCTTTGGGGTAAAATCGTGCCTAACCACAAGCAGGACAACCTCACTGAATTCGGCAAGAAGGTTGGCATCTGAAACAAGCCCTAAAGGAGCAGAGTCCATAATAACATAATCGTAGCTTTCAGATAGTTTTTCAAAAAGGAGTTCCAATTTACCATTTAAGAGTAGTTGGGTATGATCGCCCCCTTGGATGCCTGCAGGGAGGATATCTAAATTAGGATCCAGTTCTGAAGTAACCACAAGTTCCTCCAGGGTGGTTTCTTCCTTTAGGTAATCTATTATTCCCTTATGGTTCTTCAGGTTGAAGGCCTTAGAGGTATTGGGTTTTCTAAAATCCATATCGAGCAAAATGACCTTTTTCCCCGTTTGGGCTAAGCTATACGCCAGGTTTTTGCTTACAAAACTTTTACCTTCCCCCGACAAACTGGAAGTAACCAAAACTTTCTTCTTTCTGAAGGTCCTACTATACAGCCCCAGTTGGGCATCCAACTGCCTAAACTGCTCGATAATTAAGATATCTTCGGGGTTTTCCGATGAAAGTTGCTTATTTCCTTTTAAATAAGACAACTCACCAATAACGGGCAAATTGGTAGACTCTTCAATTTCTGAACGGAAAAGTATTTTTTTGTTCATCATTTCTTTAATTACCACATAGGCAGTCCAAACTCCTAACCCAAGGAACAACGCAATTCCATAAATTTTAAACCCTTTTGGACTCACAGGTTCTAAAGAGGCTTGGGCGCCGGCAACTATCGTATCATCCTCGTTTATGGGTACATAAGAGAGGGCGGTTTCTTCCCTTTTTTGCAATAGAAAGGCAAAAAGATCGTTCTTCACCGCCTTTCTACGCGTTATTTCCAAAAGCATACGTTCCTGTTCAGGAATAGTCTTTAACGCCGAACTATATTTCCCTGAATTTGCATATAAATTGGAAAGACTTGCCTGGAGATTACTTTTTTGACTCTGCACATTATCCAGGATATTAGGTCTTATTTTATCGATTTCATCAGCAAGTGAAGTTAACATAGGATTATTGACCGCCGTAGTTTTTTTTAAGCGTTCATATTCCATTTCAGAACTGTTTAGCTTCTGGAGCAATTGTGTCAAAACAGGATCATCAATACCTAAGGTTGAAGGAACAATACTTCCGCCATTATTTTTTGACTGGATATAGTTTTCTACTTTATCCAAAACGGAAAGTTTCAGGTTAATATCTGCTATTCTTTGATCGTTCTGGCCCGCATCCTCTAAGTACATCCTTCCCTGTTCGCTAAGGTCTACCAACCCTTTTGAAGATCGGTAATCCTTTATTTCAGTTTCAAGTTCATCTAACTCCCCTTCTACATTTTTAATACGGTCTTCAATAAATTTCATGGTATTGGCAGCCAACTTATTCCTGTCATCAATACCTTTCTGGTTGTAGGCCTGGATCAAATTGTTTAAAATGTCTTCTCCCCGATTGGGCACCTCATCTTCTAAATTGAGGTTTATTACAGTTGACAATTTTTCTGGTGGGGTAACTTCAAGTGATTTCAGTAAACCCTGTGTCATACTTCGAGGATTTACCAAAACAAAGTACAAAGGTTTTTTAGCTTGCTGAGCTTTGTTTTTATTCGGAAAAAACATTACTTCTCCAAAAGGACTATCAACCCATTGGTTTAAAGGATAAGTTTCCCCATCAACCTTCACATTTTTTTTCGAAAGATCAATAGTAAAATAATGTTTGGCAGCCGCGCCATCTTGAATAACGATTTTATCCTGATTTTTAAGCTTTATACGGATCGGAGAAGAATTGTAAGCTGAAACCGATTTTATATTTAAGCCCAAAAATTCCTTTTCTTCATAAAAAGGGGCATAGAGGTTCATGGTATCTACGACTTTTTTCATAAGGTCCCGCGATTGGATGACCTTGATCTCATTCTCTACTATTTTTTTGGAATCGAAAGGATTCATGGATTCCAACATTTTGGAATTATTAACACCCTTCATCTCATCTTTAATAATCAGAGTTGCCGAAATATCATACGTAGGAGTTTGATATTTTTTATAGCTCCAGGCAAGTAAAAAAATTACCACTAAAATTACAGGAAGCAATGGCCAAAACGGAAAAAACAAATCCATCAAGGTGCTAAACAAATTTTCAGATTTGGCCGATTTATGATTGTAGTTCATAGATTTGGTTTTTCTAATTATAACCTAAGGGCAATAATCCCAAATGATAGCGCGCTAAATATTACCGGTAGCCAAATGATTAGCCGAGAGGTACTGGCGACTTTTGATTTGTTGGGTTGCACATATATAATATCATTCGATTTCAAATAGTAATTGGGTGATGTAAATATCTCATCTGAAGTTAAATCGATTCTGGTTAACTCTTTAATTCCGTTTTCTTCCCTAATTAATAGCATATTGTCCCTTTGGGCATAAATTGTGGCGTCTCCCGCCAGGCTCAAGGCTTCCAATAAACTTACTTTTTCGCTGGGAATTGTCAATACCGAAGGATTGCCTACTTCTCCCAAAACTGAAATTTTAAAATTCAAGTACCTTATATTTACTATGGGCTCCACCAGCAATTTCCTTTTTATTAGTTCATTAGTAATTCCTTCTCTTAAATCTTGCTTTGTTTTTCCTGCAGCTTTAATTTTTCCTAGAAAGGGAAAACGGATATTACCTTCTTCATCTATTAAATATTCTGGAGCCCGTTTCTCATTATTTTTAGCTGTTTCTGAGCTATTCGTTGGATTAAACATCTGGGTGGCATCCGGATTTAAACTGCTTACTGAAATACTTAACAAATCATTCTCCCTTAAAACAGGTTCCAAATTTTCGAGGTTCGATTTGAACTGGGAATTTGGAATATTATCGAAATAGATGGCCTTTTTTAAATTTGCACAGGAGGTCAATGATAAAACAGCAACTAATAGGTAAATGCATTTTTGAAATTTTGTCATAGCTGAAGGTGATATATTTGTTAGGTACTAATAATAAAATATTTGTCATTTTGGATATTCTCAATATTTTGAAGATACCAATTGTACATTTTATCTATTCCATTATGTAAATCTATGGTGTGTTTCCAAGGAAACTGTAGTATTTTGCACTAACCAGAAGAATTTATCAATTCAAGGATCCTTTACAATGGAAGGAAAAAAAGCAATTAAAGCACCCACATAATACCTAAACCTGGTTCGATCGCTGGAGAAACTATTTTAAACCATTAACAGTAATCAACAATAACAATCTTCAGGAAAGAAATCATTGCAGTTCCATAACTTTTGTATTAGGACATTAATTAGTTTTTTAATTCAAATACGGAAGTTATTATTATTTATAAAGCGTGGTACACTCTTACATAATCTATGTCCATAACCGCTGGAAACATAGAATCATCTACTCCCTGGGCTCCAGCAAATCTTCCTCCTACAACCATCTCTGTTAAAAAATAAAAGGGCTGGTCAAATGGCCAATTATATTCAGTGGCATCAGATGGACGGTCCAGCGTAAAAATTATATTTTCTGGATCGTCAATATAAAATTTAATATAATTATTGGTCCATAGAATTCCGTAGGCATGAAAATCTTCCTCAACTTCCTCAAGAGCATTACTTGAGATTATTGTATTAGCATTATTTTCATTATTTGCAGCTGAATGTACGACAACATAATATGCATTGGGCAAAGAACTGAAATATTCGATTATATCAATTTCACCACAATTCGGATAGCCTACAACATCTCTATTATCACCAAGTAATCCTAATTTACACCATATCCCATTCTTTTCACCCACAGGAAATTTAGCACTAACTTCTATGCGACCGTATTCAAATGCAAATCTTCCTCTTATACTTGAAGAAGTATAATCTCCTTTGTTTTGACCTGCGCCAACTTTTCTCGCATAAATTTTTAACGTTCCATTACTCACCTCCAAATTTTCTTCCGTATAAAGCTGCAATTGATCTAAATCTCTATCTTTCTCAAAAACCCAGTTGTTCTTAAAGGAGTTCTTATCATCAAATTCCTCCGCCCAAACCAGTGTGGCATCATTCCAGTTATAATTTTCAAGATTTCCCTGGCTCGGAATTTCCATTCTTATTTTTGTCCTTTCCAGACTAGTAACATCATCATTTGCGGCATCACCTGAGGAGTCGCAACTCACTGCAATAAAACTTAGAGTTACTGCTAATAAGATTCTTTTAAATGTTAGTTTTTTCTTCATGGCCAACTTATTTATTGTGTTAATATGTATTATTCAGTCCATTAAATCTGATCTTTTCATGATTTTAAAAACTATACAAATAGAGCAATCAAAGGATTATGATCTTATCAAAATTTAAATACCAGTCATACACTTTTTTTACACCTTCATCCAGACTAGTGTCATAGCTCCATCCTAATTTTTTCAATTTTGAAGGATCGGTTAGTTTTCTCATGGTCCCATCTGGTTTATTTTCATTAAAGAATAGTTCTCCTTTAAAACCAACAATATCCTGAATGAAATAAGCGAGATCTTTAATTGAAATTTCTTCTCCTGTACCAATATTAATATGGGTATTCCTAATCTCTTTTTTAAAATTTTCCTCTATAGAAGATGAAGCTTCAAGAATATCTTTAAAGTTTACATTTTCCATTAAAAACACACAGGCATCGGCCATATCTTCGCTCCATAAAAATTCTCTTTTTGGATTGCCACTGCCCCAAATTTCAATCTTAACTTTATTATTTTCTTCAAATATTCCATACTGTGCTAAAATGCTTTTAATTTCGGTTTCGGTAGCGTTTTTAGAAATCCCGTTTATAGGAAATTTTTCAAAGTCATTTCGAATACTACCCCAGTCATTATTTTCTAAGGCTTTTCCTAAATGCATTTTTCTAAGCAAGGCTGGAAGAACATGTGTTTTTTCTAAATCAAAATTATCATTTGGACCATAAAGGTTCGTTGGCATTACAGAAATAAAATTTGTTTTGTATTGAAGGTTATAGCTTTCACACATTTTTATTCCGGCAATTTTAGCGATCGCATAAGGTTCATTGGAATATTCCAAAACTCCTGTTAGCAGGGAATCTTCTTTTATAGGTTGCTCGCTGTTTTTGGGATAGATACAAGTACTGCCCAAAAAAAGAAGTTTTTTCACTCCGTTTCTATAACTCTGATGGATAACATTGTTTTGAATCATCAGGTTTTCATAAATGAAATCTGCCCGATACTTATTATTGGCAGCTATACCACCTACTTTTGCCGCAGCCAGGAAAACATATTCCGGTTTCTCAATTTCAAAAAATTCTTTCACAGACTGGGTATTGGTAAGATCCAGCTCATTATGGCTTCTATAAATTATATTTTGATAGCCTGCCACTTCAAGTTTTCTGTGAATGGCACTTCCTACCAAACCTCTATGCCCGGCAATGTAAATTTTGGAATTTTTCTTCATAAAATGATAAATGGAGTTTTTGATGAATAAGCTTAGAGGTCACTGGCACCAATCTTATTCGTAATAATTGAATGTTTGATAACCATTATCTGTCAAATATTTGTCTTTTTGCATTAATTCTACATCTCTGGCCATCATCTCCATTACAAGGTCCTCCAATTTATACTCCGGCGTCCAATCTAGTTTTGTGTTGGCTTTTGTAGCATCGCCAATCAATAAATCCACTTCGGTGGGCCTAAAATATTTTGGATCTACGGCTAACACTTCTTTTCCTTCTTCCAATTGGAATTCAGGATTGGTACAGGAAGCTACATAGGCTTTTTCTTCTGCTCCCTGCCCAATAAAATTTAATTCTATTCCCACTTCATGAAATGCCATTTTAACAAAGTCCCTTACAGTAGTGGTTTTTCCGGTCGCAATTACCCAATCTTCCGGTTCGTCAGCCTGTAAAATCATCCACATCATGCGCACATAGTCTTTGGCATGTCCCCAGTCCCTTTGGGCATCCAGGTTTCCCAGATATAATTTATCCTGCAACCCCAAAGCAATTCGGGCTGCTGCCCGGGTAATTTTTCTGGTAACAAAAGTTTCCCCCCTTACCGGCGATTCGTGATTGAACAAGATTCCATTACTTGCGAACATTCCATAGGCTTCCCTGTAATTTACCGTAATCCAATAGGCGTATATTTTTGCTATAGCATATGGACTGCGGGGATAAAAAGGAGTGGTTTCCGATTGTGGCACTTCCTGTACTTTTCCGTACAATTCAGATGTAGATGCCTGATAGAACTTCGTTTTCTTTTCAAGGCCCAATAATCTTATTGATTCCAATATTCTTAAAGTCCCCAATCCGTCCGCATTCCCGGTATATTCAGGAGTTTCAAATGAAACTTGCACATGACTCATGGCTGCCAGATGATAAATTTCATCAGGTTGGATTTCCTTTACCAAACGGATCAGGTTTGAACTATCGGTCATATCTCCGTAATGAAGTATAAAATTCCTATTTTCCACATGAGGATCTTGATACAGGTGATCTATCCTATCTGTATTAAACTGGGAAGCCCTTCTCTTAATTCCGTGAACTATATACCCTTTATTTAAAAGGAATTCACTTAGATATGCTCCGTCTTGTCCGGTAACACCGGTAATTAATGCTACTTTCATAATGTTTTTTTAGCAGTTGGATTATTCTATAAATTCCCAATAATGTGGAATTATAATCTGGCTGAGCGATTTTTTTATATTAGATAATTGTTCCAAAAAAATTTCCTCTGGTCATGGCTCCGCCCCGTGAGTCCCATTTTAGTGTTTCACTTTACTATATTTTTCACCTGCCGAAGAATTCCTTTATGATTAAAGCCAAATCTGAGTAAAATCTATTTAAAAAAATAACGAAATCTGGTTCCACTAATTCAAAGTTTAGTTTGGTTAAAGAGCCTAAATCATTTTGCCCATTTGGTTAAAAATTATTTGATAGCATAAAGCAATTAAAAATTCTAAACAATGGTTTTCAACCTTAATAATAAATGGTTGACAATATTTTCAATTTTCTCCAAAACAAGGAGTAATACTCTTTTAGTATTATGTGGGGTTTTAATAAAATGTGGTGGATTACGATTTAAGTAGTGGGGGAATTTTCAATCGCAATGTTAAGATACTATAATGTTATTTAATAAAAAGAATGTTTTCGATGAAATTCAAAAATATCTGATAAAGTGTATTCTTTTGAATTAAAAAATCAATAAATAGAATAAAAATACCCGTTCCAAAAGTGGGTTTCGATAACTATTTGTTATTATTTTTCAAAAAAACTTGTTGTATTTTGTTAAAAACCAAATTCATTATTACCCAAGTTTATTCAAATGTTATCTTATTTGAAACTAACAAGGATTTTGTCTTATGACCTTAGGAATAATCAGTTAGGGTTGGCCAATTTTAAACATGAACTCAAAAAATTATACTTTTTTGAGTTCTCCGGATTTTGCAGTATCACTTAGATAATAATTCTAATACCCGGCTATTGACTTTTCATACTTGTTTTAATATTTATTTTTTTTGATAATATTTTCTGGTTCCTGGCTCTTTTTTTTCATTCAAACTTCTAAGATAGTACTTCAGACCACATCCCTGATCTTAACGGTGACAGTACAACCAAGGCCTAATAGCACAAGGCGCATTTTATTTTTGCCTACATCTTTTATAAGCACTTCCTGGTCCTTAAGCACACCATTAGGAATGATTATTCTATCCCCGGGGGAAAAATCTGCCACTACCATTTCCAACACATTGTCATCCTCTACCCAATTTCTGATAGTTAGTATCTCCTCTTCCTTTACTATAGCCGGTTTGCCAAGCCAGAACAAGTAACGTACCACTCCTGTGACCTGAAAAACCTGCTCGCGTTCCTTTTCTTTCAACTTCACAAATACATAACAGGAAAATAAGGGTGTGTTAACTTTCTTTTTCCTGTCACTCCACTGTCTAACCTCCGAAACCATTGGGCAATACACTTCTATTCCCATTTTTTCGAGGGTAATGGCAATTTTTTTTTCGTTTCTCGATCTGCAATATAAAACGTACCACGACATAAACTGAAATTTTAAATGAAGGCAGGACCCAATAAAATCCTTAAGCCATATTAATTTTTAAATTTTTTGGAAATGATTCGTTTGAATAACAACTGTTTAAATATAGCAAATCTAAAGTTAGCTTTGTGAAAAGCTTTCAGATCATTTGTTTTTGGCTCCGGGGGCATTTTTACTTTGGAATTATGAAATTTATATCTGGCATAGTTTGAGTTTTCCTTAAAAAAAATAGGTGTTTTCATTTTTCCTTGGATAGTTTTTGATTTGGTTGCATCTCAAACTGGATTTTTTGATTAATTTTGCGAAGTTTTAAATTAAAATTTATTTTTTGCACATGTTTAACATATTTCCAAAGCGGTACTCTTTATTAAAAGCTTCTATTTTATTGTTTTTCGGCCTTTCATTCTTTGTCAGGCTAATATTTTTAATTTGGAATTTTAACCAGACAACTACCGGATTTCTTGAAATTCTTCAGATTTTTGGGATGGGTTTTTTTTATGATCTGGGAACTGTTTCCTTTTTTGCCCTGGTTTACGCCTTGTACCTGCTCTTGTGGCCAATGAGGTTTTATGGGTCACTTCCCGATAAAATCCTCACCTATTTTGGGTTTACCCTGGCTATCCTTATTTATTATTTTTCCTTCTTTGCTGAAATTACCTTTTGGGACGAATTTCAAATCCGGTTCAATTTTATCGCGGTAGATTATTTGATCTACACGTATGAAGTTGTTAAAAATATAAACGAGTCTTATCCATTACCAATTTTATTATTGAGCATGGGTGCCTTGGTGGGCCTTACCATTTATTTATTTGAGAGAAATGGAATTTTTAAAACTACTTTTAATAATACAACCCCTTTCAGTAGAAAGTTGGTTCCTTCTATTTTAATAACTGGAGTAGTATTGTTCTTTTCTTTCTTTATTACCAGCAAATCGGCTGAATTGACCGAAAACAAATACAATAATGAACTTTCCAAAGCAGGGATTTATTCATTTTTTGCAGCTTTCAGAAATAATGAACTGAGCTTTCCCAAATTTTATAACACCATTGATCAAAAAACTGCTTTTGGTATTGTTAACAGCAAACTCACAAATCAAAATTCAACCCCTATTCCTAACGAAAACAGTATCGCGCATTTTATTTCTGATGAAGGTGAATCCCAAAAACCCAACGTAATTTTTATTTGTGTTGAGAGTTTGAGTGCCGATTTTTTAGGTAGCTATGGAAATACCGAAAATTTGACACCTACCCTGGATTCTCTTGCAAATACAAGTATTTTATTCACAAATTTATATGCTACCGGAACCAGGACGGTTCGTGGAATGGAAGCTATTACACTATCTATTCCCCCCACTCCCGGAAGAAGTATTGTAAAACGCCAAAATAACCAAGGATTATTCACAATTGGAGAGGTTTTTAGCAAGGAAGGCTATGAAAATACTTTCTTTTATGGCGGCGATGGCTATTTTGATAATATGGATAATTTTTTTAGCGGAAGTGGTTTTAATATTGTCGATAGGGGCCGTGGTTTTTTACCATCCGGGGATATCACAACTAAACGTACCAATATTGAGGATGAAGAGGTTACTTTTGAAAATGCCTGGGGCGTTTGTGATGGAGATATTTACCGAAAAGTGATCCAACAAGCCGATCTTGCTTATGCCAATAAAAATTCGTTTTTTAATTTTATCATGACCACTTCAAATCATAAACCCTACACCTATCCCGATAATAAAATCGATATTCCATCAGGAACAGGAAGAAGTGGCGCGGTAAAATACACCGATTTCGCCATGGGAGAATTTCTGAAGGAAGCAAAAACAAAACCCTGGTTTGAAAATACCGTTTTTATAGTTATGGCCGATCATTGTGCCAGCAGCGCCGGAAAATGGGAATTAAATGTATCCACTTATCATATTCCGGCGATGATAATCAACAGCGAAAAATTTCAGCCTCAAAAAGTTTCAAAATTAGTCTCACAAATCGATCTTTTTCCTACCCTGTTTTCCCTCTTAGACTGGGATTATAAAAGCAACTTTTTTGGTCAGGATATTTTTGAAATGAAACCTGAAGACGAACGCGCTTTTATAGGAAATTACAGAAAACTCGGATTGCTCAAGGAAAACAGGTTATTGATCTTGGGAGACCAGAAACAAGCCTCATTTTACCAATGGGACTTGTCAAATAACAACCTGAAAAACATACCTACCGATTCATCCTTTTTTAATGAAACAGTCTCTTTTTACCAGGTGGCAGATTATTTGTACACCAATGATGGTTTAAAGGTTTCCAAATAATTTCAATATCATATCTTCCTTTTTAAAGAAATAAGAAAAAATTCGGGCATACGAATACTTTGTTGTCCGGAAAGCAAATTTTCTTAATTCATAAATTCAATACAAACCGGGGTTTTTACCTCCAGAGGTTCCAAATGCGGTGTTAGTTCCCCGTTTTCGGGATCAATTTTAAAAATTGAAATAGTATTGGAATCCTGATTTGCTGCGTACAGAAAAGAACCATCAGGGGATATCGCAAAATTTCGGGGAGCTTTTCCCTGGGTTGATGTGTAACCTAAACTTTCCACTTTTCCCGAATTTTCATCAATTTTGAAAGCTGCAATGCTGTTGTGACCACGATTGGAAGCATACAGAAACTTTCCTGAAGGATGTAATTGAATTTCGGCGGCAGAGTTTTTATCGGTAAAATCATCAGGAAGCGAAGATATATTTTGAATTAATTGCAAAGCCCCGGTTTCATTTATCCCAAAAACGCTGATACTACTGTTTAATTCATTGATAGAATAAGCGTATTTATCATTTTTTGAGAAAGTAAAATGTCTTGGTCCTGCGCCTTTTTCAAGTTCTACAAATGGTTGTTGGTTGAGAGTTAATAGTCCTTTTTCTGCGTCAAAATCAAATATCCGGATCTTATCATTTCCCAGATCGGCTATATAGGCGTGTTTATTATTTGCTGAAATGCTTACGGAATGGGCGTTTGAGCTTTCCGGATTGTCCAGGTTGATCTTTTGCTTTTTTTCAAGGCTGCCATCCGCTTTCTTTTTATAAACAACTACCACCCCACCCGCGTAATTGGAAACAAAAACAAACTCCCCGGTTTGATCCATTGCGATATGACAAGGAGCATAACTTTCAGTAGATAGTTTTCCGGTTTCGGTGAGACTGTGATCGGGATTTATTTTATAGGAATAAATATATCCGCTCGGGGCATCATTTTCACCTAATTCACTCACTGCATATAAATATTTATTGTCTTTTGAAACCTTTACAAAAGAAGGATTGATAATCTTCGCAACAGTGGCGCCAAATTTAAGGCTGCCATTTTCAGGGTCCTGATACAAAGTATAAATTCCATCGGCCTGACCATTCACAAATACTTCTTTTTTAGTATAAGTCCCTGTATATATTGTGTTTAAGCTAACCTCCGTATTCTTGTTTTCACCTGAATTCCGTCCACATGAAAAACTGGCAAATAATAATATTATGGATAATTTCAAAAAAATTAATTTCATTGGATTTTTTTTTAAATTTTTAATTTTGAATTGTTTGCCCGGAGATGAAATCTTCAGTTTTTAAATAAATATTTAAGATTACAATTTACAACCATTTTTTTCTTCTGAAATAATAAAGCATCAAAAGAAAAATCAGGATCATAATTCCCCAAAGCACAAAATAGCTGTATTTCCATCGCAATTCGGGAATAAATTCAAAATTCATCCCATATACCCCGGCAATAAAAGTGAGCGGTATAAAGATCGTGGCAATAATGGTGAGCACCTTCATTACTTCGTTCATTCTGTTGCTGATAGTTGTCATGTACATTTCCATAAGGCCCCGGGTCATTTCCCTGTAAATATCAATGTTTTCGGAAACCTGAATAATGTGATCGTATAAATCCCTGAAATAGTTCCTGGTTTTTTCTTCAATTAGATTGTTCCCCAGTTTTTCTATCCGGCTAAGTACCTCGCGAAGTGGAAAAACTGCACGTCTTATGC
>Ga0307487_1000651_pt1 | contig 26409 bp, 27 predicted proteins | sample CBIW12metaG_FD_203665 | JGI IMG/M metagenome (GOLD analysis project Ga0307487, IMG submission 203665) | Sea-ice brine microbial communities from Beaufort Sea near Barrow, Alaska, United States - CBIW 1.2 | ecosystem: Environmental > Aquatic > Marine > Coastal | place: USA: Alaska | collected... | reverse complement strand
CGTGACCGCTGGTTGCACCACATGCGAAACGCCCTCGACACTCTCGAATTGCCGCCGCTCTACGATGCCGAAATCTGGGCGTACCTCGACCGTGCTGCTCACGCCATGGTTAATACGTTTGAGGACTAGCGACCGCTACTTGCGGCCACGAGCTCGGATTGTCTCGCACTCCGCTTATTCGTAACTACGGCGCCGGTCAAAAGACAAGCATCGTCGACGGCGCGAGCCCCGTTCCTCTAAGGAGATCAACACAACTTATTCCCATCAGCACGGTCGCCATAATCTTTCCGCCTAAGGGCAGTTGAACTTTGCTAGCCTGATCTGACGCGCGACGGTTGGGGGTGTGCTGATGCTGGATATCCTCATTCTCGGGCCGGTAGAAGTTCGTCGGGATGGGCACAATTACCGTCTCGGTGGAACCAAGCAGCAAGCACTTCTCGCTCAGCTGGTCGTTGCTCGAGGCCGTCCTCTTTCTCCATCCCGATTGTGCGGTGATTTGTGGGATGAGACTGCTCCTCGTGATCCTGCTCATGCGTTACAAGCGCGAGTGTCTCGGTTGAGGTCAGCTCTTCCTTCGCTTGAGATTGGGCTCGTTAACGGGGGTTACAGTCTTGCTCCGACAGGTTTTCACACGGACACAGTGCGTTTCGAGAAGTTGACGGAGGAAGGCGGCTGGCTCCTAGCCGACGGTGGTCTCGGCCAGGCATCTGAACGTCTTCACGAGGCGCTCGAGCTGTGGCGCGGGGCCGCTTTCACTGATTTACCAGAGTCCATGGCACTTCAGGCAGAATCAGCACGACTTGAGAAATTGCGGGCTTCGGCGCTGGCAGACCGCATCGATATCGATCTCGCACTCGGCCGCGAATCCACTGTTATTCCTGAACTCGCCGCGCTGGTCGAGGAGAGTCCGCTGCTCGAGCGACACTGGGGTCAGTTGATGACTGCGCTGTATCGACGTGGTCACGCGCAAGAGGCTCTCGACGTCTTTGCGCGCGCCCGCGCGATGTCCACCGATCGGCTCGGTGTGGAACCTAGTGGCGAACTTGGGCAGTTGCATGTGCGCATTTTGCAGGAACAGCCGTCAGAATCACTCTTACGCCTCCCGGTAGCGACACCGGTCTTGTCCCAAATCAACAGGGAACTCGGGCGACCTCCCGCAATTGGCGTGACTTTGAACTCGAATGGCACGGATGCGCTCGAGGCTTTAGTCAAGCAGCACCGAGCATTGATTGTCACCGGACCTGCAGGGATCGGGAAGACCCACTTGCTCCGGGCAGTTCGGGCACGATTTGAGGCTCAGCACTGCCTGACACCATTTTTGTCCGCAAGCACGCTCAGCCGCTCGATACCGCTCGGAGTTTTTGCCGGTACTGCGGGTTCCTTCTCTGAGGGGTCGAGAACACCTGCCGCATTGATCGACTCTTTCACTCGTCACCGATCAACTACGGTTCTGCTCGTCGACAATGTGAATCTGTTAGATGAGTCATCCCTCTTCGTCGTTACGCAACTCATCAGCACCTCTCGTGTCCCTACCATCATGGTCGCGCGGAGCCTTACCGATGCTCCGGCCGAGATACAAACTCTGTACGACAGCGGCGAACTCACTGAGGTCTCAGTCCAGAAGCTGAGCGACGTGGAGGCCTACGAGCTGGCAGTCGCTATCACCGGAGGGCCTCTGACTCCTGACTCTCGGTTGAGCATCCTCGATGCCGCCGCCGGCAACCCTTTTCATGTGCGTGAGATCATCGCCGGTTCCCTGACGGATGGGCTACTTGTGCAGACCGAACACGGCTGGGAACTGCGCGGAAATCCCGCCCCGTCGCCTCGGCTAGCGCAACTGTTCGGCGCGCGGTTCGACGGGCTCGAGGATGCGAGTGTTGAAGCCGCGGCGCTAGTGGCTATCGCCGGTGAGTATCCGGGTGAGGCTCTGGGGGCTACGCAGCGACGTATTCTGGCGCGCGCAGATGTGCTGATGTTGTCCGATGCTGGGTGGTGGCGCCTTGAGGATCCACTCGACTATGAGGTCCTTCGCTCTCGACTCTCAAAAGCTTTGTGGAATGACCTCACCCGCGAAGTTGTGCAGGTTCTGAAGAGCGATCTGGCCTCAGACATGCCACGGGCACAACTCCGTGCTCATATTCTGGCGCTCGATCTTGGCAACCCGATCGATATCCCTGCGACGATGGCGCTTGCCGAAATGGCCCTTGGGGCATTTGATGAACGTCTCACGCTCCGAGCGGTCGAAGCCGTGATCACACAGGACCCCAAAAATGTTCACGCGTACAGGCTCGCCGGACTCGCAGTTTCCGCACTACGGATGGTGGATGCTGCTGATGCTCATTTTGGCAACGCACACCGCTACGCTGCCTCCGACGCCGAAATCACGGCCGTCGCATTGGCTCATGCACAGCACAGCGGTCTGCGGCTTCAGGATGCAAGGAGCGCACTCGAAATTATCGAACGAGCACTCAGCTTGGTCGAAGCGCCGGACGAATTAGCTCAACTTCACCGCGGCCGGATGCGCTGGTCAACGGTGGCAGGGATGGGCGGCGAGGTTACGTCGCCTCCCACGATCACCTCTGATATCGCGGATGCGTCCGGACTGATCATCATTGGCGTTTCGGGAGTGATCACGGGCCCGCTTGATGAAGCTCATAGGGTGCTCGCGCAACTTCACCAGGTGCCAGAAGAGATCATCAATTTGGTTCCCGGTGGCGCTGCCCTCATCGCCCTCACCGAGATTATGGCTCTGTCAAACTCGGGTGACATCATTGCGGCTCAGCATCGACTTCGGAAGAAGATCGTTGAGGCCAGTGCCCGTGCCCCTGAGTCGCTGGGGCAGTGGGAGTATGCGCTCGGTTTCAGCGAGTTGCTTTCCGGGGATGCGTCGCAGGCCTACACGCTTGCTTTGTCTGCCGTCGAGCACCTCGAATGGCGTGATTCGACCGGTCTCCTCCCCGCTGCACAAGCGCTCACAGCGGCGAGTGCTCAGGCCGCAGGTCACCGTGGCGCGGAGTCACGAGTAATGTTCGATGGCATCCCCGCGGCGGCGTCCAGCGACCCCAAAGTCGTAATGCTCCGCGCTTGGGCTGAGGCCCGAAGCGCCTGGGCCGAAGGGCATCGCGAAGAGGCTGCACACACTCTAGTGGAGACGGCGCAGTGGTTGTTGGGGGCGCAGCACACCTACTTTGCTGGGATGCTTGCGCATTGCGCGATCCGTATAGGCTGCAAAATGGACGAAGCTGTGGTGGTCCTGGGCGAGGCACATGCTATTGCTGGCGGCGGTCTTCTCACCCTGCTCTTGCGTCACGGTGAAGCCAATGTCGCTGGGGACGCGATCGAACTCAACGAGATTGCTCGCGAGGCACGTGAACTGGGGCTCGTAGCAACCGCGGCCGATACTTGGGTGTCCTTGATCGCGAGTTCCGGCGCTGAGGGCCTGTCCGACCGACTGAAACATCAGCGTTCCGCTGTCGCGCAGTTGCTCAGCGAAAAGCCTGCTCTGGTCTCGTGGGTTACTTGATCCAGCGGTGTTAATCGTCCAGCTCAGTGCGTCCTTGCTCTCGATTGCCAGATGATGGCGGCGTTCCTTGAACATGAGGAGGAGACCTAGGCAGGCGAACGCAGAATGACGGTGAGAAAGTGGGCGAGCAACGCCCGCTGTGCAGCGTCGGTGCTGCCCGGCGAAAATAAAGTGTGAGCCGAATGTGAGCGGCATGGAGTTGTCTTGAGGATCAGCATCTACTCGGGGACTAATGGTGAAAGGCATCGGGCGACCGCGCGTCGTTCGATGCGTCAAGCTCCTCAGATCAGTCCTTAGAAAGGCAACAATGACGAACAGACAATATTCACTCGCACCTTGGTCCTTAGCGTTCCTGCTCGGTTTAGCGGTCGCACTGAGCGGATGCGCAACGGGAACTGTCTCGAATGGTGACAACGCACTCACCCCTAGTGAGTCTGCTGCTGAGCCCGAAGCTGCGGAGGAAGAATCCGAAATCGACAAAGACTGTATTGCGGCATTTGGCACGGTCGGTCTTGTTGAAGCGGGGTTGCGCTTGCAAGCTGAACAGGCCCCTCTGACCGAAGAAGTTGTCGCGGATATCTTCAGTGACACCACCCCATATGCAGACTCGCTGCCAGAACCTGTACGCGCGGATTACCAGACCTATCATGATGCGGCGCTCAGCGCTGTCGGTCTCGAAGCCGGAGAGGTCGATGCGATTCTTGACACCGACGACGTACAGTCCGCCATAAAGAGTGTCAGCAACACTCTTGCGACTTCGCCTGCCTGCCTCTGAGCGACCACCTGCAGACTTCATCGCACGATCAGCAACCATCGATGAGAAAAGAGAGCCCGGCCCGCCGGCAGCTATGACAACACACACCACCTTCACCAAGTCCACAATCGTCGCGGTAGCTCTGGCGACGACACTGTCGCTCAGCGGTTGCTTTGCCAACCCCATTGACCAGCTAACTGACAAGATCGGCAGCGGCATCGCTGAAGAAGGTGCGGAAAAGCTTATTGAAGGAGCCACGGGGAGCGATATTGACATCGAAGCCGACGGGACGATGCCCCAGGACTTTCCGGACGAGGTGCCGATTATCGACGGAAAGATTGAAACGGCAGCTGGCCTCACGATCGATGGCCAACAAACATGGACGGTAACTTTCATCGTCGATGACGCAAAATCCTCGGTCAAAGCCGCGCGGAAGATGATTGTTGAGGCGGGGTTCGAAGAGACCCTGTGGAGTGACTCGTACCTAATCGCGGGCATGTTCTCCAACGACGCCTACCAGATCAGCGTTAGTGCGTACGCCGACGAAGATGAACAGCGCGTCATGTATCAGGTATTCGAAAATGTTACGGACGAGTAGCAGGCGGGAACCGTTGTAGACCGTCGATCGCGATACAGCAGCCACGACACCTCGGTTGATGCTGATGCTCTGCGCGGTCTTCCGCACACGGCGCTGCTGTCGGATGAGCTCACCGAGATCTATGAATTCCGATCGACCGATCTTTTGCCCACCCTACGGAAGAAGGAAGAGAAACTCCACTAGCGTTGGGTGCCCGGGATGATCGTGCAGATCTCCACTTCGTTGAAGTTGGCCGGATCGAGAGCTTGAGCCTCGTGGATGAGTTGCATCAGCTCCGCTTCGAGCGCCGCCAGGTCTTTCAAGCGCTCCTGCACGCCTTCTAGTTTGTGTTCGAGCAAGCGCGAGACGTGGGTGCAGGGCGCTTCGCCGGCATCCCGCAGCGACAGGATGCTCATGATTTCCGAGAGCGTGAGCCCCGCGGCTTGGCTGTTGCGGATGAACGTGACTCGGTCGACGACGGCGGGATCGTAGTCACGATACCCGTTGCCTTGCCGCTGAGGCTCGGGCAGAAGGCCCTGCTTTTCGTAAACACGGATCGTGTGGCGCGGAACATCCAAACGATCGGCGACTTCTCCAATAAGCATTGAGAACGACTAACGCTTGACCTTGAAGTGCACTTCAGGGTTCAGGGGTTGCCTGATGCTCCAGGTTCGGACGAAGCAACCCCGCCTGGCTGGGGTCTGGCACGGCGGGGCCACGGCGCGGGCGTTGGTGTTCGGTATCTCCAGCTCCGACACGGTTGCTACGTTCTGTCAGCGCGACGAGCGCAAGGTGTCGGTCGGCAGTCCAACAAATCAGCTTGCCTTTGTGGTCTTTGTTGCGTCCGAGAATGCCAGCTTCAGCGAGCTCCACGAGCGCTCGGTGCGCCGCGGCAGGAGAGACCTGGTGCCGCGCAGCGACGGTTTCAATCGTGAGCACTGGTTCCGTAGCCAGAGCGTCGAGTATGCGCAGGATCACGGCATCGCGACGCGGCTTCGCCGGTGAGATGCCTTGTTCTTGTCGATATCGGATCAGCGTGTCTCGAACTTCAGCGTCGAGCGCGGTGATGTCGTCAGAGAGCCGCACTGCGTTTGCCGCGGCGAGTTCTGCGGCATTGGCGAACCCGATGATCCAATCGTCTAGGCGGGGTGGATCCTTTCGGAACGCTGTGAGCCCCGCTAGGTATGCATCTATGTCGCCCGCGAAGACCGTGCTGATGGGGATGAGCGTGTTTCTGAGAGCATCCGTGCGACGAAGAACGGTGTGGATGAGTGCGCGCCCGGTTCTGCCGTTGCCGTCGATAAAAGGGTGAATGGTCTCGAACTGTGCATGGGCGATCGCCGCGCGCACCACGGGATTCCCTTGTGTTGCCGTCACAAAACGGCTGAGATCATCGACCAGTCGTCGCACCTCAGGTTCCGGTGGGGGAACGAATTCGGCGCGGAGCGGACTCCAGCCGGATCCGCCAACCCAGTTTTGTTCGGTACGCAATCCCTCCTCTAATCCGGGTTCGATCACGTGCTGCAGATGTTCAAGGTCAGCCGTCGTGACGGGTCGTTCTCTGTCGGCGAGGGAGGCGATTGCTTCCTCCGTGGCGCGGACGTTGCCTACAACATCCAAGGCGACACGGGTGCCTTGCTGAAGCAATTCTGCAATCGCGAGCTTTTTGGGGGTGACGCGGTTTCCTTCGATCCAGGATGAGGAGATGCTCTCGGAGCGGATCAGGAGGTGGTTGAGGTATCCGCCGCGCGCGCCGATCCTCTCGTCTGCTCGGGCAAGTACCGCGAGCGCATCTTCTGCTGCTTGCTGGGCTTCTCGGCCGATAGGGGGAAGCTGCTCCCCCAGTTCGTCGGGCACGTAGGCGCGGTAGCGGCCCGGCGCTCGGTCTTTGCGACTGAGGTGTGCGGCATCGTGGGGGTTCCAGAGCAGGTCGACGTAGAAGGCCATAAGAACTGCTCCTAACGTGGGTGGCTGGTGCGCTAAATCAACTTTAGCCGTTCTAAAGGTGAAATTGGATGCTTGTTGTCTCGTTTACGGCTTGCACACTCACTCGGACGCTCATCAACGCTTGACCTTGAAGTGCACTTCAAGGTTTACGGTGAAGGTATGGAAATCACGCTGCAATACTTCGAGGGCTGCCCCAACTGGAAGGTTGCCGATCAGCACATCAACGAACTCGTGCACGAGTTCCCGCAGATCACGGTGTCGCGACATCTGGTCGACACGGTCGAAGAGGCTGAGCGTGCGGGGTTCCGCGGGTCGCCGAGCATCCTCTTCGATGGTGTGGATCCTTTTGCCCAGCCGGATGCCCCGGTCGGGCTCGCGTGCCGCCGCTACATCACCCCGGATGGCTTTGCCGGCGCACCCACCGTTGACCAACTGCGAGAGAAGTTGAACAGCCATGAGTGACAACAACTATGACTTGCTCGTCATCGGCGCCGGAATAGCCGGCATTGCCGCCGCGAAGAAGACGGCGTCGCGCGGGTGGCGCGTCGGAATCGTGGATGCACTCTTGGGCTGACCTCATGCAGCATAAGCACGGGTTCACCGGGCCGGTACCCGAGAGCATGGAAAAGGGGCTGAAGACGGCCGGCGTTGACACCCTGCACGGGATCGCGACGTTCATCGACAACGACCACATCGAGATCGGCGGCACGAGCTTTCAGGCAAACAAGTTCTTGATCGCTACCGGCGCGGTGCCCCGCGAGCTGGACTTCCCCGGCCACGAGCACCTCATCGACAGCACAGGCTTCCTGAACCTCCCCGAGCTTCCGCGACGGATTGCGTTCATCGGCGGCGGCTTCGTGTCGTTCGAGTTTGCGCACATCGCTGCCCGCGCGGGAAGCACCCCGGTAGTGATCGACCGCGGCCACATCCCGCTGAAGGGTTTCGACCCCGACCTCGTCGAGCTCTTGCTCAAGCGGGGCGAGACCGCTGGCGTCGCCGTGCGTCGCGAGACGACCATCACGAGCGTCGAGAAACTCGCCCAAGGTTTCCGCATCACGACCCAGCAGGGCGGCACGGAATCCACGATGGATGTTGACCTTGTTGTGCACGGTGCGGGGCGCACCGCAGACCTCGGCCGCCTGAATCTCGAAGCGGCTAATGTCGCGTTCGGTGCTCGCGGCATCCAAGTTTCGGAGCACCTGCAGAGCACCACGAACCCGGATGTTTATGCGGCTGGCGATGCTGCAGACACCCCGGGGATGCCGCTGACACCGGTAGCGGTGTTCGAGGCGAAGATCGCGGCATCCAACATGCTGAAGCCGAATTCGGCGACACCGGATTACAGCGCCATTCCCACTGCGGTGTTCACCATTCCGGAGCTCGTCAGAGTCGGCATGCTCGAACACGAAGCCAAGAAAAGCGGACTCGACGTTGACGTGCGCTTCACCGACACGAGCGGATGGTTCTCCAACTACCGCATTGGTGAAGCGACCGGCGCGACAAGGATTCTGGTCGACAAGAGCACCGACCGCATCATCGGCGCCCACTTACTCGGCCACGACTATGCCGAACTCGCAAACACGATCGCTCTCGCCATGAAGAACGGCCTCACCACGCGCCAAATCAAGGCGACGACTGCCGCTTACCCGACGACGGGGTCGGATCTCGGGACGATGGTCTGAGGCGGTGAGGCACACGGAGTACCCGGACCACGAGGTCGCCGTTCAGCGCCTGATGGTCTTCTTGGAGCGGTATCGGAACGGCCCGAACCCGAACAGCTAGGAACGCGGACACCCCAGCTGCGCAGGCGTCACATGCCATCCAAGGTGAACCCGGATGCCCGTGACCGCTGGTTGCCCCGCATGGGGGCAGTTCTCGACACCCTCGAATTACCGCCGGTCTTCGGTGCCGAAATCTGGGCGTACCTCGACGGTGCCGCGCACGCTATGGTTACCACGTTTGAGGATTGACAGTACTTTGAGCAGAGCAGTCAATCGGCCAGCGACGAGAAGATGAGGCACAATGTCGAACGATGACTCGTACAACGAATTACTTGGGAAGGTTCTCAGCTACGACCAGAAAATCATGAGTCTTGATGCTGCCCACGATTCAGAGGTGACTTATGAACATTTCGACAGACTCAAGGCAATTAATACTTCGCCCGAGGTCAGGCGCGCGTGGCGGAAGCTGATGTTCTTGACAGGGAAGCATGTAGCCAGCGCTGCGACCTTGGAGGACGAAATCGGTGGGCTTGTCCAGGCTTTCATGGTTCCTGACGACCCGATGAAAGAGGCCGGCTTCGTCCAACCACTAAGCGCCTACTCGCGATCCGACTTCCTCAGAAAGCTACTGAAGGATCCCGGCGGGCCACACTGGAAAACGTTGTTCAACGAGGTGCAGAACGAGGCCGCCTTCAGGAATAACATCGCGCATGGAGCGTGGTCGAACCACGCCATGCTGCCCGACGGCAACATCGAAATCGGCTGGTTTCTTGAAAATCGAAAACAGCGCAAAGATGGTAGCTGGTACATGCGAAGTACGAAGATCACTGAGGCTGATTTCATGTCACACGAGCGACGTGTTAAGTTCCTCAGCACAACAGTCCGTGTCGTCCGTTTCCACATAATTGCACGGTATTTCCTTACCGGCGAGCATGAATTTCCGACCGAACTTGGAAGGCTCGTAGAGACTTTCCCGTTTTATATGGGTTGGCGTTCGCGTTGGTATCGCGCACTGACACAGGAACTATTTCCCCCGGCGCCGTAGCTCGTTTGCAGGATATATGAGTACGCACGTGCTGCCTTGGTAGTTGCTATTTTTCAGCAGTAATCTCATTCGCTCCGTGCAGGTGTCGCACTCGAAGAATCGCCGCCTTCTCCACAGTCCGCAATAACGGCTATTACCCCTCGCGCAACCCCGCCCGCGCGACCACGCACTCCGCGTGCCGCAGGATGGGGCCGTCAACCATGCGGTCCTCGAAGCTGAAGACTCCGGGCTGCGATTCCGCTGCGGCGAGAAGTGCCCGGGCTGACGCGATCTGCTCGACCGTTGGCGCATAGCTTTCGCGCACAACAGCAACCTGAGAGGGATGAATGCAGGCCGTAGCCGTGAACCCGAGCGCGGCAGCATTCCGAGACTCAGCACCCAGACCGTCGAGGTCTGCGACGTCGAGATGCACCGCATCAATCACAGCCTTCGAGTAGGCACCAGCCGCCAACAGCACCGACGACTGCGCATGCAGCGCGACACCACGGTACGGGCCAGCGTCGTCGCGCTACGACTGCCCACCTGGCGAAGAAACGAGATCCTAGCTATGGCTGGCTCAAGAGTAGGCAGCTACTGTTCAGCACTAAAGCTGCACTCGAATATCCGGCGATCCGGATCAATCGCGCTTAGGGCGGGGACCGTCCTATCGAATTGTGCGCATCAATAGCCGGCTGCAGTGACCCCGTACTCGGCCTCTGCCTGCGAAAATCCTTCATAGATCAACTGATCTATAAGCCCTTGACGTGAGAATGAAGAATAGGCGAGGTAGCTTTCCGCGGATTCGGCAGCTTCTTTATTCCAGTCGGGTGCAATGTAATCCACTGCGAAAGTTGCATCTCCAGTCGAATAACCTTCGTATTCCAGCTGACCGATGAGGCCTGAGCGGGAAAATCCTGAATAGTCCAGGTACGAATTTCCCGATCTGACCGCGTTGGATTCAGACACAGTGAGTTGTGGCGCTTCTGGTTCCGCGGGTTCTTCTGGTTCTTCCGGTTCCGCTTCCTCCAGTGATGGCGACGTTGGCGTTGCCGAAGGAGTAGGCGCGACGTTTAGAGACGACGACTCGGACGCAGATGGAGTCGCAACGAGCCCGACCACGAGTAGGAGCGTCGTAAGGAACGATGTAAGCGTTGCAATGCCGCCGAGCGCGAGACCCGCGATTGCTAGAGGTTTGCTTTGATTCTTACGCAGGGCAAGCACACCGAGCACTACAGCGCCGCCACCTAGCAGAAATCCCAAGAACGGCACCAAGCCGACAAAGAATGCGACGAGCCCCGTAATCAATGCCGCCACCGCGAGACCCGCGGCAGGCTTATGGTTTTTCGGATCCACATCAAGGGATGGAGCGGGAGGCGGAGTCGGGTCGGATTGTGAAGTATTCGTCATATATTTATTATGTCGGCAGGGAGTGACATTACTTCAACTAAGCGCCGCAATGGCCGCTTTGTGTGTGGCTATTGCAGGTTACGGTTCTTGCAACCCACCTGCATCATGCTGGTGCCGGGGAAGATTGCGAAAGCATTCCTGCCCGACGATCACTGACAGCTATTCATCACGACCGCCCCGCAATGAGCGTTACGCTCCAAGCAACGCCCGATGCAACCACACCCTCCGGCGCTGGAAATTGATCTACCAGCGTCGCGGCCCCTCTCTACTCGCGAGGAGATGGGCCTCTATTTCTCTCATTCCGCGATCAGGGATAGCAAACGGGAGGTATTCCGGCTGCGACAGTATTACTAAGGCATATTGAACCGGCCAGGTCCGCGAAGAACAGGTTGGTCCCGGTCAGGTTCGCATAGGCAAGGTTCACATAGGCCAGATATGCGCAGGACAAGTCAGCATCGACCAGGTCCGCACTGAACAGCATCGCATGGGTCACGTTCGCGCCGGACAGGCGCGCGCCGGGCAGGTCAGCGTCGATCAGGGTCGCATACGTCAGGTTCGCGCTGGAGAGCATAGCGCGGAGCAGGGTCGCGCCGGGCAGGAAGGCACCGGACAGGTTAGCGCCCGACAGGTTCGTGCCGGTCAGGTCCGCATTGGTCAAGTGCGTGCCGGTCAGGTTCGCATTGCGCAGGTTCGCGCCGGATAGGTCGGATCTACTCAAATCCGCTTCAGAGCCAATAGTTGGGTTCGAGCAGGTTCTTGAACCAACAGTGAGTGCAGAATCAACTTCCACTGCCGACACCTGCATCGAAGCAAACTGAATAGCTAGTACCACCGCAACATCAGCAGGTAGTGCTGATTCTGTCGGGGCTTTGATAGTCAACACCGTGACATAGTTCGCTTCGTACAAGAGTCGTTGTCGAGGTCCGTATCGGACTGCTGGGTCACAGCGGTAGCAGCATCACCAGTGTCCACAGCGGCAAGCAACAATGTGGCTTCAGCCTCGGTGAACTCAAGGCTGAGCGAATCCACATCAGGTCGGGTAGCTTCCCATAGCTTCTGCACGATCTCTTCGCTGCCAGCCATCACTCGGGCTGTGAAACGATCATCTCCGCCGAGGGCATCGAGTTCGTCATGCCAATCAATGGTCATATTGAGGCGGCGGGCATCAGCCGACAAAACCACCGAGACAGGAACTTTCGCGTCATCAAGGCTCTTAGCCGAGGTGGCACCCTCACCCAACTCATTGACTGAAGCGACGGAAAACCAAGATATTCCGGCCACTGCCACGGCAACCGCCAGCACCGCACCGGCAGCAATGAACAATCGCATCCGTTGGGCCAGAGTCTCGTCCTAATATTCTCAAGGTCGGCAATACTGAGGGGCTGACTAGCTGCCACTGTCTGCGGAACTCGATTCTCAACCTCCTGAGCAGGGTCGAAACATGGACTACGACACCTTCGAAACCCCAAGTAGTGTGCGACTCAATATCCCGAGGAATCAGGACTACCGTACCTGCTCGGAGTGCAGCAGCGACTGCAGCCCTGGAGCTAACGCAATCGATGGTATTGGTTTGTGCATCGCATCTGTCTGCGCCGAACACGGAGTGCAGAGCATCGTCGACCCGTTCAATGATGAGCGCTACGAGCGGCGATTAGTGACTTCGTAGCCGCAACTCTTCGAACTCGCCGGCTTGGCCTGATAGGCCCGGGTCGTTCCGCGCGGGCAGCCCGCGGAACTCTGTGCCAGTCAGGTCGTTCAGGGAAACTCACCGCGCGCGGCGGTCTCCAAGGCATCGATGTAGCGCCTGTTTACCGGGTCGTCACGGTCGAACCAGTCCAGTTTCTTGAGATCCTCTACATGCGAGGCGAACGACTTTGCCATTAGTGCCCACATACAAGGGCCAACTTCCTTAGCGTGCGCCGGATTAGCGAAACCCAACTCGCGACCCACAATCGGCACCTGCTCATCGCCGAAGAAATCTCGAGTTAGCCACAGTCGGTGGCGCCCCGCCTGCACTTCGTTTGACCAGGGGTCCGCGCAGACAGGCTCAACCTTTGTGAACCACGCCTGCACGATGCCCTTCTCCATATCGGTGAGATCACCACCCGCAATCTGCACGGTACCTACATCAATCTCGGTCACGACGCCTGCCTTCCAGTCCCCTGCGGCGAGCGCGCGCGAGACTTGGGCGACAGCCTGTGCAATAAGGTCCCAGCGCTGGCAATCTCGGTCAGTGTGTCTTTGGTGGCCGTCGCTGATATCCGGGTCCGTGCGGACAATTAGTCGGATTTGCGCCGGAGCCCCACGCCACCACAATCGCGGAGTGTAAACATGGATGTCGATCATAATTTGTCCTTCACCAAACCGGACCGCATAAACCCGACGAATATTCGCGGTTTTTCAGTCGAAACGCAGGCCCCAAGCTCCGAAAGCACGAGACGCCGGTCGACCATTCTCGTTAGAGCGTTAGAGGCCATTCGTAGCCCTTGTCGGCCGCGAGCGTCTGGAGCCTAAGGAACTCAGATCGCTCTCGCCAGTCGTCGGGAAGCGCAACTGGGGGCAATGACATTGCCGTCAGAGCCGTTAGATCGCTTGCGTTGAGCAAGCCGAGCTGACGGACAACCAGCGCCTGATATGCGGTCATCAAGCTGCGTGAGTCGTCCTTCTTTTGTTCTGCCATGTTTGCTGCCTCGCGGTACAACTTCATCCCGGTGTGGATTTGATTGGACGCGAGGTATGCGAGTCCTAAAGTGGCCGTAAGAACCACCCTCCCTTTCGCGTGGGGGGTGAGCAATTTGATAGCTTCCTCCGCGTCCCCGACCATCGCGAGCACGTATGCGGCGTTGTTGATTTGGTCCGGCTCGTTCGGATACTTCAGAAGTGCCTCTCGCGCAAATTCTGCAGCCTCCTCCCAACGCTCCTGACCTATGCCTAGAGCGACGACTGCGGCGATCGAAGCGTTAGGATCTTCAGGTTCCAGGGTGTACCACTCGACTGCTTTCTCTGCAGCGAGCTCGTTGTTGCCTTCCAGCGATGCAATTTGATGCTCGACAAAAGCTATGCGAGCATCTGACATCGTGCCTCGGGCCAGTTCAAGAGCATTCTGCATTGCGGTGGTGTGACGTCTGCGGTTTGCGACTTGGGCGAGGCTCACAAGCACCACTGCGCTGGTGGGGAACTGTACGTGGAGCTTAAGCAATCGAGTAACGGCAAGTTCGCGGTCGATCTTGCCGTTCCATGCGCGAATGCGGATTAGATTGCTCTGGACCTCAGCAAAAGCTTGATCGTCATTTTCTGCCTTCGCAGCCTCGCTCGCACGCTCAAGCAGCTTGACCCCAGTATCAATATCACCGCGGGCGAGCGTTGCTCGTGCACGAAGGATGAAAAGGCGTGCAGGAGGCGCCACATCGATGCGGGCCAGCGATGCGATCTCTCGATCGAATCGTTCAAAGTCCCCTTCTGCAATAAGTAGCTCCAGATAATGAAGCCCAACGTCCTGACGACCGGGTGCCGAACGTGTTGCCTGCAAAGCAGTTGAGATGGCCTTTTTCTTGGCGCCTACTCTCCAAAAGGCGATGGACAAGTTCAACGCGGAGTCCGCATCGTCCGGAGCCGTCCTCAGCGCAGCTCTCAGTGACGAGATGGCGGCGTAGTTGTTGCCCTCCATAATTTGAAGGAACCCGCAAACAGCATCGCGACCTTGAGCGTCGGAGTCATCGACGAAACGGTGAGCCTCCTCGAGCCGTCCGACACTTGCCAGCATCGCCCCGACGCTAAGTCGTACTTGCCCCACCAATGGTAGGGACGTTGCAAAAAGAGTCCCTTCATCTGTCCGGCCCGCGCGAATAAGGATCTCAATTGCAAGACGTGCAGAAACGGGGTCGATGAGAAACCCTCGCTCGCGAGCGGAAATGACTGAAAGCTGCAGGGCCTCGGTGGCTGTCGCGACTGACTCTTCAATTGCGCCGAGTGCTTCGTACGACGCGGCCAAGGCGGTCAGAGTGGTAGATGAGCGCGCGTAAGTGGCTTTGCTAATCGCCGCATCCAGCGTTTCCGCCAGGCTGTTCGCAATTTGAACGTCAAGCCCGTGGGTATTCGATGCTTGATGCGTGTTGCGCGCCTTGGATCCAGACCGGCTCCGATCAGAGCCCGGAAGAGTGGGCCCAGCGGTTTCGGAGTCAAATGATTTGTCGGCCCGAATTACTTCGAGCTGGCCGAGACTACTCATGAGGCTGCTGTCCTTTCAAGCTTTCTTGTGTTTCGGCGTTCTTCACGAGCGTCGATCTCTAGACGTCGGATCATTATGTCTGCACGTCTCAATATCCATTCGAGCGGCTCAACGTGTCGATCGCGATTGTAAGGCGAGCGAGCAAGCCTTTCGGCTGGGACAGGATCGCACAAGCTGGTGAGTAGGACGTGAGCGTCTTGTTGAATTGATCTAGGCATCAAATCGATCACTTCAGCTATCACCCGACGGTACTGCAGATTGAGGTTGGCTAGGTCGCTAGTCTGTCCACGATGGTGGTCCGACGCAGCTTGTTTCAGCACGGCGCCCACGTCTCCGAGCGCGAGACTCGTAAGAGGTTGGCCGGTAGCTAATTCGACGAGAAGGGAACCAAGGCCGTAGTAGTCAGCAGCGATGAAATCATGGGCAGCATTGCCGCCCTGGAGCCACAGAAACTCGGGGGCGGCGAAACGCAGGTCACCACGGCCCTTAACGTAGCCCTCGATCGACTTAGTCGGCGAGCTTCTCAGGTTCTTTGCGCGTCCCAAGTCGCCCAGCCGAAGTCTGGTTGTACTGCCGATAACCATCAGCAGGCAGTTACTGCTTTTGAGGTCACGGTGAGCGACGCCGGCCAGATGCATTTGGTGGATGCCCTTGACTGCTCCGCGGAAAATTCGGATGCGCTCGGTCCAGTCGAGAGCAGATCTTGAAACCGGGTCGTCGATCAACTCGTCGACGGACGCTGATGCCATGGCAAGCACATGGAAGCGTACCGACATCGGAACAGTCACGCCGTTCGCAACCATGTCGATGTTCTCCTGGCCACCGTCCACGTAGGTGATCACACCGTCACAGCCATTGAGTTTCTGAAGCAGAATCGCTTCATTCTCGAAGTCAGCGATGGCCTCTGTGTCCGACGAGGGTAGGAGCACTTTAACCGCGATTCGAGCGTCTGTCGCCATGTTGCGAGCCTCGAAGACGAGCCCAAAAAATCCAACACCTAGACATTCTTGAAGCTCATAGCCGCCCAATTTTTGCCCGGTAAGAATTTTCTTCCAGCCGTCGCGCTCCGCTTGAGTCGCCACTAAGGGCCGTACTTCTTTCGCAATTTAGCTAACTCGTCTGGGTGGGCCAGCAGAATAGCGACAACGTCAGCTGGCACCCGGCCAGTTGCAATATCTATGACCTCAGCTGGAACATCGTAGTAATCGGATAAGCGTTGCGTCGCGACTTCTCCTACGGACCTTTCGCCCCGCTCCATTCGCGAGAGCTGAGAGGGCGCCACCCCGAGCTCAGACGCAACAGATCGTAGCGTGTGCCCCTGTCTGCGCCTCAACTCCCTGAGCAGGGAGGCGGCGCTCTCGCCCTTTGCCATATGAATAGGATACAAGTTGTTGCCAATCATGGCAACAACTTTTCGTGCTCAAGGTGTCTTCCAGTTCGACGCGGCGGCAAGCTATCGTCAGCTAATCACAAAGCATTCGCGTCTGCGCGCAGTTTACTTGCGCCTCTTAACGGCTGTCCGGCACGCGACTACGGAACTGCGCGCCGCTCGTTTGGTCGGGATTTTCGGATGTTCCCTAGTCGACGTCTTGCTCACCTGGCCCGATGAACCTGCCTGAAAGAGTGCCTAATATGCCACTAGATGGCGTCTTGAAACTCTAGAGATACAAGAGGTCTCGAGACAACGGTGCGTCGTCTTTCAGACCCGCTCCCCCGCATCCGTGGCGTTCCGGGGGGCCGATTTCTAGAACGATTCCTAGATTTCACCCCTCGCGCAACCCTGCCCGCGCGACCACGCACTCCGCGTGCCGCAGGATGGGCCCGTCGACCATGCGACCCTCGAAGCTGAAGACTCCGGGCTGCGTTTCCGCTGCGGCGAGCAGCGCCCGTGCTGACGCGATCTGCTCCACCGTTGGGGCATAGCTTTCGCGCACAACAGCGACTTGAGAGGGATGAATGCAGGCCGTTGCCGTGAACCCGAGCGCGGCAGCATCCCGAGCCTCAGCACCGAGACCCTCCAGGTCTGCGATGTCGAGATGCACCGCATCAATCACAGCCTTCGAATAGGCGCCAGCCGCCAACAGCACCGACGACCGCGCATGCAACGCGACACCACGGTACGGGCCGGCGTCTTCGCGTGACGACGAGCCGCCGAGCGAGGCAACGAGATCTTCGGCACCCCACATGAGTGCAACCACGCAATCCAGCGCCGCGAGACTTGTCGCCGCGAGCACACCCCGCGCCGTCTCGCACAGGGCGATCACGTCGAGCTCGGTGAGCGCATCAAAGTCGGCGACCGACTCCGCCTTCGACAGCATGACGGTGCGGTAATCGGTCTGCTCCAGCGCCTCAAGGTCGCTGTCATGATCCTGCGTACCGGCCGGATTGATTCGCACAATCGTGCGTGCCGGATCCATCGGATTCGCAATCAGCGCCTCGCGAGCGGCAGCCTTATCGACACTGGCAACAGCATCCTCAAGGTCAATGATGATGGCATCCGCGCGCTCAAGCGCCTTCGCATAGCGGTCGGGGCGGTCGCCAGGAACAAACAGAATTGACGGGCCAAGAGAAAAAATCACGGTGCACCCTCCTCAGTCCAGACCATCACCGAACGGGTTGCCACAGCCACCACAACACCGTCCTGGTTCTTGGCCGTGTGACGCAACGAAATGATTCCCTGGCCGGGGCGCGACTTCGAGAGTCGCTTCTGAAGCACCTCAGACTCGGAATACATCGTGTCTCCGTGATACAGCGGATGCGGAAAATTGACCTCCGTGAAGCCCAAGTTCGCCACAATCGTGCCCTGCGTCAGTTGAGCCACGGATGCCCCCACCATCGTCGAGAGCGTAAACATCGAGTTCACCAAGCGCTGCCCGAACGGCTGCTGCTCTGACCATGCGGCGTCCAAGTGCAACGACTGGGTGTTCATCGTCATCGTCGTGAAGAGAACATTGTCGGCCTCGGTGACGGTGCGGCCGGGCGCGTGCAGATAGACCGCGCCCTCCTCAAACTCGTCGAACCAGAGGCCGCGCTGCTGAATACGTTTGCCGGTCATAGCGTCGCGAACCCCAACTCACGAGCAATGACCATCATCTGCACCTCAGTGGTGCCCTCACCGAGCTCAAGCACCTTGGAGTCGCGGTAGTGGCGAGCAACAGGGTTCTCGTTCATGAAGCCGTAGCCACCAAAGATTTGGGTGGCATCCCGCGCGTTATCCATGGCCGCCTCGCTGCTGATCATTTTCGCCAAGCTCGCCTCCATCTTGAAAGGAACTCCGGCCACCAGTTTGCGGGCTGCATCGTAGGTTGCCAAGCGTGCGCTGTGAACTCGCGCCTGCATCCGCGCAATCTTGAACGCAATGTGCTGGTTCGAGCCAATCGAACGACCAAAGACGTGACGTTCGTTGGCGTACCGGATCGACTCCTCCAAGCAGCCCTGAGCGGCGCCCGTGCAGAGCGCCGAGAACGCGACGCGACCCTCATCGAGGGTCTCGATGAAGTTCGCGAAACCACGACCGCGCTCCCCCAACAGGTTCGCCTCAGGCACCCGCACGTTGTCGAACGACAGCGGATGCGTGTCCGACGTGTGCCACCCGACTTTGTCGTACGGCGGGTGCACCGTGAATCCCGGAGTGCCATTCGGAACGAGGATCGCGCTCAGCTCGGGCTTGCCATTGTCGCGGTGACCCGTCACCGCCGTCACCGTCACCACCTTGGTGATCTCGCTGCCCGAGTTCGTAATGAACTGCTTCGTACCGTTGATGACCCATTCGCCATTGACGAGTTCAGCGGTGGTCTTCGTACCCGCAGCGTCGGAGCCGGCATCCGCCTCGGTCAGACCGAAACCAGCGAGAGCTTCACCGCGGGCGAGCATCGGAACCCACTGCTGCTTTTGCGCTTCCGTGCCCTGCTTGAAAATCGGCATCGCCCCAAGCCCGATACCGGCCTCCAGAGTGACCGCAATTGACTGGTCAACCCGGGCAAGCTCTTCGATCGCAATGCACAGCGAGACGTAGTCCTTGCCTTGCCCACCGATTTCCTTCGGGAACGGCAACCCGAACAGGCCCATCTGCCCCATCTTGGCGATGATCCCGTAGGGCAGCTCGCGCTTCGTGTCGTACTCGTAGGCGGCAGGGGCAACAACGGTGTCAGCGAAGTGGCGAACCTCAGCCTGCAACTTCAGCTGCTCATCAGTGAGGCCAAGGTGGCTGACTTGGGAACCGCTAGCGTGGTTACTCATGGGGTTTCTCCTTCAGTGCTCGCTTGTGGCGAATCGATTCGGGCAACGATCTGGTCTCGTGCGACCAAATCGCCAGGCTTCAGGCTGATGTCGACAACCCCATCGAGGGTCGCGACGACAGGGTGTTCCATCTTCATGGCTTCAATCGTGAGCACCGTCTGACCGGCAGTCACCGTGTCTCCGTTGGCCACCGCAACGGCGACAACCGTTCCCGGCATCGGCGAACGGAGTTCAGGATCGACCACACCGGCGACGCGGGCGAGGGTCGCCCGGTGGGCGGCAAGGGATTCTGCACGGCTCTGCGAGGTCAGTGACCACGAGGTGCCCACCTGGGCGATCCAGACCGTGGCATCATCAACCTCAATAGCGAGACGGATGCTCACCGCACCCCACTCGATACCGGTACTCGTCAGTCGTGCCGGAGTGGTGTCGCCGTTGAGCGTGACCTGCGCTGCGCTTGGCGGGCCGGCAACCAAAACCTCGTGCACAGTGCCAGCACACTCGAGGCGATAGCGGGCCGGGCGATGCTGGCCCAGACGCCAGCCGCTTGGCTGCTTCCAGGGTGAGCCCGGCAGCCAGAATTCGGAATGGATGCTCAGGGCCGCCGCCGCGAGCACGGCAGGGGTTGGCGCAGCAAATTCGATCTCGGCAAGAGCCCGCTCGATCAGGCCGGTGTCGAGTTCGCCGGCGGCCACATCGTCGCGGGAAAGGAGCGCGCGCAGAAACTCGATGTTGGTGGTGACACCGAGGATCACGGTGTCGGCCAGTGCGCGGTCGAGAGCCTGGATGGCGTCGGCCCGCGAAGCACCGTGGGCGATGACCTTCGCGAGCATGGGGTCGTAGTTGGCCGAAACGGTGCCGCCCTCGACGAGCGAGCTGTCGACGCGCACAGTGGTTGCCTCGTGCAGGTGCACGATGCGTCCGGCAGACGGCAGAAAGTCGTTGGCCGGATCTTCGGAGTAGATGCGTGCTTCAATCGCGTGCCCGGAAAGCTGCGGCGTCTCCACCGTCAGCTTCTCCCCGGCCGCAATACGCACTTGCCACTCCACTAGGTCGATGCCCGTGACCATTTCGGTGACCGGATGCTCCACTTGCAGTCGCGTGTTCATCTCCATGAAGAAGAACTCATCCGGCGCGTTGTCGGAGACGAGGAACTCGACGGTTCCCGCGCCGACGTAGTTGACGCTGCGTGCCACCTCGCACGCGGCCTCGCCGATGCGTTGGCGGGCGGCCCCATCGAGCAGGGGCGATGGCGCTTCTTCGATGATCTTTTGGTGGCGGCGCTGCAGCGAACATTCGCGCTCCCCCAGATGGATGATCGTGCCGTGGCCATCGGCCAAAACCTGCACCTCGATGTGCCGGGGCTTCTCCACGAGGCGCTCGAGAAAGAGCGTGTCATCGCCAAACGCGGCACTCGCCACCCGACGGGCAGAGTCGAGCGCGCCGGAAACGGCTTCGGGCTCCCGCACGATCGTCATGCCCTTGCCACCGCCACCAGCCGACGGCTTGATCAGCAGCGGGAACCCGACCTCGGCGGCTGCAGCCACCAGATCGTCGTTCGTCATGCCCGGCTCGGCGATACCGGGGATCACGGCAACACCGCGCTCGGTCACGTGCTTCTTCGAGGCGATCTTGTCGCCCATGATCTCCAGCGCCTCGACGCCGGGGCCGATGAAGGTGACTCCGGCAACGGCGCACGCCTGAGCCAGCTGCGCGTTTTCCGACAGGAATCCGTAGCCCGGATGAATCGCCTCAGCATTCATGCCATCAACGGCATGAACGGCGGCAACGATCGAATCGACCGAGAGGTAGCTGTCGATCAGCACCGCGGCATCCGCCACTTGAACGTGCTTCGCGTCACGGTCGTGCTCCGTGTAGACGGCGATGGAACGGATGCCCATCGAATGCAGAGTGCGGGTGATGCGACAGGAAATTTCGCCACGATTGGCGACCAGAACAGCAGAGAACATGGCGATCACATCCGGAAGAGGCCGAAGCCCGGCTCAGGCAGCGGGGTGGCCGCAGCGATATCGAGGGCCATGCCGAGCACGTCTCGCGTGTCCTTGGGGTCAATGATTCCGTCATCCCACAGGCGGGCTGTCGAATAGTAGGGGCTGCCCTGGCGTTCGTACTGTTCGCGGATGGGCTTCTCGAACGCGACCTTGTCGTCGTCGGTGAAGGCGTCCTCGCCGAGCTGATCGCGACGCACCGTGGAGAGCACGGCAGCAGCCTGCGGGCCGCCCATGACCGAGATGCGGGCGTTGGGCCACATCCACAAGAAGCGCGGTGAGTACGAGCGGCCACACATCGAGTAGTTGCCAGCACCGAACGAGCCGCCGATGACGACCGTGAACTTGGGAACCCGCGTCGTCGCTACCGCGGTCACCATCTTGGCGCCGTTCTTCGCGATACCGCCGGCCTCATATTCCTTACCGACCATGAATCCGGAAATGTTCTGCAGGAACAGCAGCGGGATGCCGCGCTGATCACACAGTTCGATGAAGTGAGCGCCCTTGAGCGCCGATTCGCTGAACAGCACACCCGCGTTAGCGACGATGCCGACCGGATGCCCGTGCAGGGTCGCGAACCCCGTGATGAGGGTCGAGCCGTATTCCTTCTTGAACTCGTGGAACTCGCTGCCGTCAACGAGTCGCGCGATCACTTCGCGCACCTCGTACGGGCTCTGCACATCGGTGGGCACGACGCCGTAGAGCTCGTCGGGGTTGACGGCCGGTGGCCGCGAATCGATGACGTCCCACGCTGGTGCTGCGGGCTTCGGGATGGTCTTGATGATGTCCCGCACAATCTGGAGGGCGTGGCGGTCGTCATCGGCGAGGTGGTCGGTGACGCCGGAGGTGCGGGCGTGCACGTCTCCCCCGCCGAGTTCTTCTGCCGTGACGATCTCGCCGATGGCGGCCTTCACGAGCGGCGGTCCGCCCAGGAAGATCGTGCCCTGATTGCGCACAATGATTGTTTCGTCGCTCATCGCCGGCACGTAGGCGCCACCGGCAGTGCAGGAGCCCATGACCGAGGCAATTTGCGGGATGCCCGCCGCCGACATTTGCGCCTGGTTGTAGAAGATGCGCCCGAAGTGGTCGCGGTCGGGAAAGACCTCGTCTTGCATCGGCAAAAACGCGCCGCCCGAGTCGACGAGGTAGACGCACGGCAGTTTGTTCTCGAGCGCAATCTCTTGCGCCCGCAGATGCTTCTTGACCGTGAGCGGAAAGTAGGTGCCGCCCTTGACCGTCGCATCGTTGGAGATCACGAGCACGGGACGGGAGTGGATGAGGCCGATCCCGGCAATAACGCCAGCACCGGGAGCTTGGTCGTCGTAGATCCCATTCGCGGCGAGCGGGGCGATCTCGATGAACGGGCTGCCCTCATCGAGCAGTTCATCGACTCGATCACGAGGAAGGAGCTTGCCGCGCGAGACGTGACGTTCGCGAGATTTCTCTGAGCCACCGAGAGCCGTTGTCGCGAGTCGCTCGCGCAATTGCTCGACGAGGCCACGCATTGACTCTTCGTTTGCCGCGAACGTCGGATCAGACGGTCTTACGGCTGTAGAAATTCTCTCCATCGAACACCTTCGTTCTGCGCAGCTTGTGGCCACTTGGGTTAGTCACTACTAACTCAATTTAGGTTAGCGAGCATTAACCGAACTGTCTAGACTCAGAACATGACCGTTACCCCAACTCCGCGAAGCCAAGCGAAAGCAGATCGGCGCGCAGCCCTCCTCGGTGCCGCCGCCAGCCTCTTCGCCGAGCGCGGCTACACCAGGGTCTCGCTCGAAGAATTAGGGGCAGCCGCCGGCATCAGTGGCCCAGCTGTCTACCGCCACTTCGACGGCAAACAAGATGTACTGGCCGCGATCCTCATTGATGCCAGCAGCAACCTCTGCACCGGAGCGCAGACCGTGATCGAGCATGCCGCGAGCGCCCGAGCCGCGCTCGAAAGCCTCGTACAATTTCATGTGGAATTTGCGCTGGGCAATGCTGACGTCATCCGGGTTCAGGATCGCGACCTCGACAGCCTCACCGCCAGCGACCAACACGACGTTCGCGCCCTACAGCGCAGCTATGTCGAGCTGTGGGTCGGTGTGCTTGCCCAAGTGAATCCGGATGCTGCCACCACTGAGTTGCGCACCCGAGCTCACGCCACCTTCGGGCTCATCAACTCCACTCCCCACAGTGGGCGCGCTGGTGCCACGCACGCCGTGCTGGAGCGGATGGCACTGGCCGCGCTCGACGCCTAAACGCCTGAGACGGCTGAGACGGCTGAGAAGTCTGAGACGCCTGAGAAGCTCGCAGCCTCGCCCATCGGCTGTGCCCCTGCCTCTGCCCCTGCGCCATAGCCTCTTCACCACAAGAAGTCAGGGCTTCCCCACACTTCTCGCAGCCTCGCCATAGGGATTCGATAGGCCCAACTCGCACTGTTGATCCCATACCCCGGAGATTCCGGAAATGACGAGAAGGATCAACTATGAAAAAGACATTGATCGCAGGCGCAGCTGGCGTAGTTCTGGCCTCGAGTGTCGGCCTTGCCGTGGCTCTACCCGCCCAGGCAGCGCCCGTCACCACAGCAACCACCGCATCCACCACCGCATCCGAATCCGGCGAAACCAGGAGTGGCGACCGCGCAGAGCGTGGCCACCGCGGCCAAGGAATGGGTGTCGCCGCTTTGGCGTCAGCGCTTGGCGTTGACGAGTCGGCCGTATCGGATGCGGTCTCCGCTATTCGCGATGCCTCCGATGCGGAAGAACGCCCATCGTCTGACGCAACGGATGACGAGAAGGCGGCCGCACGGGTCGCCAACCAGTCCGCATTCGCCGCAGCTCTCGCCGCCGAGCTGGGCCTCGACGAAGACACCGTCACTGACGCACTGAGCGAGCTCCGTGCCGAGCGTGAAGCCAACCGCACAGAGCGTGAAGCCATGGCGGACGCCCATGAAGGCGATGGCGGCGGACACGACCGTGGCGATCGCGCTGACCACGAAGGCGGAGACCACACAGACTCCAGCGATCAGTCAAACACCGACGACTAGACAAACACGGGCTACGAGAAAGTCCCGCACGATGAAGGGCCTGCGACCTTATGGTCGTGGGCCCTTCTGTCTGCATGGATGGTGCGATCCGGTCTAGCTCGTTTGGCGCTGCAGCGCGGCGCTGCGAAACTGTGGGCGACGCGCGCTGACCTATCGAAGGACGAAACGCATGAGCGAAACCACTACTGCTGCTGACACCCAGAGCACCACAATCCCTCTCGCGCTGCCGCTTGGCCGCGATGAGTTGGTGATTCGTCAGCGCTATGAAGTGATCAGCATCGTCAACGACATCCTGATCGGCCTGCTGTTTCTCGTGGGGAGTGTGTTTTTCTTAACGCCAGAACTCACCCACGCTGGCACCTGGCTATTTGTCTTGGGCAGCATTGACATGCTGATTCGCCCCGTGATTCGTCTCTCGCGGCGAATGCACCTCGGTCGCTACTTTCCCAAGCTCGCAGCAGAGCCTGCCAGCGGTCAAGATTTCTAGCTGCGCACTCGCTCGCAGTACTCCCATTGAGTTCAGGGGGCACCTCGCACTGCGTGCCTAGTCCGCCCAGACGTCAGCGATCGGGATCTCCCGCTGCAAGATGTTGGAGGCCGCGCGATGCCCGGAGAATAGGGCTGCCGTTACGGTGGCGGGATCATCCGTCCAGGTTGCTTCACCGGCGATATGAAGCACGCCGCCAACCACAGTCGCGAGGTCATCATGATCCTCAGGCGCCGAGCCAGGCAGCATGTAGGCGTAGGAACCGCGAGCGTACGGGTCGTCCTGCCAGGCGGTGATCTGCACACCGACGGGAAGCTCCACCCGGTCTCCGTAGAGCCGCCGCAATTGTTCCATCACCGAGTCGACAACCTGCTCCTGACTCCAACGACGAATCGCCTGAGCGGCAGGCCCAGCGGCGAACGTCAGCAACGTCGGGACCCCGTGCAGGTCAGTGAGGTCGTACCAAGAATGCCACCAGCTGCCCTCGGCGCCTTGCTGCCGGATCGCATACACGTCGTCGTCCCAGAACTTGGTCGGAAACCGGAGAATGACCTTCTCGAAGGCATTCATCGCGAGTCGCGACAGGGCGCCAGCATTCGGTTCCGGCAGCGGAGGCTCAATCCTGAAGTTCTCCGACTGGAGAACACCGATCGGCACCGTCACGACCGCGCTATCTGCCGTAAGAACATTGGAATCCGTGATGACAGTCACTCCCTGGGGCGACCACTGCACGTGAACCACCGGGTGCCCGAAGCGGATATCGAGTCCGGCAGCGAGGCGAGCCGGAAGGCGATCGTAACCCTCAGGGAACACGACCTCATCACCATCGACAACATCGTCATCCAAACCGTGCGCGGCAAGATTCTCGATCCACACCCCATACTGCTCCTCGGTGCGGTGCTGCAGAAATTCGCGCACACGTTCGGTGCGCTCAGCTCCCCAGCCTTGGACCGCCAACGCCGCCTCGGTGACATCGCGATACGAGTCGTGAGCACCCGACCCGGCGACGACCGCCTCGAGGGCACCATCAACCGTGCGGATGTCGTCGGCGAACGCCTGAGCAACGTCCTGCGGCAGTCGCGCACCATCCGGACCGTAGTAGGCGATCGGGCGACTGTCTGGCTGGTATCCGCCAACCGTGAACTCCGTCATCGGCATCCCGAATGCTTCAGCCGCCGCAGCAACGGGGTTGGCGGTGATGCCGTGAATCCAGGAGGCGCCAAGATCGGTGGCTAGGCCATCAGTTCGATCCGTCCACACTCGGCCGCCAACGCGGTCCCGCGCCTCTAGCACCACAACACGACAGCCAGTCCTCGCCAACAGCCGCGCGGCCGTCAGTCCAGACACTCCTGCGCCCACCACGATCACATCACAATGATCCATCGCCGACCCTCTTCCGCAGCCACACCACCGTGGCGCTCTCTGAAGCTACCGATCCGGCCGTCTCTGCACAACGTTTCTG
>Ga0307487_1000648_pt1 | contig 26505 bp, 34 predicted proteins | sample CBIW12metaG_FD_203665 | JGI IMG/M metagenome (GOLD analysis project Ga0307487, IMG submission 203665) | Sea-ice brine microbial communities from Beaufort Sea near Barrow, Alaska, United States - CBIW 1.2 | ecosystem: Environmental > Aquatic > Marine > Coastal | place: USA: Alaska | collected... | reverse complement strand
GCAAATCAAGATCAACGCAGCGACGTTCTGATCAGCTGGGCGAAAAAACGACTAACTCCAAGCACTTACCAAGGACTTAAAATGATGAAAGCGGATAAGTATTCAAACCTTTTTACCCCGGAATTGACGGCGCTCATTTTGCGTATTGGTCTGGGTCTGATTTTCATCACAGGCGGACTGTGGAAGCTGTCAAGGCTGCTGGATGTTGAACGAGTCACTGGCATTCTTGAGCGTTACACTGCGAGTAACGGCTATATCAACCAGTTTTTCCAGGACTATCTGTTTACCGGTTGGCTCGGTGAAATAATTACTCCCTGGGGCTTCATGACAGCGTTATCAACATTCGAGCTGGTCTCCGGGATAGCATTGATAGTAGGACTGATGGTGCGTCCTCTGGCGCTTATCTACATGTTCCTTCTGTGGACTTTTATCCTGGCGTTACCGGTACATACAGTACCGGGTCAGCTGAGTGAGTCGGCTACTTTCCAGGCGCCGGCTATGTTGGTGCAGATCCGTGACATAGCGCTCTCGGGCCTGATGGCAACGTTGTTCCTTCTTGGTGCGGGAAAAGCCAGCGTTGACAGCAGGTTGTTTGGCGCAGTGGCCACTGCCAGGGAGTTCGATTGGAATACCCTGGGGCTGTTGACCCGTCTTTCCATGGCAGCTCCTTTGTTAATCGGTGGTCTTTTTGCGTCGACTGGTGCGGTTCCCCTGTTTTCGACGCCGGGCTGGCTATTGCTGATCGTTGGTCTGATGTTGGTCTCAGGCGCAGGAGTCCGGGCAGCGGGCGCAGCAGTGGTGTTGATCATGCTTTGGCGCATGGGTTCGGGCATCAATTTCGATAATACGTTCCTGGATATCATCAACAGCTTCAAGCGTGAATTTGCCTTTGTTTCAGCTGGCCTGATTTTGGCTGCGCTAGGTGGAGGTGAGCGATTCACGCCTGCAGATATCCTTCGCCGTATCCGGGCTTACTGGTCTGCTGCAAATCCGAGCGCAAGGGTGACAAGCGACTGAGTTGGTCGGGATGCGCTCCCATGACCGTTGTTTTGTCGCAAAAAGAAGAGGGGCGCTCAGGATTTATAGGTTGTATGACACATTCTTTGCAATCAAATGACAGCCTCATTCGTTTACCTTGTAATGGGTGGTTTTCGTGGCTGCTGCTCGCCCGCAGCGTGACCAAGGACAATGTAGTGGCTGAACATACTGAACAACTTCTTCAAGCAGGTTATCGCTACGCCCTCGCTTTGCGAGGACGCCCGCAGGATGCGCATGATCTGGTGCATGAAGCCTGGTTGAAGCTGAATGCCGAGTGGCTTCCCATCATGACCAAGCCACGGCTTTTTCGGACCATTCGTAATCTGTTCATTGATCAGTACAGGCGTGAGCAGTTGTTGGTCTTGGATACGTCCACTACTGATATGGATGATTATGCGGCCCAGGAGGTCAGCCTGGATCGCGACATTCAGGCTCGGGAGCTCAGTCATTGCCTGGCGCAGTTGCGCGCTCCAGAGCGGGAGATTTTGTTTCTCAATAGTGTTGAAGGTTATACCGTCAGTGAAATCGTCCGGATGACCGGGCGCCCGCGCGGAACCGTATTAAGCCTGCTACATCGAGCCCGCGAAAAAATGCGTGTGCTCTTAATGTCGCCATCGGCTCAGCAAGAAGAACGAGGACGAAAAAATGCAGGATGATTTGGATGCCCAGCTCAAACGCCATTATGAAAACCAGCGGCTATCTGCCGATAAAATAGACGACCTGGTCAAAGTAGGTCGCACAAGGTCCCGTTGGATCTTGCAGGCTCCCAGATCCTGGGCGTTAGGTGTAATCATGGTGCTGGCCGTAGCGGTCGCTCTGGTAATGCCCGAGTCTTCAATCGACCGGGATGTCGAAATGCTAAGCGCCGACATTGCGAAAAACCATATGGCAGGCCGGTCCGATGACATTCAAATCAGAGACCTTAGCACCATCGTGGTTCAGCTTGCCGAAATAGGCTTCGATTTTGAGTTGCCAGTCAGTCGTCAATTACAGGGCGAAATTGTAGGGGCAAGATTGTGTTCTTTGGCAGGCAAGCCGGCTGTTCATGTTTATCTGGATAATGATGGAAGACTACATTCGCTGTTTGTTTCAGTCGGTAATGACTCGCAGCCAAATCTAACGGGTGCGTTGCCATCCTTACCTGATCTGGATATTCAGACCTGGTCGGAAGATGGTCACTTTTTTGCCTTGGCGCAAAATCGATGATCTGGAGCGGCTCTTCGTGCTTGTTCGGTCGTTCGTTTTAGTTTTTTCCCAATGACCCCCGGCGGGTCAACATTCACCTGGTTTCATCGTCTTCTGTCACTGGCTGGATCTTTTTTGATCAGCAGTGATAGCGGATTTGTTTTGTCCCAAAAAGGAGTATCTAATGAAAAAATCCCTATGTGTTTCGCTGGCTTTGTGTGCGGGCATTACTTTGGCAGCCGGTCAGGCGAGTGCGAATCAGCATAACGCTAATGATTCGACTAAGTCGCAACAAGTCCTGGCTACTGAAAAGCAGCGACTGAAAAACGCAGACAGTGGTCTCGATCGCTTCCGATATTTCATGCTGCGCCATACAGGAAGCCATGGCAGCGACAATAGTTGAGCCGATGACGTTTTTGTGAGTCGATATCCAACTTTCCATGTCAGCAATATAAGCTTCTGCCAGGGCATGTCGTGATGCGTCAAATAGACCCTGGCAGCGGTCAATCTTACTTCTGTGGTCGGCAAGAAAGACAACGCTTTAACGCTAATTATTTTTAGTTGTTTATCTCCAAGACTCGGCACTGGCGGCGTCCCAGTCTTGCTTCCATTCATCGGGCACGGCTACATTAGCGACTAGGCAGCTGTCCGAAATGCAGGGATAAATTCTCTCGTAGCTCATAACCACTTCCTGATTGACGCGACAACTACCTTGAAAAACGCCGGTCAGAGACTCAGTCCTCTTTCGCCGGTATTGTGGGCAAAGCCACCCAGCATGGCGGCACGGTTGAGCGCCATCACCGCGTTGGGACTCAACGAGCCGAAGCTCATTGCCGAGATGTTCAAAGGGGAAGCTGAATAAGGCTGGGTGCATTCAGCTCCTCCGAACTGCACACGCAAATCATCCGGGTTACAGGCAGTCGGCGCCAGAGAGTGGTTCAGCCATTCATAGCCGTCACCAAACCGATGAGGACAGGCAAATAATTATCCCGCACAGCACGACAACTGTTTCACATCCTTGGTGAAGGTTTGCGCGCAGAGCTTGAGACCTTCTACCATCGTCAGATAGGGAAACAGCTCATTGCCGATTTCCTCTACCGTCATATGGGCCCTTAGTGCCATAACCGCCGTCTGGATCAGTTCACCGCCCTCCGCGGTTACCGCCTGCACCCCCAGCAAGCGACCGGAATCGCGCTCAGCGACCATCTTGATAAAACCATGGGTGTCGAAGTTGACCAGCGCACGCGGCACGTACTCCAGATTGAGCATACGGGTATCGACGCTGAAGCCTTGCCTGATCGCTTCAGCTTCGGTCAAACCAACAGTAGCCACTTGCGGGTCAGTGAACATCACCCCCGGCATGGCGCCGAGGTCCAGAGTAGCCTTGCCTCCCGTCATATTGACGGCGGCCCGACTGCCCCCGGCAGCGGCGACATAGACAAACTGCGGCTGATCGGTGCAGTCACCGGCGGCATAGAGACCGGGAACCGTGGTTTTCATGTACTCATCTACCTGAATCGCGCCACCCGCGGCTTCCACGCCGATGTTTTCCAGATTCAGAGACTTGGTATTGGGTGTCCTGCCAGTCGCCACGAGCAGCTGATTAGCGCACAAGGTGCCGGCATTGGTGTCGATGATGAATTGATTGTCGGTATAGTCCACACGCCTGGCCTGAGTCTGCCTGAGCACCTCTATGCCCTCGCGCTTGAACGCTGCTTCTATGGCCTCACCGATGGCGGGATCTTCACTGGATAGCAAGCGGCTGCGTGCCAACACTGTCACCGTGCTACCCAACCGAGCGAACACCTGGGCCAATTCCAGCGCGACGAAGCCGGCGCCGATGACGAGCAGTCGATCGGGCACAGTATCCAGTACCAGCGCACTGGCGGAGGTGAGATACGGTGTCTCAGCCAGCCCCGGTATCGGCGGCTCTGACGGTCGGGCACCCGTTCCAATAAAGGCGCGATCGAAATGGACTGTCTGCTCACCGCCTTCGTTCAACTGGACCACCAGATTATTGGCATCGACAAACCTGGCCTCACCGTTCAGGACCGTAATGGCCGTCTGGTCGCGCAGTATGCTTTCGTACTTGTTGTCACGGAGTTCCTCGACACGTGCCTGCTGTTGCGCAAGCAATTTTGTCCGATCTACCTTCAGAGTCTGCTGGGGGCTTACCCCCTCGTCAAAGGGGCTCTCCTTGCGCAGATGCGCAATATGCGCGGCGCGAATCATGATCTTCGAGGGCACGCAGCCGCTATTCACGCAGGTGCCGCCGATGGTGCCGCGTTCGATCAATGTGACGCGGGCACCGCGCTCGACCGCCTTCAAGGCGGCTGCCATGGCTGCGCCGCCACTGCCGATGACGGCAACGTGCAGTTTGTTATTGCTCATGGAAAGAATTCCTTGAATTTGTAGAGCCATTGTCACGGTAGGCGTCGTATTGCTTTTTGCGCCATAGCGCATAGACGGTTAGACCGATGAATAAGGCCATGGCTGGAAGCAGCACGTAGTCGAGATAGCCCGTCAGGGCTGCCAGACCTACAGTGCCCAACAGGATCACCAGAACTGGCGTGAAGCAGCACAACGCCACCAGGACGGTGCCAATCACGCTCGCGCGCAGCAGGGTCTTTGGGTTCTTCATGGGTTACTCCCGGTCCGCTTCAGAGGCTAACGGGGTTGAGGGGTACCCGGCGTTGGAAGTGGCTTCAGTTAATGCCTTCATCGACTTACGGGTGTCGTCGAAGGTGACCATAGCTTCACGATCCGGATAGCTCCCGTCGACTTGCGAGACACCCTCCACCTTACTCAAAGCTATCTTGATGGTGATCGGACACGTGGAGCAGGTCATGCTCGGTACCGAGAGCGTCACGGTCTGCATGGCGGCCCAGGTGGGCATACTGAGCAGGGCGAGGAGCAGCGTCAGAACAAAACGCATTTTCATGGAAAATCTCCTTTCAATAGAACGGAGGCAAAGCATAAGGAAACAATAGGGCGACCAGTATCAGTGCCGTTACCGCCCAAAAGATCACTTTGTAGGCCGCTCGCACCTGGGGTACGGCACACATTTCTCCTGGCCGGCACTGTTCAACTGGCCGAAAGATTCGGAGCCAGGCAAAGAACATGGCCACCAATGCAACGCCGATGAAAATCGGGCGGTAGGGTTCGAGCGCTGTGAGGTTACCAACCCAGGCGCCGGAAACACCCAGCGTGATTAGTACCAGCGGTCCTAGACAGCAGGCCGAGGCGAAAAGCGCCGCGATGCCCCCGGCAGTCAGGGGCCCACGCCCCGATCTGGAATTCGACATAACGCTTACACCTTTCATGACGTTGTTTTATGAGATAAGGTTACTTCCGTAGTCAGCTACGGAGTCAAGGCGTATGGTGGATAAAACGAATTCACTGACCATCGGTGGCCTGGCCAAGGCAGCCAACGTCCATGTCGAGACGATCCGCTATTACCAGCGACGGGGGTTATTACCGGAACCCAAACGTCCTCCAGGTGGTATCCGACGCTATGGTTCCGCCGATATCGACAGGTTAACGTTCGTGAAAACGGCGCAGCAGTTGGGCTTCAGTCTCGACGAGATCCGCGACCTGTTCCGGCTTGAAGACGGTCCCCACTGCCAGGAAGCCAGTGCTCTGGCCGAGCACAAGCTAAGGGACGTGCGTGAAAAGATCGACAGGCTGGAGAAAATTGAGAAGGTGCTGGGCGAAATGGTCGACCGATGCCATGCCCAACAAGGCAATGTTACCTGCCCACTTATTGCGGCATTGCATGAAGGGATCAGGGGGCATGAATCCCAAGGGGACAAGCAATCTGCCAAGTTATGTTCGGCCTAGTGCTGGTATTGGTGTTGATTAGCCCTGCGTCCACTTGACCCCGTACCAGGGTACGGGCGTTATTCTGGTAACAGAGATGACAGTTCACTTATGTAGAGGATCAAGGTGTTTCGCCATGGGTCAAACCTACCAATCAATCCAAGAAAACCCTGGATCACTCAAATACTTGAGGTGATTGCTATCGGGCTGAAGGCCGGGCTTAAAAAGCCCACACTGATTCTGTTCTGCGGCAGATTTTACAGAGTCTGCTCCTGCTTGGTTCCCGGTTAACTGGCCAACGACCAATCCGTCATAAATGGTAGCGGTTCATCCAATGTGCGATGGCCTGGCCGATTTTCTGCGGCTGATCCTCCTGAATGTAATGCAGGCCCGGCCCCACAAACACGGTCTCCAAGTTCGGCAGCTTTTCGCGATAACAGTCCACGGCCGGTGCGGGAATCAAAAGCCCCGGCTCTGCGTGAATCAGCAGTTTCGGCAGCTCGGTTTGCTGAAGCCATTGCATGTAAGCGGTTTGCTTCTGATAGATAGGGGCCGGCTCCTTGCCGATGCACAGGTTCTGCGGGAACTTGCAAAGAATCCGCCGGGACTGTCGGTCCGTCCAGGGTGCGCGGTAGGCATCAAGTTCGTGTGGCTCCAGTTGCCTGCAGATCGTGGCCGGCAGGATGCCTTCAACGAACTGGTTCTCGTCCATCATCATGCGTTCGGCATTGGCCTGTGAGGCCCGCAGGGTCTGGAAAAATTCCCAGGTCTGGGGATCAAAGGCCTCATACCCCGGTATCGGCATCAGCATTGCCTCCATAAATGCCAGCCCCCTGATGCGCTCGGGGTGACGGTGGGCGTAGTGGAAGCCCAAAAACGATCCCCAGTCGTGACAGACGACAGTAATACGTTCCAGTCCCAGGGCCGCAATAAAACCATCAAGGTAGCGGATGTGGTCGTCAATATCGTAGGAAATATCGGGCTTGTCAGACATCCCGAAGCCAATCAGGTCAACGGCAATCAGGCGGCCTTTGCCCTCCAGTTCAGGCAGAACATTTCGCCACAGGTAGGACCAAGTGGGCTGCCCGTGAAGGAATAGTATCGGGTCACCGGTGCCGTGTTCCACGTAGTGCATACGCGAACCCGATACTTGCGCGAAGTGTGAGGGGTAAATGAAGTCTTTGGGCTTTTCTATGGTCATGACCGGGTTCCTGCAGGTTTCGCACCTGATGTGGTTGTTTATGTCCAGCTTTACTCGTCGTCAGTCAGCGTGACTTTCTGCCGTGCAGGCCACAGATGCTGAGTCGTTAACGGTTTCGCAGGTATTTGACTAAAGTAAGAATGCCCATCAACAGCAGCGGCATGATCATCATGGGTAGCATCATCCAGCCTCTGCCTGACATCCCGGAATTGCAGGGTTGTAGCCGCAATCAATAGCACTTTACACCGTTACCAGCCGGCAGGTTGCCTGTAACAAAGCGTCTCGCCAGTCATCCGAATGATAGGTGTTGCGGTCGTGCACCAGGAAAAGCAATAGAACAACGTAAGGGACGACTCCGGCCGTGAACTTCGGCCTGACAGACAGTGCGCCCTATGCTGGACTCCATGGATGGCATACGTTTCGCTTTTTGCAGCTAGAGGGGGGGATGCCAAGAACGCCGGTATCACCCGCCCGTGGCACAAGGATGTGCCTCCCAAACTACTGAGCGTGGCGCATTGGGAACAGCTTTACACGGCCTGCCCTTGGTTTTCTTTCTATAACGTTGGAGCTTTATCCCATGTTGGCATTACTTTCTAACTGGCTCGGCAAGACCACGGCGGCTTCACACTACGGGAATGATCCGCAGAAAGACTTACTCCGCAGCCTGCTGCTAATGGCATGGTTCGTCGAAGCCAGAGACCCCTATACCGGCGGCCACCTCTGGCGGGTCTCGCGCTATGCCAAGTTGCTTGGCGAGGCGGCAGGGCTGCCCGCCGCCGATGTGGCCCGGGTCAGCCTCGGCGGCTTCCTGCATGATCTGGGCAAGATCGGCATTCCCGATGCGGTGCTGCGCAAGACGAGCGCACTGAATGACGATGAGTATGCCCTCGTGCGAACCCATCCGGAGCTGGGCTGGCGAATGCTTTCCGGACACCCCTTGGCCGAGTTGGCCAAGGAGGCGGTCTACAGTCACCATGAGCGCCCCGATGGCAAAGGTTACCCGCGTGGCCTGCGGGCTGAAGAGCTCCATTTGGACGCCCGGATTGTCGGCCTGTGCGATGCGTTCGACGCTATGACCAGCAGTCGCCCCTACCGTGCGGGCATGAGCCGCGGACAGGCGTTGGCCATTATTCAGAGCCAGAGCGGCAGCCAATTCGATATTAAGCTGGGTCGCTACTTTATCGATCTGGGGAAACGCGGCCTACTCGACCATGTGATGGGGCACTCGGATGACGGCATTCCGCTGCAGGAGTGCCCGATGTGCGGCCCTACCCTGGTGATCCGGCGAGGTCAGCAGCCGGGGCAAAACATTTACTGCCGCAACTGTGGGGGAGAGTTCGCCCTTGAGCCTGTGGATGACGATGCCGGGCTGATTGCCCGGCCTACCGGCCAGGTCGGAAGTGCACAAGACTTGCAGCCCGATGCCGACCATGAGTTGATTCGCCAGGTGGTGGTGGAAGCAGCGAGCCATATGCCCCTCGAACAGATGCTCTCGTGCAGTTAGGTTCTTCTGGCTACCGAAAAACATACTCTGGCGTGCAAACAGGGCTCCTTTGATGCTGGGCGCTACCCTCAGCCAGCGCCCTCATTGGATGCTCTCCGGGTTAATGAGCTCGATTGAGCGACCAGTCGTATTCGAGAAATTTTACTTTAGATGCATGCTGCGCTTGCTTTAGCTGCTCCGGGGCTGCCAGCAGGGTCGCGTGCTGGTTTAGATAGGCTGGTAGCGAGCCGCTGTGCTTGGCGAAATCGTCGGCGTACCATTTGAAGATTTTCGAGACCTGGAAATAACCGTTGGACGCCTGGAAATGGTTGCGGGTGCGGTCGCTGAGAAAGCGCCGCTGGCTGTCCTCTAGCTGCGCATCAAGTTCGCTGGCAACGTAGGCTTCGGTGCGCAGTGCCGGGCAGCCTATGGAGGCACAGTTAACCGCGAAATGGATGCGCGGTTCGTCGAATACGCCTGGTTCGCGGATCATCGAATGCTCGATCTGGTTGAGCGTCAACCTTTGCCCGAACAGCGGGATGAATGCTTGAGTCCAGGGGCTGCCAAACATCCCGCCAATATCCTTGATCGAGTCCAGCGGATAATTCTCGGTGACCAGCTTTACGGTAAAGGCGTTATAGGTATTGATCAGAAATGCCAGGCGCTGGTCGCGACTCCAGTTGTCATATTGCTCGCGCGGCACGTTCGAGAGAGCGGCCAGATAGCCATCCAGCTCGACCTGATCCTGTTTGAAGCCCGGATAGTCGACATGACTGGCATAACCGGGCTTGACCCAAGTGACATGACGAGCCAGCAGCGCTGTCCATTGAGGATGGCGGTGCTCGAACGGCGTGGCGAACGACAGGCCACTCAGGCTGAGCATTACGAGTAATAACAGGGCGCGCATAAGGATTCCTATGATTCATGGTCAGGTCTGCCCTGGTTATGAGTTAGGGCTGTCCTTTTGAGTGCCAGCGCGGATTTTTGTTACAACACACGGGCGATCCATTGGCCTTGCCCCGGCCGCCCTGGAATAGGTTGCGAACCATGTCAGTAGCGAGGAAACGCACCCGATAAGTGTGCAATAGGACGCGGTGGAGTGTGGCAAGTGGAAACGGCAGAGCTGGCATGTAACAAAATATCGCCCCGGACATCTGAACTGAGCGAACGTTTGATTATCAGCCAATAAGAGGGTCATTCAGCGCTCGCCAGCCAAGGGTAGAGCAACCCCGACGTTTTCTACCCATGCTATCCGACAACCCATAGGAAAATTTGAGGAACTGATATGACTTACCAACTGAAAAACGAAGCCAATGCCGCCGCTCGCCGTCCCCTGGCCGCCATGCTGTGTGCAGGCGTTCTGAGTATGGCGCCGGCGCGGATCAGTAGTTGCAAGGTCGCGTTCTAATTAAAAGGCGCAGCCATGTCGAGTGCCTCGGCAAAGGCCGCACCGTTGCGCAAGTTATCGATAAACGTCACAGCGCCTTCCTCGATGCGGAATATCTCCACGACTAATCCGTGGCGCATCAGTATGGCCGCCTCGGCCTCTTCCAGGTTGATGCGACTCATGCTGCCGGTTGGCGCGCGATGCTGATGAGCCGCCCAGAGCGAAACGGCGGCGTAGCGAAAGCGCAACACGGCAACAGCGGGATGTAGGGTCAAATGCGCCTGTGCCAAGCGACGTTCATCGGCAAGCAATCCGGCCATCTCGCTCACCATCACAGAGGCAGCTTCTGCGGCGTAGTAGGACTGTACGTAAAGCATTTCAAGACGCGCAAGATCGGCCAGGAACGGCAGACTCGCCGCTGGCGTAAAGCCTTGGATAAAAGCGGGAAAGGTATCGCCATACAAGGCCAATATCGGTGAGCGGGGAGGGCTGGCACGGACAAACAGGCGCGCCATTTCCCGGAAAAAACCCTCGCCAACCAATGCCAGGGTTACCGGATAGGTAATTGCCAAGACATCGATCAGGGAAGCCGTGACGTTATTTTTACGCACGGCGAAACGTTGAGCCGGGTCGGAGCCGTTCCAGGTATGCAATCCTGGCGGGCAGGTGACCGAATCCTGGAGTAAGGCGGCCGCGAAATCATCCAGCAGGGTATTCACTTGTGCACCGGTGTCGGTTTGGTGGCCGGTGTTGGCGTGTCAATCAGCTGATCCATGAGTGCTTGCGCATGCCGAGTTTCACTGAGAAGAATGGCCAGTGCGGGAATATCCCGGTCGCGCTCAATCAAGGGCGGTAGTGGGCCGGTCAGCCCTAGGGTAAAAGCGTACAGATCCCAGACGATTTGCGCCACAGGCACATCATGACTATCAATCAGCAGCGGTGCTCCGGCACTATCGTGGTCTTCAGCAAAGCCGGCCAGATGAATCTCGCCGACTGCTTCTAAAGGCAAGCCGAGGATATAGTCGTGGGCGCTACTGGCATGATTGACACTAGCAACATGCACGTTGTTGACATCCAGCAGTAGGCCATAACCGGTTCGACGCACGACCTCTTCTATGAACTGGCACTCACTCATTGTCGATGCTGAAAACTGTACGTAAGTAGCCGGATTTTCCAGCAGCATGCGTCTGCCCAGGCGCTCTTGAATACGGTCTACCTGAGAGCAGACGCGCGCCAGGGTTGCCGTGGTGTAAGGCAACGGCAGCAAGTCATTAAGAAAGGTTCCGCCATGGCTGGACCAGCCAAGGTGTTCGGAATAGGACTCGGGTTTATAGCGCTCTAGCAGCCTGGCTAGCCAGGCAAGGTGCTCTTCATCGAGTGGATCTTGGCCACCAATGGACAGGCCCACGCCATGGATCGATAAAGGATACTGGTCGCGAATGCGTTCCAGGTAGTGATGAGCCGGCCCGCCCGCGACCATGTAATTTTCTGCATGAACCTCAACAAAGCCCAGCATGGGTTGTTGCGCGAGAATCTCGCGAAAGTGTTCAGGCTTCAAACCGATGTCACCGCAAGGCGGTAGCGTGCTGGACGTTGTAGTTGCGGCGTCTAGCACCAACGGTTTACCGCGTATGAGCGATGTCATCTAAATGCTCCGCGACCGTTAGGCGTTGATCAAACGCTCTTTTCTTGAAACGCCTCAAGTTGACCAAAACCCGGTGCAGAGGTGAGCGACGTGGTCTGCTCGCAGGTGTCCTGGGTGTGGATCAAACAGCGATCAGTTTATGGCAAAGCATGAGACCTAAAAGTGCTGCACAATGGTTAAAGACCAAAGGGCAAAAATTGTTACAGCGGGCGGCCGACCTTACCCATGCCTGTATATGACAGAAATGCACCCGCCCTCAAAACACAACAACCAAACGACTGCCTTCAATGGCCCACATGCACCTTTGCATCGGGCCGCTGCGCATATTGACCCAGCAGCGCGGCCATATCCTCGGCAAGTTCGTGCACATGCCGGGCCGGCGTCTGACGCTGGGCAAAAACCCGCAAGCCGATGATCTGCGCCAGCAGCAAGCGTGTCAGGCGGGCGCAATCGACCTCGGGATTCAGTTCGTTGCGCTGTTGGGCGAGCTCAAGAAGCACACTCAGTTTGTGTTCAATCGCATCCAGCAGCGCATTGACCTTGCGCTGCAATTCGGGCTCCTCGGCGCCGACTTCCAGCAGGGTCTTGATGAGCATGCAGGCCCGGGACGGGGGGGCGCAGGTGGCCGTACAGGCGCAGGCCAAGGATTGGATATGCGCCTTGAGCGCGTCCAGCACCGATGCATTCGCCTCTAACTGGCGTTGCAGTTCTTCCCCTGATTGTCGTGCATAGACATCCAGCGCTTCTGCAAACAGACCACTTTTGCTGCCGAAGGTGGCGTAGAGGCTGCCGGGGCGCATATCCAGGGCCTGCTCGATATGCTTCAACGATGAGGCGAAATACCCGCGTTCCCAGAACAATCGGACAGCCCGATCAAGTGCGGTGTTGCGATCATACTTTGCGACTCTAGCCATGGATTACCGCCCATATGGTGCAATCGATTCCGGCGACGCCCGAAGCGATTCAATCTGAATGATTGCTCAATTATAGCTTGAATGATCACTCAAATATAGCTAGGCTGAAAGTGTTAGCGAGCAATCGCAGAACACCTTCGTTCAGTAGATTCGTTCGACACCCGCGTTCAACACATTGAGAGACGATTTTTATGAAGAGCTTTAAATTGCACGATCAATCTTCAGCACCTGAAGCGGCCAAGCCACTGCTGGACGACTCCATGAAGGCCTTTGGTATGATTCCCGGCCTGCATGCCGTAATGGCCGAGGCGCCAGTAGTGCTGGACGCCTATAAACAACTGCATGCGCTGTTTCTTGACAGCAGTTTCGATGCGGATGAGAAAACCGTGGTGTGGCAGAGCATCAATGTAGAAAATGCCTGTCATTATTGTGTGCCCGCGCATACCGGCATCGCCAAGGCAATGAAGGTATCGGACGACGTGAGCAATGCCTTACGCGACGAAACTCCGTTAGCCAACGAGCGCCTGGAAGCGCTGCGCAGCTTTACTCTGGCCGTGGTGCGCAACCGTGGCGAAGTTACAGATGCCGATCTGGAGGCCTTCTATGCGGCCGGTTACGAGCATCGCCAGGTGCTGGAAGTCATCCTTGGGGTGTCACAGAAAATCATGAGCAACTACATCAACCACATTGCTAAAACACCGGTTGATAAGCCTTTTATGAAGTTCGAGTGGAAGAAGGCTCAAAATTAAAGCTCGTTGGGAATAATAGTCTTCTCAGTGCGCAGGGTCGCCGCCGGGGCGGTAGCATTGTCGTAATGGTTAGCCAGCAGCGGTGATCGACTGATTCTGCTGTTCACTGGCTAGCCGAACGAGCTTGCCCCGGGCCTTGGGCGGCCGTGTGACGCTGCAGAATTTTTACCAGAAGAGGTTTATATGAATAGCCAAGTTAGTGAAAACCATACCTATATTGACGGCCATAAAATTGCCTTTCGCGAGCAAGGCGAAGGTAGCCCCGTTATCTTGATTCACGGCATACCCACCAACAGCCTGATGTGGCGTGCAGTCATGCCTAAACTGGCCGCTCACCATCGCGTTATCGCCTTAGACTTACTCAATTATGGGCAATCCGAAAAGCCAGAACACGCCGATGTTTCCATCAATGCTCAAAGCCAGATGCTCGTCAAGTTCATGAACGCCTTGGGTGTGCGTAAAGCTGACGTGGTCGCCCATGATATTGGCGGTGGCATTGCACAGCTGATGGCGGTGAACTATCCAGAGAAAATTAGCAAACTAATATTGATGGACAGTGTTTGTTTTGATTCATGGCCCATTCCCGAGTTCAAACCGTTAATGGAGCCCGGCGCTGAACAGGCGATGAGTCTGGATGAGTTCGTGGCGATGATGCGTGATTTCATGCCGCAGGGTGTTCACAATAAAGCCGTGATGACCGATGAGCTGATCAATATTTATCTGCAACCCTGGTCCAGCGAAGACGGCAAACGGGCTTTTTTTCGTAATCTTAGACGCTTGAACTGCGAATACACCCAATCCATTGCCCCCGCGCTTGGCAACCTCAGTCAGCACACACTGGTGATCTGGGGCGACCAAGACCCCTTTCAGAAACCGGAATATGCACAAAAATTGACCGACGCCATCCCCAATGCACAGCTGACCTGGATCAAGGACGTCGGCCATTGGTTGGTCGATGAAAAGCCAGATGAAATCGCCGAGCGGATCAATCAGTTTCTGGGTTGAGCCAGAAGCACACAATACCTCCCGATTTCATAAAAGAAGTGCCTGAACTCAGGGGGTATAACCGACGATACTCCAAGCGCAGTACATGAACCGACTGGCGCCAAGCTGTAACACCACCGCGTTTCAGGTCTCAAAGAAACAGTTCTCAAGAGGAACTATCGCAATCCATGCCACCCGTCCTCTGTTGTGAATATCTGGCCGATTGTTTGGCCAAACAGCACGTCGAGGTTAGCGCGCCCAAGGCGCAATTATCCGCACGTTCATATGTGCTACAAAACATGGATCTTTCATGAGCCCTCGCAAGCTTGCTGTATTAATAGTCATTGCGACTTTGGTGGTGGGATTTTTCGCCTTCGATCTCGGCCAACACCTCAACCTGGCCAACCTTCAGGTGCAACAAGCCGCGCTACAGGCTCAGGTAACCGCCCATCCCTGGTTAACGGGCAGTTTGTTCTTTGTGCTGTACGTGCTGTTCACCGCGCTGTCGCTACCTGGCGCGGTGTTGCTTACGCTGGTCGGCGGGGCGCTGTTTGGCCTGCTCGGTGGCACCTTGCTGGTGTCATTTTCCTCGACGCTGGGCGCGACCCTGGCCATGTTGATCAGTCGCTTTTTGCTGCGCGATTGGGTGCAAGCCAAATTCAGTCAGCGCCTGGTCAAGATCAATCAAGGTGTTGAACGCGAAGGCGCGTCCTATTTGTTTGCCCTGCGCCTGGTGCCGGCTTCCCCGTTCTTTCTGATCAACCTGGCCATGGGCTTGACCAAGCTGCCAGCGCGCACTTTTTGGTGGGTCAGCCAACTAGGTATGCTACCCGGAACCCTGGTGTTCGTGAATGCCGGCCGGGAACTGGGCCAACTGGATTCGCTGAACGGTATTCTTTCCCCGGGCTTGATCGGCGCCTTTGTGCTGCTCGGTTTGCTGCCGATTCTGTCGCGCAAGCTGCTGGGCCCGCAAGGTCTACGCCGGCTGGCTCAAGCCCAAGGTGTTCGATCGCAACATGGTGGTCATCGGTGCCGGTTCTGGCGGCCTGGTTTCAGCCTATATCGCCGCAGCGGTGAAGGCCAAGGTCACCCTGATCGAAAAACATCAGATGGGCGGTGACTGCCTGAACACCGGCTGCGTGCCATCCAAGGCGCTGCTGCGCTCAGCCAAATTCGCCAATGAGATGAAGAAGGCCGAACAACTGGGCTTCAAGCCGGTCACCAGCGAGGTGGATTTCGCTGCAGTGATGCAGCGCATTCAACGCGTGGTCGCCGATATTGAACCGCATGACTCGGTCGAGCGTTATACCAGTCTGGGAGTGGAAGTGCTCGAGGGCGAAGCGAAAATTACCTCGCCGTGGACGGTAGAGGTCAATGGCCAGCGCCTGAGCACCCGCGCCATCGTGATTGCCACCGGAGCCCGGCCCTTGGTGCCGACGATTCCGGGCATTGAGCTGGTGGCGCCGCTGACCTCGGATAATGTCTGGGATTTGCGCGAGCAGCCCAAGCGCCTGCTGGTACTCGGCGGCGGGCCCATTGGCTGCGAACTGGCCCAGGCCTTTCAGCGCCTGGGTAGTGCCGTGACCCAGGTGGAAAGGAATGAACGCCTGCTGGCGCGAGAAGACCAGGAGGCCAGTGACGCGTTGATGGCCAGCCTGCGCCACGATGGGGTAGCGCTGCGTTTGCAACACAAGGCTGTGCGTTTCGAGGTGGTCGATGGCCAGCGGCAGATGATTTGCCTCAACCTGGCCGATAATCGAGAGGTCGCCATCGGCTTCGATCAGGTGCTGGTGGCCCTGGGCCGGGCGGCCAACGTCACGGGTTTTGGCGCCGAGGAGCTACAACTGGAGCTGCGCGCCAATGGCACCCTGGAAGTCGACGAATACTTGGCCACACGCTTCTCCAATATCTTCGCCGTGGGCGATGTGACCGGTCCCTATCAGTTCACCCACACCTCGGCCCATCAAGCCTGGTTTGCTGCGGTGAACGGTTTATTCGGCGGTTTCAAGCGTTTCAAGGTGGACTACCGGGTGATCCCCTGGGCCACCTTTACCGACCCTGAAGTGGCCCGCGTGGGCCTCAACGAACAGGATGCCAAGGCGCAAGGCACTGCCTATGAAGTCAGCCACTTCGGCATTGATGAGCTCGACCGTGCCATCGCCGACGAGGCGGCACATGGTTACGTCAAGGTGCTCACCGTGCCGGGCAAGGACCGCATCCTCGGCGTGACCATCGTCGGCGAGCATGCCGGCGATCTGATCGCCGAATACGTCGCGGCCATGAAGCATGGGTACGGTCTGAACAAGGTGCTGGGTACTGTTCACATTTATCCGACTCTGGCCGAGGCCAATAAAGCCGCGGCGGGGGAATGGAAGAAAGCCCACGCACCCCAGCGTGTATTGCGCTGGCTGGGCATCTTCCACCAATGGCGGCGTGGCGGCAGCCAGGCAACCGCAGCGCCGGAATTGACGGCGAACCAGAAAGCCTTATAAACCGTAATGTCGATCTGTCACGTTGCCATCAGCCGGCAGATCGACAAGTACTGCAGTTCCCTACTCGCCCGACCAACCCGGTCGCGGTGGACACCCATGGCTGGGGCACGGACCCGGCCATTACCAGGAGAAGTTGTAATGAAAATCTGGACTCTGTTGCTGCTGCGCGTATCGCTTGGCTGGTTGCTGGTTATCTGGGGCGCCGACAAGGTGTTCAATGCCGAGCACGGCATGGCGGTGGCCAACAAATTCTACTTCGGTTTTCTCGCCGCCGAAGGCGCGTTGCAGGTGGTGGGTGTGCTGCAGATACTCTTTGGCTTGGCAGTAGTCCTGGGTTTTGCCCGCCGCTGGGTCTACCCGGTGCAGGTACTGTTCAACGCGGCTTCACTGTTGGCCGTGATGCAGTCGGTAATCGATCCCTGGGGCTGGGTATTCGCGAACAGTAATGCGCTGTTCTACCCCTCGCTGATCATCTTTGCCGCCAGCCTGCTGCTGATTGCCTATCGCGATGAAGACAAGTTGGTGTTGGATAAAGCCTGAACTGTAACAAAACCTCAGTACCCAACTCACAGTAGTTCAGCTGTTTTTGCTGGCATTGGTAGCACATCACGCGTCCACCCTCTGGGGTGGCGCATCGCCTACGCAAGAGGGGTACCCAATGCGCCCATTTCAACTCAGTGTATTCAGCCTGGCCGTTGCCGCAGCCATCAGCCAGTAGGCTCTGGCCAATCAGCAATCCGAGGCCCAGGGCTTCATCGAAAACAGCAGTTTCAACCTGCTAAACCGCGCGTTCTACTTCAACCGTGATTTCCGCAATGGTGGCTTCAACAGCGCCGGCACCAACGCCAGCAAGCCTGGCCAGGAGAATGGTTATCGCGAGGAAGCTGCCTACGGCATCATGGGCTTCTACGAATCCGGCTTCACTCAGGGGACCGTGGGTTTCGGCATCCGCTTGAATAGTGGCGGCGGTCGTACCGGTACCGTTCTGGTTCCGGTCGGCAGTGATGGCGAGCCCGAGCAAAGCTGGAACGAGGCGGGCGGGGTCGTCAAGCTACGCTGGTCGAACACCGTGCTAAAGTATGGCGAGCAACGCTTTGGTAACCCAATGGTCGGCACTGGCGATGCCCGTCTGTTGCCGGAAACCGCCACCGGCTTCGTCTTCACCAGTGAGGAGATCGATGGCCTAGCCCTGGACGCCGGTCACTTTACCGCGATGAACAAGTTCGACAGCACCAACTCCGACGAAGACCTGCTGATCCAGTATGCCGGCGATGTCGGTAACGCTATCAGTTGGGCTGGTGGCTTCTACACGCCAACGGATAATCTGACCCTGGGCCTGTACGCTGCTCGCGTCGAGGATACCTGGGATCGCTACTACGCCAATCTCGGCTACACCTTCGACCTGGGCCAACAGCGATCGCTGAATGTAGACCTCAACCTCAACCTCTACCGCACCAACGATGAGGGCCAGCGCCTGGCTGGCGACATCGACAATACCGATTCGTCAGTGGCCGGCAAGTACAGTGCCCACGCCTTGACCCTGGCCTTCCAGCAGATCGATGACGATGCCGGCTTCGATTACATCGGTTTCGATGGCATCTATCTAGCCAACTCGGTGCAGTACTCCGACTTCAACGCGCCGGGCGAGGAGTCCTGGCAACTGCGCTATGACCTCGACATGGCCGGCTATGGCGTGCCCGGCCTGACCCTGATGGCGCGCTACCTGCGTGGTAGCAATATCGACAGCACCGGCGCCGATCCGCGCGGTGGCTTCTTCGATCCGGATGCCAACGACGAGAAACACTGGGAACGCAACCTGGAGGCTCACTACGTGGTGCAACGCGGCCCGGCCAAAGACCTGTCATTGCGCGTGCGGCAATCGGTGCATCGTGGCTCGTCCAACCAGATCGATGACGACGTGGATGAAGTGCGCTTGATCGTCGAGTATCCGTTGAATATTTTGTAATCCTTCACTCATGTCCGAGTGAAGGATAGGGACTGCTCCTCCCCGACCTTAAGGTTGTATCGCAGATACAGGCTCTTTTTTATTTTGTGTCGGCCCCGCGCTATGCGTGCTGGCGCTGTAAGCCTGCGTAGCAGGGAATGTTTATCGAGTGGCTCTGCAAGTTACCCTGAATGGGTATCCCAATTGAGTGTGTGGTAATCGAAATCGCCACGCAGGGAAGGTTTTACAATGGCAAAAAACGGTGAGGCGTCGAAATCTCGCGGGACGAACAGCGAGTGATGGCGGATGTGCAGTAGTTCTTTCTCGCTGTCTTTGTCGTTATCGCCCTCTGTTTTTAAGCTTTGGATGATGGGTAATATGGGGTAGTGGATACGCTGAAAGGCCTCGGCAATGAAGGTCGAGCAAATGGCGCGGGTCGGATCGCCACTGCCAAGCGCCAGCATCCGCCGGCGATAACGTGTGGGTACCGGTGGGGTTGGGCAAAAATAGCGAGCCAGATCGATGATGTTGCGCAGATCATACTGATGCCCTAGGCGGCCGATGGCGTAACTTCTGAGTGTTTTATGGTCATCGTCGCTCAGGCCAATCGGGCGGCAAATCCGCGTATGTGCATGGCGATAGACAGACAGCGGCAGGCTGCGAATGCCATCCACCAGATCCGCTTCCAATAGCAGGTGTTGTTCACCGTCTGCATCCAGAGGCAGGCCCGCTTCGGGACCCAAGTACAGGGCAGCATGCGACCAGGTAGACTGCGTCAGGTATTTTATGGCAACGCTGACGCGGGTGTCGCCATCAACCAGCAGGACATCCCCTGGGCGCAGGGCCAGCTTCAGGTCATCGAAGGAGGCTGTACTGACGGTATCGGTGCGAATTTTACCGGTCAGGTAGCGGGCCACCCGGGTACAAAGCCATTGCAGCATGCGGTACTCCTTAAGCCAGTGGCAGCTTCAATCGTCCAGGTTTGCCTGCTGTCAGGGCTGGGTGAATTGAGCGCGACCGGCCCTCAGGCCGATCGCGTGGGCCTGTCAGCAGTTGGCCATGCTTTGTTGCTTGCGTCGGTCGTAGAAGCGCCACAAGCGCTCCAGGCCATCGCCTCTGGCTAACAGCATGGCAGCGGGCGTCAGGGCAGTCGGCTGCTGCTGGCTGAGTGTCGAGCCGGATATCAGCGCTGTTCGAAACGCTGGCGGCCTGTGCAACGCCAAGACTGCTAGTAACCACCAGCAGGCTGGTGAAGAACGGGATGAGTAGGGTTTTCATCGTAGTACTCCTTTCGTGATCAATCGGCAGGATTGCCATGTTGCCTTGATCACCAGAGGGGCCGCTTTGTTACAGGTCGCGGCAGCAAAAGGCACTGGTTTGAATCAACTTGACCAGCCGCCGCGCGGCAACGGCAGGTAGCCAGTAATTTCAAGCTCCCGGTCTTCCAGTGCATCCTGATCTGGTATCCGTTTCTGCCATGCCGCCACAACCTGATCGCGGTGCCTGAGCAAGGCCTCGATCTGCGATCGGTACACGGTCACAAGCGAGGTCAGCCACTGGTTTGTCGACCAGGACGGGTAGGCGTGGTCAATCTCGAATCCATCCAGCATAGCGATGACCTGCTCGGCAGAGTAACAAGTTTCGCCAGTGACCCAGCGATTGCAGGCAAACAGGCCCAGCGGCAGGCCTTGTTTGTCCATAGACATCGCAATTAAGTGGGCAATGGCCTCGCTGCCGGTTGGCCATAGGGACTGACTATGGTCGCGGTCACAAGGGGCGCTGCCCGGCGGCATGCCGGCGTGGCGCATGAACAGATGAAAATGCCCGTGTTCCAGGGCGCTGCCGCGGTGCGCGTGGTAGTAATATTGCGCGTGGCTGTGCCGGGCAAAAACGTCGCCATCGGGGTAGTGTTGCATTTCATAGAACGTACCCTGGCCCTTGAGCATTTCGCCGACCAGATTCAAGCCGCCTTTTCCAGCACGCGCAACGACTCCTGCATGCGCTTGACGGCGGGCAATGTAGCCGCTACAGGCTGCAGCGGCAGGGCGGGGACAGGAATCGGCGCTAATGCGCTGAACGTCTAGTCTGGTTGCATGCAAAGATCCAAAAAAACGGGATAACCAAGGGGCAGATTATCCCGTAAAAGCGCCACCTTCAATTGGCGGCGCAGGGGTTGGCTGCCGCACACGGATTGCTGGCGGCGCAGGGGTTACGCGCAGCACAGGGGTTAGCCGCGCAAGGATTGGGCGTGAATCCCTGTTGTAGGCTACCGACATAGGCGGTCAGCGTGGCCAGTTCCTGCGAGTCCCAGGGCAAGGGTTCTGCGGCCATGGGGCTGACCATGCAGATCTGGATCATTTCATCCAGAAAGACCTGATCCAGGCCAAATTGATCGGTGGCCATGGCCACAGGATGGGGATAGGCCTTGGCGAAGCTCGGCTGATACATGGTCATGTTCTGTTCGTTGCCATGGCAAGTCGAGCAGGACATATTATTGCTGCTGAGCGAGGTGTCCTTGAACAGTGCGGCGCCCATGCTGACGAGTTGCGCGGTATCGCCGGTATAGGGACGGTAGTCAGCCGGGCGAGTAACGACTTTGGCTGCGCATGGGTTGGCCTTGGCCGCGCAGGGATTGCTGGCGCACGGATTCGCCGCACAGGGCGGTGCCGCGGCGCAAGGGTTGCTAGCGGCACAGGGGTTTTTCTGGCTGGTCGGCGCGCAGCGGGCGGCGCAGGGTCGGAAGGCGGCTGCTTGCAGCGCTGGACTTGCCAGAGCCATCAATAATACGCCAGATGAAACCATGGTAGTCACCCTGGAGCGAGCCAGGGACCTGTATGGATGTAAACGAATGGGCTGCATGGTAATGTCCCTCAAGCAATGGCGTTGCGACGGGTGTTTTGCAGTGAGGCGAGGGACTGCGCACCGCTGCTATGTTTAGATACCGTAAAGCCGACGTTGTTACACGGGTTAACATTTTTTTGCCGCGCCGTAACAGAGGTACCTTTCGGTCATCCAATTTCTCTTAGGGCTTGCTTAAGCATATGATTGACGAATCGGAATTGTTGACGGACCTGAAAAACGCGAAGCCAGGCGCTGCGGAGAAAGTGGTAGCCCTGCATCACGGTTTTCTGTTGCTGATGGTCAGACCGCTGGTGGGCGAAGACTTGGCCAATGACGTGGTGCAGAACACCTGGGTCAGAGTGCTGGCGGCTATCCACAGCTTTGAAGGACGTAGCCGGCTAAGGACCTGGTTGACCAGCATTGCCTTGAATGAAGCAAAGGCGCTGCTGCGCAAGTACCGACGGGAAATTTCCCTGGAGGGCTGGGGTGAGGACACCGGGTCGCCGATTGCCGATCGTTTCAAGGAAAGTGGAAGATGGCAGACCCTGCCGCATACCTGGCATCACAACACCCCGGAAGCCTTGCTGACCGAGGCCGAACTGCAGGAGTGTATTTCCAAGCATTTGCACCGGCTACCGGAAGCGCAGCGCGGCGTGGTTATGCTGCGTGAGTTGGGGGGACTTGGCTTCGCTGAGATCGCTGCAGAGCTAGGCATCAGCGAAGGCAATATCCGCGTTCTGCTGCATCGCGCCAGACAGACCATGCACGCAATGCTGAATCATTTCGAGGAGGAAGGCACATGTTGACTTGCTGGGAAATGTCGGAACTGGGCTCCGATATCATTGACCAGAAACTGAGCTTCAACTCACGCATGGCAGTCATGATGCATATAAGCATGTGCAAGAATTGCCATCGATATATCAAGCAGTTGACGCTGACATCCGATGTTCTCAAAATGCTGCCTTTACCGGTGCAGCCGCAGGAAGTCGCACGGGTGCTGGCGGCAATTGAGAGTCAAGACCAAAAGTGATTCGCGTCACAGGTGTATTTTAAGCACCAGTCACCCTTCAATATTTCGGGTGCTTTTCCTCGGGCTTTCTCCATCACCTGCGCAACAGTTGAGGTGCCTATAACAGCCTCCACACTGCAGGCGCGCCGTTGAGCCTTTGCCATAAACTGCTGGCCAACAACAGGAAAAATGCCAGCGGCAGCGTCCAGGCGAACAGGCTGACGAACGCGCCCAGACCGGGGATACCCAGCAGCAGTAGACTGGGGGCACAACACGCGCCTCCAGCCAGCAGCGAGGGCCATACCCCAGCGCTTGAGATGACCGTGCATTGGGCCGTGCGACGCAAGGCCAGCATGCCATGTAGATTGAGGCCCAGCAGCGCTGCCAGGGCTGTAGCGACAAGAAGATTGACCGAGCTGAGCAGAATCACCAGTACACCCGCTTCCAGCATGGCCAGCGCCTCGAACTGCCAGGGTAGATGATGCCAGCCCCAGCTCCAGCCGCTGTAGTCTATGTCGATATCCCCGAGCATATACAGGTACAGCAGCCCGTAAGCCCCAGCCGACAGGCCGATCAGCCAGCGATCAGAGATTGTTGTTGGCAGCGAGCAATACCGTTTGCGGGTAGAAGGCGGACCAGGCAAACCACATGGCGTCGATCATATTCACCGTCGTCAAGCCATTCAGTTCGGGTGCCTGTGGGCCTTGTTGGGTGAAGGATAAGGTGGCTGGGTCGAGTTCGATGCGCTGGTCTGACTCGAAGATCCAGGCTGTATCGAGGCCACTGTCGTGAATAATAAGAAAGTGACGATTAGCGTGCTGATAATGCACAACGCCTTGTTGTTCCAAATAGTTCCTGTCAACCGCGACCGCGACCTGATCGGTGCGAAATCCCCGGATCATCTCCTTGGCAGGCAGTTCAGGCCGGCTATGGCTGACCGGGAATAACAACTCTGGCGCGGCATAGTAGCCACGTAGTGGGCTGTAGCTGCCGTAAGGGTCGCGGTTATAGTTGCGCATATAGCCGGTGCGTTGGTTCAGCACCTGAGTGCGCGGGTAGCGCTCCTTCCAGCGCGCCCAGGTGGTCCACGTCACCCGTATCTCGTCGAGAGTCTGGCCCTGCGCCGGCCCGGAGATGGCCACTGCGGCGATCTGCGACCAGTAACTGTCGCTGGCCCGGTCGTACATCACCACATTGCTGTTGAGCAGTTTGCCGGAGACCCCCAAGGTAGCCGGGCCGCGTTTGTAGCCAATTGCCGTAGCGGTCAGCGGGCAGTAGGTGATGCTGACCGGCTCTGCGCCTAGGCTGTCGTTGACGATTTCATGCCAGACCAGAATTCGCTGCGGGTAAGCCTTGGCCTCGCCCTGATGGTAGACCCCGAAGACAATATCCTGGGGCTTAAGAAAATCATCTGCAGCCCTGGCGTCGCTGAAGCTCGGCGAGTCAACGGCGGGAATGCCGTCCTTGCCGGGCCCGCCGGAAAGGATCTGCTCGGCAAATGACCCATGGCTGGGCGACAGCACTCGCTCGGGGCCGGCCGGTGGCAGGACTTGAGCCGCGCTGATGCTGCCCAAACAGAGCAGGCCTAGCACCGCCAGAAAACGTATGGATTTCATCGCACCTCCCATGGGCGCGCGGGGTGATTCGCATCAGCCAGGCTCGCACGGACGTGAAAGTTGCCTCGTGCAATTGAGATGCGTTACTGCAGACTTTGTTACAGGCTCATAGGCTCAGAAAAGGACGCAGGTTCAGCAGCGTCATCAACATCATCAGTAGCACGCCGATAGTGAAAACCTTACGTCGCCAGACCACGACGTTGTCCCCCAGATGGATGTAGGCGTGTACAAGGCGTGTGGCTATATAGGCCCAGGCAGTCATCACCACCAGCCAATCCACCCTATCCAGCGCCCAGGCCATCAGGCTCAGTAAATAGAACAGAACCGGTGTCTGGAACTAGTTTTCGATATTGTTGGTGACCTTGAGGACGTAATCTGGCCACGCCTCTTTGTGCAGGGCGCTACGACTCTCGTCGACTTCGTTCAACCGGCGGGCGCAAGACTTGACCTGACCCAGGCGAATAAACAGCAGCAAGGTGAGGATTACCTGAGTCGCTACAGGAGGGAAAATCAGATCGCGTTCCATGGGTCACCTTTGATGCGAGATTGCCAGTTGTTGGCGCTGCGCAGCTAGTGTTTCAGTGTGGGTCTGTTAAGCAGGAAAACTAGGGCTGACAGTAGAAACACGATGCCGAACGCTAACAGGCCTAGGTTGATACCAAAGACGAAATTTTCGGACCCGTCGGAGAGCACCATCGAGCCGCCATACAGGTTTCGAGTGAAGTAGGCGAAGAGGAAACCGCCGGTGACCAGCATGGCTAGAATGCTGGCAAGGCGTATCTGCTTATGTTTCCAGGTTAACCATAGGGCCAGAAAGGCCAGGGCTGAGTTTGTTGCCAACTGCCAGACTTCGTGCAGCCGCACATGGAGCTCCCATAGCGGGTTGAATACATGGGTCTGGTTGATTTCCAGCAACGGCACGCCAACCCCATAGAGCAGGGCGCCGAAGGTAATGATCAGTTTGGCAAGCATCGTTTCAGTTCCTCAAAAACTGTAGTTGTAGCCAAATATGGAAATCTAGGCCAAACAGTACGTCTTTCTGGATCGAGCCCTGAACCTGAGCCGTTGTTCAAGTGTGTGATGAAAATTAAAGGCCCTTGTTACAGTATGGAAGGGCTTGGCCTGTGAGTTAAGTAATGATCGGTCTAAAACGCGCGGCATGCACTGTGGACGCACGCGAACATCTGCTATTAGCCATCGACTGGTGATGGCGATCTCGCGGAAATGATGCCAGACGCAACTGGAGTAAGACGGTTAGGGGGGCCGGCCGTCCCACGCTTTGAACAATGCTGTGTCTGTCTTCTAGATAATCCAGTTTTGATATCGCAGCCCGTTTTTGAGGGTCTAGTAGAGGCCTACCTATATAACCTACAAACCTTTGAAACCTGGGGTGTTTCATGGTCAATTACCCTCGGTTAATCATGACTAAGTTGTTAGTATCAGATCTCAAAAAAAGTTCTAGCCTTTCTCCGAGAAGGTTCCATGCATCGGCCTTTTCCTTGGCATAGTCATGTAATAAATAATGACGTCTTACCTTTGAGCCCCCTAGCATGTGGTTCTGACAGCCATCAATTATGTCAAGCGGCACTCCCAAAGCCTGCATCATGGTTGCGCCGGTGCGGCGCATGTCATGGGGCGTCCATTCGCTGTTCGCTCCATGCGCTAGTACCAGACTGTCGTCATGATGCCTGCCGGCGAGAGGCTTGCTACGGTTTTTGAACTGGCATTGGCGGTCGCCGATTAGCTTGCTAACAGTCTTGGTATTGACGTGGTCGTTGCCCTTTCGGTTGGGAAAAAGGAAAGCAGTGGCACCTGTTTCTAGATAGAGTCGCTTGAATTGCTTGAGCGAAAAAGACGAGAGAAAGACGTGGTGATCCTGGCTCTTACCGCGTTGTCTTTTCGTATTCTCTGCGGGAATAGACCATCGACCTGAGGCAAAGTCCACATGCTTCCATTCGGCTTGGAGCAACTCGCCGATACGGCAAAGGGTACCCAGACAGATCCAGATTGCGCATTGCACTCGTTTGTTGACCGGGCGAATACCACTGTATTTATGCCCGGCGGGGAGGGCGGTGTACTCGTCTTCCAGCTTGATGAGGATATTCCATAGCTCACGAATCTCATCGGCAGACAGAATGCGGTCACGTTCTTCTTGGTAGTCGCTATCAAGTTGTAGTGGTCAACTAATCCCGGACAC
>Ga0307487_1000641_pt1 | contig 26675 bp, 22 predicted proteins | sample CBIW12metaG_FD_203665 | JGI IMG/M metagenome (GOLD analysis project Ga0307487, IMG submission 203665) | Sea-ice brine microbial communities from Beaufort Sea near Barrow, Alaska, United States - CBIW 1.2 | ecosystem: Environmental > Aquatic > Marine > Coastal | place: USA: Alaska | collected... | reverse complement strand
ATAACGGATGAGATGGTCAACGAATATCTTGAGCATCATAGACGTCCAAAAGATGACACCAACGATAATTTTATCATAGAGTGATGAGGTCCAAGGCGACTTCTAGTCGCTACCCCTTAACCTATGGGCTTTAAGTCCATAGTGGTTTAGTCAAAAAAAATGGCTGGATTTAAATCCAGCCAAAATGCTATAAATTACCTCTTAAACCTTGCTCTCGCTCTATGGCTTCGAACAAAGCCTTAAAATTTCCTTTTCCAAAGGACTTCGCGCCTTTACGCTGGATGATCTCAAAGAATAGGGTAGGACGATCTTGTACTGGCTTAGTGAAAATCTGCAACAAATATCCTTCTTCATCGCGATCCACCAAGATATTGAGGTCTTGTAATGGTTTTAAATCTTCGTCTATCTCTCCAACTCTTTCTAGCAGATCTGAATAGTAAGATTCAGGAACTTCAAGAAATTCTACACCTCGTCGTCTAAGTTCGCTCACGGTGTGAATGATATCATCAGTGGCAATAGCTATATGCTGAACTCCTGGGCCATTGTAGAAATCCAAATACTCTTCTATTTGAGACTTCTTTTTCCCTGCAGCTGGTTCATTGATTGGGAATTTAATGTATCCGTTGCCGTTGGAAACGACCTTTGACATCAAAGAGGAATACTCGGTGGAAATGTCCTCATCGTCAAAAGTGATCAATAAGCTGAATCCCATCACTTTCTCATAGAATTCCACCCATTTATTCATTTCACCTAGCCTCACATTACCCACACAGTGATCAATATAGTGTAGCCCGATAGATTGAGTTTGATAGGTACTTTTTCTAGGTTGAAAACCTGGAAGGAATATTCCCTTATAATTTTTTCTCTCAACGAACGTATGAATCGTTTCACCATAGGTTTTAATGGAGGCAGTGATTACTTCACCGTTCTTATCAGAGAGCGTCTGAGGTTCTGCTACTGATTCTGCACCTCTACTGGTGGTTTCTTTCCAACTTTGCGCAGCATCATCTACCCAAAGAGCGATGACTTTTACTCCGTCGCCGTGAAGGTGAATATGCTCAGCGATTGGTCCTTCTTTTTTGATAGGCGAGGTGAGTACTAGTCTGATTTTATCTTGCTTCAGTAGATAAGATGCGCGGTCTTTGGTTCCTGTCTCTGGCCCTTGATACGCAATCAGTTCATAGCCAAAGGCATATTGATAATAAAGTGCGGCTTGTTTGGCGTTTCCTACATAAAATTCTATGTAGTCTGTCCCGTTGATGGGAAGAAAATCTTGACTCATGGTAGTTTATTTTGGGTTTACTCCTGAGTCAAAGTTAAAAATTATATACTCAAACTTGAGGTAATTCTAAACTTATTCCTGAGGGTTTCTATTGAAATAGACGCTAACCCAGGCCATTATCAAAAAGGATAATGCCCAAGAGCCCATTGAAGTACCGAAAGCCAGCCAGATCAACACCAGGTAATAGGAAGGTCCAAGTGCATAACCAATAAGGAATTTCCAGGTAGATGAGAATACTGGATCTTTCACAGATTTTCTTTTCCAGAGCCACACCCAATACAATGGAAAATTGAAGATTTTCATGACTTTATTCCAAAAACCTGAGTACACTTTGACTGGATTTGGAACTTCCCCAGTCTCTAAAAATAACTTTACATCATTTCTGGAGCTTAGATCAACTCGATTTTCTATAAGTACTTTTAGCTGCTGGTGATAATTTTCAGCCGGTATTTCTACAACCAGATTTTTAAGCGCTTTTTCTACTGATTTGGTTAGCAATCCAGATTTTGAAGCAGGCATATGTACTTGAATTGCTTTTCCAATGGTAATTCTTGCAATCCCTCCAGATCTCATGTGTGAACTATAATCAAGGGCAACCGGTAAAATAACAGGGTTGGTTTCTGGATATTTCTCCTTTAGGCCAAAAGCAATTCTAGTAAAGCCTTTACTCAGCGGACGGAGATTTCGAATGAGACTATGTGAGCCTTCAGCGAAAATCATTACTGACCCATTATTGTGCAATCCATCGTAGGTCTTTTCAAAAGTAAGTTGATTCTGTTGAATAGTAGAGAAACCATCTCTCACCCGATAGACGGGAAGCAATCGGATATAATCCAGCATTTTTGCTGCGATGGAATTTTTGAATACAGATGCTCTGGTAAGAAAATATGGTTTGAGATGGATATGAGTGGCGAGCATTATGGGATCAATCAACGCATTTTGGTGATTTACTACCAAAAGAATAGGTCGATCTCTGGGAATATTTTCTTTGCCGGAAATAATTATTTTTCTGTAGTATCCATGAAGTACAATCTTAGCTAACAGGCGCAAAAAAGAATTAATAAAGTTTCTCATTGAGATAGTGATAGTCGAATAAATAGTTCTTTTTAAATTTTTGATTTCCAGAGGGTTGCAATTGTCATTCCCGACAGCAGATGCCAGATTCCCCACCATGCTGTCACTATAGCCATCCCTCCTAAACCATCAAAATAAGTAAAAATCAAAACCAGCCCCAAACCTGAATTTTGAATTCCTGTTTCTATGGTGAGAGTTTTTACATCTGCCAGAGGCAAATTGAAGGCTTTTCCAGTAAGATACCCAGCTGACAATGCCACAAAATTGTGTGCTAACACCCAAAGAAATATTAAGGAGATATAGCGTACAAAGATGTTGAAATTCCCAGCAAATGCGACAAGTACAAAAGCGGCAAAAATCAGAATACTTAAAGGCTTGAGTATTCTTGAGGCTTTCTTTGCAAACGACGGCAAGTTCCTGTAGGTAAGTACTCCTAAGATCAATGGAATCCCTAGAATCAATGCTACCGTTGTAAATGCCTCGCTATAATCCAGACTGATTTCTCTGAGCAGAGACTTAGTAGGTCCATACATACTTGCCCACAACGCAAAATTCAATGGGGTGCTCACCATAGAAAGAATACTCGAAAAGCCTGTCAGACTTATTGATAAGGCAGTATTTCCTTTAGCAAGATTAGTTAGCAAATTAGAGACATTACCTCCCGGACAGGCTGCTACCAAAAACATCCCTAGCGCAACAGATGGTGGTGGCTTGAGGATAAGTACCAGACACCAAGTTAGGAACGGGAGTAAAAGGAATTGGGAAAAGATTCCGAGAAAAAATCCTTTTGGATTACTTATCAAATAGTTGAAATCTTCTATTCGCAGATCCAAAGCCACCCCATACATGATAAGTGCCAAGGCAAGGTTGAGTAATACTAAGTCGCCCTGTGAAAAATTAAGTTGAATGGAATCGAGTTCGCTGTAAGGGTTCATTAAATAATAGATAAATACAGCAAAGCGGTGAGCATTGCCGTGCCAAAGCTAATTAATGTGCCAATTAGTATATATTCTGTCAGCTTCCTTTCTTTCGATTTTTTCAGATCGCCAAAGCGAAATACTGACTTGGCTGCAAGCAAAAAACCTACTGCTTCCCAATGGCCCGTTAGTATAAAAGTGAATACAAATAAGCGCTCCAATATGCCGATGTATTTGCCTGCATGCTGAAGAGACTGGTCAGGTTGCGATGGGATGGAGTCAGACCATTTTTTTAGAATAGTTGCAAATAGAATTGATGCCGGTTGTGTGAGAAATAGTATGGAAGTGATAAAAGCCAGGATTTTAGGATCACTTAAAATCTGGGCAAAGTCAATTTTTACCCCAGTAAAAATAATATAAATCGTCAGGATACTTACTATGTGCAGTAGCTGATCGATGATGAACCAAGTTGTTTTGGTTTGAGGTCGCTGCGAGTACATTTTGATGAGATCAATGAGTAGGTGTGCCAGCATTATGCTGAGGACTATTGGCCAATCTACCCAGTTCCAAAGAAGAATCATTGCCAGCATACCATGGATCATCACATGAAAATATAGCTTCAGGGACTGCCCTTTTAACAATTCTTTCTCTGCAACCCAGCTGGATGGCTGCAGTACATAATCACCTAGTAGATGAGCCAGAATTAGTTTTAGCAAAATGATCATCCTAATTGTTGAGTTAGTTTATTTCTAAACATGCGATCCAGCTCCAATATTTCTTGTGCATGCGCAGACTTGTATCGCTTGCTTACAGAGTTCTGGTTGATTTGAAGTATTTCTCCGATTTGAGCTTGTTTTTGATCTGGGTTAGTGAGGATTTCCAACATTAGCTCCCCAGAAGAAATGGACCAAGAATCCATCTGTATTGCGGCAAGTTTCAGAAATAGATTCATCTCTTTATTCCACTCTTCCCACGGAGAATTGACCGCCAGAGTAATCATGTCAATTTTTAGGTGTTCAAATTTTTCTCCCGAAAGTATATATGCCTCTCCATTACTCTCAGATACTCTGTCTGCAGTATAGGTTTTTGGTCCTATTCCTATAGCTATTCGTACATCTACCGCTGAGGATCGCTTTTTTGCATCTGGATTCGGGAGACTTTTCATCAGCGCTTTGATTTGTAAAGCTGCCAGAAGAGCTTCTTTTGGATCCGAAATCTCCAGTTGGAAGCTGTCACCTCGGAATATTTCCCAGATAGTCGGATTTTTACCCCAACTATTCATCAGTTTTTTGAATGGTAAGATCCACTGATTTTGGTCTGTCAGCTCTCTTGAATTAATAATATCTCCAGTTATTATGGCAATCATACCTGCAATATCACCATAAGTGGTGATAAATCAAAATATCACCATTAATAGTGATAAAATTAAATATCACCGTAAATGGTGATAACTTCTAGTGTGGAATATCTTTAGGTAACTGTCAAAAGCAATAACCCAATGTGCTTAAGCTCTACTTTTTAAAAAAAGACATACAAGGTATGAGCATTCGGGAAAAATGCACCTGATAAAATTAAGTAGAATTTTTACCTAAAGAAAATCCCTTATCAGCCCCATTGCTTCCCATAGCTAACGCAGAGGGAATAGCCTGGATTGAACCTCAACCATTGATGTCAATATTGTAGGAGCAACATAGGGGATAATCATATTACAGAATTTGCCTATCTGATTTTCTACCAATAAAAAAGGTAAAAGCAACATTCAATAAGCTCCAATCTAAGATTAAGGTTACTTCGCTCGCCTATCACTTGTTCTACACTTGCTGAAGTTTAGGTCTTCACTGACCACCCTCAAGGCCAGGGAAATCTTTAAAATAGGGAAATTAAGGTTAGTGAAATCATCCGATAATAAATTGGATGGGATAATCAGGTACAAAATATAGCTCTCGCCTTTCTTGCCACCAGGTTGTGTACCTCAGTCTGAGCTCGAAAAGACCGGCCACCGGAGTTTTCATTTTTTGAGTGAAAGGAGCGGACGATCAGAGGAAACTTACTTCTTACACGTTCACCACCGTGATGATTTATTCAGGACACCAAGCACCTCTTCAGAGCTTGTGGATGAATGCCATGAGAATAAAGTCGGATAGTCGAAGAATTCCTCGCATTTATAGAAAATAATTGGATGATTGTAAAAAACACAATCGATTAAGAATAGATAATTGCCATTCACCAAATTTAAATTGATATAAATGATCAGAATTGTTAGCTTAAAAATCTTTTACCAGTTATGGTAATCAAATATCGTCACTACTATAAAAATAGAAAGGACGAGAAATAGGCAGGAATATAAGTGAGAGCAACTAGAACTTACACTTCAATTAACCATAAACAACACATGACAGTAAGAAGAGAGTTTATCAAAAAAAGTATTTTAGGTACTGCAGGGATTGCACTGGCAGGCATGAGTATGAGTGCCAAATCCTACGCTTCCATCGTCGGAGCAAATGATCGAATCAACATGGCTGTGATTGGGATCCGTGGCCAAGGAAGCAACCACATCGATCAATGGTGTGCGCTAAAAGACAATCGAAATGTAAGACTTAAGACGCTTTGCGATGTGGATGAGCAATATTATGCCCCAAAGTCAAAAGTTGTCGTCGACAAAACCGGCGTTACTCCAACAACAAAATGGGACATGAAGTCAGTCTTCGATGACAAGGAAATAGATGCGGTATCCTTTGCAGTGCCAAATCACTGGCATGCGCTGGGGACAATTTGGGCTTGCCAAGCAGGAAAGCATGTATATGTAGAAAAACCCGCTAGCCATGATGTCTTCGAAGGCAGAAAGATGGTGGATGCCGCACGCAAATACGATAGAAGAGTGCAGGTAGGTTTTCAAAATAGGTCTATTGCCAATGTGATGGAAGCCATGAAATTCCTTCACCAAGGAGGCATTGGTGAGGTGTACATGGCGAGGGGACTTTGCTACAAACCAAGAGGATCTTTCGGAAAAGTTGCGAACAGCAATTCCCCAGATTCTCTTCATTACGATCAATGGGTTGGCCCGGCAGATTATCAGCCTTACAACGAAAAACACGTGCATTATAACTGGCATTGGTTCTGGAATACTGGAAATGGTGATACGGGTAATCAAGGTCCTCACCAGTTCGATGTCGCACGATGGGGATTAAATAAAAATGAACATCCGGTATCTGTCTATTCCACAGGAGGAATTTACGGAATAGATCCAGCTGAATGCGATCAAGAAACTCCAAATACCCAGTCCTCAGTTTTCAAATATGCAGATGGTAAAACGCTGGAATTTGAGACTAGAGGAAGATATACCAACGGAGAGTCTAGCTTAGATATTCATATCGGAAATATCTTTTACGGCACAGAAGGCTACTTAGAATTGGACGGCGGCACATGGAAGGCATTCAGAGAACAGGAGAAAGAACCCTTTGCAACTTCCAAAAAAGGAGAAGCTCCCAAATCCAGTAATCAAGTATTGGCAGCACCGGGTGGGGCAGAGCATTATGCTAACTTTTTGGACGGCATACGCGCTGGAAATAACTCAGCACTCCACTGCGATATCGAGGAGGGTTTTAAATCATCTGCGCTTCCATTGATAGCCAATATTTCTTATAAGCTCAATAGAGAACTTAAGTTTAATGGTAAAAATGAAAAATTCGAAGGGGATAAAGAAGCAGATAAAATGCTGACCCGAGACTACAGAGACGGATTTAAAGTAACTGATAAAATATAATCACAAACCTTAAACCTAAAAAATCAGTATGAGTGACACTATTTCAAGAAGAAAATTCATCCAAAGAAGTACTGCAACTGGACTTAGCCTAGCAGCACTACAATTGCCATTTATGTCTTTTGCTGCACCATCACCTGCAGAAATGAAGCTGGGCTTAGTTACCTACCAATGGGCAAAAGACTGGGATTTGGCAACTATTCTCGCCAACTGCGAAAAGACAAACGTTTTGGGAGTTGAACTTCGCACAGAACATGCACATGGGGTTGAAATAAACTTAAATGCTGCGCAAAGAGCTGAGGTAAAGAGGAGATTTGATGATAGCCCTGTAACCTGCTTAGGTTACGGTTCTAATTTTGAATATCATAGTCCTGATCCAGTCAAGCTCCAGCAAAATATAGCACATACCAAAGAATACATCAAACTATGTAAAGACATCGGAGCTACTGGCATTAAAGTAAAACCAAATGATTTGCCTACAGAAGTTCCTAAGGAAAAAACCATCGCTCAGATTGCGGACTCCTTTAATGAAATAGGGAAGTTTGCTGCTGATTACGGTCAGTTGATCAGAGTGGAAGTACACGGTAATCTGACGCAGGAGATTCCAAATATGAAAGCGATTTTTGAGCAGGTGACTGAGCCAAACGTGAAGATTTGCTGGAACTGTAACGAGCAGGATCTTTTATCTCCTGGATTGGAAGCCAACTTCAACTCTGTAAAAAAATGGTTTGGAGACACCGTACACATTCGTGAACTGAGTGTGGGTGATTATCCTTATCCCGAGCTTTTCAAGCTCTTCAGTGGGATCGATTATAAAGGGTGGTTTTTGATGGAGGCCAGAACTGATCCTTCAGACAAAGCTGCAGCCCTGAAAGAGCAATTGGTCCTATTTAATCAACTAAAAGCTGAGAATGCATAAGTTATTTTTCACCTACTTTGAAATTTTACTATCAACAATAAATGAAAAAATCAACTATAAAAGTATATAACTCGGTTGGATTAATATCCTTGTTATCAGTTGCTTTTGCGTGTGGAAATCCTACTAAAAATACAGAGGAAACACAGAATATTCCTGAGATCAAAGATCGTATTGAGCTTGTGCGAGATGATGCAGCCAAGAAAGTCGATGTACTAATTGACGGCAAATTATTCACGTCCTATATCTATCCGGATTCTTTGGAGAAGCCAGTTCTTTATCCAATCAATACCGCCAACGGTAATGCAATTACCAGAGGTTGGCCGGTGGCTCCTAGACCAGGAGAGCGCATTGATCACCCGCATCATTTGGGGCTTTGGTTTAACTATGGAGACGTCAATGGTCTTGACTTCTGGAACAATTCTTCTGCCATTAAAGACAAGACTAAGTATGGTCATATTGTACACAAATCCATTGATGTGGTAGAGAATGGCAATGAAGAAGGAAAGCTACAAGTAAGTTTAGACTGGGTAAACAACGAAGGGGAAGTGTTGCTCACTGAAAAAACCACTTTTATATTTGGTGGCAAAAATGATCAGCGAACCATCGACAGAATCGCTACATTAACTGCTCCAAATAAAGAGGTAAAACTTACTGATAATAAGGAAGGTATGCTAGGGTTGAGGACCGCCAGAGAGCTAGAGCATCCATCTACAAAACCAGAAATATTCACTGACGCCTCTGGTAAAGCAACTGATGTGCCGACTATGAATAATGAGGGAGTGACAGGAATGTATCTAAGTAGCGAAGGAAAAACCGGGGACGATGTTTGGGGAACTAGAGGAGATTGGGTAAGTCTCACTGGCAAGATAAAAGGCGAAGATGTATCAGTAGCTATATTGGACTTTCCATCGAATCCGGGATACCCAACTTATTGGCATGCAAGAGGATATGGGTTATTTGCAGCAAATCCCTTAGGTCAAAAAGCATTAAGTGACGGAAAAGATGAATTGAATTTCAAAATTGAAAAGGGTGAGTCAGCAACTTTTAAATATAGAATTATCATTTACTCCAATGAAAATGTAATGGAAGGTCAGGTAGGGAGGGATTTCATTCAGTGGGCTAAGTAATGAATTTTGGGGAGCTAGATAGGAACTAGCTCCTTATTTGCTTTAGCTGGAATATTTCAATCAAGCGTTCCGAAGGCACGCTGTCGAGGTTAAACCCATATATTTCTACCAACCATATTTCTCGATGGGACATTAATTCATGTTTTTCCTAGTTTACTGGGAAAGACTGGAAGAAGATTTAGCCTTTCAAAATTCTGATGCTACAAGAATTTATAGAAGGATAATCCTTTCGTAGGAGGGTTTGATTGTGAGAATACTTTTCAATTAAGTACCTCTGCAATTTCTTGCGAGCTACCTAGTTTAATGCTTCTTCAATAAATGGATTTTTGATTATCCGCAATAGCATCAGCGGAGAGGTAGAAGCATTATATAAATTGATGAAGCTTAATCTTTTATAAGATTAAGCTTCATCTTTAAGTTGCTCCGCAGGAGTCAAACCATTCATGACCCTGTACAAAGTGCAGGGAACAAAAATAAATAACTGCCCTACAGCCCTGAAAGGCCTAAACTGTGAAGATCCAGCCGCCGCGATAGGTAACGCTACAAGGCTTCCTTTTTATCTTATTTACTTCACCACACGCTTTGCCCAGGAGTATGAATTGTTTCAATTCGTAAGAGGTATTTTCCACTGAAACAAAAGTATGAGGAGATATAATAGGAAATTAGCTATTGGTGTAATTACTGATATACATCATGGATTTATACTCTTCAAAATATTTGTAGTATCCATCCTTTTCTTTTCACTGGTCTTCGGCTTTCCTTGATTGATGTCTCTTTTAAAAATGTCGAAAATTCCAATTGTATTTTCGTGAGTCGGGTAGGTACATACTTTTTGCTGACTATTGCTCAATTGTAATGGTATATGTTTTCACATCTATTTGACCTGAATTCAATTTAATGATACCTTCCTTTTCCTCAAAATTCTGATTTGAGTCCACGCTGTCACCAATTCCTAACCAAGGTTCAATGCATAGGAAAGGAGCTCCTGGCTTGGCCCAAATGCCCAAATAATCAAAATCGTGGAAATTAACCGAAAGTATAGCTCCTTTTTCTTTATGACATAAAGTGACCTCTCTTGATTTAAGATGTTTAAAAATCAATGCATCATTATCAAATAGATGTTTATTTAGTGGTAAAATCGAGCTGTTTTCTAATACTGGTTTTTGTCCCAAACCAATCAATCCAGTATTTTCTACCAGCCAAGTAGAATCTGTTTCTTTCTCAGGGAATTGTAAAAAATATTCCTCATAAGATTCTCCTTCCTTTAAAGGACAATTAAAGCCGGGATGCGCTCCCACCGAGTACAACATGGTTTCGTTACCCATATTTTTAACTCGATGGGTAACCTGAATCGTTTTGTCGGTCAAGGTAAATTGTACTTCCAGCTCAAATTTGAACGGGTACTGTTGGAGACTTTCATCATCCCATGAAAATGAAAATAGAAGTGAATTCTCTGAACTTTCCTTAAGAATTGGTTGAGTGGAATATCTTACTAATCCATGTTTTGGCACTCTGTATTCTTGATTTTGGTAGGTCATAACACCTTGCTTCAACACGCCGATAATTGGAAATAATACTGGGGCTTGACCATTCCAAATTGCAGGGTCTCCTTGCCAAATATATTCAAGGTCAGAGGTGTTGGATTTGATAGAACTGAGCTCTATTCCAATTGAATTGACTTCAACAGTAAGCGCTGGAGATGTGATAGTATAGATCATGTGTGAGATGAAGAGCTTTTAAAACCAGGTGCTCCTCTTGAGATGGATAACTAGTAAAATTTCAAAATTAAGGTAAGGAGTTCAGATTAACTACAGGAGGTTTATCCGTTGAAATACGCAGGTGCAAGCTATTCAATTCATACTTTTTATTGAAAAATCCGCCATTTTTTAGATAGAATCCGCCATTTCCTTCACCGCCTTCGTAATCCATTCTGAAGTTACGTTTTGCAATGTCGTCACCCGTAAATTTTGCTTCTGTCAATTCTATCCAATTCCCATCAGCATCTCCAAGCCACTGATTATCATAAAACGCCATTCGCATTAAATACCCATTTTCAGGTGCAAAATTTTCCAAAAAGGAGTGAGGTCTTTTATACCAAGTGTTAATTTTAGGTCTTAAAAAGCTTGCAATCAACACCCATTCTCCCACATCGGGATCCATGAAGTAAGCGGCATAAACTGTGTTGCCAACTCCATCTGGCTCCACCGAATTCAAAAAACCATAAGTTTGCCCAGCTTTCCAATTATATACCAAATAGCTTTGACCACCTGAACCTTCATTTCCAAATTCCCCACTGTAAACTCCTTCACCTTTCTTCAGTAATTGGATCTGCTCTTCTTTTGGTATTTCATCCGGGTTGTCTGTTTTGAACGGACTCCAAACAGAGAAAAGAATTCTTCGTTCGGATTCGGAGTTGACTTGAATTCCAAAATATCCTTCTGCAAAACCATTTGCCATATAATAAGAACCGATTGGATCGCTTCCATTAGGAACAGTCACTTCATTATAAAACCATTTGAAATCTTCAGTTTCAGGATAGGTATAGCTAAGGTGAACAGATGGACCACGTCTTCCCCAATAGAATCGATTATCGATGTTGTCCTCCACAAAGTTTATATCAAATTCTTTATCAGAAAGTAAGGTGATTTTATGCTTTAAGAAAATATCACCACCTTTTTTCGCTACTCTTCTAAGAATAATTTGGTTGTAGCCTTTGTCCAGTTCGAATTTTTTCTTGGTAAAAATAGCTTCTGAATCTGATTCAAAAGAGAGTGCTTCGCTTTTGCCATTCACAGAAAGTGAGATGATTGCAGAACTTTGTGAGTCTAGATGAAGCGCTATGGAGATGGTTTGCTTCTGGTTGGAGTGCACATAAATTGAAAATTCCGAATCTATATTCCTCCAACTTTCAATTCTTTTTTCGCTGATTTTTTCAGGTTGAGCACCAGCAGTTTGGAAGGTATTACCACCGAGAGGAATTTCTATTTGATAGGATTCTTGGGTGCTTCCATCTGAAATGGTGGCGTAACTAACTAGTTTGAACAGTAGCAAAACTATCGGTAGGAATGAGAAATTCATAAAAGCAGGCTTAGGTATCGTACAATGAAACGATTCGCTAAATTCTGCTTTTAGAATAGATAATCCAATTTTTCTACTTGATAGCAATGATACTCAATCCGAAATTTCAATACGATTATCCGCGTTCTCGCCGCCAGATTCATCTCTGCTATTTACAATCGGCATGCTTTACAAGCTGAATTTGCTTTACCTTCAAAGTAGAAATAATTGTTCCGAACCCAAAGCAATTCTATTGAGAAGGTCGATTCATGCGAATGTAATTCCAAAATTAATTTTAAAAAGTAGTACATCACTGTGATCTCATACACTTGCTAAATAGGCGTCAGTCTAAGGTTTTTGAATATTAATCATTTCAGAGTAAAACTTTCCTTCCGCGATTCGTGTAAATAGAGCTATGAAAATATTTCTGCTGGCATGCATAGGTTTCCTTTACTTTGCGATTCCAGCTTTACCTCAGGAGGTACAATTCAATCTAACTCCGGATTCCGAATTCATTGCTACCTCTACCTATCGCTATGCCTTGGTGAGTGATGGCAGGCCTCAAAAAAACACAATAGGCGAAGTTTATGATCCTGCAGGACAGAAAAGCATAGTTAGAATTCAAGGAAAGCTGGAGCAACAGGTACTGAATTTATTTGAAAAGAAGTTGGTCAGCTCGGGAAGTCCGTTTTACAACGTCGAAGTTCAAGTCAATCTGCTTGAACTTACCGAGAAGCTAAACAAAGCCACGAATCTCTACGATGGCAGCGTCAAATTAAATTTGAGTTATTTTCTACAAGGACTATCTGACCCCATTAAACTTGTGGATTACAGTGGCTCACTCACCTATAGAAGAACCGCAAATAACTACTATAGAGTGGAGTTAGTGTTTAATAAAGTTTTCTATAATGCGATGGATTACTTCGATGACTGGATCAACGCTCATGAACGTAATAATCCAACTCTAGCCCAGAAAGTGAGTTTGAAAATCTATGATCCTATTCGCTCTTCTAAAAAAGATACCGTGTTTTATGATCCAAATAGATCCTTAGTTTGGGGTGATTTTAAGGATTCTCCTACTGCTCCAAGCAGATTCAATGCGAGCATATTTACCAGTTTTTCTATAGAAGGAAATGCAGAGATTCTGGATGGAGAATTAATACAAACCGTCGAATTTAAAATCTACATGCTCCCAGAGCAATCTTGGGTTCGCACCAGAAGCGATTATGCGATCAGCCACGAACAACTTCATTTTGACTTGGTGAGAATAGCGGTGGATAGAATGAAATCAAAGCTGGGCACTATGGATTTAGAGCGTGAATTTTATGATGCAAAACTGCATACTGCTTTCTTGGATGCCTTACGGGAACTTGGCAAGTTTCAAGAGTCCTATGATGGAGAGACTAGTCATGGTTTGGACGAAAAAGCTCAGATTAAATGGTCAAACTGGATAGAAATAGGATTGAAAGGAGATTATCAGGAGCTAGAAAAAAGACTGAATTGAAAATAATTTCTTTCCACCATCCAGCTAACTCTAATTGTCCAAAAAATGAATTTTGAAGAAACAAGCAGGTAAGTCAGTGATTATAGGTCTAGAAATAAAGTAAATTAATTTGAAGAATTTTCTTACTATTTAATTAAAACTTCATCAGCACCTCGGCATTCTTACACTAGCTCGGTAGGTCTGATCTATGTCCGGAGAAAATGATTCTCTTTGGCATATTTTCGCTGCGATCCCAAACTTAGCCGATCTAATTTGTTAATTAAACTAGAGGAAAGTAGCCGTAGAAACAAAAAAATAAAAACGCTTTTGAATTAAAATTTTATGCGTATTTGCCGTTTTCTGTCAGTAAAGAAGTAATAGTATCAAAATAGTTGGTAAACTCAGCGATTGTCGACACTTAGGTCTTCCCTCACTAGTCTATCAGCCAGTTAATCAAAGAAACTAGGACTACTGGAAACATTGCGGAATATCATAAGATTTTAAATAAGTATCGGAGAGCTTGCACGTATCACTAATTTGTTTGGTTCTCAGATGTAAAAATCCCCCAAGCCCCCTTTGGAAAGGGGAGTAGTCGAAATTGATCCTCAAGCATTGATTCCTATAATTTAGGTGCAACATAGAGAACAGTCATAAAATTTTAATACCATAAACCACCTAATACTATGAATTACAACACCATCGGAAAAACTGGTTTGAAAGTATCCGAACTTTGCTTTGGCACCATGACATTTGGTGGACAGCAGGATGACATGTGGGCTGACATCGCAAAACTTCAGCAGAAAGAAGTAAACCAAATGCTGGAAGCGGTCATTGATTCGGGAATCAACTTCATCGATACTGCCAATGTCTACTCATTTGGCCAGTCTGAGCAATTACTTGGACAGGGTTTGATAGATCTGAAAGTCCCTAGAGACGAGATAGTAATTGCTTCTAAGCTTTTGGCAAAAATGAAAGATAAACCAAATAGTGCTGGGCTTTCCCGCTATACTATTTTCAATTCCGTAGAGGCGAGTTTGAAGCGACTTCAGCTTGACTATTTAGATATTTTGTATGTGCATGGCGTGGATCCGATCACTTCGCTGGAGGAAATTGTCCGAGGGCTAAACGATATCGTGGAATCGGGTAAAGTGAGATACATCGCTATTTGTAACTGGCCAGCTTGGATGGTTGCCAAAGCACAGGCTATCGCTCATTATAATGGTTGGCACAAATTCATCGGCCTGCAATATTACTATTCTGCAGTGAGCAGAGATATTGAGCATGAGTTAATACCAATGGCAACGAATCATGATTTGGCAATTTTCCCTTGGAGTCCGCTGGCAGGAGGATTCCTAACAGGAAAGTTTACCAGAGAAAATACGAACACCGATGCACGCAGATCGAAATTTGATTTCCCACCAATTGACAAAGAAAAGGCATTTGACCTGGTTGATGTGATGGGAGAAATTGCAAAAGGTCATGATGCTAGTATCGCTCAAATAGCTTTAGGGTGGGTTCGCCAGCAGCCCGGCGTGACAAGCACGATAATAGGAGCGAAGAACTTGAATCAACTCCATGACAATATTGCATCCACAAAAATAGAGCTTACCATGGATGATCTAAAGATGATTGATGAGATTAGCCCTCTTCCGATGCAGTATCCAGGTTGGATGGTTAAACGACAATCAACCTAAAGGAAGTAGCTTCAAAGATTAGGTTCGTTCCCCTCGAGCTATAGGTAAGAAATAGTTTGCCAATCGCACGAAGGGAACGACCTTTTTTAGGATAATATTTTTTTGATTATACGGAATCGTTCCACTAAATAAATAATACTTTTAGAATGTTAAAGAGAACGTTTTGGGATCAATGGATAAATGCGTTGAGAAGGAGGCTAGAAGAGATAACTAAGTGGGATCTCCAATGGCAGATTAGCTTCTTTTAATAAGTGCCTTTTCAGACTTTTGGTATTCTGTTAATTAAAAATTTGCAAACTGTTACTTCGAAGATAAAAAAAAGTCGAAAAAGACTATACTGCCTAGTAGAAATTCTTTTCAATACTAACAATTATTATTCTTATCTTATTGAGGTTAAAGGCTGTATCCGTTTTTTGTGAGTACGGTAATTGACCGGATCAATCATTTTTTATTAGATGGTTTATGACGAAAAATATAGTTGCTAAAAGAGCTCTCATACTTTTTATAGGCGTTCTGCTTATGCTTTCAAGTTGTGTCAATTTGAAAAGTGTCGGAGATTTTTCGGCTGCCTCGATCACAGGAATTATAAATTTCGAACGCATTAATTATTCATTTTCACAACATTGCTTAGACAGATGTGAGGATGAAGCGGTAGGTAAGTATGATTTAAAAAGAGCTCGAGAATGCTCATGTGCACTTTATATAGAAGCAGACAGTGTGACTCAGGTTATTTACAATTCTATTGAAGGATATTTTGAAGGTTTGGGACAGCTATCGCAAAATGAGTTGACCACTTACAACAGTGATGCAGTGATACGTGCATTGACTGCGGAGGAATTTGGGCCAGTGAGAATTGATGAGCAAACTGCTACCGCGTTCATGAGTCTTTCAAATACCTTATTGAGAGCTTCAACTGATTTTTATAGACGTAAAAAATTGGCCAAATACATTGAGCGAGCAAATGAACCCATTCAGGTTTTATTGACAAAGTTTGAGCAAATCGTTGGCAGCAATCTAACCGGAGAATTAAAATTTAAGCGAGAGCGGATGTATGCCCATCACATGGATATGAAAATGAATAGAACTCTCACTTCTGACTATGAAAAAGGGAAAGCTACCTCGGAGTACTATAAGGGTTTAAAAGCTATCCAACGCAAGGACATGGAATTGAAAATCTTTGCACAAAGCCTCACTCAGATTGCTGAGGGACATCAACTGCTTTTTCTCAATAGAACTAAACTTTCGGTCAAAGATCTTCAAGGGATGTTACAAAGTTATTCTGGCAATGTGAACCATCTCATGTCTCAATTCAACAAACTTAACAACTAGAAACTATGGCAAATCTGAATTCCGTTCAAGCACAGCAGCTGTCCGCAAATTTCTTCTATTTAGGCATGGCAATTGGTGATTTCAGGTATGAAAACTGGGACCGTCTAAGTTTGGAAGACAATAAAGAACTTAGTGACACCCAGAATAGTATCATTAGAACCGGTGAAGATATATTGGCTTTCTCTTCTACTTTGGTGATGGATGAACTGGAAGAGTCGCTAACTCAAATCTCCACCATCACAGAAGAGATCAAGCGAACGATGAAAACGCTTGGTAATATTCAAAAGGGATTGAATATAGCTGCAGCACTCTTGATTTTAGGAGTTGCGATTTCCAATAGAGATACTAAGGGAATCAGTGCATCTATCAAGGAGGTACGTGAAACCTGGAAAGCTCCCTTGGTTAGGTCTAATTACACGTTTTGAAAGTAGTTTACTTATTCAAAGTATTCATCTGCTCTGGACTTTCAATCACCGTTTCATTATAAACTAAAGTCCAGCCCATAGATTTGGTAAGAAGGTAGATATTCAGCAGCTCACTCATCAACCTTTCTTGGGCATCATCTTTTAGTCCCGACTCTTCAATCTTTTTACGAAACTGAGCAGTGACGCTCGCTTTGATTTTGTTGTAATCTTTGCCTTCAAACTGATTTAAAAAATCTTGTGTCACATCGTAATATTCAAATTCCGGATAAATATTGATCACTGGATCAGGGATCTTTACGAGTGTGACAGTTTTCGTTAGTTCATCAATTTTGGTTTCCAACTTCCTTAAATCATATTCCACCGTTGCTTTAGCATTGGCTACGATCAACGCTTTTTTGTCTGCGGTCACTAGATTGAGAAAGAGCTTCTGGGAATTTTTATAGGTGAAAACCTGAGAGTAATATCCTTCGGTGACGATGAGTTTACCAACTTGTTTGATCTGCTGCTCTATGATGGAGGAGTTGGCTATAAGTTGTTCTTGCTCGGCTTTTTTGCCTACAAAAAACCAAATGCCACCCATCACCATTAGTGCCGCCAAAAATCCGATCAAAAATTTAGTCATGTGAAGTTACATTTTGGTGTTGGGTAAAAATACGTGAAATGACCAGAAAGGATATTGTGGTTGTATTTTTAATATGATTATCCGCTTCTCTACCAATAGCGGTAGTTTCTTTGATTAACTGGCTCAAAGAACGATGAGGGAAGACCGAGTGTCCTCAATCGCTACGTTTGCCAAATCTTCTGAAGCTTTTAACTCATTACTGGCATAAAACCGAATGCACACAATTTTCAATAATCTCATTATCCGCAATCATGCCGGTAACCTTATTTTCTTTGGTTACTGAGCTTGCCGAAGCATCAGTCTTCCGTCTTTCAAATTAAAGAAGATATGGCTAGCAACATTGCGTATAATGATAGTAAATCATCTTTAAATCGGCAACTCTTGTTTTATACCTCGCTAAAAGAGCATAATTCTTTACCACCGTCACTAGTCTTCGGAAGAGATAGAATTATCCTATTCCCAGCTCTGAAAGGGCGAAAAGCTTCTAGAGATTCTAATGTTTATTTAAGAACTATTGGTCCTTCAGTACTATTTATCCGATAACAAAAAAGCGATAGGTTTTGCATCCATCGCTTTTTTTTATTTATGACCCTTCAGGGCCACTCTTATATCAAATTTTATAGCGTTCAAATCACCTCGCAAAAAGTTTCAATTTCATCATTGACCAAGCTTGATCTCCATCTTTCAAAGCTTCAAGTTTCAGAAATCTTGAATTTTCAGAGGTTTTCCAATGAATGGTATTCATTCCTTTCACCCCTGACTCACTGGCAACGTCGGTCCAAACTTTAGCGTCGGTAGAAATCGAAACTTTAAACTCTGTAGGAAACTCCTTTTCACCGGAATCAAATTGAATCTCAGCAAGATTCCGTTCTTTGGGAAGTTCTATTTGAAACCACATTCCTGATTCTTGTGCACCGTCTGTTTTCCAACCTTTGAAGGTAAAAGCATATGCAGGATCCTTGGTCGAACCAACTCCCTGTAGAGCCGTGCTGCTTGCTGTAATATTCCAATTATCCTGAAGTAAAAGCACCTTTGGGATCTCCTCGATCAGTTCGTCAAACTGATATGTACCGTCTTTATCGGCTGTATCTTTTCTCAGTTGACCGACAAACTCGGGGCTTACAAAACTTCCCGAATTCCCGAAATCATTTCTGATATAGGAAACTACAGATGCGATATATTCATCATCGTTGCTATCCATGGCGATCATTACTCCTTCATATTCATTCCCGTCCAGAGAGCCGGTTAAGCCGTGGAGCAATGTTTTCACGGCATATTCAGGATGTCCCATCAATCTAGGAGAACCTGAGAAAGCTGGTGCGATCAATTCGCCTCCACCAGTAGGGGTGCCAAGTCCTTTGACACCATGACAAGTAGAGCAATAGTTGTCGAAGATGGTTTTTCCTTTAGTAAATAGTGCAAGTTGCTGTGGAGGAAATTGTGTTTTCTCTAACTTCTTTTGCTCCGCCATCTTTTCTAAGAGTTGCCGGCCTACCACTTGAAAACTCTGAGCAGGATTTTCCTTAATGGATTGGGCTATGAATTCGGAAACTTTATCAATATTCAATATATAAGCACTCAGCAAAGCCTGAAATGCTACGTCGACATCGGCATCTTTGACCATCGTTCGATAATCTGCTGCCAAACTTTTCTCCCCATACTTATATAAGCTTTCACTAGCTCTGAGCGCTTGGATGCGAATTTTGGAGCTTGGATCTTTCATTAATTTTCTTGCTAGATCTATCTTCAAAGAATTCAATCCCTCCAAAGTCCAAAGTGCATGGATTCTTGCCAATTCATTATCCGAAGTAGTCACCAGATTTTCTAAGTCCTTCACCACCGACTTATCCTGATTTAAGATGATAAGCTGCTGTGCCTGATCGCGCCACCAGCCGTTTGGATTGCTCAGATGGCGAACCAGCTCCGCAGAGGTCTCCTCATACATTCTTGGCTTCTCCTTATTTCGTTCCATGCCCTGATAAGTCAACCGCCAGATTCGGCCATTTCCTGCAATATCATCCATTTGATACTGTTGGATTTTAGTACGTAGATAGCTTCCTTCTTGAGTCCAGTTCCCCTGCTGAATGATGCCACGATACATATCGACGATATACATAGTACCATCAGGAGCTGTAGCGATATCAACTGGCCTGAAAAGCGGATCTGTAGATTGAATAAATTCTGATTGAGTCTCTCTATATGGATTCTGGATGTATGAAAGTCCTTCAGATTTTTCTACGTTGACTTGACGGATAATTCGTGCTACAGGCTCGCCATAGAAATATTGATTTTGAATTTCTTTTGGAAGACGATCGCCACGAAACACATCACTTCCAGCGGATCCAGTGACATTGTTTAATGAGTTGTCTGGTTTAGTTTCTTTCATGCCAGGCTCGAAATCAGCCATTTTGACCAAACTGAATGGTTCTCTGAATCCATCCTTGTATTGACCTTCTATCCTAAAGTTGCCATAGACAATAGGCAAATTGAAGTTTTGAGGAACGCCCCCGGCGCCGTCCTGAAACCATACCTGTCCGTAATTATCCTGCGTGACTCCCCACTGCCCATACGGGTTGCCAGTTGGCTCTTGGATCACACCGTCAGGCGTCCAGCGAATTCTTCTGGAATTGTATGTGCTGTACATCCAGTTGTCCATCGTCCAAGTCAGGAAACTCGTCTGATGCTCCACATTGCCGGATCTGCCGAGTCCAGATGCAAAAAGCTCCTTTTTGTCCGCTTTCCCGTCGTTATCTGTATCGGTATATTTATACACATTGTCCTGGTTGGACTCCATGGATAGAATCGTGTTTTTTCCAAAAGGAACCACATATCGGGGAAATACCAGGCTATCTAAAAAGATGACGCTCGTTTCATAAATGCCGTCATTATCGGTGTCTTCCCATCTAGAAATCCTGGAAGTAGGCATCAGCTCTCCATTTGCATCGATATCCTGCATGTAAGTTCTCAATTCTAGTACATACATTCTTCCGTTTCCGTCAAACTGTATGGCTGCAGGTTCGCGGATTTGAGGCTCCGAAAGTATTGGCTCCAGCTTATAGCCGGGCTGCAACACAAAAGTTTTCAATTCCTCATTAGCAGAAAGCGGTACCACCGGCGGCTGGGGAGTCAAATCGATGCCTTTCCAACGGGGAGATTCCATATCCGCGCCTTCGGGAATGTTGATGGCAGGGTAGGGCGCTTCCGTTCGTTTCGGATCCAGAGAATCGGCCGGAGAGATATCAAAAGGAGATTTTTCTGGGGTGCAACTGGCAAAAACAGCCAATAAAATAGCACAGGAAAGTATAAGTTTTTTAGAAATACGAAGCTGCTGCATTAGAGGAATAAAAATAGGTTTATTGAATACATCTTCAACTATAGAAGGGATTGCAAAGTATAGATTCTTTGGGGAATGGAGTTACCGAAAAAATAATTGTGGGAAATTAGATGATTAGGTAGGCGATTATAACAACTAATTTTTGCATAACGGTTGACCTAATTTGGAAACTCGGCCTTTTCTCAAATAAGACCAATGGGAATTTTTTTCTTGATCTAGGTAGTATAACTGTTGTAAAAGCATTCCTTAACGCACATACGAATTGCAGATCTGATTCACTCCGTTTTATTTTTTAAAACCCTCAACGTAACCAGCAATTGGCCGAAGTGTCTTTGGGTATGCTCAGCAGCATGAAATAATAACCCGCCAACAGTAGACGGTAATTGTGCTCTTCCCACTCCCCGAAAATCGGTCAGTGTGCTTACGTCAATGCGAGAGAGCACCCTCAAAAAATCAGCGGTTTGACTATCTAAGCGTTCTACCAGAATTTTTGTACTCAACTCGGTATTTACGGTTCCTTCGCTTTGCAAATAGTTAAATTGATCGGAATTTAGTTTTTCGGCTTTTGCATACGTAGCCATTCGATCCAATACTCCTGAGATATGCTGTAAATGGAATCCAGGACTGGCCATTCCTGCTGGTCTTTCCCATAGTAAGTCGGAAGGGAAATCTTGCATCAACTTATGTATTTCTTCCTGCGCTTGTAGTAGGGCATGCACTACCGCTTGCACTTCTAGCGGATAGCCATCAATTGGGCCTCTGAGCCATACTTCGGGTTGCTTTGTCATAAGGATAAATTTACAGTGAAGTTAAACAAAAGAAACTGTTACGGGTTGGGGGGGGTTAAGTCAGCATGAATTCACGTAAGATAGAGGGTTGGGAAGAATGGAAACTCGATTAAAATCGGGAGCTGTTTATTTTCAACAAGTCACAAATTAGCATGTCACGGTACCTAATAATTATCTTAATTTTGAACTTAGATTATCCCTATAAATTTAAAAAAACGAACCATGGACAAATTAGAGAAATTGGAAATGATGGATAAAATCCTGCGGGAATTTGAAGATTTGAAGAACAGCCAGACTTCTGTATTGAAAAAAATATCCAAAATAGAGGCGGACAACATCAATCTCGGAGTAGGCTTATTGGAGGAAAAACTGCCTGCGATTTGGCAGGGTGTAGATAGTAATCTTGAATTAGTTACTAAGTTGAATGAGGAGTTTCAAGAATATCGAAGTAACTACTATACCGATAATAACATTGCTGCTTTACAAGACGCTGCAGAGTAACTTATTTCAGTGCGAGTTCGGTGAAAATAAAAACGAGAAGTCCTTGTAACAGCAAGGATTTTTTATTTGCAGAGGGTTGTATTTTACTTTTGATTAGCTATTTACCAAGATCGCTTATCCACCTGACACCTTAACTCCCGACTTGTCAGTTAAGCAATTGCGTGGATCCGAACAGCTGGATTGAGGACTGATTTTTAATTCCCGCTTATACCAGGGCGCCAGAACAAAGACAACTCATGACACTTCATAATCGAAATGGGAGAGGCCAAATTTTTACTAAATACCTTTTTTCAGTACATTATTCCTGAATGAATTTACTCACATATATTTTTAGATGAAGAAGTTGACAATTATAGGAGGAGGACCTGCCGCACTGATGCTTGCAGCCCAGCTTGACACCAAGAAGTATAAGGTGATACTATGTGAAAGGAAAAAAACAATGGGCAGGAAATTTTTAGTTGCTGGTGAAGGTGGGTTAAATCTGACTTACAATTCTACCATTGAAGAGCTCATCACTCATTATTTTCCAAGTGAATTTATGGCTCCTATCCTCCGGAAATTCACTAATTCAAATTTTATATCCTGGCTGAATACCCATGAAATCCCAACATTTATCGGCTCAAGTAATCGGGTTTTTCCAAAGTCGGAGCTGAAACCAATTGAGGTACTTAACAAAATTGTAACGTTTATTTCATCAAGAGAAATAGAAGTTAAACTAGACACCAAATGGGTAGGCTGGACCAAAGAAGGGCATTTATGCTTTGAAGGCATCCAGGCAATAGAGTCTGACCTTGTGGTGTTTGCGATGGGTGGATCCAGCTGGAAAGTGACTGGTTCGGATGGCCACTGGAAAAAAATAGTCGAAGCGCGTGGTGTAAGGGTACAGGCATTCAGAGCAGCCAATTGTGCTTTTGAAGTAGATTGGAATAAGGACTTTATAGCAACACACGAAGGCAAACCGTTAAAGAATATTGCGCTCACATACAAGGGTCATTGTTCTAGCGGGGAGTTGGTGATTTCCAAATTTGGTCTGGAGGGAAATGCCATTTATGCGTTAAGCCAAAAGATTCAAGACACCCTGCTAACCGAAGAAAGCGTCGTTATCATTTTGGACCTAAAGCCTACGATGACAGTAGATCAATTACGCGCTAAATACCAGAATTCAGGTCGGTCTAAGGTGACTGATATTCTTAAAAATGACTTAAATCTTGACCGCAGTTCCATAGGGCTGCTCAAACAGTTCTGCAGCAGAGAAACCTTTTCAAATCCTGACCTGCTTGTTGAAACGATCAAATCAGTCCCTGTTAGTATCAAATCCGCCGGTGGGTTGGATAAAGCGATTTCAACCTTAGGTGGCATTGCCTTGGATGAACTAGATGATAATTTTCAGTTGAAAAAAATACCCAATTCTTATGCAATAGGAGAGATGCTAGACTGGTATGCTCCCACTGGGGGTTATCTATTGCAGGGCTGCTTTAGCATGGGATTCGTATTGGCGAACCATTTGAACAGCCTGGAGCTTAAAGAGGAGCAGCGATACACCAGTGCTGGACAATGATCAGTACAGGTGGTATGATAAGAAGCAATAAACCATAGACGCTCACAAAATAGCGCATTCAATTATTCCTATAGTATATAATTGAACTAAAATTTGAAGTGCTCACACACTCAATTGGTGATCATTTAACTCAGTATAAACTAAGATGAACTCATGACTAAAAAACGAATACTTTTTACGGGTGGATCGGGAAAAGCAGGAAAGCACGTAATATCCTACCTGCTCAATCAGGGACATAAAGTGATGAATGTAGACCTGAAGCCGTTGGATCATCCAGGAGTGGATAATTTGATCGCTGACATTACGGATTCCGGGCAGATGTTTAATGCCATGAGTTCGTATGCAGGGTTAGATGAATTGGAACCGGGAAAGGGCGTACCACAATTTGATGCGGTAGTGCATTTTGCAGCTGTGCCCAGGATCTTGATCAACCCTGACAATGAAACTTTTCGGGTCAACACTCTCGGTACCTACCATGTGATAGAAGCGGCGGTTAAACTTGGAATCAAGAAGATCATCATAGCTTCATCAGAAACTACCTATGGCATCTGTTTTTCAGATGGGCAGACCGATCCACATTCGCTGCCTTTGGAGGAAGATTACGATGTGGATCCCATGGATACCTACGGGCTATCGAAGGTGGTAAATGAGAAAACAGCCCGAAGCTTCCAGCGTCGTTCGGGAGTTGATATTTATGCACTTCGTATCGGAAATGTGATAGAGCCACATGAATACACTGAGCTGTTTGCTTACTATTTCAAACATCCTGAAGTGCGTCGCAGGAATGCCTTTTGTTACATTGATGCGCGGGATCTGGGACAGATTGTGGATTTGTGTTTGCAAAAAGACGGCCTTGGGTTTCAAATTTTCAATGCTGGAAACGATCACAACGGTGCGATCATCCCAACTAAGGAACTTGCAGAGCGGTTTTTTCCTGGAGTGCCAATTACCCGGGAATTGGATGAGCATGAAGCCCTATTTTCAAACCTCAAGGTCCGTGAAGTGCTGGGTTTCCGCGAACAGCATAACTGGCGTAAATATGTCTGAGGAGAGGAGAAGGATCTCTGAGGTGATCAGTAATTATTCTTGGAAATCTTTAACAAATACAACTCACAGTTGCACTTTCCTAACTATAGTAGTCGGAGTAGAATTTGTGTATATTATCTCAAATTACAGCTTGTAAGGCAATTCAATATTCCATGCAATTTTATAAAAAAATAAAAACCAACGATCAATCACGATGAACAACTTCAAAAGATATATTTCCACGGCTTCGAGTTTTCTTTTTGCATTCCTGTTAATCCCATGCATATCATATTCCCAAGTGCAACAAGGTATACCAAAACCAACAGGCCCAATTGACTTCTCAAAGACCAGCAACGTGATCATTTTTGTGGTCATTCCCGCTGTTATCCTTATTGTCTTTTTAATTTACAGAAAGAGAATAATCAAAGTAAAACAGGATAGAAAAGAAAGAATGAAAAATAAAAAAGAGTAGAGCCATGCTAGCTATGGAAAGAGTGGATTTTAAGATTTCTTTGACAAACATTGGTTTCAAGCTCATTTCATTTGAAATACTAATTGAAGCTATTGAGAAGCACAAGGTCTAAAATCTGGGTTGCTTTGATCATAAATCTGATGATTACCGGACTTCACAAGAAAATAAAGGAGGCTTAAGACTTTTCAATGATGATGGTGGCTACCAAATATCTGTGCTCCTTCCTAATTATGGAGAAGTTTCTGCTCAACAGTGAAACATAGTGTAAGAGAATGTTTTAAACAGAACTCTATAAAACACAAATAAAGCATCTATTCTGAGGGCAGGGTTGCTTTTAGGAAATAGGAAAAAAGCTCTAATTAAACATTAAAGTCCAACCATCAATACTTTCAAAAATATGTCAAAAGACAGTAATTTTTAACCTGAAAAACCAATAAGAAATCTATCTAGCTCTTTCTTTAGAAAGAAAGAAAATCTTAGGTTCTTTTCCCACTTCAAAAAACTGAATCAAATCAATCAATGATTGAGTCCGCTCCTAAAACTAGATTTTAGGAATAGGCATACATGTTAGAATTAAGAGATAGAGTTGATTCAAAGGCGAATTCCAGCTTCATTACCGTTAGTAGGAGGAGTCTAAATCGGTTTTTGATGCTGTCTGTTAAGAATAATGGGGATAGTTCATTAAACTGTGTCTAGGTTTGAATTTATGTTACAAAGGACTGGCAGAGGAGGCCGTAGGCCGACGAAGCCAGTCCTTTGTAAACTAATTTTTTAGAGGTATCCTTTCCGGGTACTTTTCCAAGATATCTCGCTGTATTGCTGTCCATCCGTAAGCCTTTCTTTTCCATGATTTCTCATTCTTGTTTATCGATAAATAGAGCTGTTTTAACAGAGCTGTCTCCGAAACCCAGGCCGCCTTGCTTTTTACGAGTTTTCTCATGATTCGATGAAGTGCTTCCACAGGATTGGTCGTATAGATCATTTTGCGCATCGATAACGGGAAATCTAAAAAGGCCATCAGCTCACCCCAGTTTCCATTCCATTGGTTGACGATATACTTGTATTTCTTGCCCATACCACTTCAAAAGCTAACAGTGCTGTTTTGGCAGCCTCTTCTGTAGTGGCTATAGATTTGACGTAAGTCCTTTACAACTGCCTTCCTGTCTCCCTCATCCACGTATTTAACCCAACTTGCAGATTTTTCACCAAGAAACCGTTAAAAATCATACTATTTCATCTTTTTTCAACTATTTTAAAATATATTTTAAATATATATATCTGATAACCAGTATGTTGTATTTTTTAGT
>Ga0307487_1000638_pt1 | contig 26697 bp, 32 predicted proteins | sample CBIW12metaG_FD_203665 | JGI IMG/M metagenome (GOLD analysis project Ga0307487, IMG submission 203665) | Sea-ice brine microbial communities from Beaufort Sea near Barrow, Alaska, United States - CBIW 1.2 | ecosystem: Environmental > Aquatic > Marine > Coastal | place: USA: Alaska | collected... | reverse complement strand
AATATAGTCTTCGCCAGATCGAGTCCGACCGTGATAATCTCCGACATGACCGCTCTCCTTTGTGGATCGTTGCAGACCCACCTTGGCACATCGATGCCGCCGGAGGGCGGTTACATCATCAAAGCCCTGCGCGACGCAAATGCACTTCCGCCCATGCCCGGCCCCCAGGGTCGGCCATGGTTCAGGGCGATCGCTGTTCCTGATCGCATTGGCGCAAAACCCGGGAAACAGGCGGGCAGTCCATTGACCTGTCCAAAGGTGATGGTGATCGCCGATCTGCATCTCGACCACTGGTTGGGCGAGGGCCGCGATCCGTTTGCGGCTCTCGAACTTGACATGACTGCCGGGCTCGATGCGCTGATCGTCGCGGGAGATCTGACCGACAAACCGACGGTGCGATGGTCAGATGCGCTGACGCATCTGGATCGGTACGTCCCGCTTCCGCGCATCCATGTCCTGCCCGGCAATCACGACTACTATCAGCACGTCCTCGACGGCGATGCCCGGCTGGCAGGGATCTGCGCGGCAGCCGGGGCCGACTTTGCCCAGAAGCGGGTGCTGCTCATCAAGGGCACCCGGTTCCTGTGCTGTACGCTCTGGACGGACCCACTCAACATTTCATTCCTCGCAATGATCCAGCTTGCCACCGCTCTGCGACATCTTCTCTGGGGCAAGAACCATGCATGCCGCAAGGTGCCGCGGATTCTCTTGGGCAATGAGCTGTGGCACCTTCTCGCTGCATCTTGGCTCGGCGATCGAACAGCGGGTACGAAACGAGCATCCACTGGGCAGATTGGCCGCACTCGGTGGGTCATCGCTCAGGGGGGCTGCATCGTCCATGTCCCGCTGGAGCGAAGGCGCCGATTTCAGCAACGCTTTTGAATAAGGATGGATCGGCCTTTGAAATATCTCTTCGGTCGGGCCTTCCTCGACAATGCGGCCAAGATACATGATCGCCACGCGGTCGCACATGCGATGTACCACCGACAGATCGTGACTGATGAAAATATAGGTTAGATTGAACTTGACCCGCAGGTCCAGGATCAGCTTGAGCACAGTAGCCTGCACCGACAGATCTAGACCTGAGGTCGGTTCATCCAAAATCACGATCCTTGGCCGCAGCGACAGCGTACGGGCCAGACCGATACGGCGCTGCTGACCACCGGAAAGCTCGTGAGGATAACGATTGCGGAAACTCACATCGAGGCCAACAGCGTCCAGCATCTCATCCGCGCGTTGACGCCGCTGTTTCGAGTCGCTGACACCGTGGATCTTCAGCGTCTCGTCCAACGTGTCGCCAACGCGCCACCATGGGTCGAGCGCCGCGCCCGGGTCTTGGTGCACATACTGGATGTCACGGCGTACGCGCCGGGCCGCGACTGGATCAAGACCGGCCACATCCTCACCAAGCAGAGTCAATTCACCGCTCGTTTCGCGGGTCAACCCAAGCAGCGTCTTTGCCAAGGTGGTCTTACCACAGCCGGATTCGCCGACAAGGCCAAGAATCTCGCCATCTCTGATCGAAAGCGAAACACCGTTGACCGCCCGGATCTTGGGCCGGTTCCGCGTTAAATACCCGCTGGTGCCGCCATAGGACTTCGTCAGATCCTTTGAACGCAGAATTACGTCGTTCATGCAGGTACCTCTCTGACATGGCAAGCCAGCCGATGTTCTCCAAACTTGCCGCGCAACTCGGGGCGGCTATGACTACAAACGTCTTGCGCAACAGGACATCGCGGATTGAATCGGCATCCCGGCGGCGGATCAAGGGGTGATGAAACCTGTCCCGGAATACCCACAATCTCGGACGAGCGTTCAGGATGACACCCCATGAGCATTTCGGTGTAAGGGTGCACTGGGGTATCGATGATCCCCGAAGCGGTTGCCGTCTCGACCGTTTGCCCCGAGTACATCACGCTAACACGATCACAAATCTGGGCAACCACACCAAAGTCGTGGGTGATGAAAAGCATTGCAACGTCAAACTGTTTGGCAAGCGATTGCAGAAGTTTTAATATCTGCATCTGCGTGGTTACATCCAGCGCCGTCGTCGGCTCATCCGCCAGCACCAGATCCGGCTGAGACGCAAGCGCCCCGGCAATCAGAATTCTCTGACGCTGACCGCCGGAAAACTCGTGCGGATAACGAGACAAGGCCGCTTCGGGATCGGGGATCTGTACGGCGCGTAGAATCTCGATAAAACGTTCTTTGTGCCGCCGCCGCATTTCACGGTCATATTTCGCATCTGGCGACTCGTCCTGAAGGCCACTCCAACGGAGGATCTCAAGCATTTGCTTGCCAACCGTAAACACCGGATTGAAAGACTGGAATGGATCCTGCGGAATAAAACCGATCGCCCGCCCCCTTATTCTTCGGGCAACCTCTTTTGGAGGCATGGTCAGCAGGTTTTCCGAACGAAACATGATCTGGCCCGTGTCGATCGACGCCCCTTTGGGCGGAAGACCCAAGATGCAGCGCACAAGCGTCGACTTGCCGCAACCAGATTCACCGACGACACCCAGAACTTCGCCTTTGAAAATAGAGAAATCGACATGATCAAGGATACGCGCAATACCATTGTCCGTCGCCACGGAGACGCTGAGATTGCGGACCTCAAGAATGGGTTCATCTTTTATCATCGGGATCTCCTCAGGCGGGGATCAACGACATCGCGAAGGCCGTCGCCCAACAGGTTGAAGCCAAGCACCAGCACCAGGATCGCAAGGCCCGGGAACGTGGCATACCACCAGTATTGGGGCAGATATTTACGGCCTTCCGAAATCGCCAGCCCCCAATCCGGGTCGGGCAGCGTAGCACCAACACCCAGAAAGCCAAGAACGGCGGCAGTGAGAATGATAAACCCCATTCCAACCGTCGCGCGAACAATCACCGGCGCCGCAATATTTGGGAGGATATGAAAGGCCAGAATGCGCGCGCGGCTTGCACCCAGGCCTTCTAGGGCTTCAATGAAAAGCGACGACTTGATGGCTTGGGTTTCCGCGTAGACCGTACGGGTGAAAAACGGCCAGTACGTTACAGCCAGGGCAATCATCGCGCTTTCCGCGCCTCGCCCCAGGATCTGGGCAATCGCAATAGCCAAGATCAGCTGCGGCACCGCGAGAAACACATCAGTAACGCGCATGATGCCTTCGGACAAATAGCGGTTTCCATAACCCGCGATCAGCCCAAGCGGTACACCGATCAGCATCGAAAGCACCACCACGACCACGGCAATCGTCAGCGCCGAGCGTGTTCCAAGAACGACCCTCATAAAGATATCGCGGCCCAGATCGTCGGTGCCGAACAGGAATTTATCACTGGGCGGCTGAAGCCGCATCAGGATGTTCCCCTTGTTTGGGTTTTCGACATGGCCGATCAACAGATCCGGGTAGACCGAAAGTACAATCGCAAAGAGAACAATCAACAGACCAATCAGCGCAGGAATGTCGGCTAGCAACTTTCGTAAAATCGGCATTCTCGCCACCTACATTCTTTCCGCGACGCGCGGGTCCAGAAACCCATGCGCCAGATCAACCAAAATATTCACGATTGCATAAACCGCACCGATGACCAGAGTGACCGCCAGGATTGCGTTAAAATCTGCCGCGAAAATCGCGGCGACGAGATAACTGCCAAGTCCTGGCCAATCGAATACCGCTTCGACAGCCACCGCATTCGAAACGAATGCGCCGAATAAAAGGCCAATCTGAGTGACGGGCGACACAAGGGAATTCCGCAACACATAGGGAAAGACGATTCGCCGTTTGGGATAGCCCACGGCATTTTCGTAGGTGGCGAATTCGCTTTGCATAGAGGCGACAACTGAAGATCGAGTAAATCGCGCTATGGTGGCCAGGCCGCCCAGCGAGATTGTTACAGCCGGCAGGATAAGATGGCGGAACGACTCCCAAAACGCATTCCACTGACCGGTCAGCAGACTGTCGATCAGATAGAAATGCGTGATCGCTGTCGGTGCGGGAATGTCGCCGGGCAATCGTCCGCGCAACGGAAGTATATTTAATTCCATCGAAAATATGAGCTGCAGCATGATGGCGATCCAGAACGACGCCGCCGCCAACCCGGCAACGGATGTCACTCTGACAAAATGATCCAGGATTGAGTTACGGTAGACCCCGGCCAAAGTACCAAAAACGATCCCGAAAACTGAAGCAATCAGAAGCGCAACGAAGGTCAGCTCCAATGTTGCAGGCAGGCGTTGGATAATGTCGAGGCCAACCGGTCTGTTCGAATAGACCGAAACGCCGAAATCGCCTTGGAGGGCGTTCTTCAGATAGGTCCAGAACTGCACGATAATCGGATCATTCAATCCAAGCTGATCGCGGATGGCGGCAATCTGTTCTGGCGTTGCGGCATCTCCGGCCATCGCGGCTGCCGGATCGCCGCCGCCAAATCGCACCATCAGAAACGTCAACAGTAACAGGCCAAGGAGGATCGGCACAATCATGATGACGCGCCGGATCACGAAAAGAAGCATGGTCAATCCTTTAAATGCAGGATGAGGGGTCGCCGCGGTATTCACCGCGCCGACTGATTCAGTCTGCCAGATGCATGTAGCGTACTTCTGCGCCGGAGCTGACAGGGTTGAACTTCATCCCCTCCAACTTCTTGCTCATCCCGCGCATGATGACCGAGTTGTAGATCCACAAATCAGGGGCATCTGCGACGATCTGGCGATAGGCGGTTTTGTACAGTTCGGCCCGCTTTTCATGGTCGGTTTCAAGGCGGGCGTCGCGCAAAGCTTGGTCCACCTCGTCATTCTGGTAATAGGACGATGCTTTCCAGGTTCCATGGAAATCGCTGTCATACATCTGGCCGATCCAGTTTTCGGGATCAATGAAATAGGCCGAGACCCAATGCACCCACATATCGGGGCTGGTGCTGGGATCGGTCGTCTCAGTGCTGAGATTGGCCCAGTTCGCGCCAATCAACTTCAGGTTCACGCCAACCTCGGACATGCCCTGCTGCAGAACCTGCGCTGATTGCGTGGTCTGATCTTGCGCCGACTGGATATGGATTTCCAATTCCCGGTCAAGTGGCGCACCTTCGGCGCGGGCTGCGTCGCAATACTCTTTGGCCTTTTCAATATCATAGTCATAGCCTTTGACATCGTCAGGGACGCCCCAGAGGTTTCCGGGTAAAGGTCCGGGGTTCCGGGTGACAACACCTTTCAGAATGACGTCGATAAAGGCATCATATTGGAACGCATGGCTTACACATTTGCGGAAGTTCAGGTTGTCAAATGGCGGACGCATGTTGTTCATGCGGATTACCATGATCCGCATGGATTCATCCTTTTGAATCCGGGCTGTATCGGATTCATTGATCCTGTCGATCTGATCCGGCGGAATGTATCCATCGGTCATCTGGATATCGTCGCGCAGAAGAGCAAGAACGCGGGTCGAATTTTCCTGAATATTGTTGATCCGGACGATTTCGATCGGATTGGGGTTTTCATCCCACCCCATGAAGTAATCGTCATACCGCTCAAGATTGGCAATCGACTGAGGTTCGGATGTGGTTGCGTCCAGCATATAAGGCCCCGATCCAGCCTCGTTAGCCGAAAGCCAGCCTGCGCCGAAATCACCATCAACCTCGTTCGCCTTGAGAAGATCCTCGTTTACTATGGCAATCAGCGGCACCACCGAGAAGAAGGGAGAATAGGGTTCTTCCAGGGTAAACTGCACTGTCAGATCGTCTATCTTCTCGATGTTCTCGGACTTCAGCACACTGCTGATCGCGCCGGACGGTCCCTTGCCAATGCCAAGAAGGCGCTGAAAGCTGTATACCACATCATCCGCAGTCAGGGGCGAGCCATCATGAAAAGTGACGCCATCCTTCAATTTGAACTGCCAGGTCAGGCCGTCTTCGGTAACGGTATAGCTTTCGGCAAGTGACGGCACCACTTCGGGCGGATTGTTCTGATAGCGATACAGAGTATCGTAGAGATTGATCGCAAATTCCTGCATTGGGTTGTCATAGACAACGTGCGGATCCAATCCGCGCGGCAATGTCGTTCCCCAGGAAATCTCGTCGCCGGCCGCGAATGCCGGAGAACCGATGCTCAAAAGCGCGACAGCACTCAGGGTTTTCATCAGCGTGTTCTTGATCATGAATATCTCCTTGTCGGGTTCAGGTGGGTTCTTTTCTTCTTATTTCTTTGAATGATGGGGTTTGTCCTTGGCCACCGGCCATCTGGCGCGGCTGTGGGTCAGGCCAAGGCGATGGATCGCCTCGGCCGTTTTGAGCGCCGCGATGATCGGGTTGACAACGGGCACGCCCAGCCGCTCGACAAGACCTGGCGTTGGGTCAAGGAATGCCATGCTCATGCAACCAAGGATCAGAACGTCGGCCCCATCCTGCGAGACGCAGCGTTCCGCGGTCTCGGCGATCTTATCCAGTGCGGCCGCGTCGGCCCTGGCCAATTCGGGTACGGAAAGGCCCATACCCCGCGCCGACGCCAACCGGCCCTCGACGCCAAGCGCGCGCATGTTCGCCCGGGTACGTCCCGACCCGTCATCACTGGGCGAGATGACCGAGAACCGGTCGCCCAATTGCAAGGCCAGATGAACCGCGGCCGCCCCCGGCCCGACCAGCGGCATATCCACCGCCTCGCGGGCCGCGTCGATGCCGGGGTCACTGAAACAGCCGATGATGCCGGCGTCAAACCCTTCGGACTGGGCCTTGCGCAAACCGTCGATGATCCGCGGCGCCATCAGCGCAATGTCCCAGTCCGATTCAATCGAATCGCGGCCTTCGCCAGGGGAGCGCACCTCGATTTCTGTGCCCGCGTCGGCAAATCGCATCAGGAACGCCCGGCGCCGCTCCAACTCTTGCGGACCAATGGTCAGTTCGAGCGGCGCAACGACATGATAAACGATCTTGGGTCCAGTCATGGGATCAGCCTCGTGCCTTGGTCATGGCCTGAGCGTCTTCAATCAACTGGCGCGCTTCGTCCAACCCGTCGATCACGCGGTTACGGTCGCGCATCAGTCGGGTGGTCAGCATCCAGCGCTCTTCGCCCTCGGCGAGTTTGCTGAGCTTCGACACGTCGTAGAGGCTTGGGATCATCGTGGTTTGAGGGGTGAACCCGTACGAGTCGTGGCCGTATTTCCCGACAGCCGTGCTTTGCAGTGGCACAAGAATACGGCTCAGGCGCTTGATCGTGCGGTTCAAAACTCGGGCCACAGCCTCGTCGCCCTGCCCCTTGGCAAACTTGTCCTGCCAGCTTGCGGTCAGGGCATCGAACTCGGCCGTTGCCTTGGCAAAGCTGCGCGCAGCATCCCCGGCCAAGGACAGCCCGATCCCCTCGCCCGGTGCGGCCAGTTCGTTCAGACGTTTGGTTACCTGCTCGGCCACCGGCGAAAACGCATAGGGCAGGATCGGCGCGGTGCAGAGCTCCCACATCCAGGCGGTATAGATGCGCAGGTGAACCTGCATCCAGTCCCAGTCGAGCTTGTCGATGGTGTTCTCAATCGAGTGGTGCCACCAGCCAAGGGTCGCCAGCGCCGTGTCCTTCAGTTCTCTGTCCGTGAACGAACCTTCCCCGTGCAACATCGGGATCCCAAGCCCAAAGAAAGAAGAATCACCGTTCTTGGCTGAGCGGTGCCATGTGGTGTCACGCCCTTCCAGAAGCTCATCCTCGATCTTCTGGTGGAACGACTTGAGTTCAGCATTCGATGCCGTCGCCCAGCGGGTGGTGGTGCCGATGCACGCCGGCTGATCGATCTGAAGATACCCAACCGCATTCTCACGCAGGTTGCGCCACTCTTTGTCGGCCCACCAGGCCGAGCCTGCCATGGTGCCGGTTTCATGGGCAGTCCACAGGCCACACACCACACCGCGCCGCAGCTTTGCGCGGTGCTTGTTCAGCACGCGGGCAATCTCGTAAATACAGGCGTTGCCTGCCGCGTTGTCTGTTGCCGCCTCGCCGGGCCAAGAATCCTGGTGACCACCGATCAGAACGAAATCGTCCGGTTCGGGCGAGTCGTCCACAGCGATCCGGCCGATGGTAATTTGAACCGGCTTCCAGCCGTTTTCGACATTGGTGCGCATGCTGACCTTGACCGGCCCTTTGGAGCAGGCCTCTTTCAACTCGAGGCCCACCGAGCGGGCAATGCCGATGCACGGGATCTTAGGCATCTGATCGTCATAATTCTCGGGGGTCGGGTTGCCCCAGACCGGTTTCACCGATCCGAACGGCACGGCGGTGTTGTCCGGCGGCCCCCAGTTCATCATAACGGCGCCAATCGCCCCTTTGAGTGCGGCAATCCGCTGCTTTTCATGGCGGGCGGGTGAATAGGAAAGCTCGGTCAGGATTATCTTGCCGGTTGCGTCGACCCCTTCGTAATCGTCGAACGCGCCTGATCCGACATAGATCAGTTCACCCTCAACAGCGTCTGGCCCGGTCTCGGTGCTGTGGCCCAGGGTGTTGGCTTCGGGGGTGCTGGCGACGGGCGACAGCACATTGAACTCGGCCGCTTCAGGAAAGCTGACAATCGCGGGTAGCTCAAAGATCTCAACCGAGTCGACGCCATTTCGCTGAAGCGCATCGCGCGAATATTCTGCCATACGGCGGCCGTTTTCGGACCCGGCGGCGCGGTGCGGAATATCGGTGACAATACTCTCAACGTCCTTCTTCACGCGCTCAGCAGAGACATCGGCAAGTAATTCATTCTGGGACATGAGAACCTCAAATTGTCTGACAATCTGCTGATCAGCTTGACTGATACTTTTTTTTCTGTCAACCTGTTCATTGGCCTTGGCACGTTAAAGCTTGGTCCATTGAAGAGCCGCAACTTAATGACGGCCAACAACAAAAGGGTTCCGGATGAGAGATTACCAAGTGCTGAAATGGCTTGGGCAGCGCGAAGACCAAATGGTCAAGTTGTTGGCCCGCCTAGTCAACACCGACAGCAATTCCTACGACAAGGCAGGCGTCGACACCATTGGCGACATCATTCGGGAATTCCTTCAAGATCACGGAATCGATTGCGAAAAAATCCGGCTCGACAGTCGCGGTGACGCCCTGCACGGGCGTTCGGTCGGAACGTCGAACCATGCCCCAGTGCTTTTAATGGGGCATATGGATACTGTATTTCCGACGGGTGAAGCTGATCGTCGGCCATTCCGCACTGAGGGCCACATCGGATATGGCCCTGGCGCCGCCGATATGAAGGCCGGGCTGGTCATGAACGCCTTTATTATGGCAGGTTTTGCGGCCTGCGGCGGCTCCGCCTTGCCGCTGCACGCCCTGTTCACGAGCGACGAAGAAATCGGGACCCGCGCATCGCAAGAGATTATTCTGAACGCCGCGCGGGCAGCCTGCGCCGTCTTTAACGCCGAGCCTGGCCGACGCAGCGGCAATATCGTGAACGGCCGCCGAGGTGGCGATTTCTATCGCGTTTCGATCACCGGGCGATCGGCTCACGCTGGCCTAAACCCCCACGAAGGGCGTAGTGCGATTCACGATCTGGCCCGCAAGATCGTAGCCTGGACAGCGTTGAACGATGCCGAACGCGACATTTCTGTGAATGTGGGGCTGATCTCCGGCGGCCAATCGGTGAACTCGGTTGCGCCGTTTGCTCAGGCGGAAATCGATCTACGCTTTCGCGAGCCAAATGACGGATTGCTTATGGATCAGGCTGTCCGTGATATTTCGCAGGCTTTCGAAGAAGATGGCGCCACCTGCGAGATCACCCGCTTGGGGGGGTTCTCACCAATTCACCGCAGCCCCGAAGGCGAATCATTGACGGCGCTCTATCTCGAATCGGCCCGTGAACTGGGCCAGTCGACAGAGGCCGAATTTACCCGCTCCTGCGCTGATTCGGGCTTGGCGTCGTCGACCGGCACGCCGACGATCTGTGCCACCGGCCCGGTGGGCGACAAGGCGCACAGCCCTGACGAATGGGTTGACCTGTCAACCTTTGTACCCCGTGCACAGGCAGTTGCCCTGTCGATCCTGAAACTGTCGGAGAACTGTGAAAGGGCTTCGTCATGAAGGCCATCGTCTACACCGAATGCGGACCCGCCGACAAAGTACTGCGGCTCATGGACGTTCCTGATGCGGTCGCCGGCCCGAACGAGGCGCTGATCCGGATCGAGGCATCCGGCATCAACCCCCACGACACCAAGAAAAGATCGGGCTGGCTGCAGGCAACCTTTCCCGCGGGTGGTATCATCCCCCACGGCGATGGCGCGGGGGTGGTGATCGAAACCGGCCCCGGCTGTGATCCGGCTTGGAAAGGCCAACGGGTGTTCTTTGGCAGCGCCCCATCTGGGCGGGGGACTGCGGCTGAGTTGTGCGCAGTCGACGCGTCGCATCTCTTTCTCTTGCCCGATTCCGTAACCGCAGCCGAAGGCGCCTCGCTGGGGGTTCCGGCGTTTACGGCATGGCTATGTACGCTGAATCACGGGACTATGCTGGGTCAACGCATTCTTGTGCATGGTGGCTCGGGTGCAGTTGGCCGGGTTGTCGTTGAAATGGCGACTTGGGCTGGAGCGCGGGTGATCGCCACCGCCGGAAGCGATGAACGGGCGAAAATTCCGGCCGAGCGTGGTGCCGAGCATGTGCTGAGCTATAGTGATGCCGATCTGGCAGAGCAGGTCATATCGCTTACCGATGGCGCCGGGATTGATCATGTCATCGACGTGGATTTTGCCGACAACATGGCCTGCAACGCCCGGGTGCTGAAACAGAACGGGATGCTGTCGTCTTATTCTTCAACAAGCAACCGGACGCCGATTTTCGACTATTATGGGTTTGCGCTCAAGGGCGTTAGGATCAATCTCATTCAGGGTGCGGTGTTGACTCCGCAGAACCGACAACTGGCCGGAAATGACATTTCCGCCCTTTTGCAACAGGGTCTGATCCGCCCCGACGTTTCCGATATCCTGCCATTGGCCGACGCAGCGGCGGCACATGATCTGGTTGAGAACCGCAAAGCCAGAGCTAATGTTGCAATCAGCCCCGTTTTAGGAGCCAAAGGTAGTACATGAACGAAGAAACGTCTGAATCTGATCGCAGCAAATTGCAACAGCCAGGGGAAAGCCAAACCGTGATCCGGCTTGCGCGACCCAGATTGGTGCGCGACGCCGCTTTCGAGGAAATCAAGGATGCCATCATCCATGGCCGACTCAAGCCCGGTGAACGGCTGGTCGAGCGTAAGCTGTGCGAGGCCACCGGGGTCGGGCGTTCGTCCATCCGCGAGGTAATTCGCCGACTTGAGGCCGATAGCCTTGTTACAATGACCGCTCATCAGGGCCCGGCGGTTGCGCGCTTGACTCTCGAGCAGGCCGGGGAAATCTATGAACTGCGTGCCGATCTCGAAGCCCGCCTGGTCAGGGGCTATTGTTTCCACGCGAAGGATGCGGATCTGGAACGAATATCAAAATTTCTGCCAGAAATCCGCGCGGCGGAACTCACCCGGGACAGGCAGGCGCTTGTCGGAATCATGCTGCGTTTCAACGATCACATTATGGATGTGGCCCGGCTTGAAGTCACGTCCGACCTGCTGCGCGTCCTGTTGGCGCGCATTAGCTGGCTTCGAGTTCTCTCAATGACGCAGCCGAACCGCGTCGCCAACAGTATCGTCGAAATCGGTGCTCTTGTCGAAGCACTGCATCGACGCAACCCCCAGGAAGCCGAAGACGCTGTACGCTACTATATCGCCAACGCAGGATGTGCCGCTCTTGAGCAGATGCGGTCGTCTCCAAGTTGGTTCTGACGGCCATTTCGGAAAGCCCAGCATCGCCAAATCGAAATTCATTTCCAACTGTCAACATCCAAAAAACAGGAGCAGAATATGCCGATCGTGCGAACCGCAGTGAGGGCGGGAACAAAGCAGGGAATAAAGGAAAATATCGTTCATGGTATCCATAACGCATTGGTTGAAGCAATTGGTATGCCCAAGGATGAATTGTTCAATCTTGTTCAGGAATACACACCCGAAGATTTTTTCTATAGCCGCACGTTCAATGGCGTGGCTCGGTCCGATAGTGTGGTGGTCGTTGAAATTACCATGCGTCGCGGCCGAAGTGACGCGATGAAAACCGCGCTTTACGCTGCTATCTCGCGGAATCTGGAACAAGGCGCAGGAGTCAGCCCAAAGGATATTCTGATCTTCATGCACGAGAATGATTATTCGGATTGGTCGGTCGGCAATGGCAAGTTTGCGATGAAAATCGTGCAACAGCCCGGTGACGACGCCTGAAACCAAACCATGCCTTCGAGTGAAGGTGGAAGACAAATGCGAACCAGTCTCGCCAAGACAGTGAGGCAGAGTCTTGTAAGAAATCAACCGGCCCACCTCAGAACCGACCGTTGCGCAGCCGACCAACCAGCTCGTCGCGATTACCTGGACGGAGACCGGCTCCAAAGCCTCGCGCGGACCGGTCTCACCCCAATCCCGGCTATAGGGCGGGATTGGGAACGGTTCGGGGCCGATCACCTCACGCCAGACGCCGCGCGCCAGACCGAGGCAGTCGCAGCCAACGCCCCGGAGGCTCGCCTGGTCATGATACGGCGTGCCGAGCCAGGATCACGCAACGGCGATCACCCGTTCGGGTGCTGTCAGACGAATGCGAACTAGTGTCTCGCCCGACCTGATCAGCCGCGTCACCGACGCTGTGCTGGACGAAGTCCGAGAGTGGCAGTCCCGAGCGCTGGACCGGATGTATACCATCGTCATTTTCGACGCGCTCTGGGTGAAGATCCGTGATGCTGATAGCCGCATGGTCAAGAACAAGGCTGTTTATGTGGCCTTGGGCGTCTCACGGGACGGCGTGCGCGAAGTTCTCGGCCTCTGAATTGCCGATATCGAGGGTGCCAAATTCTGGCTGTCAGTGATGAACGAACTCAAGAACCGCGGGGTCCAGGATATCCTGATTGCCGTCGTGGATGGCCTCAAAGGCTTCCCGGAGGCGATCACCGCCGCCTTTCCCGAAGCCACAGTCCAGACCTGCATCGTTCATCTGGTGCGCCATTCCCTGAATTTCTGCGCATGGAAAGACCGCAAAGTTGTGGCCGCCGATCTGCGGCTGATTTACGGGGCCGCCACGGCCGATCTGGCGGCTGCAGAACTGGATGCCTTCGAAGGGTGCCGTCAGACGAATGCGAACTAGTCTCTGCAGGGCCGATGGAGCTGCCTCTCAAGCCGCGTCGAGATCACGCCACTCGGCAAGAGCGGCGGTACGGTTGAGCTTGAACTTGTTGCGTGAGTAAAGGTGGCGTTCCTGATTGAAGTGATTGTAAACTGCAGAATGAACGGCGACGAATTTCTGCAAACTTCGCATCCGCCGGAAGCGCAGCATGGCCCGTTCTCGCCTTCGAAATGGCAGGTGTGAATTCTCCGCACGATTGTTGAGCCAGCGTCCTGTTTCCTGGCGATCGGCATTGCCAACCACCTTCATTGCCGCGCAATAAGACCGAAGTCTGTCTGTCACAATAATCTCTGGATTGCCGTATCGCTTCATTGATTTCTTTAGGAATTTCAATGCCGCTCTGCGATCGCGGCGCTTTGTGACATAGGATTCCAGTACTTCGCCCTCATGATCCACCGCGCGCCACAGGTAATGTGTCTCGCTGTTGATCTTCACAAAAACCTCGTCCAAATGCCACCGCCAGTTCGAGTACGCACGCATCCGGCTAACCCGGTTCTTGCGGATCTCAGCGGCAAACATTGGACCGAAGGTGTTCCACCAGAACCGCACCGTTTCATGGCTGATATCGATACCTCGCTCATGCAATAGGTCCTCGACATTCCGAAGCGACAGCGGAAACCGGACGTAGAGCATCACCGCCAGGCGGATGATTTCGGGGCTGGTTTTGAAATATCGGAAAGGGCTGCGTTTTGTCATCGGACTACGCTACGAAACCGCCCTGCCCGGCTCAAGCTGGTTTCCTCTGACAGTGCCCTTACAGCGCTTTTCACTTGTTGCGGTTCGATACTCCGCGCCATTAGTATTCTTGGTGGGGATCACTTAGGGTTGAGGACTTAAAATTGTTGGATAACAAACCATGGACTGAACAAAATATTGGAGATGCATTCTTCCCGGTTGAGCTCCGACCAGTCTATGTTGATCGCCTAGACAACTCGAATGACTATAGAAAACTCGATCGTCATTTTGCCGTGATGGATTTAGAGCGTGCGCGTGCATTCGCAGTCGTGACTAACGACTATAAGCTCATCACGAATGAAAAAGCCTATGAAATGGCGGCAGATGCGATGAAACGAGTATTCGAAATAACTAAGCTCGAAGACTTAGCTTGTCTGAACATTACGATGCCTAAGAGTCGATCCTTTTGCCATATCGACCTTATCCACCGCAGTGCAGATTTCTCGCCTTGGGAAAACGACAAATGGACTGCATTCCTGCGAATTACAAATAGCTACAACAGAACTCGTCGCCTCCGTTTTGAGCTTGGGTTCTGCCGCTGGATTTGCATGAACGGCATGATATTTGGCTCAAGGAGCATCGAGTTCAGCTACGCCCACACCAAAAGAGGAATGGATCAGGTTCACCGTTTTTCCGACAATATCGGCGACATTCGAAAGCTTGAAACGCAGCTTGTTGAGCAGCTGCATCAGCTCAAGAGGTTCTATGTACCTCAGGCGAAGATGCTTGCTCTTTTTTGCCGAGTGTTCGACCTTCGGATAGATGCGAACGCGCTCAAGAACCGCCAACGCGTCTCTCAGCTAAGCGAGATTAAGCTGCAGGTCTCTGAGCTTATCGAGACGTATTTCGGTAGCATGGGGCCACATGGCTATGCGGCACTCAACGTCCTTACAGAATATGCCACTAGGCCAACGGGCGTGATCTCGCCTGAAGCATCTGTAAACGGGCTTCAGCAGAAAACCAGCGACTGGATGCAGAATTTCATTTCAGCGATCTCCGAATCATCGTTCTCATTCGACGATTATCTCGAAGACTACCAATCGAGCGCAGATCACCTCGCAGTACTTTGATGCACTTTGTCAGTAACCGCTTCATTGCTACCGCAGCTTATGCGGCTTGACTGTCGGTTACGGAGACCCGCGGCGCCCAATTCCACGGCAGCAATTCATCCAGCCGGTTGATCTTGTGATCGTGGATGCGGTCGAGGATGTCAGCGAGATAGGCCTGCGGGTCGAGGTCGTTCAGCTTGGCGGTCTCGATGATCGTCATGGCGCGCGCAAGGGTTTCCGCGCCGGTGTCCGCCCCGGCAAACAGCTAATTCTTTCTTCCGATTCCAATCGGGCGCAGGGCGCGCTCGGCAGGGTTATTATCGATGGCCACACGCCCGTCAGTCAGGAACAAGCTGAAGGCCTCCTGCCGACTGAGGCCATAGCGGAACGCCTTGGCCAGATCGCTCTTGCCCGGAATGCGCAGGAGTTGCTGTTTGGACCAGGCAAAGAAGGCCGCGACCTTCGGCTGGCTCAGTTTTTGGCGCGCGGCCATACGGACATCCGCGGGCCGGCCATTGATGTCGCGCTCAATGTCGTAAAACTTGCCGATCCGGTTGAGCGCTTCGCGGGCGATCTCGGATTTGGTCGAGGTCCGAAAATCGTGGAAGTCACGCCGCAGGTGGGCCCAGCAGGCCGCCTCCTGCAAACGGGGCACACCATCGAGTTCAGGCGCGTAAAGCTTGGCATAGCCCTTGTAACCGTCCGCTTGCAGGATGCCGCGGACGTTGGCCAGATGGGTCAGGACATGCTCTTCCTTCCAATCCGGTGCAAACCGATAGACAGCAGCGGGTGGCGCTGAGCCAGCCCATGGGCGTTGCTTCTCGGGCATGTAAACATGCCCTGCCAGCCAGCGGATCGCGCACATAGGCCCAGATCCGGCCTTGTCTGACCCCTTTGCCAAGCCCCTTGTCGCGCAAGGACCGATCCAACACCCGGATCGGCGTATCGTCGGCATGCAGCAGATCGCTGCTCATGATCTCGGCCTCGATCCGCTCTATCAGCGGCGACAGGGTCTTCATGGCACGGCCACACCAGCCGACAAGTGTACTTTCGGGAATATCTGCCCCCATGCGGGCGAAGATTTCGTGCTGGCGATAGAGCGGCAAATGAACATCAAATTTGGAGACCAGCACCTGGGCCAGCAGGTTCGGCCCTGCCATGCCGCCCGGGATCGGGCGGCTGGGTGCTGGCTCCTGCACCATCCGCTCACAGCGGCGGCAAGATTTCTTGATGCGGGCGATCTGCCCTCTCATCGCTGCAAGCAGCGACTGCCGGGTAACAGATCACCTTCATCTGGGCCGCAATCATGTCGAGGAGTTCGCTGACATCCTCGCCCACCACGCGCAGATCGCCGCCACAGTCGGGACAGCAAGCGCCAGGATCAAGTTCGCGACGCTCGCGCAGGGTCGCATCCGAGACACGCGGGCGGCGGCGCAGCGCAGGCGCAGAGGGCGCATCAACGGCCGGCTCGTCCTGGCCTTCGTCAATCGGCGCATCATCATCCTCGGCCACTGCAACCAGCAGGTCTTCGAGCGCCAGTTCCAGCTGCTCGATCTCGCGCTCGATCTTCTCCGAGGATTTTCCGAAAGCCAGTTTCTGCAGTTTAGCGATCCGCAAACGCAAGGCCTGAACCAGTTGATCATGCACACGAAGAGTGGCCGATATCTTGATGTTCTCGGCTTCGATCCGGGCGTTGTCAGCCTGCAAAGCAGCAATGATCGCCTTCAAAACGGCGGGATTATCAGGCAAGGTTTCGGCAAGTTTCGACATGCGCCTGACTACCAAAAAACAGGCTCAAGCACCATATAAATAACGCAAATCCGGGTGCAAAATTACCCGACGCGCGCAGAGGGAGCTCCCCAATCCGGGCGCCGCCAGTCGATCCCTTCCCAGAGCATTGCGAGTTGTGCAGAGGTCAGCCGCACCGCCCCATCCTTGGCGCTCGGCCACGGAAAGCGCCCTCGCTCAAGCACCTTGTAATAGAGGCAAAACCCCTGGCCATCCCAATAGAGCAGCTTGACCCGATCCCCGCGTCGCCCCCGGAACGCAAACACTGCGCCACTGGCGGGTTTCTGATGCAGGACATCTTGCGCCAATGCCGCCAGCCCCGCGATCCCTTTGCGCATATCCGTCACACCGCAGGCCAGATACACACGAACTCCGGTGCCCGGACCGATCATGCCGCCTCCACCGCACGGATCAGCGCCGTCAATGCGGCCGCGTCCAATGTGCTGTCAAAATGTAAACAGCGACCACCCCGCAAACGCAATTCAACCGCACTCGGTGGCGCTGTTTCGACAACTGGAGGCTGCGCCGCCGGAACCCCGGCCGCGACAGGTAGATCAATAGGAAAAAACAGCGCCCCGGCATCGGGCGACCACAGACCTTTCTTCTTGAGAGCGTGCCTCCAAGCATAAATCTGTTGCCGCGTAATCTCGTGGCGCTGCGCCACCTGCGTCACACTCGCCCCGCCAATCCCCACAGATGTCACAATCTCGAGCTTGTCTTCGTCACGCCAGAAACGCCGCCGCTCCAGCCCAAGAATTTCGCCACGCATCACAGACCCCGAATAAGACACGTCGCTAACGACGTAGTTAACGATGTCTCTTAGATCAAAGCCCAACGGTCAGGCAGGCGGTGCCAACGGCGCGGTTACCTTTGTCAGATCTTTTCAACTAACCAATTCGCCACGATCAGCCCGGGCACGCTATCCAACGCCCGCTCCGCATCGCGCGCCAAGTCCAGCCGTTTCGGCAGCTTGACCTGCGGCACCAGAAGGAAGATCGGCGCGGTGACCTTGCCCCGCCCAGTTTTGGAACGCGACACCACCGCCTGGCCCTTCGTATTCAGCCGCCCTTCGGCCACCAGCGGGCTCGGTCCTCGGCGGCGATAGACGAACCGCAGGCGCAGACCGCATCGTGGTTCCCATTCTCCAGGCGTGATCCGGCCACGAAATGTGGGATTATCTGTGGCGGGTAGCGGGATTGCCAGCCAGAATCCGTCCTTTGAGCGGATCAGGCAGCACTGATGGAGGCCGACCCGTGCTTGCGCCGGCGCGAGGAAGGTTTCGCGACTGGTGGGCCGTTTTGGGTTCAGTTCGAACGTCTCACATAGCCGGACAGGTCGCACGCCGCTCCATGATAGTATGTACAGCCGGGACCTTGATCCATGCTGAAATCGAACGGCCCGAGTTTAGTGACACCGATTGAACAGCCATCGCCTACAAAAGAAATCATACCTTCCTGTTCGCGCATTTCTCCATCGAATGCTCCGATACAACCCTGCTCAGTGATAGTTATGCCGACTAGGCCGCCATCAATTACAACTGTAAGCCCTCCGCTGGAATATGTTCCCTCGGCCAAAAGAGAACCATCCGGTTGACGGCGCTCTTGCCCGCGCGGTTCAACAGTCTCACCATTAGGAACTAGTTCTTTCACCAATGGCACCCGCTGTCCGAGAACTCCCAAACGACTGAGATCATCAGGATACAAAATGTGCATGTCTTCTGGCCGTGTCCTCAACATAAGAAGAAACACGTCATTGGGGACGTCAAATTCAGTAAGCAGCTCGATGATGTCAGAAACTGCCACTTGTGCCGCTACAAGGTCAGGATCCTGAGATGACACTTGGTGGACACCGAGCCTGCCGCTCGAAATCCGCTCATGCCCAGCCAAGTAAATGAAGGCGCACGCAGAAAAACAGTCTGCATCGTTCGGTATTATGGTCGATAGTCCGAGGCGGTCTACCTCCCGCGCCACAAGAATTGCAGCATAAACATTGCCGCCCGGGCTAGACAGCAAGACCCTTTCGACAGACGGCAAGGCCTGAACTAGCCGGGAGAAAGCAAGAGGTGTACGCGAATTAATTTCTCCGTGAAGAAGGACTTCTGAACGATTATTACTATCAAAATAGAATGGTGCAAACGTATCTATCAATTCGGCACGCGCTGCTGTCGCACCGGAAAACAATAGCGAAAACACGAGAGCAACACGCAGCACTAGACTTTCCTCTGATACGATAATCAGTTGGAAAAACCTAATAAGCGCAGGTATCTCTCGTCAAGCCCCCCTTTGCCGAAGGTCCACTGTGAAAAGAACTTGCTCAAGTTCGTCCCTCCACCCAATTCGCCACGATCAGCCCCGGCACGCTATCCAACGCCCGCGCGGCATCCCGCGCCAGGTCCAGCCGCTTCGGCAGCTTTACCTGCGGCACCAACAGGAAGATCGGCGCGGTGACTTTGCCGCGCCCGGTCTTTGAGCGCGACACTACCGCTTGGCCCTTGGTATTCAGCCGTCCCTCTGCCACCAGCAGGCTCGGCCCAGTCCGTCGATAGACGAACCGCAGGCGCAGCCCGCGTCGCCGCTCCCATTCGCCGGGTGTGATCCGGCCGCCGCGCAGACCGCGCCCGGCTGCTGGCAGCGGGATTGCCAGCCAGAAGCCGTCCTTCGAGCGGATCAATGGGCCAGTATCGTGCGCGCCGACAATGACTGGGGCCTTGGACCAGACCAGCGCGGCGGCATCAAGGCTTTCGCCTGACCTCGGAAAGGTCTGGTTGCGGATCGAGTTGGCGAGACGACGCCCCAGCCCCGCACCGGTGATCTGTGCGCGCCAGGCAGTCTTGAGCCCCGTCCCGGCCTCGCGCATGGCGGCTGTCACCGCGCGTTCGCCCGCCGCGACCTCGGCCGCCATCATGGCCACGATGTCGGGATCTATGTCGAGCTTCAGTTTCATGCTGATCGCAGGTCAACGGTCCAGACGAGCCGCTCACGGTCACGCACGTGCCTTCGGTTCAGGATCGCTCGCTTTTCCAAGTGACCCTCTTTATACTAACAGATACCAGTTCATGAGATTCTGACCCAACCGTTGGAGTACTCCCAATAGCCACCCCGATCATTCATTTTGAGTTCTACACGATGCCAGGTTTCCCTTCAGAGCCGGTTATTCTCACCGCGGAGGACCCGGCATTTTCAGACGTGATCGGGAGACTGCTTGAGTTGGGAGTCGAAAACTGGAAACGGAGATATTCTGACCCGATGGTCATGGACGGGTATGGATGGTCACTGAAAGTCATATCCGAAAAGCTCAACATCGTCAGTTCCGGCATGAACGCGGACCCGCCTCGGTTCAATGCTGTGAAAGATCTGATCGAAGCTGCGGCCAAGGAAGCCACCGGTGACCAACGCAGTGGGTCAGATCGCGACCCAACCGAGTAGATTAACCATAACGTTTCGTCACGCGGGTCGCGGATCCACGGTCCAGACCAGCCGCTCACGGTCACGAACCGGCTCGCCCTGAATGAGAAAGCCGTCGCCATCGATTTCGATCCGGTCGCCGGGGCGCGGATTTGGCACCTCGGCCAGGCGCAAGTCGATCCGCGTGGTTTCCGACCAAAGCCGTGCATCGCCAAAGTCGGTGATGGCGTCGGCCCGCCGGGAGACGACGCGCACCAGTGTGGGCGCACCGCCGTCGACAATGTAGACGGCTTCGCGACCGATGTTCTGATCGGTGAACAGCAAATTGAGGGCAGCGGAAAACGCGAGCGACATCTTAACCCTTTCAAATGGAAGTTATGTGCACTATATTTCCACCAGACAGGAGGACGCCATGACACACCCTCGCAATCTTGCCTCCGCCCCGGATCGCAACGCGGTCCTGACCAAGGCCATGCTTCGTGCTGCTGAGCGGTTGGGTCTGTCCGGACGCCAGCTCGCCGAAATCGTCGGTGTTTCCGAAGCCACGGTGTCGCGCCTCAGGCGCGGCGAGGCCACGCTCGAGGCCGGGTCGAAACCTTTTGAACTTGCCGCCCTTCTCGTGCGCTCGTTCCGCTCGCTCGATGCCATCACCGGCGGCGACGAGGCGGTTGCCCGCGTGTGGATAACGGCGGCAAACACGGCGCTTGCCGCACGGCCGATTGAACGGATGGCCACTGTGCAGGGACTTGTCGATGTCACGACCTATCTTGACGCCCGCCGCGCTCCGGTCTGAGGCCCGCCCCTTCCGGGGTCAGGCATGGCGGTTTGTCGAGGCGCAGCACCGGGTCTCGACCCTGAAGCTTGTCGACAGTCTCGCCGAACAGGCGGCGCTAGAGGATATTCTGGAAGAGACCAAGCCGCCTGTGCCAGAAGCGTGCCGTCACCTTGATTACCTGCTCTCCACGCCGTTCCGCTATCGCCCCTATCCGAACGGCTCGCGCTTTCGCCGCGCCGGACTGACGCCCGGCGTCTGGTACGGCGCCGAACGGCCGGAAACAGCAGCGGCCGAGATGGTCTTCTATCGGTTCCTCTTCTATGCCGAAAGCCCTGAGACTCCGTTCCCCGACGACGCGGCGGACTACACCGCCTTTTGCGTCGAACTGGCGACGCCGGTTTCTCTTGATCTGAGAACAGGTGCGCTTGCTGCCGATCACCCCTTTTGGACCCACCGGACCGACTATGCCCCCTGCCAAACGCTTGCCGACCGAGCCCGCGAGATCGAAGCCGAAGTCATCCAATACACATCGGTCCGCGACCCCGACAACGGCGTGAACCTTGCCGTGCTGACCTGCAGCGCCTTTGCTGCGCCGCAACCGGTTGACCGCCAGACTTGGCGCATCCGAGTTGGCGCGAGCGGCGCGCAGGCCATCCGTGAGCATCCGAGGCTTGGCCTCGAGTTCGGGCGCGATGCCTTCGTGCCGGACCCGCGCCTGATGCACATGGTCTGGGACCGGCCGCGCGCCCGATGACAGGTGCTGGTTATGTCCGCCTGGCACTGCGCAGAACCTGCGGCCGGGTGCAGATCGGCAGCGGGTTGCTCTCGATTTCCGCCGGACCCATTCATCACGATCCCTGTCGGGAATGGACCGGGCGTAGAGCGGCAGGCCAAGAGTGTTCACCGTCTCGAAGGTGTCGGCCGGGGCATGGTAGATCTCGAACAACCCCTCGACGGGTGCTGTCAGACGAATGCGAACCAGTCTCTGCAGGGCCGATGGAGCTGCCTCTCAAGCCGCGCCGAGATCACGCCACTCGGCAAGAGCGGCGGTACGGTTGAGCTTGAACTTGTTGCGTGAGTAAAGGTGGCGTTCCTGATTGAAGTGATTGTAAACTGCAGAATGAACGGCGACGAATTTCTGCAAACTTCGCATCCGCCGGAAGCGCAGCATGGCCCGTTCTCGCCTTCGAAATGGCAGGTGTGAATTCTCCGCACGATTGTTGAGCCAGCGTCCTGTTTCCTGGCGATCGGCATTGCCAACCACCTTCATTGCCGCGCAATAAGACCGAAGTCTGTCTGTCACAATAATCTCTGGATTGCCGTATCGCTTCATTGATTTCTTTAGGAATTTCAATGCCGCTCTGCGATCGCGGCGCTTTGTGACATAGGATTCCAGTACTTCGCCCTCATGATCCACCGCGCGCCACAGGTAATGTGTCTCGCTGTTGATCTTCACAAAAACCTCGTCCAAATGCCACCGCCAGTTCGAGTACGCACGCATCCGGCTAACCCGGTTCTTGCGGATCTCAGCGGCAAACATTGGACCGAAGGTGTTCCACCAGAACCGCACCGTTTCATGGCTGATATCGATACCTCGCTCATGCAATAGGTCCTCGACATTCCGAAGCGACAGCGGAAACCGGACGTAGAGCATCACCGCCAGGCGGATGATTTCGGGGCTGGTTTTGAAATATCGGAAAGGGCTGCGTTTTGTCATCGGACTACGCTACGAAACCGCCCTGCCCGGCTCAAGCCGGTTTCCTCTGACAGTGCCTGGCCATGAGTTTCGCCGCTTCGACAACCTCTTTTCGCCACGCCGATGAATCGTCCCGACCACGACTAATGCCGCTGCGCAGCTCGGGCATCGTCCCGATCACGTCGCTGACCGTCCGCGTCAGAGCCGAGACGGCAATCTCGGCGCGCGCAACCTTGCCAGAAAGATCGGACCGAATTCCGACGATGATGACCCTGTGGCGTCGTTGCGGTACCCCGAACTCCTCGGCGCGCACGATGAAATCTGACGGTCGCGTTGCCTCCTGTAGGCTGGCTTTTCCATCTTTCACCCGAACAGCTAGCAGCTCGTAGCGATGACCGTCGCCCGTACCAAGCGAGGACAGGTCCTCCATCAGCATCTCGAAGACAAGGCGACTCTCAATCGTCGATGACAGCATGCCCTTGACGTTTTCCATCACGAAAGCGGCGGGACGAAGCCTGTCGAGCACGCGGATGTACTCTCGGAACAGGTAATGCCGCTCATCCTCTTCAGGCACGTAGCCGACCTTGCCCTTGGCTCGGGCACGCCCCACGAGGGAATATGCCTGACAGGGCGGCCCGCCGATCAGAATCGTATCGTCATAGCTTTTACGCAGCTTCGCGATGGCACCGTCAATCGCCGTCGCAGAAGCCTCGGTGCCGAGTTCGAGTGCTCGAGCCTCATAAATGGCAAGCTGCCACGCTTCGGCGTCGACTGCTGACCAATCCGGCTCGGGGACAAGCCCCGCATGGAAATCGATGAACTGATCGGGCAAGGTGCCATGCAGCGCTTGGTATTCACGCAGGAATGCGCGCAGCGTCAGGGTGCGATGGGCCGATGCCTCTTTCTCAACCGAGATGCCGATGCGGAACGGCGCATGTCCGTCCTTGACGAGGGAGGCAAAGCCCTCGCCAAGTCCGCCCGGACCGGCAAACAGATCGACAATGCCGAAAGTGGCTGACAAATCAGGCTCCTGATGAATTTCATTCAGTCGGTGTATACTAGTTTCCAGATCGAAGACCAGGGTGCACGTGGCCGATATCGTAGACAAACTGGCCCGCTCCCGGATGATGGCCGGGATCAAGGGGAAGGACACGAAGCCAGAACTGGTGCTTCGGCGGGCACTTCATGCGCGCGGGTTTCGTTACCGGCTGCATTCGATGAATGTCCTTGGGCGACCTGACCTCGTGTTTCCGAAGCATCACGCAATCGTATTCGTGCATGGCTGCTTCTGGCATCGCCATGAGGGGTGTCGTTACACTACCACTCCATCGACGCGTCCGGAGTTCTGGCAAGCGAAGTTCGGCGCGAATGTGATCCGAGACGCCGCCACACGGGACAAGTTGATAGAGGCTGGATGGCGGGTCGCGACGGTGTGGGAGTGTTCACTGCGCAAAACAAACCAATTGGCGGAAACGGTTGAGCTTCTCACAGCCTGGCTGCTCTCGGACAGCAGGCAGCTTGACGTTGGCGAAAATGATATCAGGCATTCTGAGTGATCGATTCTCTTCAGATCGATCTGAAGACCAAGAAGCGGACCCGTTTCTATCTCCAGCCGCGCACCTGAGCCCGCAGAACAGCGCAGTCACCCATCAACTCAAGGCCGGACGAACTTTCCGGCAGCAGCGCCAATTCCTCCACTGGCCGTGCCGGAAACTTCTTGCTGTACTCCACGACCGCCGGAAAGGCCTACAGCACCGCGCTGTTCGAAACCCACTGACGCGCGGCCGGTCAACCAGCGCGTCGTGATCGAGAGATCGGTGAGCCGCCGCCCCCAGCATCCGGTGCTGGACGGCATATTTCGCTCCGCGAACTCAAGGCGTTCCGATAGCCGCCCGACCCGTTCACCAGTGCGCCGGATCAAAATCCGGAACAGGACGATGATAAGGGCGATGGAACCGTAGCGAAGGCTGGCTCGCGCCAATGAACCGGCGGCAATGCCGTCGAACGAAGTGGCGATTATCTCTGTCCCCTACCCCAGTCATCAAGCCGCGCAGATCGTCATGGCCATGCCAGCCAGCGCCACCGCGTTGGACACCCTGCGCAGCGAGTCGAGCATGGTACCAGAGGTTGGGGAACACCCCAAACATTACTCGACAACTGTAGATTTTCCTCGCTCCATACGCCGCTCCGTTGCCCGCAGGGTTCATATAGCTCGTCCAAGCTCAATCCTTTCCCTTGCATTACAGGGGTATCAGAGCATTGCTTGTCTACCGCCCGCGCAGGGCGGTGGCACAGGGTCGCGTGCCCCGTCTGCCAGCATCCCAAGGAGCCGCACAGATGCGCACAAGTCAGTCTCATCCGCTTCAGATCGCCACCGTCCAGCCTAATGAGGCCACCGGACGCATCGGCATCACCTTCTGTCCGGGAAAGGTCCAGCCGGGAGCAATGTCTGGCAGCTGGAACCGAGATCTCGGTCTAGATCTGGATGCCATTGCCAAATGGGGTGCGGTGGCGGTGGTCACGCTGGTCGAGGATCACGAATTGGTCACGCTTAAAGTGAACACGATGGGCAAGGAGGTCCGCGCGCGGCATATGGATTGGTTTCACCTGCCGATCCCGGATGTCTCCGTGCCTGATGCCGCGTTCGAGCAGCAATGGGCGGGCGTCGCGCCAGACCTGATGCAACGGCTCCGCGCAGGGTTTGATGTGCTGGTGCACTGCAAGGGCGGGCTGGGGCGCGCAGGCACCATTGCCGCGCGGCTGATGATCGGGATGGGCGTGCCCGCCGACCAAGCCGTCAAGGCGGTACGCGCAGTGCGCCCGGGTGCCATCGAGACCAGCGCCCAACTGGCGCATGTCATGGCGCAGACGCCAGAGCCTGAAACTTCGGCGGCGGCGATCCGCAACCGCGCCATCGGCGCGCTCGTCGGCCTCGCGGTTGGGGACGCGGTGGGCACCACGCTCGAGTTCAAGACGCGCGACACCTATCCTGCGCTCACGGACATGATCGGGGGTGGTCCCTTCGGCTTGCAGCCCGGGGAATGGACCGACGATACGGCTATGGCCCTGGCGCTCGCCGACAGCCTGAAGCAGAATCCGGCACTCGACGAGAAAGACCTGATGCAGCGCTTCGTCGACTGGCATGCAAAGGGTAGCTATTCTTGCACCGGGCACTGCTTTGACATCGGCATCACCACGCGGCAAGCCTTGGCACGCTGGCAAAAGACCGGCGTTCCGTTTGCCGGGTCCACCGATCCGATGAGCGCAGGCAACGGCAGCCTGATGCGGCTCGCCCCCGTGGCGATTCGTCACTTCAACGACCGCGCAATGCTGCGTGACGTTGCAGCACGGCAAAGCCGAACCACCCATGCCGCCCCGGAAGCGATTGACGCTTGCGTCGCCTATGCCGAGGTGCTGGCAGACGCGATAGCGGGCGCGCGACGTTCCGAGGTGCTGCGCCATCACAATGCGGGTTATGCGGGCAAGATCGGCCCGATCCTGCAAGGCTCTTGGCGCGGCAAGCCGCGCGCCGACATCCGCGCTTCCGGCTATGTGGCGCACGCGTTGGAAGCTTCGCTGTGGAGCGTGGCGCGAACTGGCGATTTCCGGGGCGCGGTGCTGCTGGCTGCCAATCTCGGCGACGATGCCGACACCACCGGCGCCATTGCCGGCCAGTTGGCAGGTGCACTCTATGGCGCTAGCGGAATTCCCAAGACGTGGCGTGACAAGCTTGCTTGGTGCGACCGGCTGACAAAGGCGGCGGAGGCGCTGTTGGCGCCTGCCGAACGTTGCTGATATCAACGAGCGCGCGCCGCCGTTCAAAATGACAGCGCGCTTTCGACTTCATCCAGTTTGGCTTGCGCGGCAGCGCGCAATTGCTTCAAATCCTTGCGTCGTTCTGCCGATTTTTCACTGGCGATCATCTCTGTCACGGACGCCAAGCCATCCCGCAAGATCTTCGCCTTGGCGCGCATCTGAGCGTAGATGCGCCTATCTTCCTTGCAGTACAAACCGCGGACCGTGACATTGCCGGTCTCAAGATCAATGCTGATATCATCCGGGTGGGGAACC
>Ga0307487_1000637_pt1 | contig 26715 bp, 28 predicted proteins | sample CBIW12metaG_FD_203665 | JGI IMG/M metagenome (GOLD analysis project Ga0307487, IMG submission 203665) | Sea-ice brine microbial communities from Beaufort Sea near Barrow, Alaska, United States - CBIW 1.2 | ecosystem: Environmental > Aquatic > Marine > Coastal | place: USA: Alaska | collected... | reverse complement strand
TACCTGCAATTATACCTCAATGAGTTCGTTTACAAGTTAAATAGACGATATTTTGGGGACAAAATATTTGACAGGTTAGTCATAGCAAGCATTACAGCAAGTGGACATTAAACGGATATACAAATTATAAATTTTGATTATTATTATTAATTATAATAGAAGGAATTTATTGGGCTAATATTATAAGACTGCATAGGCAAAAAAATTATCTTCTAGGCCGCATATTTGGTAACGGATTTCAGATTGAATAAATTCTGTGTATAAAATATCCCAAAAACAGGGCTTTAAATTTCCAGATCTGGGATATAACAAAACCTCGAAGATAACTTCAGACCTGCACAAGAGAAAAGAAGGGGCGGCAAATTCAAGTTTGATATGGAAAAGTCGAAGTAGGTAGAACACATATAAATCACATAATTAAAATCTTTCAGTAGATATTAACACAAAGTTAACTGTACATATCTTATTTTTATGATAATTAATTATAAAAATAGATGGTATCCTAACTTTTTAATAATTTTGCATTATAAAATTATATCAAGTTATTTTTACGAATGAAAGAGGTTGTTGCAATAGGAAAAAGGATTAAAGAACTACGTAAAAAGAACAAATTATCACAAGATTATGTAGCTAAAAAGCTTTTTATCTCACAAGCCGCATATTCACTTATTGAAAATTCCCAAAATGGTATCGCCATAGGCCATATTATTAATTTAAGCAAACTTTATAAAGTAACTACCGATTTTATTCTCAAAGGCGATAAATTATTAGTAGAGACTTCCCCGAAAAACGGCTTCATTCCTTTGGTAAAGGATATGGCTCATGCTGGTTTTATAAAAAACTTTAAAGAAGAACATTCTTATGAAGAGTATGAATGGTACCGTATTCCCGGCTTTAATCCAAGTATGGATCAAAGCCTTTTTGAGGTTGAAGGTGAAAGTATGTCTCCTACACTTTTGCCCCGTGACATTGTAGTTTGCCAAGATCAGAAAATAGATAAGGTTATAGATGGTGCTATTGTACTCATAATAACAAAAACCAAAACAACCATTAAGAGATTGCGTTTAGATGGAAATCAGGATTATTTGCTGGTAGAAAGTGATAACCCACAAGAGGAAGGAGTGCAAAAAGTAAAAAAAGCTGATATTAAACAGCTTCTGGTTGTTCTTGGTAAAATAAGCAGTAGCCTGGTTCCCCATCATCAAATTGTTTCTACCGGAAAAATAAAGGGATTGGAAGAATCTGTTGACCATTTAAAACGAGAATTGTATTCTATAAATAAAAAGCTTAATGCCTTGAGACATTAGCATTCTTACTTTTATCCCGAAAAATTTCTCATCCCGGTATAACTATCACAAAAGAAGCCTAAATTCTAGCTAAAAAAATCTTACAGGGCTAGAATTTTTTTTAATTAGCAGGTTGAAATTCAGTAATATCTGTAATTTCAAGAGATGCGACCTTTAATTGTCATTACAATTTCTTTAAAATTAAAAGGCTTTTCTAAAGAATGATTTTACAAAGTCGAAACTGAAAAGCGAAAACATAATCTTCAGGTCTTCCGATACTGAAGTTTCTTCATCTAAATACTTGAAAATCTCTTGTGGTGAATTTTTAGTGTAAAACTTAGTGAAAATCTCCTCTCCCTTTTGATTGTTCTGAGCGAGCACATCAAGAAAGATAGCATCATATTTCCTAAACTTATTATTGATTAAATGCTCTCCGGGTAATTTCCCGCTTTTAATATTTTCTATGATTCTATCGATACGTTTTTCGGTATTTTTAAAAGAATAACCGGTTGAAGGCTTTACCCAGCCACCGCCGGTTCCAATTTTAGTGATTTGCTTGGTATTTGCTTTATCAAAAGGGAAATCGGTCATTGGGATAACGCCGGTTTCGGTACTTTTAATCTTGAATTCTTTTGTCTTCAAAATCTTTTCAAAATACTTCTGGAGCATTTCATCATAGACTTTATCTTCGGTTAAGAAGGGAGAAAAAAATGTGTATTCAACTAAAGCTTTGTTCCTGGTAAACGGTAAAATATATGTAAATGCGGTAGCGTCTGGATATTTAATCCGGTAATCCATCATCGTAAAAGAATCTGGAGTGAAAATTGGTTTTTCGGTTTCTACTTCCCAGCCTTTGAAATGCTGAAAAATAGTGGTGTGTTTTTTACTTTCCAGGTAAGTCGGATCTATTCTACTATCAAAAAAATGAGTCGCGCCGTAGGATTTTTTTCGGCCTTTGGCTTTCATAGTGACAGGATCTATTTTCTGAATTTCATCAGTAATAAATTCAATATCACCAGATTCTTCTATTTCTTCCTGTAGTTTTTGATGATAGTCTGCCGCTTTTATCATCTTATATGAATAAGGAGAGAGCTGTAAATCTATGTTTTCTTCAGAGGAAATAAATTTTCCTTTGTTCCAGGATTTACTGAGTAAATGATCCCATTTGCCTGCGCCTTTTTCCCAGAAACACCAGGTTTTAACCGGCAGGGAAAAATCGGAATCTATGACGGCTATCTTTTTCCCTTTAAAAAAAATATCCCGGCTAAGTTGCCGGGCTAATTGAAGGCCTGCAAGTCCTCCGCCAATAATTACATAAAAATATCTGGGACCTAACATAGGTTTATAAAATGCAACATTCTTATTTTATTTTTTAAAGTATTTTAAAGGTACGAATAACATACCAAAACATTCGCCATCGTCCTTTCCAAGATGCTTATGGTGCATTTTATGCGCTCTTCTTATGCCTTTTGCAAATCGGTTATTCGCATTCCTGAAAATTTTAAACCGCTGATGGATAAAAATGTCATGTACAGTGAAATAAGTGATTCCGTAGGCTAAAATTCCTAAACCAATAGGCAATCCTACCCAAACATCTTCATAACGCCAAAGCAGGAAAAAACCAATACTTACCAGAGCATAGAAGATGAAGAAAAGGTCATTACGTTCCCACCAGTGGCTATGATCTTTATGGTGATGATCTTTATGCAACTTCCAAAGAAGTCCGTGCATTATATATTTATGGGTAAACCAGGCCATTCCTTCCATACCTGCGAAGGTGCCCAGAAAAACCAGTAACCATAATAAAATATCCATATTATATAAGTTTTAATCTATAAGAAATGTACGATTTGGCCAGCAGACCAGCCTTCTGATAGTCCGGAACTCTAATCCTGCTGTTCCTGATCTCCAAAGATGGTACTTTCTTAAGTTTGTGTAATAATTTTCTATAATAAATATAGGCCGTGTAAACGCCAAATTTAGCCTCTACCGGTAAATGTGCAATTCCGTTTAAACCCTGTTTAAAATCTTCTTCAATCTCTGCTATAATCCTTTGTTTACTGGCTTCGTCTAATTCAGCCAGATTGGTTCCGGGAAAATAACTTCGGTTAAGATCATCAAAATCGGCTTTTAGATCCCTTAAAAAATTCACCTTCTGAAAAGCAGAACCTAAACTCATCGCCGATTGCTTCAACGATTCATATTTTTTATTATCTCCTTTCACGAAAACCTTTAAACACATAAGGCCAACAACATCTGCACTTCCGTAGATATACTCTTTGTATTCGGCCACACTAAGATAATCAGATTTATGCAAATCAAGCCGCATACTTTTCATAAAAGCACGGTAAAGAGATTCGTCTATTTCATACTTATGAACAGTTTCCTGAAAAGAATTTAAAATAGGATTTAAACTGATTTTATCTTCAATTGCTTTATAAAGATCTATCTCAAAATCGTTAAAAAGTCTTTCTTTATCATAATCGTGAAAAGTGTCTACAATTTCGTCGGCAAAGCGCACAAAGCCGTAAATATTGTAAATGTCCTGACGAATAGCGGGGGCGAGCATCCTTGTTGCGCTAGAGAACGAGGTGCTGTATTGATGAGTAACAGTTTTACTACAAGCCCGTGAAACGTTGTCAAAAATGGCTTTCATAATTTAATTTTCTTTTTGGATTAATCCGGCGGCGAGCTTTCCTGAAATCAGGGAAGGGGGAACCCCGGGACCGGGAACACTTAGTTGCCCGGTAAAAAATAATCTGTGCACTTTTTTGCTTTTCAATTTAGGTCTTAAAAATGCAGTTTGCAAGAGGGTATTTGCCAGGCCATAGGCGTTACCCTTATAAGAATTGTATTCTTCTTTAAAATCCTTCACGCAGAATGATTCCTTAAAAAGAAGATGGTCGGTTACGTTTTGGTTGGTTAAACTTTCAAAACGGGTAATAATTTTCTGAAAATATTTCTCTCTTATTTCCGGTGTGTCTTCCACATCTGGTGCCAGCGGAATTAAAAATACCCCGGCTTCTTTACCTTCCGGCGCAGCATCATCATCGGTTATTGAGGGGAAACTCGCATAAAACAGCGGATTTTCCGGCCATTCGGCATCATCGTAAATTGCTTTGGCGTGTTTTTCAAAATCAGTATCAAAAAACAGAGTATGATGGCTTACGTTTTCGAGTTTTTTGTCGAATCCTGCAAAAAATAAAAGGGCCGAAGGAGCAAAGGTCTTTTTTTGCCAGTAAGATTCTTTATACTGTCTTTTGTATTCTGGTAGTAAGGTTTCGGTGTGGTGATAATCGGCGCCGCTAAGAATATAATCGGCTTCTATTTTTTTGCCATTCACCTGCATTCCGGTTGCGGTGTTGTTTTCAACAAAGATTTCAGAAACGGGAGCATTGGTATTGATTTTTATACCAAGCGATTTTGCAAGGTTTTCCATTCCTTCAATTACCTTATACATTCCGCCTTTTGGATGCCAGGTTCCCAGGCCGAAATCGGCATAATTCATAAAGCTGTAAAAGGCCGGAGTATTGCTGGCTTTAGCGCCAAGAAATAAAACCGGAAATTCAAGAATTTGAATTAGTTTTTGATTGGTAAATTCTTTCCTGACTTCTTTTGAAATCGTGCTAAAGAATTGACCTATTTTCCCTGCTGTGGTTGGAGTCACCAATTCTAAAGGAGAAACGCCCGGGCGATAAACCAAATCTTTTATAGCGATATCGTAATTATTTTTTGCTTCTTCAATAAACTGCTTCAGCTTTTTTGAACTTCCGGGCTCTTCGGCTTCAAATGCAGCGCAAATTTTATCCAGGCTGTCTTCTATAGTAATGCTATCATTTTTTCCGAAGAAAACTTTATAAGCGGGACTTAATTTTTCTAACTCATAATAATCTGAAGGCTTTTTACCGAAATCAGCGAAAAAACGTTCAAAAACATCTGGCATCCAGTACCAGGTTGGACCTATATCAAAACAAAAGCCGTCTTTTTTTAGTTGACGTGCCCGCCCGCCGATATCTGCATTTTTCTCAAATATTTCTATTTCATAGCCATCTTTTGCCAGATAACACGCGGCAGCAAGGGAAGCGAATCCGGAACCAATTACAGCAACTTTTTTTTTCATAATAATTTTAAAGATTGTCTATAAATTGATTTAAACTGGTATGGGTTTTAACAAATGCAGGAAGCTCTTTATATTGAATTTCCCTTATTTTATGACCAAATAGCAATAGCTCGTAGGTTTTCTTCTCACAAACCTGCTCGTTGAATTGAGATATAAAATCTTCAACATCACCGGGAGCGGTGGTAAAATAACTTACAAAACTTAGGTTGTCATGCCGCTCTAATAAATAACCAAGATCGGTTAGCGGTAGACTTGGACCAAGGTAAATCGCTTTATTTCCGTGATATAAAAGTTCGTAATACAAATAAATGATTCCGATATCGTGAATTTCATTTTCGGGTAAAAAGAGTACATATAACTTATCGGAAGTCGATTTGATTTCCTTCTTTATTTCAGCAAGATTAAAATATAGTTTTTGTTTAATAAGATCTACAATATAATGCTCGTGAATTGGCTTAATTGTATCGGTTTGCCAAAGCATTCCAATTTGTTCCAATAGTGGTAGGAACACCTGATGAAAAATCTCGCGGAAGCTTTTATCTTTTTGAAGGGTTTCGTAAGTGGAATTAAAAAGATCTTCATCAAAATTCATCATAGAAAGCTTGAATGAATTTTGAGCCCGATTCTCCTTGCTTGCACTAGCAGAGATGCCTCGCACCATTTTAGAAATTTCATCATCACTCAACTTAGAAATTCTGGAGATCTTATAGCCGTGTTCGTTTAGAAAAGCTACGTTTAAGATCTTTTGAAGGTTGGAACTATCGTAAGTTCTTATATTTGTTGAGGTGCGGTCGGGATTTAAGATATTATATCTTTTTTCCCAAATTCTTATGGTGTGAGCCTTGATTCCGCTTAAATTTTCAAGGTCTTTTATGCTGAAATTTTGTTTTATTAGTTCCATATTGCGTTTAAGATAGTCAAATCTAACTAAAATTGAACATTAAACACTTTATCGAAGTGTTAAAATGTTTAATTGTTTAGTTAAAAAGTTAAACAGTAAGTTTTATGACGAAAATTTCATCTAAACTTGTACTTATAACAGGTGGGGCCTCTGGTATTGGGAAAATAATGGGCCGGGAAGTATTGAAGCGTGGTAGTAAACTGGTAATCTGGGATGTAGATAAGTTCAGTTTACAGCAAACACTTAATGAGTTTGAAGAATTTGCGGAAGTTTACGGCTATACCATAGATATTACCAATACCGTTTGGGTAAAGGAAATGGCAAAGCAGGTTGAAGAAGAAATCGGGCCTGTTGATATTTTAATCAATAATGCCGGTATTGTTTATGGAGGTTACTTTCACGAGAATTCTTCAGAAAAAATAGATAAAACGATGAAGGTAAATGCAATTGCCCCGATGCAGCTTGCCTTAACTTTTCTCCCTGGAATGATAAAACGAAAACAGGGCCATATTTGTAATATCACATCATCTGCAGGCCTGGTCTCCAATCCTAAAATGGCTGTTTACGCCGGAAGCAAATGGGCCGCCACCGGATGGTCTGACAGTTTGCGGTTGGAGATGAAACAGCTTAAAACTGGAGTAGGAGTTACCACGGTTACTCCTTATTATATAAACACGGGAATGTTTGATGGGGTAAAATCTAATATTCCAATTCTTGACCAAAATAAAGTGGCTAAAAGAATCATTAAAGCAATTGAAAACAATAAGATATATTTGAGTATGCCCTGGAGTATGCGTTTTGTAAGATTTTCACAAGGACTTTTTCCCATCTGGTTTTACGATTGGTTTGTAGGAAGGCTAATTGGTGTTTATAAAACTATGGACGAATTTAAAGGCCGGAAAAAATAAAATTATGATGGAAACTTCAGCAAGTACAATTTCTGAAATATATAAAGGCCAAAAAAGTTTTTTTGCCTCTCAGAAAACCAAAAGTATAGCATTTAGGCTTCAACAATTAAAAACGCTGAAAAAAGCTATTCTTCAGTATGAAGATAAAGTGAACGAAGCTTTATGGCAAGACCTTCACAAATCTAAAGAAGAAGCTTTTTTAACGGAAACCAGTCTGCTAATTGAAGAGATAGATTATCATCTTAAAAAACTTAAAAGCTGGGTTCAACCAAAGAGAGTTGGGACCCCTTTGCAGATTAAACCTTCCCGCTCAAAAATATATTATGAGCCGCTGGGAGTAGGTTTGATAATCGCACCCTGGAATTATCCGTTTCAGCTTACTTTAAATCCATTAATTGGGGCAATTTCTGCCGGATGTTGTGCGGTTTTAAAACCTTCGCCAGACACTCCAACTGTAGCGAGAGTCATTGAGGAAATGATTTCAGAATTTTTCCCTTCGGAATATATCGCGGTAGTTCAGGGAGGGAAAGAAGCGAATCAGGAGCTATTTAAATTACCGTTTGATATTATGTTCTTCACCGGAAGCCCGGGCGTTGGTAAAATTGTGATGAAAGCCGCCGCCGAACATTTAAGCAGGGTTGTGTTGGAGCTGGGGGGTAAAAGTCCATGTATTGTAGATAAGAACGCCAATTTAAAAATCACCGGAAAACGTATTGCCTGGGGTAAAATAATAAATGCGGGGCAAACCTGTATTGCGCCGGATTATTTGTTGGTTCATAAAGCTGTAAAAAATGATCTGTTAGTTGAAATCACCAAAGCTTTTGAAGAAATGCTGGGAGAAGATATTTCGAATTCCAAGCATTATGGACGAATAGTAAATCCCGCTGCGATGAATCGTTTGATAAAATATTTAGATGGAGATGTTTATTACGGCGGAAAAGTAAATCTGGAAGAAAAATATATCGAACCAACCATCTTAAATAATGTGCATCCTGAAGATAAAATTATGCAGGAAGAAATCTTCGGCCCAATTTTACCGGTGATGGAATTTGGAGAAATAAATGAAGCCTTGTCTTATATTAATAAGAATGAAAAACCACTGGCGCTTTATTATTTCGGAAAAGATAAAGGGGCAGAAAAAGTATTGCTGGAAACAAGTTCGGGCGGTGCTTGTATTAATGATACGCTTTTGCACGTGGCTAATCATAAATTGCCGTTTGGTGGTGTAGGAAATAGCGGAATGGGGAAATATCACGGCAAAGAAAGCTTCCTGGCTTTTACTCATGAAAGAGGAGTAGTGAATTCAACTACAAAACTGGATATACCTTTAAAATATCCGCCTTATAATTTTTTTGGGTTGATAAAAAAAATAGTGGGGTAGTAATAAAAAAGTGCCCGGAGCGGGAGTCGAACCCGCACGCCCTAATGGACACATGGCCCTCAACCATGCCTGTCTACCAGTTCCAGCACCCGGGCTTAAAACAAGTCTGGAAATAGTAACTTTCCAAGGGCTGTAGCAAGAAATTGAACTCTAATTGTAAAGAATTCTGAACTTTCAATGTGATCTGGCTGGGGCTTCCCGAAACTTCACTTCGTTCCGTTCGGGACAGGCTTCTCGCCCAACTAAATCAAAATTTATTTTGTGATCTGGCTGGGGCTCGAACCCAGGACCCTCTCCTTAAAAGGGAGATGCTCTACCAACTGAGCTACCAGATCGTTTTCAATATTTCAAAAAAAAATGAATTCTCATATAAAGAATTCTGAACTTAAAAATGTGATCTGGCTGGGGCTCCCTTCGACTTCGCCAAATGGCTCCGTTCAGGATAAACTTCTCGCCCAACAAAATCTGAACTTAAAAAAGTGATCTGGCTGGGGCTCGAACCCAGGACCCTCTCCTTAAAAGGGAGATGCTCTACCAACTGAGCTACCAGATCAATAAAAAGCATCCGTCGTTTTGCGAATGCGGGTGCAAATATACATTCATTAATTTATTTTTCAAGCCTAAATTGAGATAAATTTATATTAGATTTGGATCCTTCTAATTATAAGTACTTTAACAATGAAAATTTTTCTAACTGGCTATATGGGCTCGGGTAAGTCTGTGATAGGTGAGAAGCTTGCTAAAAAACTGAATTACAAATATGTAGACCTGGATGATCAAATAGAAGTGATACAGGGGAAAAGCATCAATGATATTTTTGAGGATAAAGGCGAACTCTATTTTAGAAAGCTGGAATCACAAATTTTGGAAGATATTTTAGAAGATAATTCGGAAATGATCATTTCTTTGGGTGGCGGCACACCATGTTACGGAGATAATTTCGAACGAATTTGTGAACAGAAAGATACAAAAACCGTGTATTTAAAAGCTTCTATCCAAACGCTAACCGACCGACTTTTTCTTGAAAAAGTTCATCGTCCGGTGATTAGTCATTTGGAAACCCGTGAGGCTTTAGAAGAATTTATAAGAAAACATCTTTTTGAGCGTGCTTACTATTACAGCCAGTCAGACATTACTGTAAATGTAGACGAGAAAGATCCAGAATTTATTGCAGATCAAATTATAGAAAAGCTATAAAAGTTCTGCCTTAAAGTTATTGGCTTCCAAAGAAACTTCTACCAACTCATTTAAAGAAGTTGAGAGGGAAATTCCTTTAAAATCGGCTTTTACGGGATATTTCTTATGATTTCTGTCTACTAGTACTGCGGTTTTAAACTGTTTAAGCGGAACGTTTAAAAAATGTCTCACGCCATAAATTAAGGTCGTCCCCGAGTTTAGCACATCGTCTACAAGAATAACCGATTTATTCTGATAGACTTCCGGCTCAATCGAGGTGGTAATTTCCTCAAGCGGATTTTTCTTATTTACGTGAACTTCGCATAATTCAATTTTAAGCGGGGATATGGTTTCTAAAGCCTCCTTTAAATGGGACGCTAATTGGTAGCCTTTTTTAGCGATACCGGCCAGGATAATTTCTTTTTCATCAATATTGCTTTCGTAAACCTGGTAAGCTATGCGTTTAATTTTATGCTGAATTTGTTCGTGATTTAAAATAAGTACACGTTCTTTCATCTGTTTATAATTTTGTGTGTCGCCATTTTTTTGTGTCCAGCATCAAGCTGGTTTCTTTCTGAATTTGAAAAACAATTCGTTTCCCTGCCTTGGTTTGATAGAATTGTAACAGGGTTTCAAAATTTCTATCTCAAAATACTGACTAAAATACGTTAAATATTCTTCTTTGCTTCCGCCAAAGGGTGGCCCATTTTCTGTAAGTGGAAAACTAAAAAGCAAGCCGCTTAACAATGCATTTCCTTTTAAAAGTTCAGCCGATTTTTTTGCATAATCCTTCCTGGAATATACTGGAAGCGCGCAAAAGAATGTTTGCTCCAGAATAAGATCAAAAGAATCTTCAATTTCAAAGAAATCAATTTGTAATAATTGCTCTTCTGGAAAATCTGGAACACGGGATTTTAGATTTTTCAGTGGCTTTTTACTAATATCTGCAACATAAACATTTTTAAATCCCTGCTTAAATAAATATTCGGCTTCATAAGCGTTTCCGGCCCCGGGAATTAATATTTTAAGTTCTTTGTTTTCAAGCTGGTCTATATAATGTTTCAGAAGGCTAGATATCTCGCCTATATCCCAGCCGATTTGGTTTTGCTCATAACGTTGCGACCAGAATTCTGAAGAAAAACTATGCTTCTTTGTCTTTGTCATCAGGATTGGTGTCTGTATTTTCAAACCAATCGTCTATATCACGACGATCTTTTTTAGTAGGTCTGCCGGTACCTTTTTTACGATAATAATCTTTGGAATATTTTAAAAGCTCCAATTTTTCAAAAGCTTCTTTTGGGGTTGTATCAACAATATAAAGACTAACCAGTTTAGCACCCACCCGGCTTGGAGGTAGGTCTAAGACTTCCATTTCGTAATCTATCTGGTTCTTTCTCACTGTAAGCTTATCGGTCGGGAAAATTTCTTTAGACGGTTTTACATTGCTGCCGTCCATCTTTACTTTTCCCTGCTTGCATGCGTTGGTGGCAATGCTTCGGGTTTTAAAATATCTTACGCACCATAAAAACTTGTCAACTCTCATAAAATCTCTCCTTTAAAACTGCGTTAATCCTTAAACAAAAATACAAGAATATTGTATCTTGCGCGCCAAAAATAGAGACAATGCGATTAAACAAAATTTTTATTCTAAGCCTTATTTTAGCTTTAACTTTAATTTCCTGCGATGAAGATGATAATAGGAATACTCCCGAATTTGAGGAAAGAGACCCAGAGGAACAGGCTTTGGCTGATGCCGATTCTATAAATAACTTCCTGGATACCCATTTTTATAATTATGAGGAGTTTGAAAACCCTTCTGATGATTTTGATTATATGGTCAGAATAGATTCTATAGCCGGTGAAAATTCTGATAAAACACCACTTTCTGAAGAAGAGAATCTTACGGTTAAAACTGTGGTTAGAAATGATGTAGAATATAGTATGTATGTGCTTAAAGTGAGAGAGGGTGAAGGGCAACAACCTAAATTCACCGATTCTACTTTAGTTAGCTACCGTGGGGAATTATTGAATCTTAATGCCTTTGATAACGCCAGCACACCAATTTGGTTTGATCTTACTACCTTAATTAAAGGTTTTACAGAAGGAGTTGTGGAATTTAAAGGAGCTTCCGGGTATAAAGTTAATCCTGATAATACCGTTGATTTTAATGATGACTATGGAATTGGCGCCATTATTTTTCCTTCAGGTCTGGGATATTTTTCCAGCTCGCAAACGAGTATTCCGCCCTACAGCCCATTAATTTTTAATGTGAAATTACTCCGTGTTAACGAAGCTGATCATGATGGTGATGGTATTCCCAGCTGGATGGAAGACCTAAATGAAAATAGGGATGTTTTGGACGATGATACCGATGGAGACGGAACTCCTAATTTCGCTGATCAAGATGATGACGGGGATGGAACACCTACCCGGGAAGAAATAATTATTAATGAAGATGGTAGTATTGAATTTCCTGATTCTAATGGAAATGGAACACCGGATTATTTAGATCCTGATACTTTTCAATAAGTAGAGAAAAGTATTACAAGAAAAGGCTGTCTGAAAAATTTCGTCAAGCTGAACTTGTTTCAGCTTCTAACATGTTTTGATTACCAACATCTTAGATTTTGAAATAAACCTGCCTGAACGGACGGACAGGTTCAGAATGACGGTTTAAAAACTTTTCAGACAGCCTCTTTATTTTGCAAAGCATTCGCTTGATTTCTTAGAATGCAAAAGACAAACTCAAAATCCATTGAGATGGTCTTGAGTCTATTTGAAAACTTTCAGAAGCCTCTTCGCTAAATGCCGTATTCTCAGTAAATGCGCCTTCATATCTTACATCAAAGCCCAAACGGCCAAGATTTAAACCTGCTCCAACCTGGTAACCAACGGTGATATCTTTTTCAACGTCGCCAATTTTTAGTGTAGTATCTTCAAGTTCGTTATTAAGTATATATTGAAAAGAAGGTCCTGCTTTAATATTTAAAGGACCAAGAACATTTAAACCCAGCAAAACCGGAGCATCTACTTTATCAATCTTATAATTGAAATTTTCATATTCGGTATTTAAACGGGTAAACATTAATTCTGGCTGAAGAAAAATTCCCACAATTTCAAATCGGCTGAAAAGTCCTATATGATAACCAGATTTTTCTTTTCCTTCTATAATTTCACCTAAATCGTTAGTAGCGCTCTCTCTTTCTAGATCACCGGTAGCACCATAGTTGAAACCACCTTTAATTCCAAAATCTGCATTCTGCGCCATAACTCCCAGAGAGGAGAACAGGAAAATAGCTATAAACATTAATTTTTTCATAGTAGATTGTTTTATTGTTAGGTTTTGATAACGCATAAATAGTGCCTATTATTTTTAATAAAATGAAAAAAGCCTTTAAGAATCTCGTTCTCAAAGGCTTTAAAGATAATTAAAAAGATGTTTTATTTTCTTTTTAATACTTTTTCTGTGGCTTTAATAATCGCTTCTGCGTTTAGGCCGTATTTTTCAAAAAGTTGTTCTGGTGTTCCACTTTCTCCAAAGGTATCCTGGGTGGCAACAAATTCTTGCGGTGCAGGATTATTTTCGGCTAAAGTACGGGCAACGCTTTCTCCAAGTCCACCAAGGAAGTTATGTTCTTCGGCAGTTACCACACAACCGGTTTTCTTAACCGATTTAATGATGGCTTTTGCATCTAATGGCTTTATCGTGTGAATATTGATCACATCTGCACTAATCCCTTTTTCTGAAAGTTTTTGAGCCGCCTGAATCGCTTCCCATACCAAATGACCGGTAGCGATTATAGTTACATCTTCGCCATCATAAAGTTGAACGGCTTTACCAATCTCGAATTTCTGATCTTCAGCCGTGAAATTAGCTACTTTTGGTCTTCCGAAACGAAGGTAAACCGGGCCATCGTGTTCAGCAATTGCTAAAGTAGCTGCTTTGGTCTGGTTAAAATCGCAGGTGTTGATAACCGTCATTCCCGGTAACATTTTCATAAGACCAATATCTTCCAGGATTTGGTGGGTTGCACCATCTTCTCCCAAAGTCACTCCCGAGTGAGAAGCACAAATTTTCACGTTTTTTCCTGAATAGGCGATAGATTGACGAATCTGGTCGTAAACCCTTCCGGTAGCAAAATTGGCAAAAGTCCCTGCAAATGGAATTTTGCCGCCAATGGTTAAGCCAGCAGACATTCCCATCATATTGGCTTCAGCAATTCCTACCTGGAAGAAACGCTCCGGATTCTCATCAATAAAATCCTGCATTTTAAGCGATCCTACAAGGTCGGCACAAAGCGCCACCACGTTAGGATTCGTTCGGCCAAGCTCGGTAAGACCAGCGCCAAAACCTGAACGGGTATCTTTTTTTCCTGTATCTGTATATGTTTTCATTCTCTAATTATATTGTCATTTCCGTAGCCTGTGCTGAATTTATTTCAGTAAAGGCGGAAATCTATGTTGTTGTATTTCCATTTCCCTGAATCCCAAATCCATCCCCTTCGGGGAGGTTAGGAGGGGTTTTTAATAATCTCCTAAAGTTTCTGGGTTTTGTGCCAGCGCTTTCTCTAACTGCTCATCATTAGGCGCTTTTCCGTGCCAGGCGTGGGTATGCATCATAAAATCAACGCCGTTGCCCATAACGGTGGTCATCAATACACAAACCGGTTTTCCTTTTCCGGTGCGGGATTTTGCTTCCGTTAATCCATCCAGTACCTGTTGCATATCATTACCATCTTCAATCTCCATGACATCCCAGCCAAAAGCTTCAAATTTAGCTCTGATATTACCCATTGGAAGAACGGTTTCCGTACTTCCGTCTATTTGCTGGCCGTTAAGGTCTACCGTTGAAATCAGGTTGTCCACATTATTTCCGGCAGCATACATAATGGCCTCCCAGTTTTGGCCTTCCTGAAGTTCACCATCACCATGAAGCGAAAATACCAGGTGATTATCTTTATTCAGCTTTTTAGCCTGTGCCGCTCCAAGGGCTACAGACATTCCCTGGCCAAGTGAACCTGAAGCTACACGAATTCCCGGCAGGCCTTCGTGAGTTGCTGGATGCCCCTGCAACCTGGAATTGATAAGGCGAAAAGTGTTGAGTTCCTCTACTGGAAAATAACCACTACGAGCTAAAACACTATAGAAAACCGGGGAAATATGGCCGTTTGAAAGGAAGAAAAGATCTTCGTCTTTTCCGTCCATATTAAATTCTGGATTGTGCTCCATAATTCCGCCCTGATACAAAGCGGTAAAAAACTCTGTACAGCCAAGTGAAGCTCCGGGGTGACCCGAGTTTACTTTGTGAACCTGCCTTAAAATATCCCGGCGAACCTGGGTAGCAAAATCTTTTAATTCGTTGATCTTTGACATTAAAGTAAAATTGTGTTGTTAAAATAATAGCTGCAAAAATAGGTTTTTATAAAGCTTTGTCAAAGTGCTTGCCTGTCAGTTATTAAGAAAACTAATGAAGTAACTAACAATTTCCTTTTTTAACTTCTTTTATTTGATTTTTACTCGATAATCGAGATTTAAATGCTCCGAGGCTTGCCTCGAAATCAAAAAAAAATATTTTAATGCCACTTGAGTTTGCCAAAAGGTAGTGTACTTGAGTATCTTTGCACTCACTTAAAAATAATTATGAAATTTGATTTGTTGAGTACCGATGCCGGTAGTAAGGCCCGTGCCGGGACCATTACAACCGATCACGGTAAGATTGAAACTCCTATTTTTATGCCTGTTGGCACAGTGGCTTCGGTTAAAGGAGTACACCAGCGGGAACTTAAGGAAGACATTAATCCTGATATTATCTTAGGAAATACCTATCATCTTTATTTACGCCCTCAAACCGAGATACTTAAGAAAGCCGGAGGTTTGCATAAGTTTATGAACTGGGACCGTAATATTTTGACCGATAGTGGAGGTTACCAGGTGTATTCACTTTCAGAAAGAAGAAAAATTAAGGAGGAAGGTGTAAAATTCAAGTCACATATAGATGGTTCTTATCACGTTTTTACTCCAGAAAATGTTATGGAAATTCAACGTGCAATAGGTGCCGATATCATTATGGCTTTTGATGAATGTACGCCATATCCTTGCGATTATAAATACGCCAAACGCTCTATGCATATGACGCATAGATGGTTGGATAGGTGTGTAAGCCATTTGGATAAAATAGATCCCTTGTATGGATTCAATCAAACGCTTTTTCCAATAGTTCAGGGAAGTACTTATAAAGATTTAAGAAAGCAGTCGGCGGAATATATCGCTTCAGTTGGAGCAGAAGGAAATGCGATTGGTGGACTTTCAGTAGGAGAACCAGCTGAAGAAATGTACGCGATGACTGAAGTTGTCACGGAAATTCTTCCAGAGGATAAACCACGATACTTAATGGGCGTAGGAACTCCTATTAATATTCTGGAAAATATTGCGCTGGGTATAGATATGTTTGATTGTGTAATGCCTACCAGAAATGCACGAAACGGGATGCTTTTTACAGCGCACGGCACTATTAACATAAAAAATAAAAAGTGGGAAGACGATTTCTCCCCGGTAGACGAAATGGGAATCACATTTGTAGATACCGAATACAGTAAAGCTTATGTTAAGCATTTATTTAGTGTGAATGAACTTCTCGGCAAGCAAATTGCTACTATTCATAACCTCGGGTTTTATATGTGGTTGGTGCGTGAAGCTAGAAAACATATCTTAGCCGGAGATTTTACCAGCTGGAAAAATATGATGGTAAAACAAATGGATAAAAGACTTTAGAATTTGAAAATTTTAGATTGGTACATATTAAAACGCTACCTGGGAACTTTTTTCCTGATGCTTATATTATTTATACCAATTGGAATTACGGTTAATCTTGCTGAAAAAATTGGTAAAATCCTTGATAATGAGGTGCCTTTTATAGAAGTGGCCCTCTATTATATAGACTTTACGATCTATTTTGCCAATCTACTATTTCCGCTTTTCCTGTTTTTATCGGTGATATGGTTTACTTCTAAACTAGCCAATAATACCGAAATTATCGCTTTTTTAAGTAGTGGGGTTTCCTTTTGGAGGTTTTTAAGGCCTTATCTTATTGGAGCTACGATTGTTTGTATTCTAGCCTTGATTCTTGGGATGTTCCTGGCTCCAAAAGCAAGTAAGGGCTTCAATGAATTTAAATATGAATACCTTAAGAAAAACGTAGAAACCCAGGAAACAAGAGACGTCTACCGGCAGATAAACGACAATGAGTTTATTTATGCAAGTCACTTTCAGCCACTGGGCAAATCGGCGAGAAATTTCACTTTAGAACATTTTGAAGGTAACGAACTAAAATTTAAAATTAGCGCTTCCAGTTTAAGGTTTAATACAGAAGATACCACCTATTCTCTAACCAATGTAAATAAGCGCATTATTGGAGTGGAGGAAGATTCTATTTTTCATCAAAATAAGTTAGATACTATTCTTCCTTTTGAATTCGATGAACTGACCCCCGAAACTTATATCGCCGAAACTTTAAATTATACCCAGTTGAATGAATTTATTGAAAAGGAACGTCGCCGGGGGTCTGGAAATATTAATAGGTACCTGGTGGTAGCTTATAAAAGATGGAGTATTCCTGTTTCAGCATTTATTCTAACCATTATAGCCGTAGCGGTCTCTTCAATGAAACGCCGTGGTGGGATGGGTGTTAATCTTGCCGTTGGGATTACACTTGCCTTTATTTTTATATTTTTTGATAAGGTTTTTGGTACTATGGCAGAGCAGTCTACCTTCTCTCCTTTAATTGCCGTATGGTTTCCCAATATAAGCTTTGGTATCCTCGCTATTTTTCTGCTTTACAGGGCCAAAAGATAAGCCGGGAAATTTCTCAAAATTTAATGGTCTTTCTGTATAATTCTTCCTTTTAAAGTTTGTTATATTTGTAAGCTAATAAAAACAAAGCATAACAACTTATGGAATATTTAGAATTTGAATTACCCATTAAAGAGTTGGAAGAGCAGTACGCAAAAGCCTGTAACATAGGTGAAGAGAGCGATGTTGATGTTACAGCTACCTGCAGGCAGATTGAAAAGAAATTAAAGGAAACCCGAAAAGATATATATAAGAATTTAACGGCCTGGCAGCGGGTACAACTTTCCAGGCATCCAAACCGCCCATATACCTTAGATTACATAAATGCTATTTGTGGAGACACGTTTTTAGAGCTTCACGGGGATAGAAATGTAAAAGACGATAAAGCGATGATTGGTGGCCTTGGTAAAATAGAAGACCAGAGTTTTATGTTTATTGGCCAGCAAAAAGGCTATAATACTAAAACCAGGCAGTATAGAAATTTTGGGATGGCAAATCCTGAAGGTTATCGCAAAGCTTTACGTTTAATGAAATCTGCAGAGAAGTTTGGACTTCCTGTGGTCACATTTGTAGATACTCCGGGAGCCTATCCCGGGCTTGAAGCTGAAGAGCGTGGCCAGGGTGAAGCTATTGCCAGAAATATCCTGGAAATGACGAGGCTAAAAGTACCAATTATTGTAGTTATAATTGGAGAAGGTGCCAGCGGTGGTGCTTTAGGAATTGGGGTTGGAGATAAGGTGATGATGCTTGAAAATACCTGGTATTCTGTAATTTCTCCTGAATCCTGCTCTTCTATTCTTTGGCGTAGCTGGGAATTTAAGGAACAGGCGGCAGATGCTTTGAAGCTCACTGCAAAGGATATGAAAAAACAGAAGCTTATAGATGAGATTGTAAAAGAACCAATAGGAGGTGCCCATAGCAACAGAGAGGAAACTTTCGATACGGTAAAAAATGCAATTTTAGGAGCATATTCTGAATTTAAAAACTTATCACCAACAGATTTAGTAAATAAAAGGATGGATAAGTATTTAGATATGGGAGTTTTTAAAGACTAAGACCTTACATATCATAACTTCTTAAATTTCCGAAACCCTGGTTTCGGTTTTTTTTGCACTTATCAACACTATTATTAAGTTTTCAACAGGTGAATTGTTGATGATCGGTTGATTAACTAACTGATCTAATATTAAGATGCTCTTAACAAATTTCATACTTTCGTAATATGGATAAAATGACCGCCCCGCAGCAATTTTCAGCAAAAAAAAGCAACGTTATTAGCCTTGAAAAGGGAAAACTACCACCGCAAGCTGTTGATTTAGAAGAAGTTGTGTTAGGGGCTATGATGATTGATAAAAAAGGGGTAGATGAGATCATTGATATCCTTAGCCCTGATGCTTTCTATAAAAACTCCCATAAATTAATTTTCGAAGCCATACATAAACTCTTTGAAAATACAGAAGCGATTGACTTATTAACCGTTTCTAACCAATTAAAGAAAGATGGCAATTTTGAAAAAACCGGAGGCGATTATTATCTGATTCAGTTAACGCAAAAAGTATCTTCTTCAGCACATATTGAGTTTCATGCGCGTATTATTCTTCAGAAATATATTCAGCGTAGCCTTATTAAGATTTCTAATGAAATAATAGAGGAGGCCTACGATGAGTCTACCGATGTTTTTGATCTTTTAGATAGCGCTGAAGCTAAATTATATGAAGTAACCCAGGGGAATATTCAAAAATCTACCGAGACCGCTCAGAGTTTAGTAATTCAAGCCAAGAATAGAATTGAGGAAATCTCGAATAAAGAAGGTTTAAGTGGTGTTCCATCTGGTTTCGATAAATTAGACCAGTTAACTTCCGGCTGGCAACCCAGTGATCTTATTATTGTTGCTGCACGTCCCGGGATGGGTAAAACTGCCCTAACTTTATCTATGGCCAGGAATATTGCTGTGGGTCAAAATATGCCGGTAGCGTTCTTCTCACTGGAGATGTCCGCAGTACAGTTAATAACGCGATTAATATCTTCGGAAACCGGTCTTTCTTCAGAAAAATTAAGAACCGGAAACCTTGAGAAACACGAATGGGAGCAACTGAATGTAAAAGTAAAGGATCTTGAAAATGCGCCTCTATTTATAGATGATACACCTTCGCTTTCAATTTTTGATCTTAGGGCCAAAGCCAGAAGGTTAGCTTCTCAACACGGTATTAAACTTTTGGTAATTGATTATTTACAGTTGATGACAGCCGGTGGAAGTCAAAAAGGAGGAGGAAACCGGGAGCAGGAAATTTCTACTATTTCCCGAAACTTGAAGGCTCTTGCCAAAGAATTGAATATTCCGGTTATTGCACTTTCCCAATTATCGCGTGCGGTAGAAACCAGGGGAGGAAGCAAGCGACCACTGCTATCTGACCTTAGGGAATCTGGAGCAATTGAGCAGGATGCCGATATTGTTTCCTTTATTTATCGTCCCGAATATTATAAAATTGAAGAATGGGATGATGAAGAACGTACACCTACCGATGGACAAGGTGAATTTATCGTCGCCAAGCACAGAAACGGTGGGCTGGAAAATATACGTCTTAAATTTATTGGTCATCTTGGTAAATTTGATAACTTAGAAGAGTTCGATTCGCCTTTTGAATATCATTCAAAAATGAATACAGGCGAGAATGATGAGAACGAATTTAATTCTCCAAATCTGCCAAATCCCAGTGCGAATGAAGCTTTTGGCAGCTCAATGAACAGTGGGTTTAATAATGATGACGATGACGAAGTGCCGTTTTAAAATTTCAAATAAAATAAAAGAGAATACCTTAAATAATAACTTTTTAAAAGACCAGAAAAGCGGAAAAACAGCCGTTCTTCTGGTCTTTTTTGTTTCGTTGCTTTTAAGTTGTTTTAAGGTTTCAGCCTCACAGCTGCTCATCCCAATGGATGAAGATTCGCAAAAGAATCATTTAAAAGCCTACGGAATCACCTATTTTGCTTTAGAAGAAGAATTAGAAGTTAGGTGGTTGCTCAATTATCGTGGCGGTTCTTTTTTAATTTCTGATACTGAAGAATTAAGAAAAGAATGCCAAATACGCGGCGTTTCGTTTGAAGTAATCAGTAACGATAAAACTCAGTCAATTTTAGAGGAAATAAGTAGTCCCTCTCAGAATATGGAAAGCGTAGAATTAGAAAAAGCTCCAAAAATCGCTGTGTATTCTCCATCGGGAAATAAGCCATGGGATGATGCGGTAACAATGGCGCTTACTTATGCTGAAATTCCCTATGAAACAATTTATGATGAAGCAGTACTAAACGATGCCCTGGTTTTGTTTGACTGGCTGCATCTGCATCACGAAGATTTCACCGGTCAATACGGTAAATTTTACAGGACATTTAGAGCCACGCCCTGGTATATTCAGGAAAGGGAAGAATCTGAAGCTTTAGCTCAAAAGTTAGGTTATGATAAGGTTTCTGAAGAAAAATTAGCTGTTGCTTTAAAAATTAGGGACTATGTAGTAGGTGGTGGGTTTATGTTCGCAATGTGTAGCGCTACTGATAGTTTTGATATCGCCCTTGCAGCAGAAGGTGTAGATATTGCCGAAACTATGTTTGATGGCGACCCCAGCGAGCCCGGGTATCAATCTAAAATTGATTTCAGTAAAACATTCGCTTTTACCGAGTTTACCCTGGAACGCAGCCCGATGGTTTACGAGTTTTCTTCTATAGATATGACTGCAAAAAGAAACATTCCTAAGGAAACTGATTATTTTACGCTAATGGATTTTTCAGCCAAATGGGATGTAGTGCCTACGATGTTAACTCAAAATCACACGCGTTTAGTTAAAGGATTTATGGGTCAAACTACTGCCTATAATCCCGATAATCTTAAGGCCAATGTTTTGGTGATGGGAGAAAGTAAATTAAATGGTGAAGCGCGGTATATCCACGGAATAAAAGGCAAAGGTTTTTTTACTTTTTACGGAGGCCATGATCCAGAAGATTATCAGCATAGGGTAGGAGACCCAAAAACCGAACTCGATTTACACCCAACTTCACCGGGTTATCGATTAATTTTAAACAATGTGCTTTTTCCCGCAGCAAAGAAAAAACCACAAAAAACTTAAAATGAAAATTGGCGTTCTGGTGAAAACTTTAAGTGTTATCAACTTTATTTTAGTAATTTTTCTGGTATTATATTTAGCTGAAGTAATAGAATTATCTTCTTCAGTATTTGGGGCATTATTAATCTCTGTTGTTGTTTTATCTGGTACTGGAATATATTTAAAGGAAATTAAAAAGAAGTAATTATGAAATTTTTTCAGAAGGAAATAAAATTAAAAGCAAGATCAAGAGGTTTTCATATTGTAACAGATGAAGTAGAGCGCCAGTTCCCTGAAATAAGAGAAATTAATTCAGGAATGCTAAATGTTTTTATTAAACATACTTCCGCAGGAATAACCATAAACGAAAACGCCGATCCCACAGTGCGCGAAGATTTTGAAAGTCATTTTAATGAAATGGTTCCGGAAAATATGCCTTATTATAAACATACTTTGGAAGGATCTGATGATATGCCGGCGCATATTAAAGCTTCCTTGTTGGGAAATTCACTTCAAATTCCAATTACCAACGGAAGACTAAATTTAGGAACCTGGCAGGGAATTTACCTTGCAGAACATAGAAATAATGGCGGTTCCCGCAAACTGGTTTTAAGTCTCTATGGTGTTTAAGTAGAGATTCCTGCACACTGCATTATTGACTCGAATTTTCACTGATTATGGCAGAAAAATATTCGTGTATTCGTGGCAAAAAAAATTCATTAATTATTTAGGAAATTACTTATAATCTTTGACCAGAGAATAAATTAATCATTCGATACTTATTATCTAATGGAAAATTAGAACAAAAAAAATCCGGCTCAAAGAACCGGATTTTAAATAAGAGAGTATAATTGTTTGTATTTACTTTACTTTATCTACAACTGCTTTAAAAGCTTCTGGGTGGTTCATCGCTAAATCGGCAAGTACCTTACGGTTTAAACCTATTCCATTTGCTTTAGCAGCTCCCATAAATTGAGAATAAGACATACCGTGTTCACGGGCTGCAGCGTTGATACGCAATATCCACAGTGAACGGAAATTACGTTTCTTTACTTTGCGGTCTCTATATGAGTAAAGCATAGCTTTCTCTACCGCATTTTTAGCTACTGTCCAAACGTTTTTACGACGTCCGAAGTAACCTTTTGCTTGCTTAAGAACCTTTTTTCTTCTGGCTCTCTTTGCAACTGAATTTACTGATCTTGGCATATTTTTATGTGTTTTGTAGCAGGCGGTCGATAATCGACACTTTTAACTTAAACTTCAAACTGAGCGCAGTTGAAGTGTTGCCCAACTCCAGGGTTTTTAAATTATTTAAACCGTTAAGAGCTTAATGTTACTTTAAACGCAACATAAGTTTAACATTGGACTTATCGGCATCGTGTACTAAAGTACTATGCGTTAAAGCCAGCTTACGTTTCTTAGACTTCTTTGTTAAGATGTGACTTTTAAACGCGTGCTTTCTTTTTATTTTCCCAGTACCGGTAAGCTTAAAACGCTTTTTAGCACTAGATTTTGTTTTCATTTTCGGCATGTTATCCTCTTTTTATATTATAACTCTCTTATTATTCTTTATTCTATTTTGCTTTTCTTGGAGATAAAAACATTGTCATACGTTTTCCTTCCAATTTCGGCATTTGTTCGACTTTTCCAAGTTCTTCAAGATCCTGAGCTAATCTAAGCAATAGGATTTCTCCTTTATCCTTAAATACGATAGATCGACCTTTAAAAAACACGAAAGCTTTAAGCTTTGCACCATCCTTTAAAAATTTCTCTGCGTTACGTTTTTTAAATTCGTAATCGTGATCATCGGTATTGGGACCAAAACGAATTTCTTTAACAACAACTTTGCTCGCTTTGGCTTTCATTACCTTTTCGCGCTTCTTTTGTTCGTAAAGAAACTTTTTGTAATCCATCGCCTTTACCACCGGTGGTTTAGCATCTGGAGATATTTCTACCAAATCCAAACCTAAATCTTCGGCTATAGTTAATGCTTCCTTGGTTGGATAAACGCCCATTTCTACATTATCACCTACAAGACGAACTTCTTCGGCCCTGATTTTTTGGTTAATCCGGTGTTGATCCTCTTTAACTGCTCTAAGCGGTCTTTTCGATTTTTTTCTACGTATTGCTATGGCTAATCTATTTTTGGTTAAACTTCAAACGTCTTTAACGTTTTTTTGATTTCGTTATTTATAATCGCGGCAAATTCTTCAACAGGCATGGTGCCTATATCGCCTTCACCTCTCTTTCGTACAGAAACCGTACCATCCTGTTCTTCCTGTTCCCCTATAATCAACATATACGGGAATTTGTTCATTTCGGCTTCCCGAATTTTCTTTCCAATGGTCTCATTTCGGTTGTCTGCCAAAGCGCGAATTTCGTTATTTTCCAGCAAAGTTAAAACTTTTTCAGTGTATTTTTCATATTTCTCACTGATTGAGAGTACCATAGCTTGCTCGGGCATCAGCCACAACGGGAAGTTGCCTGCCGTATGTTCCAGTAAGATAGCGATAAAGCGCTCCATACTACCAAACGGAGCACGGTGAATCATTACCGGACGGTGTGTCTCATTGTCACTTCCCTTGTAAATCAGTTCAAAACGTTCTGGCAGGTTGTAATCTACCTGAATGGTGCCAAGTTGCCAGCTTCTGCCAAGCGCGTCCTTAACCATAAAGTCTAATTTAGGTCCGTAAAAAGCAGCCTCCCCGGTTTTTACCACATAATTTAATCCTTTTTCTTTCGCTGCATTGATAATTGCAGTTTCAGCTTTTTCCCAAACATCGTCAGATCCTATATATTTTTCTTTATTCTCGGGATCTCTTAATGAAACCTGCGCAGTGAAATTTTCAAAACCTAAAGAATCGAATACATATAAGGTGAGGTCAATTACTTTTTTGAACTCTTCATCTAACTGATCTGGAGTACAAAAAATATGCGCATCATCCTGGGTGAAACCTCGCACACGTGTTAATCCGTGTAATTCACCGCTTTGTTCATAACGGTAAACAGTTCCGAATTCAGCAAAACGTTTTGGGAGATCGCGATAGCTCCAGGAAGTAGCGTTGTATATTTCACAATGATGTGGACAGTTCATTGGTTTTAATAGGAACTCTTCCCCTTCATTTGGCGTATGAATTGGTTGAAAACTGTCTTCCCCATATTTTGCATAATGTCCAGAGGTTACATATAATTCCTTTTGCCCAATATGTGGACTCACAACCATTTCGTAACCTGCTTTTTTCTGAGCCTTTTTTAAGAAATCTTCAAGACGTTCCCTTAAAGCAGCTCCTTTTGGTAGCCATAACGGAAGTCCCTGGCCAACTTTTTGAGAAAAGGTGAACAATTCAAGTTCTTTTCCAAGTTTTCTATGATCTCTTTTCTTTGCTTCTTCAAGCAGCTCTAAGTATTCTTTTAATTCTTTTTGCTTCGGAAATGAAATACCATAAACACGCGTTAACTGTGGGTTCTTTTCATCTCCACGCCAGTAAGCGCCGGCAACACTCATTAATTTCACCGCTTTTATAAATCCAGTATTCGGTATATGTCCACCGCGGCAAAGATCGGTAAAGTTCGCGTGATCGCAGAAAGTAATCTCACCATCTTTTAGGTTCTCGATTAATTCTACTTTAAACTGATTGTTTTGTTCTTTATAAAAGGAGAGGGCATCTTCCTTGGAAACTTCCCTTAATTTAAAATCGTGTTTTTCGCGTGCAATCTGAAGCATTCTGTCTTCGATCTTTTTAAAATCGTTTTCAGAAAGCTTGTGCTCACCAAAATCTACATCATAATAGAATCCATTTTCGATCGCAGGACCAATGGTTAATTTAGAGTCGGGATACATTTCCTCTATAGCCTGGGCCATTACGTGAGAGGTAGAATGCCAAAAAGCTTTTTTACCTTCATCGTCATTCCAGGTATATAAGGTTAAACTTCCATCTGTGGTCAGGGGTGTAGTTACCTCTACAATATTATTGCTGAATTTTGCTGAAATCACGTTTCGGGCCAGTCCTGAGCTAATACTGTTAGCTACATCCATTGGAGTGGATCCTTTTTCAAATTCTTTTATACTGCCATCGGGCAAGCTTACCTTAATCATGTATATGTAGTTTTAATGAGCGCAAAGATAACAGGTTGATTTTGCCTGCGCAATATACTTATATATAAAGGACAATAATTCTTTCTAAAATGTGAAGATTAGTTAGCTTGTCTTTACTGTGAAACATTAACTTAATCTCTTTTCAAATTTTCTCTAAAATTTTTTATCTTACAAGTTCCTTTTATTGAGAAGCTTAGCAATTAGTTTTAAGTTTTCTTTAAAAAAATTGTTATTTGCTGCTTGCGGGGGAAGAAAACAGGAGTATATTTGCAGCCGCTTACAAGGGTGACGAGGGTTACGGAGTAAAGCGGAAAGTTCATTACATATTGGGAAATGCGAGTTTTGAAGCTTTCAAAAGCTTCAAAAAACAAAAGCAAAAAAAATATTTTTTTTGCTTGCCATATTCAAAAGAGGTTGTATGTTTGCAGCCGCAAAAACAGCGAAGGTTTTATTTAGAAGGCGGCGTTGTTTTTAAAGTTCTTTTGAGGAGTTGCTTTTTAAAAATAAAGTCAAAAATTTTTCTAAAAAACATTTGGCGGATAAAGAAAAAGCATCGTATATTTGCAGCCGCTTACAGCGGAAACAAGTTCCTAAAAGTATTGAAAAGAAATCCCGGGTGGGTTATAAAGAGTTAAGGTTCGAGTCCTTTAGTTTCAACAAGAATGTCCTTCCGGAGACGGAGATGTCCTCACCTTTTTTAAGGGGAGGTGCCGAAGGCGGAGGGGTTAAGTTCATTGATTTATTGAATTGACAGCGCGTAAAATTGCAATTGCAAATTTACAAATAATTTAGAATTAAGACTAGAGAAGTCATCTTTGAGTACAGACAATTGATTGTTGTAATTATATTAAGAAACAACGATGAAGAGTTTGATCCTGGCTCAGGATGAACGCTAGCGGCAGGCC
>Ga0307487_1000633_pt1 | contig 26816 bp, 16 predicted proteins | sample CBIW12metaG_FD_203665 | JGI IMG/M metagenome (GOLD analysis project Ga0307487, IMG submission 203665) | Sea-ice brine microbial communities from Beaufort Sea near Barrow, Alaska, United States - CBIW 1.2 | ecosystem: Environmental > Aquatic > Marine > Coastal | place: USA: Alaska | collected... | reverse complement strand
TTTACAAAGCGCTAAATTATAAAAATGAAGCGTTCCAAAGGAAAAATATTGTTTGCCCCGAAACGTAAAATTAATTAATTAATAGACTGAATTACAGTGGATTAACTTTTAAAAACTGCAAGTTGGGCTAAGAGTTGAACCTTGCGGATACCTCCCTGAAATACATCAAGAAATGGATAGGTGGAATTGGTGGTGGTCAATAGGAGCGGCGTATTCATATAGGTAAACAATCCTACATTTTTCCAAAACCCATTATAATACTTAAGTTCTCCAGTACCATCTGAATTTATAGTGAGATTTTTACCCAGAAAATCCATGCCTCCATCATCCATTTGAAGAGTGTTTTTCACAGTCAAATCCTGCTGAAAGGTGACCGACCCTGCAGGTTTGTTGACTGTCAAGTTTTTGACATTCATTGGGAAACCACTTATTGACTGATCAAAAGAGCCATCTAGCAGAAGTGTCGTGTTCGACAAACCAAAAGAACCAGTTCCCGTCTGTGAGATATTTCCGTTTACAGATAGTGAAGTAGGCAAAGTTACACCTATCGAACCACTAATTTCTAAATCGTGAAATTGAGTTGGAATAACGGAAGCGGAAATTGCTTTTGTAAAGAAAATTTGTGTACCAGTATTTTTTCTAAAAGTCACTTTCCCGTCAAGTTGAAAAGAGGCTGCTTCAATTTGTGGGGCACTTCCTTCCAAAATTAGCTCTCCCCCCGGTTGAAGATGAAATAATGCAGCAGGTGTAGGGGTGGTAGATGTGCCACTTCTAAATAAAATATCACTATTACATAATGAGGTAAGTTTTGCCCCAGCTTCAATTACAAATTTACCAAAAGGTCCAGTTCCAAAAACTAGGGTTTCTGTATTAAAGGAAAATGTACCACACTTGCCCGGATCGACGCTGTTGTCTATTGTTTGTAGTACATTTCCTGTTTTGATCGTAAACTCTAATGATTTAAAAGCCTCCTCTACTATAAGTTCTGAACCGGGCAAAGGATCAAATATCACTGAATACCTACTTCTGGTAGATTGTCCACTCCACGCATTATAGGGGATGATAATCCTTGAACCTCCTTTAAAAGTCAATGTACTTGTAATTGAGTTCCCTATCCAGTTGATACTACCTAGAGTCCCTGAGGAACTTCCTGGAGCTAGACCGACAAATGCTTGCAAGCTTCCATAAATATCTAGATTGCTTCCATTTAAGTTTAATTTCTGGGCAGCACCTGTATCCGAATTCAAAAAGAGACTCTTCACTTGTTCATCAATAGTTAATCGAACTGAATCACCTTGATCTATATAGACATCATTGACCTGACTTGGCTTGACTACAGCCGCAGTCCAACTCGCCCCATCGTAAATTTGCCAAATAGAAGTATTCCCGAAATTCCCACTAGCAATGGTTCGATAGTCTCCCGTCACCTGCGCTAGGACAATAGGAGTGAAAAGGCAACAAAGTGCTAGAGCCAAGAATATCAAGTATATTCGACTTTTAAAAAATGGCTCGTACGCCAACAAAACACAAATATGTTTCATCTTAAAAAGTATTAGAAAAAGTACTTTATTAATTTAGTGAAATGAATTTAAATAAAACCCTTTCTCTATTATTTTTTTTACTGACTGTCAGTATTTTAACCCCAATTCAGGCGCAAAACTATCGTGTCAGTTTGCTAACCTGCGATCCGGGAGATCAGATCTATAGTTCCTTCGGACATAGTGGCATTCGGGTGATAGACCAAGACACGGGCAAAGATGTGGTTTACGGCTATGGGACCTTCGACTTCGATGCACCTAATTTTGTGCTTAATTTTGCTGGAGGTAGACTGGATTATTTCCTCTCGGTAAGCACGTTTGACAGATTTCTGGCCGAATACAATTATTATAATAGAAGTGTGAGAGAGCAGGTTCTTTCTCTCAATGATTCCCAAAAAAGTGAATTGGTAAATTTCCTTGACCTCAATTATTTACCCGAAAACCGCAATTATCGCTATGATTTTTTCTTCGACAACTGTGCCACGAGAATTCGGGATGTGATAGAAAATGTATTGGGAGATGAATTGATCTGGCATGATGAAGAACAAGAAGCCGTTGACAAGACTTTTCGGGAACTGATAGACGAAATGGTATTGTATATGCCTTGGTCTGACTTGGGAATTGATATTGCCCTAGGATCAAGATTAGATCGTGATGCTACGCCTCGTGAGGAGCAATTTCTACCTGTATATATGGAACAGGAATTTGCAAGGGCTGAGATAGAAGGCGACGGTCCCACCCGTTCCTTAGTCAGCGAAAGCAGAAGTATTTTAAGCTTTGAACCACCGGAGCAATCATTTGGTCTTTTCAATCCATACCTATTATTTTGGCTTATTGCGGTGATTTTTATCTCCTTTACATTTATTGGGTTCAAAAAGAAAAAGCTCTTTGTAGGAATGGATGTTGCACTGTTTGGGATATTAGGAATTATAGGTTTGATCCTTTGTTTTCTTTGGTTTTACTCCGAAATCCAATCCACCAAATGGAACTGGAATATTCTCTGGGCATTCCCTGGCCATTTGATTTTGGCAATTGTACTCCTTAAAAAAGAATTGAAACCCTGGGTGAGGCACTATTTGTTTTTCGCTCTGATCTTGGCAGATGCAGCGGTAGTTTTTTGGATTTTAGGCTGGCAGTCCTTTCACCCAAGCCTCATTCCACTTTTGCTGGTTATCATTCTACGTACCAACTATCTCTATTACAATCTAGGTAAGTTCAGAAGGATACTGTCTTAGAAATTCTCTTCTTTCTAAACTATTGCATAGGGCAATGGTGTTGGATGTTTTCGCAGCAAGCCCATGGAATTTAAACTTACTTCAGATTATCAACCTACCGGAGATCAACCCAAAGCGATAGAACAGCTCACAGCGGGTGTTAACAATGGTGATACCGCTCAGGTTTTATTAGGTGTCACCGGTTCAGGTAAGACATTTACTATTGCCAACCTGATCCAGCAAACACAAAAGCCGACCTTGGTTTTATGTCACAATAAAACTCTGGCAGCTCAACTTTACGGTGAATTCAAACAGTTTTTTCCGGACAATGCGGTAGAATATTTCATCTCCTATTACGATTATTATCAACCCGAGGCCTTTATCCCAAGTTCGGGAACCTATATAGAAAAGGATCTCTCGATCAATGAAGAGATTGAAAAACTTCGTCTAAGCGCTACTTCTTCCCTACTTACAGGTAGAAGAGACGTGATCGTAGTGGCGTCGGTCTCCTGTATTTATGGTATTGGAAATCCTGTTGAGTTTGGGAAAAACGTAATCCGACTGCAAGAAGGTGATCGAATTCCCAGGAATCAGCTTCTCTTCAAATTGGTGGATATCCTTTATAGCAGAACACAGCTTGACCTCACCCACGGTACGTTTAGAGTAAAGGGAGATACTGTGGATATTTTCGTAGCGTATGCGGATTGGGGATACAGAATCTTCTTTTGGGGAGATGAGATTGAGGCAATTCAACGTATAGATCCTGCGACTGGAAAGAAGCTGAATGATGAAAAACTCATTTCTATTTTTCCCGCCAATCTTTTTGTCACAGGCAAAGACACGCTGCAGACAGCCATCCATGAGATTCAGCACGACATGGTGGATCAGGTAAATTTCTTCGAAAAAGAAGGGAAATTCCTAGAAGCAAAACGTCTTCAGGAGCGAACTGAATTTGACTTGGAGATGATTCGTGAGTTGGGGTTTTGCTCTGGGGTGGAAAATTATTCCCGGTATTTCGATAGACGACAACCTGGAGAGCGGCCTTTCTGTCTGATGGATTATTTTCCCGAAGATTACCTGCTTGTCATTGATGAAAGTCACGTTACTGTACCTCAGGTGCGGGCGATGTGGGGAGGCGATAGATCCAGAAAAGTGAACTTGGTTGACTTTGGATTCCGCCTTCCTTCAGCCTTGGACAATAGACCGTTGAAATTTGAGGAGTTTCATGAGATGAGCAATCAAACGATTTACGTCTCTGCTACTCCTGCCGATTATGAACTTGGCCAAACTGAGGGAGTGGTGGTGGAGCAGATAATTCGTCCAACCGGTCTTTTGGATCCTACCATAGAAGTCAGGCCAAGTCAAAATCAGATAGATGACCTCTTGGAGGAAATTGATCAAACGATAAAAAGCGGCGCTAGAACTTTGGTGACTACGTTAACAAAAAGAATGGCTGAAGAGCTGCAGAAATTTCTGGAACGATCAGGAGTAAAATCCCGCTATATCCACTCTGAGGTGAAAACTTTGGATAGGGTAGAAATATTGCGGGAGTTACGTTTGGGGATTTTTGATGTTTTGGTGGGTGTAAATTTACTTCGGGAAGGATTGGATCTCCCCGAAGTTTCGCTTGTGGCAATTCTGGATGCGGACAAGGAAGGTTTCCTAAGAAATGAAAGAAGCTTGGTGCAAACAATTGGTAGAGCTGCAAGAAATCGGGAAGGAAGAGTAATCATGTATGCTGACAAAATCACCGTTTCGATGCAGTCTGCGATGGATGAGACCATGCGACGAAGAGCACTTCAAATGGAATATAACACTGAGCATGGCATCACTCCTACTACGGTAGTCAAATCTCATGATAAAATATTGGGGCAAACTAAAGTGGCAGATTCTAAACGCAATGCCAAAATCTATTCTGGCCCTGAGTATGGAGACGCAAGCATGGCAGCGGATCCTGTAGTTCAAAATCTCAGCAAAGACAAACTCGCAAAGCTAATAATTCAGACTCAGAAAATGATGGAAAAAGCTGCCAAGGAACTGAATTTCATGGAAGCAGCGCGTCTTAGAGATGAATGGCAATCTCAGAAATCCAGGTTAGAGGAGATTTCCAGAGGAGTAGGCAACTAATAATCCATTTGACAAAGAGGTATAGAAATGACGCTTCAGCAAATTAAAGAACTCGCTGCACGGGGAGAAGGATTGAAAATAGAATTCAAAAAGAAAGCTTCTTATCCTGAAAAAATCGTCCGTGAAATGATCGCCTTTGCTAATACTGCAGGAGGAGATTTGTTGATCGGAGTAGATGATGATGGGACAGTTTGCGGTCAACGCTATATAGAGGAGGAGATTTTCGTGATGGAAAAAGCGATTCGAGAGCTTATTTTTCCCAGGCTTATGTACAAAGTGCATTTACAAAAGCTCAATGAGAAGAAAGGAGTTGCGTTATTTTCAATTCCCTTAAGTCCTGACAGACCACATTATTTAAAGGAAAAAGATCGCAAACACTCATTTATCAGGGTAGCTGACCACACAGTCCAGGCAAGCAAAGAAGTCTGGGAAATTTTGAGACGAGGCAAAAATCCAAAAGACATGGTCTTTACCTATAGAAATAAGGAAGAGATCCTGATGAAAGCTCTTGGTGAATCCGGAAAAATCACGTTAAATCAATATGCTAAGATTGCTAACCTCCCAAAGTTCCTAGCATCTAAAACTTTGGTAAGGCTGGTTTTAGCTAATGTTCTGATCATTCATCCTAAGGAGGTGGAGGATTTTTTCACCCTTAAAGACAGTGGAATCTGAGGTCTATCAATGAGGTAAAGACTCCATTGAGGAGTTATAATTCTAAATCTGTATCGTAGGGTTTATCTTTATTCAGATAAGATCAGACCTATACAAAAATCCTAGTTAGTTGAATCGCCCTATATAGTATGGATGCAGAAAAGTGCGTACGCAAAATATAGGATTAACATTCAACCAACGTTTGGCGAGATTACAAATGCTGAGGAGAGAACACATAAATTTGCCGCTATTCAGGAATCTTAATTCCTGTTCTAATTGTAAATCCAGCATTTCCTTGAAGCCCACCGGTATGTATCATCAGAAGCTTTGATCCGGCTGGGAAAAAATCATTTTTAATCAAGTCCCACATTCCAAAAGCCATTTTCCCTGTATAAATAGGATCCAAAATAATTCCAAAGCTGGAATGAAACCAACCTAAAAAATCAATCAATTCGGGTTTGTATTTGGCATATCCCCCAAAATGATAATCCGTTATAATCTCATAAGAACCACTAGTTGAGCTATTATTTTTCGCCAACATAACTTCTATTTCATCCCTGATAAACTCTCCTTTCAAGGAGGAAAATCCTATCAACTTCTGAGGTGAATTTAAGCTTTTAGCAATTCCGGCAAAAGTACCTCCTGTGCCAATAGAGACACCTATATGTGAAAATTGATTTTCATTCTCCGTCAGTATTTCAGAAGTCCCATAAATAGCTAGTTCATTGGTCCCTCCTTCCGGGATTAGGTAAAAATCCCCATATAACTCTTTAAGTTGAGTTAAAATTTCGATGGTATTCTTCTTTCTATATTCTTCCCTAGAAATAAAATAAAGTTTCATTCCCATCTTTTCAGCATAAGCGAGAGTAGGATTCAAAGGCTCTACTCGCTCCCCTCTGATCACAGCAATCGCTTCTAGTTGCTCGACTTGAGCTGCTGAAGCAGTTGAGAAAATATGATTTGAAAAAGCACCTCCGAAGGTTAAAATCCTTCTTTTACCTTGTCTGTTAGCCTCTTGAAGATTGTACTTTAGCTTATAAAATTTATTTCCAGAGACATCCGGATGAACCAAATCGAGCCTTTTTACGCTAAGTTCAATTTGCTTTTCAGTCAGCAATTGATGGGTGAGAGCTTGGTTAGGAACAGGGTTTGCAATGAGCATTTTATCTGCTTTTGAAAATGGAATACGAAAGTTAAGTTGGATAATCCTATTTTTGCAGAATGAGCATTATACCTGAGGAAGATTTCGAAGAAGACGAGTTAGAACTTTACGAACATTATAAGTTTTTAATTGACAAGGGTCAGACTCCCATCAGGATTGACAAATTTCTCACTGACAAAATTGCTTTTGCAACGCGAAATAGAATTCAGCATGCAATAGAAAGCGGAGGAATCCAAGTGAATGGACAGGTAACGAAGGGGAGTTACAAGGTAAAACCTCTAGATGATATTCGGGTATTATTTGAAAAACCACGTCGCGACACCGAGGTTTTACCAGAGGATATTCCATTGAATATCGTGTATGAAGACAACGCTTTGATGGTAGTCAATAAGCCATCCGGAATGGTCGTACATCCTGCACAGGGTAATTGGTCTGGCACTTTGGTGAATGCACTGGTTTATCATTTTCAAAATCTTCCTGAAATGAAAGGGAATGAGGGTCGTCCAGGGCTGGTTCATAGAATCGATAAAGATACTTCTGGGTTGTTGGTCATTGCTAAAGCTGAGGAAGCGATGACAGCGTTAGCAGCACAATTCTACCGTCACAGCATCGAACGGACGTATGTAGCGCTGGTTTGGGGAGAACCTGAAGAAGAGCAGGGGACCATAACCGGTCATATCGGCAGAAGTGCCAAAAACCGCAAGATAATGGATGTTTTCTCAGATGGAAGTCAAGGAAAGCACGCCGTCACACACTGGAAAGTTTTACAACGGCTGCGATATGTTACACTCATTCAGTGTAATCTTGAGACGGGTAGAACACACCAGATCCGTGCTCACATGAAATATTTTGGTCATCCATTATTTAATGATGCTACGTATGGCGGTGACAAAATCCGAAAGGGTACGCAATTTTCAAAATACAAGGCATTTGTACATAATTGTTTTCAAATGCTTCCTCGACAAGCATTACACGCTAAGTCTCTAGGCTTTATTCATCCTACAAGCAATGAAAAAGTTTATTTCGAAGCAGAACTTCCTCAGGATATGAGTGAGGTGGTTAAGAAATGGGAGAATTACGTTAACTTTGAATAGAGGTCTTTATTAAAAAATCCTCAATAAAAACTCTATTTTATTGAGGATTAAACAATATTATATCGATTTGGCCATCAAATCGATATCAATGTGACGTTAAATTAGCAAATAATCAAAAATAGAGTTGATATTCATGAGTATTTTAATGATACTACAATTTCCAATCGATTCCATTAAAAATACTGTAAATTTTTAGTTTATTCTTTGAATTATTTGCAAAAAATAAACCCTTCTGCTATATTTGGATCATAGTAACAGAGCAAGCAGACGGCAAGCGCTCAAAATACATTGAAATTACACAACACTGTAGGATGTTGAAATTGGCAGACAAGCCCTCCTGTCTCGAGGGTGAAGATCATAGGAAAAAGCATTTAGCGAGCTCGTAAATTTGCCTAACTACTTCGTGGAGGTTCGAATCCTTCTCCTACAGCAGGTTATTTTGGGTTTATTGTTAATTGACTAAAACCATGAAATTTTGTTTCGTGGTTTTTTTTATGCCTACTAATTAAAGCGCATAAATAATATTTTGCGTGGAAGAATTTTTTCCATATAATATTTTGATCAAATCTAACTTACACGCAATTAGCAAATTGCGAACTAACAGATAAATAAATGCTATTAAAATTCCAAAATGATATATTCTTCGAACAATAATTATGAAATCTGTAAAAAAATAATTTATTTGTTGCCAAAATTTTAATAAACCAAGGGTTTTTATAAATTTGCAACATCAGGACAAGATTTAAGATATTGAATCTAACAGTTCTGCTGCAGCATAAGGCTCGCAAAACCTATTAAACCAAAATGTAGGATGTTGAAATTGGCAGACAAGCCCTCCTGTCTCGGGGGTGAGGGTCATAGCATAAAGCGTAATTCAACCGGACTATTGCCTAACTGCCTCGTGGAGGTTCGAATCCTTCTCCTACAGCAAAAAGCAGCACTTCGGTGCTGCTTTTTTCATTTATAATTGGCCTAGAATGTCTATTTTAGCCAAAAATCAAGTGTAAATGATAGAAGAGAATCAAGGCAATCATTCTAAACATCCCTTTCGGAAAAAGATTTTACGTGGGATTACGTTTGTTTTTCTTGGATTGCTCTTTTTGGAGTTTATCATTTACTTCGGCTCAAATATAATTTTATCTAATTGGGCAAGGCGTAAGATCAACGAGGCGACAAAAGAAGTCTATGTAATAGAATTCAACAGAGTGAATTTTTCTTTATTTCGACGCGGAGTATTTTTTAGCGGAATAAATTTACGGCCTGTAGAAGGACATCAAGGCTCATCTGATCAAGTATTATTTGAATTGTCGCTAAATGAAATAGCGCTCAAAAAGCTATGGTATAGCTTTTCTGACAATATCCTTTATGTCGGAAATTTAGAATTTGATAACCCAAATCTCAGAATGGACATGCCTGAGCTAAAATCAGATGCCCGACCGATCCGAAAAGATCAAGCCATCTCTCCAGTGAAGGCTCTTGAGATAGAGCTTAAAAAAAGCATCGATTCCTTTCGTTTCACTGGTGTGTTTATAGATCAAATTGAAATCAACCATGCAGATCTATTTTTCCTAAACTTTTTGAGTAACAAATCAATTCAGGCCGAAAATTCCAAAGTTCTTATCAAAGATTTGGATTGGACTTCCAAAGACGACTGGGAAACTCCTTTCAATGCAAGAGGTTTCGAGTTTGACTTGGAAAACGTAAGCCTTCCTTTACCGGATGGAGTACATTCTGTACATGCTCAAAAAGTGTTTGTCAGTTCACTTGAAAACATCATAGATCTCCATGAATTCACATTGAGTTCGGATAAGAATCAACCAAGTGAGGCTTATTATGATATGCACCTAAGAGACTTAAGGGTTGGAAATGTGGAATTGAATGAAGCTTTCAAAACTTCAAATGTCAATATAGATGAGGTAGTTCTTAATGAACCAGATTTTAAAGTATTGGAGAAAGTAAGGGAGGAGAAATATGGAGCTTCAGGAGACCTAAATAATCTAATTCAGGGTCTATTAAAACGATTTGAGATTCAGGAGCTTTCGGTGAATGATGGAAAATTTGTAAGCTCAGACTTCGCTGATACACTAAAGAACCGAATAGAAATCAAAAATTTTGATTTCAAGATGATCGATTTTTATCTTGGAGCAGACAGTCTGAAAAGAGAAAATCAATTTTTCTATGGCGAGGATGCGGCCATGGACATTAAGGACGCAAAGCTATATCTGTCAGATAATGTACATGTAATCAGCGGAGAGATGGTAAGGGTCTCTTCATTTACCAATGAGATAATAGTAGAGAATGTAAAGGTGGAACCCAGAGAAGATGCCCTAAAAGAAAAACAGCCAGAAAATATTTTGCGAATCTCTCTTCCAAAGCTCACATTGAACGAGGCCAACCTTAAAAAGCTGTATAATGAAGGCAAACTTCAGATTGATGAAATGAATGTCAATTTCCCTAAAGTAGAAGTTACAGAGCTCAGAAGTGTAGAGAAATCCAGACCTGATGGAGGATCTGGCAAAGAGCTTTCAGTGAAAGACCTTCTGGAGGGATTTGTAGATGAGATTGCTATTCAAAAATTCGATTTGCGAGATGGGGAGGTGCAATTCAAAAATGAAGAAGGGGTACGTAGTGACGACTTGGCTTTTGAGCGCTTTAGTGTGCAGCTGGAAGATGTGCTCATACAACCCACTGGGGAGTTCAACGTGAGAGATCAACTCTTAGCACAAAATATGGTGCTGAGCCTAGACAAATATCGACTTAAGCTGCGTGACAACCTTCATGAATTTTCCGCAGACAAAGTGCTGATAGATTCTAAAAACTCCAGAGTGGTAGTGGATAACTTCACCTTACGCCCAGAGAATTTGGATTCAATTCACCATGCATTGGATGCATACGACAAGTCCATTGTGTTAGATATTTCCATTCCTAAGTTCCGCATGGAAGGAATCGATCTAATGGCAGCCTACATGGATGAAAAATTGATCATCCACCAAATCTTGGTTCCCTCACCAGTGGCCAGAATGACTAGGTATAGGAAAAATAATAAAGATCCTGACATCCTTCAGATTGATTCCACGCCAGAAATTGAAGACTTGTTGACCTCCTATTTCTCATACATTGACATAGACTCTGTCAATTTCAGCAACGGTCAGGTGAGTTATAAGAATTTTGCAGGAGCTAAGGAAATATCTCTGAGTGAAGATAGCTTATCTCTGAGTCTGAAAGGTTTTCATCTTGAACGTGGACAAAGCCCCGATCCTGAGCGAACATTTTTCTCTGATGAAATAGATCTGGCTTTAAGAAAATACAACTTCAGTGTAGCAGGAGGCGATTATGATGTAGATACGGATGGTATAAGTTTCAATTCAAAATCTAAAACCATCACCATCGACAATCTGCGTCTCACTCCCAGCAATTCTATTTCCAAAAAAATTGAACTATCACTAAATCTTCCTAGTGTAAGATTACTAGGGGTAGACCTAGAGTTTTTTCTATTTGACAATTCTTTAAACTTGGATAAGTTAATAGTGGATGGAAGCAGTATAAATCTGGATATCAATTCAGATTTTCACAGAGATTCTCTAGACAGTCTTAAGAATGACATCAATATAACCACTCTTCCCAAATCAATTGGAAAAGTAGCTATCTCCACAATACAGGCAAATAATTCTAGTTTGAAATTAAACTATAGAACCGGAAAAGATGGGATGGAGTCTATACAGACAGACTTCGATCTGGCTATAAAAGGCTTGAACCTTGATTCTGCAACCAATGCCAGAAAAGATATCGCAGGCCTTTTTCAGGAAATAAATCTGACTCTGGAGGATTTCTCTTACAATCTTCCTGATAGTATTCATTCTATCAATTTCTCCAGTGTGTATGTAAACAATACGTCAGACGAAACTATCTTTTCCAACTTTGAAATTCTTCCCAATTCCCTCAAAGGCCATGTAGGAACTCCGATAGTAGCTTTGAAAGTGGATGAACTCGGAATCAAAAATAATACCCTCCGAGAAATGCAGCTTACGGGTGTGCTCAACCTCACACAGCTCCGCATTAGCAAGCCTGACTTAATTCTCTATATAGATGACAAAAAGTTTCTATCGGGCAGCTCAAACAAACCTAAAATTCCGTCTAACAATAGACTGGGACTTATACAATCAGTCTTACTTCAGGATGTCAAGCTAGAGCATGGCACAATTGCAATTCAAAGCAAACAAGATGGTCAGCTTCCCCATCTGAAATTCAAAGATGTAAATCTAACACTGGATGACCTGAATTTTGATTTAATCAATCAGGGTTCTTTGAAACCAGAATTCTTATTGAACAAGGAGCTTGGACTTTCCATCTCCAACTATACTTTTTATGATTCTGATAGTTTGAATTTATTCAAAATTGGGAAAATAAGCCTGTCTCAATCGCAGCTCACCTTGGACAAGGTGAGTTACGGTCCCATCAGTGGTAAATACCATTATTTAAGAAAGCTTGGCTATCAGGCAGATGCGTTAAGTGGGTTCGTTGAAAAAATTGAAGTAAAGGATTTTGATTTCAAAGCCTACCTGGAAGAAAACAGGTTGAAGGCGCATTCTATCCTTTTTCAGGGCATGGATCTCGCAGTCTTTCGTGACAAAAGAATCCCATTAAAAGAAGGGATAATCAAGGACATGCCTCAGGAGTTGATGCAAAAAAGTCCGATCAATGTTGAAATTGATTCTTTGATCTTTGTGGATGGAAACGTACAATACCAAGAATTTTTACCTAGAAGTATGCTTCCGGGGACAATCTCCTTTGAAGCTCTTACTGGATCTATCGCACCATTCATTTTGATCAAAAAACAGGAAGAGTATCCTGTTTCGAATGTGGTAGTGAACGCCAAAACTAATGTCATGGGAACTGGTGCCACACATCTGATTGCGAATATGTTTTTTAATAAACCCTATCCAATGGATGTGGATGTAAAAATGGGTGAATTTGATCTTCGACTCACAAATAATCTCCTTTCTCATGGATCCTTTATTCGTATTTTGGATGGAAAAGTGATCGATGGAAAGTGGAATTTTCGCTTAAATGAAGAGGAGGCTTGGGGAAAAATGACTTTCAAATATGAAGATTTGAAAGTTGAGTTTTTAGACTCTTTGACGTTGGAGCGAGGCAGAGGTCGACTTGGATTAATGACATTTTTGGCCAATACCTTTACGAAAAAAAGCAATCCTAGAACTCTTTTTAACCGGAAAGTCACTTCCCGAATCTATTATGAAAGAGATAAGTCTAAGTTTGTATTTGGAACATGGTGGCGAGCAAGTTTTAGTGGGTTAAAAGGAAGTGTAGGATTAGGCCAGCCAAAAGGAAGAAAAGAGGAGGAATAGTATTTTTGCCTCGCTCGAGAGAATAAAAATAAAGCTATACCTCAGTAATGACGGAAGGAGCATTTTGTCTTTTATTTTTTGGAACACTTGTCTTCCTTATGTTGAGAAGAAAAAAGATACGCCGCAGCGGGAAGCAGGAGGATGACGCAACACCTCATTATTGATTACATCCTAATACTACTTTCTCGTACCCTGCGTGTTGGCCAAAAAACAGATACGTACAAAAACAAAAGAAGCCGGATCCAAGATGAATCCGGCTTCTTTATATAGTTGAGTTACTCCTACTTCAACTTTGATTCAGTGTCTTTATAATCACCTGTAATGGTAACGCCACTGGATTTTTTGACTTTCCCGTAAATAGTGATTGAGTTGCCAGTTCCTACAAACTCGATACTTGAGCCACCGTTAAGATTCAAATCACCGTAAATCACTATAGATCCTGAAAGTACCAGCTTCGAGTTTACATTCATTTGAGTAGTACCATTGTACTTACCAAAGGCAAAAGATCCGTTAATCTCAGTAATTGAACCGCCATTCATATTGAATTGATTACTGACAGTCAGAGATCCACAAAATTTGAATTTGCTATTGTTATTAATATTCTTAAAAGCAGCTGATCCGCTATAAGCTTTAGTTTCTCCCCCGTTAATATTTAGATCTGCACTTCCGCTGTAAGGAGGCAGGTTATCACATTCAATACCTGAAGATTTATCGACTTTATTAATTTTTAGGATCTGAAGACCTCCAAATCCAGTAGCAACAAATACATAGCTTTCTTCATTTCTAACAAAATTAGAAGACCCATCCAAATCAAGAACTCCGAATTGTTTGATGGCTCCTAGATCTTTGACATCTGAGATGGAAATACCTGCCGCACCATTGGCCATGAAAAGTAATCCTTTATCTACAGAAACTGCATTCGTAACGATATCTGATGCATCTACATCTTCAGGTCGAATAGGAATGGGCAATTTTTTAATTAGGCTTCCATCAGACATTTTGTAGATGCCTGCACCATTGCTTCCTTCTGAAACATAAAGAGTACCATTATCTATATCTAAGGTTCTTTTGGCACCTGCTACGTCTAGACTGATAGGTATTTTAACTACTTCTGAAAGACTGTTTGGGTCCAAAATATGAACTCCTGTACTTCCGCTCAACACGGCAAGTTTATTATTGCCAAAAGCCACTGCTCGGAGATCTTCCATAGAGGAAGAGGTTCCTGGTTTTTGAGAAGAATCAAACAAGCCAATCACTCCGTCATTTCCACTGGTAAGAACAGTATTGGTAGCCGTATTTGCTATATCTGTGGCCACAAATCCAGGCATAGAAGTGAATTTGAAATCAGAAATGAATTTCCCACCTGCCACAGAAACCGTAATTAAATTTGCAGGAGAAGTAACTGGGGCATCTGAATCTATATCGACAGCTGAAGCAAGATATAGTTTACCCTCTTTATATTCCAGCGCACTGATATCAGCCTGAGTGAAGATCGCTTGCTCTGTGATGACAGGACTATAAATATTGGTGATATCAAAAATCTCAACAGCACCCAAATATTTTTCTCCTTCAGTATTGTAAGATACATACGCGTAATTTCCATCGATATCCACATGCGTCGCTCTCAAAGTGCTTCCACCAAAAGTTGGAGCCGCCACTTGAGAAACCAAAATTAATGGAAGATCCGAAGCTTCCGCAGCAATACGACCGGCTGGAGCACTAGGATCAATGATGTCGATGACACCTGTACCTTCTTTGCTAATTCTTTCGGTGAGAGTAGCGCTATCCGAATTAATGACAATTTGCCCATTACTGATAGGGTTACTATTATCATTACAGGAAAAGAGAGTGATGGCCAAAGCCAATCCCAATAAATAATGTTTTTTCATAGTGCGTCGAATGAATCCAGCAAAATGCTTCTAACTGCCGGAAAATTGGATTTAAAATCTTTTTTAGTAAAATATAATTTTGATTTTTCTCTAAATAATGTTGATTATTTGTAAAAACTTAGTAATAATTGCAAAATTGATATAATATTCTGTAATATAAAAATAGTTCGTTTAAAATCACTTTACTCCAAAAGAGAAATTATATTCTGCTGATACGCCAGTTATCTTGAGAAAATAAAAAGGAGAATAAACGGCAAATAGACATAGTACTATCCATATTTTTTATCTTAGCCAGTCTAACCCTATTTTAACCTATGACTATTCTTCTTGTTTTAGTCAGCATAGCTATTCTAGTTTTGTTGATTGTCTGGGCAAAGCTCAATCCTTTTTTGGCTTTCTTAATTGCTTCCATTTCTGCAGGATTTTTATTGGGATTGCCTGCGGATCAAATTGCAGGTTCTGTGCAACGAGGCATGGGAGTATTACTAGGTGATCTTGTAATTGTAATTGTGATGGGCGCCATGCTAGGCAAGCTTGTAGCTGAAAGTGGAGCTGCTCAACGAATTGCCGAGTTTTTGATGAAGATTTTCGGTGAAAAACATATCACCTGGGCCATGTCGATTACAGGTTTGGTAGTTGGCATTCCCCTCTTTTACAATGTCGGCTTTGTTCTTCTGGTCCCTCTGGCTTTCACGGTAGCCTATCAATATAAGATCTCGGCAGTCTATGTAGGGATTCCATTGCTTGCTGCTTTGTCGGTGACGCACGGTTTTCTACCTCCACACCCTTCTCCTGCTGCTTTAGTGGCGCAGTTTGATGCAAATATGGGGTTGACTTTATTCTATGGATTGTTGATCGCTATTCCTACGATAGCACTGGCAGGGCCTATATTTGCAAAAACTCTTAAACATATAGAGGCTCATCCACTTGAAACCTTTCAGGCGGAAATAAAAGCTGAGTCAGAACTTCCAAGTGCTGCAAACAGCTTTTTCACGGCTTTACTTCCTGTAATCTTACTGGTAGCTACCACAGCCCTTAATCTCAATATCCCCAAAGAGAGCACCTTTGCTCCAACAATTAGCTTTGTAGCTGATCCTGGAATTGTCATGTTGATCTCAGTACTCATAGCTACCTACACCTTGGGAATCAACCGAGGGTTTGGCATGAAGCAGATCATGAGTCTCTATACTGTTGCCACAAAAGATATTGCCATGATTTTGCTCATTGTAGCAGGTGCTGGAGCACTAAAGCAGATTTTTACTGATACAGGCGTGAGTTTAGTGATCGCTGAAGGGTTGCAATCCTGGGATGTTCACCCATTGATCTTAGCTTGGATCATCACTGCAGCAATCAGAGTATGTGTAGGGTCTGCTACTGTCGCAGGTCTGACTACTGCCGGAATTATAGCTCCTCTTGTCACGACAATGAATGTTGATCCAAACCTGTTGGTACTTTCCATTGGTGCAGGTAGCCTTATGTTTTCCCACTTTAACGATGCAGGCTTTTGGATGTACAAAGAGTTTTTTAATGTGAGTATCAAAGACACCATTAGATCGTGGTCTGTGATGGAGACCATCGTAGCGGTCAGCGGATTAGTGGGAGTTCTTATTTTAGACATTTTCATTTAATGTCACGAGTGTCAAATCAAACACTGAATTTCCCAAAATATCATACACATCTTTACACAAAAAATCTTTCCCAGCTTAGCTATATTTACTACTAATTAAAACTATAAACTACTCATGCAGACTCCTGAACAATCTTTTGCAAGCTTAGGCTTAACTCTTCCTCCTGCTCCAAAGCCATTGGGAGTGTACAAGCCTTGCCTGATAGTTGGTAACTATCTCTATCTCTCCGGACATGGAACAGTTCAGAATGATGGAAGCTTAATCATCGGACGAATTGGCGATGACATGGACATTGAAGCTGGGAAACTGGCAGCAAAACAGGTGGGATTAGCAATGTTGGCAACTATAAAAGCCAATTTAGGATCACTTGACAGAGTAAAGCGAGTAATCAAAGTGTTGGGAATGGTAAACTGTGTCACTTCATTCGAGCGACATCCGTACGTAATCAATGGATGCAGTGAATTATTTGCCCAGGTATGGGGAGAAGAAAATGGAATAGGAGTACGGTCAGCTGTAGGTATGGGTACGCTGCCGGATAATATCCCGGTAGAAATTGAGGCAATGTTTGAGCTTAACGAAGAAGCTTAAGGTTGCATTAACACTTTGTACGAATCAAAAACACTCAGGACATCTGTCACATAATTAACTGCCAGGTGTCCTTTTGCAAATCCACTTTTAACCACTGGATCACGGTAATAATCAGGATCACTTTTTAATTCTAAAAACTTAGCCACAGAAGACCAAGTCTGAGTATTCTCTCCAAACTTCATAGTCAATCGCCATGCATCCTCTACATGTCCATGTCCAATATTGTAGGAGGCCAAGACAAATTTTAATCTTTCGCTGGTATCAGGAACTCTTGTCATCCAAAACTTATCCAAGTAACGTAGATACCTCACACCACCCATCAAAGACTCTTTTGGATCATTAGGATCATCCACCCCAAAACGTTCTAAAGTAACGGGCATAAGCTGAAGCAATCCCCTTGCGCCAGCATAAGAAGTAGCCATAGTATCAAATCTTGATTCTTTATAGACTAAAGAAGCCAATAATCTCCAATCCCATCCGAGTAACTCGGCGCCATCTTTAATAATATCATCGTACTCAGAAATCTGATTTCCGACCACGGAGGAAAATGGACTGCTATTTCTAAAATAACTATTTTTGGAGTTCAAAAAGTACTTCGCATACAAGGAAGGAATAAAACGGGATTTCTTATCCTTAATCCACAGGTTCAGAGAATTAAGAAGCTTTGGAGAATTATCTCTAACTACCCAAGAAACACTTCCCTTCTTCTGTACCTTCCAAGAAATGTCCAGTCCATCATAATAGGTGGCATTCACCTGCGCAATATTCTGATCAGCTATTGTCCATTTGATGTCCCCTTCCGCCACCTGATCTATCAATGACTCTTCGTGATATACAGATGGAATCAAGGTAAAATTAAGGTTGAGGGAGTCTTTCAATGAACACAATTGAGCCTCATAGATAGTGCCATCCCGGACCACAATAGTATCAGAAGCTAATTGGTCCCAGTCTTTTATTTTACCGGAAGACTTAAGACCTACCAATACCGTATTCATTTTACTCAAGGGAGTGGAGAAAGATGAATTTAGAATTCTTTCTTCACTTTTTTCCAAATTCATTGCTATGAGATCTATCTGACCATTTTGCAGGTATTCAAATGCCTTGTCAATATCACTCACCAACACCAGGTGCAACTGAACTTTCAATCTTTTGGACAGATCACGGAGCATTTCATACTCGTACCCCATTCTTCTGCCTCGATAAATATAGTATCCTGTAGAATTGTTGTCAACGGCAGCCCTGATAAACCCGCGATTTTGAATGCCGCTAAGGTCTAAAATGTATTCTTCCTGTTCTCGATTGATTTTAAGTTTCTTTTCTAAAAATGTGCATTGCACTCCAAAGAGCATCAAAGTCAAGATAGAGATGAATAATACAAAGGTTCTTTTCATTCAAATGAGACGATAAGTCTCTGGATGTTACACGAATCGCCACTTGACAAATGCTATGCCAAAGAAGATTTTCAACCCGCTACCAAAGGCTTGGAAGATTCTCACCGTCTGCAAAGCCGATACTAATGAAGAAAATTAATCCAACTCTAAATTCTCAGAACTATTCTCAAAAAATATTTTACCAGAAAGTCTTCTCAACTCAATTTCCTGCTCTTTGATATTGTAGATAGAAGTAATCAGCCTGTTTTCTGCGGTCAGTAAATTGACTTGAGCATCTCTAAATTCAAGGTAAGAAGCAATACCCAGTCTGAATCTTTCCAACGCAATGTCGGTGCTTTCTTTGGCAACCGCATAATTTTTCTGCTCTATTTCTAACAAATTACCGTTGGTGATGTAGGTATTAAAAGCACGATAAATGTCAGATTTAAGTTGAATTTCATACTGATCCAATGCCAAGGTCTGAATACGCTGTTGCACTCTGGCATTTTGTATCCTTCTGTTGAGCGTCAACCCATTGAATAAATTCATCGTGATATTTCCACCATAATTGAATCCCTGTCGTTGATTTTGCTTTAATATACCGGCATCTGAATTGGAAGTATTATCTGCATAAGATGCATTTAAATTAATGATCGGAAGTCTGGAAAATTGAAGTTCTCTCTTAGCCAAATAGGCATCATTCTCCTGGCGCTGAGTGATCAAAAGTTGCTTATTCTCTAGCATTGCATTCTCTAGCAAGTCTCCCAACTTTAACATGCCCCCAATGATGATGGTGTCATTTACCACAAAATCATTGGCTGGATCAAGTGCCATTAATTCATTTAGATTCACCCGTGCATTTTGAATTACCTGTTCTTGACCCAAAAGAAGGCTGAGATCAGAATTGTAATCAACTTCCGCAGTGAGAAAATCCCTTTTTCCTGCACCTCCCAACTCATATTGAGCTTTAGCAATATCCAAACGCGACTGACTCAAATCAAGCGTGCGTTTGAGAACAGCCTGCCGTTGAAGCTCAAGCACAACTCTAAAATAAGCAGATGAGATGCCGGCAACTGTGTTTTCAACAGCAATTTTGGCATCTAACTCTGATATATCTGTTAATAACCCGAGTCGTTTAATCACCACGAAACTCTCTGGACGAAATCCATAAATCCCTACTAAGGTGAAATTCTGAGACCTTGACTTGGCATTATTTATAGTTCTCGGTGCAGGATCGGTTGCAAATTCTTGCTTAACATCCTCAGTACTAAAGTTCCTAGTATAGGTCGCGTCTATTTTTGGCATAAAAAAATCACCAATTCCGATTTTTTCGTTGCCTTCCAAAATATTTACGTTTTCCACGGCAATTTTTACATCAAGATTGTTTTCCAATCCTATTTGAATCGCTTTCTCCAGATCCAACGATTCTTGACTTTGGGCATGCAGACTGCTCCCCAATAAACTTAATAAGAGTAATAGACTAAGTTTCTTCATTCAGTTCTGGTTAATCTTCCCTCTTTGGAGGTGAGGTATGTATAAATGGCTGGGATCACAAACAGTGTAAGAATTGTGGCGAAAGTCAATCCACCTATTACCGCAGCTCCCATCGGTACTCTACTTTCCGCACCTGCCCCTAACCCTAAAGCAATCGGCAGAATACCCAAAATCGTAGAAAGGCTGGTCATCAAAATTGGTCTAAACCTGGAAACTGCCGCACCATAAATCGATTCATAGATACTCAATCCGGACGCTTTTCGCTGATTGGCGAATTCAACGATCAAAATACCGTTTTTAGTCACCAGTCCTATCAGCATAATGATACCAATCTCACTGAAAATATTAAGTGTAAATCCAAATACCCAGAGAGTAAACAAAGCTCCAAACAATGCCAATGGCACCGTAAACATGATCGTAAGTGGATCGAGAAAGCTCTCAAATTGAGCAGAAAGTACCAGGTAAATCAATACAAGCGCAAACAAAAATGCAAAAAACAAACTGTTTGAACTCTCTCTAAACTCCTTAGATGGACCTGATACGTCGGTAGTAAAAGATTCGTCCAATACCTCGCTGGCAATCCGATCCATTTCTTTGAGCCCATCTCCTACAGTGTAACCTTCAGCTAAGTTGGCGGATACGGTACCACTCACAAACCTATTAAATCTATAAAGTTGGGGAGGCGTGCTTTTCTCAGTTACGGTTACCAAATTGTCTAACTGTACCAAATGACCATCTTCTGCACGGACGTAAAGCATACGAAGGTTTACCGGTTCATTTCTGTCTTCCAGCCTCATCTCACCTACTACCTGATATTGTTTGCCATTTTTGATAAAATAAGCAAATCGTTGACCCGAATAAGAAAGCTGTAATGTTCTGGCTATTTCCTGCACCGAAACACCAATATTTCTAGCTCTCGCCCGATCTATCTCTATTTCGAGCTCAGGCTTTGTAAACTTTAGATTAATGTCAGAGAATATAAACACTTCACTTTTGCCCACTTCATCCATAAAAGTGGGAATAACCGCTTTAAGCTTTTCTAAAGTGGGTGCCTGAAGCACATATTGCACCGGGAGTCCTCCGCGGGTATTCCCTATGGATTGAGCTTGGGAGGCAAAAGCTTTTACAGCAGTAAAGTCTTTCAACTTTTGATTGATCTGATTAAAATATTGCTCTTGGGTGGTTTCCCGTTCATCTGATTTGGACAAAATCAGTCTCAAAAATCCTGAATTTGTACTTGAGGATCCAAATCCTGGAGAGGTCACTGATATTATACCTTTTAAATCCTCTTGTGGCACATCTTTGATGAAATCAACAATCATCCGATCTATCACCTGATCCATATAGTTGAAGGTAGCACCTTCGGGTCCTGACATTCTCACTACGATCTCTCCTCTGTCTTCTGTAGGAGCAAGCTCAGTGGGTAAGGTATTGATCAGAAAATAAATACCGACAAACATTCCGATCACCAATAGGAAGGAAACCCATCTGAATTTCATGAATGCGGATAATGCAGAATTATACTTAGTGTTGATCCATACAAATCCAGGTTCGGTGAATGTGTAGAAACGATTGTGTTTTTCTCTTCTCTTAAGAAGCTTGGCACTCAACATGGGTGTCATGGTAAGCGCTACAAAAGAGGATATAATCACCGCTCCAGCCACCACTATTCCAAACTCACGAAAAAGTCGTCCTGTGGTACCCGTGAGGAATATTACAGGTAAGAAAACCGCTGCAAGTGTCACTGTGGTAGCAATAACTGCAAAAAAGATTTCTTCTGAGCCTTTTTCTGCTGCTTCAAGAGGCTCCTCCCCAGCTTCTATTCTGCTGTAAATATTTTCTAACACCACAATGGCATCATCCACCACCAGTCCTATCGATAGCACGATCCCCAAGAGGGTAAGAACATTGATAGAGAAATCCATCACATACATAATGAAAAAGACTCCAATAAGTGAAATTGGAATAGTAATCACCGGTATAAATGTGGTTCGCCAATCTCTCAAAAAGAGGAAAATGATTGCAACTACCAGAATAAATGCTGTAATAATTGTCTCCTGCACTTCAGCAATAGAGGCTCTGATGTAATCGGTGGAGTCAAACCCTATTTCCAGACCTACGTCAGCAGGAAGATCCTTTTTAATGAATTCCAACCTTCTGTAGAATTCATCTACAATTTCAATGTTATTAGATCCTGGCAGTGGCACCAACACCACACCAACCATAGGAACTCCATCTCTTTTAAGTACTGTACGCTCGTTTAAAGCAGCCAATTCCGCACGGCCGATATCCTGAAAACGGACAACATTATTTTGATCTTCTTTGATAATTAGATCATTGAATTCCTGAGGAGAACTTAACCTACTTTTGGTACGAACGGAAAGCTCTATCGTTTCTCCCTCTATTCTACCAGAAGGAAGTTCTACGTTTTCACTTTGAACTTTAGAGAGTACATCGAGAGGAGTGACTCCGTAGGAAGCCATCTTCAACGGATCCATCCTCAACCGGATCGCATATTCTTTTTCACCCCAAATCTGCACTCTACTTACTCCTGGAATAGTTTGGAGCCTTTCTTTAAAAATATTCTCAGCGATATCCGAAAGATCTAAAAGACTTCTTTCGTTACTTTTGACATTCAAAAATACTATCGGCTGAGAATCTGCATCAGCTTTGGATACTACCGGAGGATCTGCATCCGGAGGAAGATTTCGCTGCGCTCCAGACACTTTATCTCTAACGTCATTTGCTGCAGCCTCAAGATCAGCACCAACATCAAACTCCACAGTAATGCTACTTCCTCCATCGTTGGAAGTGGATGTCAAGGATTTTATACCCTGAATACCGTTAATGGCCTCTTCTAACGGTTCTGTGATCTGCGCCTCAATTACATCTGCATTCGCTCCTACATAGGAAGTTCGCACATTTATAATAGGAGGATCAACACTCGGAAACTCACGAATTCCCAACAGAGAAATTCCTATGGCCCCAAATAGTATAATTACCAGCGACATCACTATCGCCAGTACAGGCCTATTAATGCTTATATTGGATAAACTCGCCATTTTAGTCGATTTGTGTGAATTCGACAGGCGTTCCCTGTCTTGCTTGTAATACTCCGGTGGTCAACACAAGATCGCCCTCTTCAAGACCTTTAGTGATCTGAACTTGAGTATCCGTACGTGTACCTATTTCTACCACTCTTTCCTCAGCCTTATTGTCCGCCCCTACGACAAATACTTTATATCCCTGAAGTTCTGGAATCACTGATTCGGAAGGGACCATCAACGCATTTTCGGTTTCTCCGAGCACAAAGCGAATCCTCACAAACATTCCAGGTAGAAACATTCCCTCCTTATTTGGGCTTAGTGCCCTCAGTTTGAGCGTACGGGTGGCTGCATCTATTTGTGGTTCAAACGCATATACTTTTCCCTGAACTTCCCCTGGAGTTGATTCATTGGAGAAATAGATCAATGAGCCAACCGACACTTGATTGGCATACCTCTCAGGAATAGAGAATTCGATTTTAATTGGGTCAATATTCACAAAATTTGCGATGACATCACTTGAGCCAATTACAGCTCCTTCACTGATTTGTCTCAATCCCAAAATACCGTTGAAAGGTGCTCTGATCACTGTTTTAGAAAGTTGTGCCTCTACAAGTTTCAGATCAGAAAGAGTGGTGTTATATTGATTGAGCACAATGTCATATTCTTCCTGGCTGATTGCTTCTCTGGCTAGCAATTGCTTTTGACGATTCTCTTGAGTCTCAAAAAGTTTTTGAGTGTATTCCAACCGCTGGAATTGAGCCTGAAGTTCATCGTCATTCAAATAGACCAAAGGAGTTCCTTTGCTTACATATTCTCCTTCTTTGAAAGAAATTTTTGTCACCAGCCCATTTATTTCAGATCTCAAGTCTACCGATTCATTTGGGAGAATAGTTCCAGTCACCGACAACTGATTTCTGAGCGTTTCTTTTTGCAATTTCACCACTTTCACTGGCAGATTAGTAATTACATCAGGGCCAGCTCCAGCTGAAGCTACACCAGTATCATTGCTTTTCCGACTATCTAGCCTAGGGTATAAATATGCGATCGCAGCTATGACCACCACGGAAATTATTAATATGATTTTGGTTTGCTTTTTCATGTAGAAAAGTAAAAGGCTTAATTGGTTTGATTTTGAATGAAAGCAAGAGACAGACGGTTAAATTCCAATGGCCTTTCCACGTTAACAACGTGACCGCATTTCTTCAAAATTTTCAATACTGAGTGTTTATGAGACTTAATTATCTTTCGGACGGGTTCCAAAAACATGACATCCTGATCCCCCATCACATATAAAGTGGGAATTTCTAAGTCAGATTCTTTGAAATATCTGAGCAGTGGATTGATATCTTTTGTCAACTGAAACCATCTGACAAATTCCTTCTGACATAGCTTTTGGGCCTCTCTGATAAATAAATTTCGTGATTCAGCATGTTGTTTTCGTGGCATAATCACAAATGCGAAGAGTTTGTAAAGCCACATGTAAGGAATGACTTTTTTGAATAGATTTCCGAGGAAAACAAGGATTCTGGACTGCACTGTCAATCGAGTCACTGCTCCCGCCAAAATCAGAGACTTCACTCGGTCACGATCCATTTCTGCAAGTTGCCTAACGATTATTGTACCTAGAGAAACACCCATAAAGTGTGCTGGAGGAATATTCAAACAATCCAAAACTTCAATAATATCTTCAGTAATTCCACTGAAGGTATATTCTTCATTATAGATTGCTTGAGGTAGGTCTGCAGATTTACCATGACCCCGAAGGTCGATGAGTAGGAGATTGTACTTTTCCCTAAAATCCTTGAGTTGCTTATACCAAACGGCAGACGAACCACCTGCGCCGTGAATAAACACTACCCAGTCTTTGCTTACAGAATGTTTAAATACCTTGTAATACAACATGACGGGTTAACTCAGTAGGTAAGCCAATGGTTCTTACTGCTCAAAATTAACTTTCTTAATCAACAAAAGAGAAACAAAACATACTGAAGGCAAATCTTCCCCATCAATGGAAAATTTACATGATATTCAATTTTATTGACACTATATCTATACAAAAATAAGGTCATAATATTAGCGGATAACTGGGGTCTACAACTCCCATTCTAACGTAGCCTGTTTAATATAATCGAGCTTAGCACTCCTTCAATCGGCTAATTATCGTAGTTGAGGGTGGTCCTGGATATCAGATAAAAATATGATAAAAAATCGTATTTCACGTTTAAGGTAAAATCAGATCTAACCCGATTTTCTTCTGTCAAAGTAGGATAGGCAAAAAGTGTGGTCAAAATATTTAAATTTCCGATGTCACATATATTTAATTCGGTTTGTATTAAAACCTCACCAGAATTTGTGGAGGAAGTCTCATCAAAGTAAAATTCCAAATTTAAGTTGATACCTGTCTAAAAGCCAAAGTACTTCTTATTGAAGTGGATTATATATTTACCATTATCGATTTGATTACCAAATCTTCTTTGAATTAGCTCCTCACTGTTAAAGAGATAGGCCATCTTATACTAAATAAATCACTCCTTAGGAAAAAAGCAACTAAGAGCCACGTTGCCATCCGTTCGTTTGACGGCATCCAAATCTTGGTTTGATCGCAACGAATTAAAAGATGAGGCAATTTTCCAGCTAACAGCCAGATAACCTACTTCACTACGAATGAAAAACTGTCTGTGAATATTTGCTTAAGTTGAGCTATATCCGTCATCGAAATTAGCTGATAATCGACCCAAAATCCTCCATCTACCAGATTAAGCTATACCTCCGAGCTAGTGGGAAACACTCTCTACCAAATCGGTTTCTTTTTGATAGACTTCGCTGTATTTTAATTTTAAAATTAGTACCAGATCATATTAATCTATTTGAATGTTGGAAGAATCAACACTATTCAATCGACCACTAAATCTGCGATCATCTGTAAAGGTGATTAGAAAATGTTTTCTGAGGAGACACGTTTGATTTCTTCCCAGGTAACTTTAAAATCATTCTCTGAATATTCAGTTTTGATCGTCAAAATCCCTTTGTCCATCGCTTTATTTTTCCCTATTGGGATATTCCCGTTATGTTGCACAAGTGAATCTTTTTGTGCCCTCGCTTGAAAGAATATTGAAAAACCAATCACCATTAACAATAATTCTTTTCCCATACTATTAAGAATATATATTCGACTTTCGCCCTGTCATACACAAATACAAAATTAAGTTTTGTGATTATACGGAATCTTGCCAGTAGAAAATTTATAACATTAAAAATCCAAAGAAACATTGAATTCTGGTTTTCTCCGGTCTTCGGTCATCGGTATTACAACCCATTGACCATAGAGAATTCGATTACTGGCAGAATAGCGTATTTACAGATTAAGTTTAAAACGAATCATAAAAACCTACATTAGTTTATACTAGATCCATCGATCATCATTTTTTGGAGCTTTTAATAAAATAAAGCAGGTTATTAAGGGGTAGCGCTTGACAATAAGACCATAATTTTTCCTTTTAAAAAAGGAAAACTGAGCTTAATAAAAATCGAGTAGGAAGATAGGGGTTAATCCCCTATCTGTCCTCTCACACCACCGTACGTACCGTTCGGTATACGGCGGTTTGTTAAAATAATGATGGCTGTGTTTCATTAGTCAGCCGTTGATAA
>Ga0307487_1000632_pt1 | contig 26863 bp, 22 predicted proteins | sample CBIW12metaG_FD_203665 | JGI IMG/M metagenome (GOLD analysis project Ga0307487, IMG submission 203665) | Sea-ice brine microbial communities from Beaufort Sea near Barrow, Alaska, United States - CBIW 1.2 | ecosystem: Environmental > Aquatic > Marine > Coastal | place: USA: Alaska | collected... | reverse complement strand
CATTTTTTGATATGCCCTTAACAAGGGATTTAGAATTAGTATAGGCTGCCCGAGAATCCTGAATAGAAGGTGAGTCCCCTACAAGGCCAGCTAATTTCTAAATTCAGGAACTTTGCTTTCTCAAAAATTGGTATACGGCAGGATGACTCTGGAAGGTGAATCAATTAACAAGGTGAAATTCCAACCGGTTTCGGAAGGTACAATGCATGAAAGGAGTTCAGATCCGGCGGACTCAGGTAAAAAAGTGCTTCCCGACTTTTTTTCGGGATTCGCGGATTAGCGCAACGAAGGGGATCAACTTTTTTTGCCTGTGTCCAAGACTTTTTCGACGAAGCGCTTTCCCCATAATACGGAGCGTCTCATTGGGCAGTATTGAGATAAAGGGGAATGTGCTGAGGGGTTGGGTAGTTTTATAAATATATTTACTGATTAATCGCTTGTTTACAAGAGTACGACATATCGTCGCACTCTTGTAATAGTTTTGGGATATTAAAATTCAAAGCTATGAAGATATTGGAATTTGTGAGTTAATTTTCTGATGAACAGAGTTGTAAAGAGTATTTCAGGGATATTCGGATGAAAGAAGGTGTGGTTTGTAAAATATAGGGGTGTAAAAAGCATTATTGGTTGATTTCAAAATGGCAATTTCAGTGCTCGCAATGTAATTTCCGGACAACCTTAAAGAGAGGAACCGTTATGGAGAATTCGCGTTTGCCTTTTCGTACTTGGTTTCTTGTAATGCTCTTTATGACCACCCCTAAGAAAGGGATTTCTGCTCGTGAATTGCAACGGCATAGGCCATAAAAGGTATATGACCATTTGGTCTGTAATGTATCGAATACGAACAGTTATGGGTAAACGAGATGACTTATACCGACTTTCAGATATGATTGAATTTGATGAGGGATATTTTGAAAAACAAGTGTCGGAACACACTAAATCGAACTTGAAACGGGGCCGGGTAGTGAACGGCAGAGTCTACACCTCTTGAAAATTTAAAGTCTGGTAAAATATCAAATCATTGCCGGTTCTTTAAAATGAAAGTTCTCAAAAGCCATATGGCCACAGAGATAGAATCCTTAATCAAGGATTCCCTGGATCAAAAAGCTGTTGTATTCTCCGATAAGAGTACAAGCTATTTTAATATTGAAAATTATGTAGAAGCTCATATAGCTGAAAAATCAACTAAGCAAACAACAATTGTAATGCTGAAATTGGTACATATTGCTATTAGTAATGCAAAAAGAAACTTTTTAGGAGTCTATCATAAAATCAATGGTGAGCATCTACAAAAATATCTTGATGAATTTGTTTACAAACTTAATAGAAGATATTTTAAGTCAATTTTTGAAAGGCTTGTGGTAGCAAGTGTTTATTCTTACTGGCAAACTAACGAGTAATCAATTATAATTTTATCGGATATACCGTTTGGACTATTTGTAAGGAATGTTAAGTGGTTTCCCTTTTTAATGGAATTTTATCCCAATCGGGTTTGCAATGAAGAATCTGAAAGAGTAAATGGCCTAATATAATTTATCTTTAAAAGACAAGAATTAGAGCTTATTTTTGTGTAAAAATATTAAAGGCGTCAAATTGAACGTGGAGTTAAAACTTCCCCTATTTCATATGAAAAAATTATCAATCAAAATCGCGGTTAATGATGGGATACCCATTAATTAACAATAGTGTCCTAAACGATTATAATCAAATCAAAAAAGAGAGGAAGTTTTCTGTGACTCAATTAACTTTGAACTCTACTACAAAAACAACATCCTCTCTTATGATAAATATAACATTGTTTTCTCAGACTATAGCCAAGTTGGATTATTTCAAATTTTCCAAAATTGTAAAAAAAACAAACCTACAAGGACCAAAAAGGCTTTACTAGCTGGACGTATTTGGTCTCAATGCTATTCTGCTAGTTTGCTAAAAGTCAATCTTTAAGGGATATAAGCAATGGTCTACGCTCGGCTACCGAAAATTTAAGGGAATCTCTAAAAACTGTAAATTCTAATTCAAAGTATTATTGTGAAATTTTTTGAATTAGAATTTTGTTTCCTGATTAATTCCTTTCATGTTTTTATTTTTTTTAATATATTGTATTTCAGCACTTTACATTTAAATCGATTGTCGATTTATTACACGCTCTCATTTAAACTGCTTGCAATTGAATTTTTCTGAACATATTATAAGTTCATTAATCCAATATTTGCGTTGATTCTTTTAAAACCAATACATTGTAAATACATTCGGTTCATGCTCATTTCCATAAACCCAAAAATATGTTCCACCCTGGCTCGTGTTCTTGATTTTTCTGTGTTGCTCAATTTTTATTCTTCAGTAAGTGGACGACCTTTATATCCCTTTTTGTGAATACAATTTATTATCTCTTTATCCCTTATTATTTTTTCCTGTTTTTGTCCAGTGTAAGCACTATCTGCGTAAAACTCTCCACCTTCATCAAGCAGATTATCAATTACTTGCGAATCGTGTACACTTGCATCCGTCACTTTAAATTTCTTGATGATTTTACTCTTACCATCGATTTTAATGTGATCTTTATAACCAAAAAAAATTACATTGTTTTTTTGTGTCCATCTTGCATCTAAATCCTTCTGTGACTTTTTATTAGGATTTTCATCAAACGAATTTGGTGTTTCCCATTTTTTATTTGGGTATTCTCCTCTTTACTATTTCTTTGTTTTGGAACTTCTTGAATTCAACCTATAAAACTCACATTGATTATTTTACCTTCATTAACTACCAAACCCCGCTTTTCCAATTCTTTTATAGAAAGATTGAAAATAGGGTCAACCAATTCTAAATCAACAATTTGCTGTCTAAAATTCCAAATAGTTTTGCTATCTGGGATAACATCTGAAATGGTAATATTTAAAAATCTCATAAAACTCATTCGGTCATTTATTTGGTATCCAACCTGGTCATCAGACAATTTATAATAGCGTTGAAGTATCAAAATCTTGAACATCATCATATAATCAAATGGTCTCCGCCCGCCTTTGCCCTTGGCTACATTCTAAAGACCTTCTTCTAAAACCAGTCTAAATATCTCAAAATCAATCCCTTTATTAAGTTTTTCTAATGAACCTCCTAATTGACTTAATTTTTTAAGACGTATATCTTGATCAATAAAGCCGTAATCACGTTGTCTTTTAAACTGTTTCATAGCCACAATTTAACCAATTTCAAGCGGTTATAAAATTTGATGAGTTTTTAGAGGCGCCCTATAATTACACATATGCATCACAACTATCCGAAAGTCGTGATTTAAAAACAGCCTGAGAATCCATTCTTTTTCTTTTGAACACACCCGGTTTATAAGGTCTGACGTAAGTTTTTACTGGTTGTTTTAAAACTTTTATCCCTAAAAATGTATTAATCTATTAATGGTGGAATTACCAGCTACTTACAGGGTAAACAGTTGTATTTGTTTTTGGGAAAAGCAAATATTTGTATAAAAGCTTAGTTCTGATTTTTTTTAACTACATCGTCTGCTTGCAGCGGGCTAGTTCATTGTTAAATACAATGCCTAAATTTAATATAAATGCTTCCTGACCATTGGGTTTGTCTTAACGAATATAGGCACGAATCCTTTAGCTTCTCAAACAGACTCCTTTAATAGTGGAAAGGATTTATTTTCTGTTTTAAAAAAATAAGCTTTACCTCAATAAATCTTGAGGTATCATTTATAGGTTGAATTAAGGTTATAATTTTTAAATGTTTAAAAATATTATAGAAGTTTTATTGTTTATTATAATTTTTATTACTTAATTTACATTTCTTCTTAAAATTTATATGACATATAATAAGAAGTAGCGATAAATTTTAATTATTCCTAACTAAAAATTTCAAGTATGAAAAAATCTTTCTTGGTATTAATGAGTTTTTTACTTTTTCAAATGAATATGATTGCCCAACAAAGTGATATTAGTGTGGGAGGTACTGTAAATGATATGAATGGCGTTCCATTTCCAAGTGTTACAGTGCAAGAAGAGGGAACAAACAATGGTGTTCTAACAGATTTTGATGGAAATTTCACTATTGAAGTGAATTCGCTGCAATCGGTATTGGTTTTTTCCTATGTTGGTATGAGAACCGTTCGGCGGACTTTAGATGGGAATACTATAATGAATGTTCAAATGGAAGAAGATGCTCAAGCTTTGGATGAAGTACTAGTGGTGGGTTATGGAACTCAGGAGAGGGCTAAAATCACGGGAGCTATTAGTTCCGTAGATGGTGATGCTCTCGCTGCGAGGCCTGTAACGAATACTGCAACGGCTTTGCAGGGGATGTCTCCAGGGTTAACTGTTTTGAACCAAGGAGGAGCGCCAGGTAATGAAGATCTTGGAATAAGGATTCGGGGAATTGGCACCTTGAACAATGCCACTCCTTTAGTTCTAGTGGATGGTATTGAGCAGTCCCTTAGTTCCGTTGAACCCCAAAACATTGAGTCTATTTCAGTTTTGAAAGATGCTGCCTCCGCTGCAATTTATGGTTCGCGGGCAGCAAACGGGGTTATTCTAGTTACAACAAAGCGTGGCGCCGTTAGCGGTACCACTATATCTTATAACACTTTTGTAGGGATCCAAAATCCCAGTATGCTTCATGAAAAAGCAGATCCTGAATCATGGTTGCGGCTAGAAAATGAAGCACAGGTTAATGCTGGTGGTAGCCCTACTTTTAGCGAGGAGTACATTCAAAATGTTGTGGCGGGTACCAATCCTTTGGAATTCCCTTTCGCAAACTATGAAGAAGGAATTTTTAATCCTGATGCTTTAATGCAACAACATTCTTTTTCATTATCAAGTGGTGGAGAGATCGGAAGAGTTTTTGCATCGTTAAACTATAGTGACACGGATGGTATTCTTATAAATTTCAATAATAAGCAAGCGACAATGCGCGTCAATGCCGATTTGTATGCGTCTGATAAATTAACTTTTAAGATGAACCTTTCGTATAAGAACGGTCATTTTAGTAGACCAGGATTTACTGCTCAACGATTATTGCAGGGACTTCTGCATATAAATAGGAATATTGTTATGGAGTATCCTGATGGAACCTATGACTTGGTTGCAGGATATTGGAATCCGCATGCAATGGCAAAGGAGGGTGAAACAGATAGGCTTGATGATGATGTTGTAGCCCAGGCAGGCTTTGAATATGACATGACCGAATCACTCTCCCTGGAAGGTGATGTTTCGTATAAGTTAGAAAAGATGGGTCAATCGGAATTCTTGAATAGTCTTGCTGGCATGAAGAATTATTTGACGGGTGAACCGGCTTCTGTATCCGGATGGTTTGCGACAAACCAATTAACAGAAACTCAAAACACTGTAAGGGAGCTGAGCCAAAGGTTATATTTAAATTATTCTCAAAATTTTGGGAATCATGAAGTAGAGGCATTAGCCGGATATGAAGAAATATATTACCAATTTAAGAATGTATTGGCCCGTAGGCAAGACTTTTTCAACAATGATCTTCGGGATTTGAATGCCGGGGGCGTTAAGAATCAAGGTGTTGGGGGCTATAATAATGAGTGGAGACTTCGTTCCTTTTTTGGAAGGGTAAATTATGCGTTTAACGATAAGTATTTAATTCAGGCCAACTTGAGATATGATGGGTCTTCCAGATTTGGTGATGGTAACAGATGGGGAGTATTTCCTTCAGTTTCTGCGGGATGGGTTATCACCAATGAAAATTTTATGGAGAATGTCGTGGATAATACCATCCTCAATACTATTAAACTTAGAGGGTCCTGGGGTCAGTTAGGGAACCAGAACATAGGTCTTAACAGGTTTAGAAACACATACGATCTCAACCAGGGTTATCAATTTGGAGGTGCTGTGGTTCCTGGTGCCGCTGTGACATTGGCTGGAAACCCAGACATCACCTGGGAAACTTCAACCATGTCGAATGTTGGACTTGATATGACATTCTTGAATAATAGGATTGGATTGGTAGCCGAATATTTTTGGAAATATACAGACGATATCTTAATTGAATTACCAATTTCTAGAACCATTGGTGTGAACCCTCCTGTACAAAATGCAGCAGCGGTTTCAAACAACGGTTATGAAATAAGTTTGAATTATCAGAACGAGTTCCGACCAGACGGAGGATTTAACTATTCTGTGGGGGTCAATTTTTCAGATGTGATTAATAAAATAGAGGATTTAAAGGGAGCAGGTCCATTTTTCCCTGATAATTTTTCGATATGGACAGAAGGCGAATCCATGAATTCTTTACGGGGTTTGACATCACCTGGTCTTTACCGCACGCAGGCGGATCTGGATCAATATCCCGCGACTCTTAGTCCTAGCGTAGGTATTGGGGATATAATCTATGAAGATGTAAATGGAGATGGAGTTATCTCACAGTCCATTTATCCTGGAGGTGATCAAGTTATAATAGGAAATGAAGATCCAAGGTATGAGTTTGGAGTCAGGTTCAATGCTTCTTATCGGGGATTTGACTTTTCAATGTTTTGGCAAGGAGTTGGGAAACAACAGCATTTATTAGATGGGGCAATCCCAGAGGGTCCTGCCTTCCAAAATTTCATACATAAAGAAATGGCTGATAATGCCTTTCATCCAGTAAGAAACCCTAATGGAACCTGGCCACTGGTAACAGCTGGTAACTCATGGAATATTGTTAAATCAGATTTCTGGCTTGAAGATAGTAAATATGCCAGGTTAAAAAATTTCCAATTTGGATATACGATAAAACAGGATGTGCTTTCAAAGTTGCGTGTCTATGTATCTGGTGAAAATATGATAACCTTGACCCCTACAAAGGTACTTGACCCTGAAACTCCAAGAGGAAGGAGTCAATATTATCCGCAGACAAAAACTATGAGTATAGGATTAAATGTCGTGTTTTAGTATATAAAAATTAATAAATTAAATGTTATTATATGAAAAAATTTAATATTACCAAAAGTTTAATGTTTGTTGCTGGTGCCTTCCTTCTCCTCGGATGTGAGGATGGTTTGGACTCAGGTTTGGATTTGGAACCTACCGGGACAGTTTCGGAAACTGTTTTTTGGCAAAAGGAAAGCGATGCAGAATTGGCAGTTAATGCTATTTATAATGAATTAGATGGAACACAAATGGTTATAGAGCTGGACGGTGTGACAGATTTAGGATTCCGTTCGGCATCAAATGTTCCAACATTCAATGATATACGATTTGGGCAAATAGATCCTTCAAATGGTACTTTAACAGCAATTTGGACCCAGTACTACAGGGGTGTACGAAAAGCAAATAATGTGATTGCTAATATTGGTAGGATAGAAGAAGGCGATCCGGAGGTGTTGGCAAGGCTAGAAGCCGAGGCTAGGTTCCTTCGTGCTTACTATTACACTCAACTGTCCAGTCTATGGGGCAATGTTCCTTTAATATTGGAACCGCTCGGAATAAATGATCAAAGACCTACTAATGATAAAGAAGAGGTGGTTACATTTATCCTCGATGAATTAGACGATATTATTAATTCTAATGATCTTCCTGTAAGTTATTCAGGTACTAATATCGGTAGAGCTACCCAAGGGGCAGCATTAACCTTAAAAGCAAGAGTTGCCATTCGTAATGGCCTTCATCAAACGGTGGTTAATGCTACGATGGAGGTGATGAAATTGGGTTATGGATTATATCCCAATTACGGTGAGCTTTTTCAGGTTGCTGGTGAAAATTCCCAAGAAGTTATTTTTGATAGGCAATTTGCATTAGGTGGTGATACCTACAACAATTTTGGTTATTCGGCAGCTTCCATTGGCGGAAATTCTACTGTTGAACCAACTCATGGTTTGTTTAAGAAATATGGTTACAAAGGTGCAATAAATCCAAATGATCCGTATGAGAATATTGATCCTAGGTGGGATTTTACGGCTTATTACACTGGACAACCTATCGGTATCGATTTTTATAATTCCTGGCCTGGTAGTGATACACCTGACAGAATAACTGGTAATGAATGGGCTACTCAATATGGCTATAACCTTAAGAAATGGGTTGATTATGAGGCTTTTGCTGGAAATCCGGATCTTGGTACTGTAAATATGATCCTTATGCGGTATGCTGATGTTCTTTTGATGTATGCTGAGTCAAAAATTGAATTGGACGAAATTGATGAGTCAGTTTACCTTGCTATAAATCAAGTTCGTGGACGGCCAAGTGTTGAAATGCCTTCCATAACTCCGGGGAAGACTCAAGCCGAATTAAGGGAAATAGTAAGAGATGAACGTGCTGTTGAGTTGGCGTTTGAAGGACTGCGTCTATTCGATATTAACCGGTGGGGCATTGGTGAAGCAAAAGCTGGACTGGTACAAGGAATGTGGTATAAAACTGTGGAAAACGGGGAATGGGAACTTTTAGACTATGGAAATGTTGCGAGTTTTTCTGATTACCAATACCTATGGCCTATTCCTCAATATGAAATGGATATTAATGACGTAATAACTCAAAATCCTGGTTATTGATTATAAAACAGAAAGAAAATGAATAAGAAAATGCCTAAATCCGGAATAAAAAACCGAAGGGAATTTATAAAATCAAGCGGTGCTGCAATAATTCTGGGCGCTACCGCTCTTAACATGGGATTTCCATATTCCATGTATTCCCTAAATAAAGACACCTTAAAAATTGGCTTGGTAGGCTGTGGAGGAAGGGGGACAGGAGCTGCTGCTCAAGCTTTAAATGCTGATCCTGATGTAGTGCTATATGCCATGGCTGATGTATTTGAAGACCAGTTAAACAGTTCTCTTGAAATTCTGAAAAAAGCTCATGGCAAGAAAGTGCAGGTTGATAAAGAACATCAATTTGTTGGGTTTGATGCCTATCAAAAATTAATAGATTCAGGAGTTGATGTGGTATTATTGGCCACTCCTCCTGGCTTTAGACCCGATCATCTCACAGCAGCTATAGATGCCGGTAAACATGTCTTCTACGAAAAGCCAGTTGCTGTTGATGCACCCGGGGTACGTAAAGTGTTGGCAGCTGCAAAAAAAGCTAAAGAAAAAAATCTTTCAATAGTATCGGGATTGTGTTTTCGATACGACTTACAAAAAAGAGCTCTTTATGAAAAGGTATTGAATGGAGAAATAGGCGATATTAAATCGATTTCCTCTACCCGGAATGGTGGGGAATTATGGTATAAACCGCGGCAACCAAATTGGAGCGATATGGAATATCAGATGCGCAACTGGTATTATTATAATTGGCTTTCTGGAGATTTTATCGTAGAGATGTTTGTGCATAGTTTGGATATGATGTCATGGGCCATGGGTGATAAAATGCCAATTAGTGTTACTGGAACCGGAGGAAGGATAGCCAGAGTTGATGAGAAATATGGGAATATATATGATCATTTTTCTGCTGAATATGAGTACGAAAATGGAGCTAAAGGATTTATTTTTACCCGGCAGCAAGATGGTTGTTCGTCCAGAAATTCACTAGAGATAGCTGGTACCCAGGGCAATGCTTTTTATGAAGGCAACAGACATGAGATTACGGGAAACAACCCATGGCAGTATAAAGGTGAAAAGAATGACATGTACCAGTCAGAACACGATGCGCTTTTTGCCTCCATTCGTCAAGGTAATGCCATAAACGACGGGGAAATGAGTGCAAATAGTACGATGCTGGGAATCCTGAGCAGAATGGTAGCCTATAGCGGCCAAACCATAACTTGGGAGGAAGCAATGAACTCTGAAAAGATTTTGGGCCCTGAAACATTTAGTTGGGATTTAAAATATCCAGGCCCAGAGATCGCTATTCCTGGTAAGACTAAGGTTTTGTTATAAAATCAACAAATTTTCTAAAGTCCTAACACAGAGTTTTATCTGCTGAAGCATCTAGCCTATGAAGTAATAACTGTTTTAATATTAAATAGAATGAAAAATTCATTAAAAGTCTTGATACCAATACTATATGTATTCACAATGTTGGTTACGTTTAATTTTTCTTATGCGCAAAATCCAAGATTTGGGTTTGAATTTGGAAAAACAGGTGGTAAGGAAAATATTACAACAGTTACTGGAACGAGCGAAGCACCGGTAAAATGGCTTAATGTAAACACCATAAATAGTACGTGGTCTGTGGGGGAAGATGGTGTTTTGATTTGTTCTGGCCAACCCATTGGAGTTGTTAGGTCTGAAAAACAATATGAAAATTTCATTTTACATGTTGAATGGAAGCATATGGAGCCAGGAGGAAATTCAGGAGTATTTGTGTGGAGTGATGCAAAGCCGGGTGAAAATCGTTTACCGGGTGGAGTGGAAGTCCAAATGCTCGAATTGGATTGGGTGAACCTTAATAAAAGGGACGGAGTCCTGCCTCCAATCGCTTATGTTCACGGTGAACTTTTTGGTGTTGGCGGAGTAGAAATCTTACCGGACAACCCCCGGGGTACCAGGAGTAAATCAATTGAAAATCGAGCCAAAGGAAGAGGAGAATGGAATACCTATGATGTGGTTTGTATAGACGGTGTGGTAAAACTTGCTGTTAATGGTAAATTTGTTAATGGCCTTAGTCAATCATCTCAGAAAAAAGGATACATATGTTTGGAATCTGAAGGGGCTGAAATCCATTTTCGGAATTTTAGAATCACCGAACTCCCACCAGGAGTGACTTCCGTTGAGCAGATAGCTCCGGAGCTTCGGTAATTGTTTCAGAACCTATAGGATTGACGCTATAAGATTTTGTCCTTTTGTGTTGACCCAGATAAAGACAATTTTAAATCTCTTATTTTATTTAAATAGAAAAATGATGAATAAGTTTTTATTGAATTTTGCCCTGATAATAAGTCCTTTTTTGTCGGTTTTATTTGCTCAACAATCCACTTCTGAACCATTAAGGATAATCGCTTTCGGCGCCCACCCTGATGATGCAGAATTGAAAGCAGGGGGTGTTGCTGCTTTGTGGGCTGAACAGGGTCATAAAGTTAAATTTGTCGCTATGACCAACGGTGATGTTGGACATTTTAAAGAAGCCGGAGGTCCTTTGGCTATAAGAAGATTAGCGGAAGTACAGGAGTGTGCCAGATTATTGGGGATTGAAGTAGAAGTTTTGGATATCCATGATGGGGAGCTTATGCCTACTTTGGAAAACCGAAGGACGGTAGCCAAACTTATTCGTGAATGGGAGGCAGATTTAGTCTTATTTCACCGCCCTTATGATTATCATCCTGATCATAGATATACAGGAGTTTTGGTTCAAGATGCTGCTGTTCTTGTTGCTGCACCTTTTTTTATGCCTCTTACCCCTCCAACCAAACAAAATCCAATCTTCATGTATTATTCTGATAACTTTCAAAGGCCTTATCCTACTGACCCTACCATTGTAGTTGGTATTGATGAAATCGTTGAAAAAAAATGGAATTGCATAAGGTCTATGCCCTCACAATTTAAAGATGCAAATTCCTGGGGTGGTAAGTATTTACCCAATGTGCCACAGGATGAACAACAACGACAGGAGTATATTCTAGGAGTTCACCAAAAAAGAATCGCTGGAGTGGCCGATAAATACCGGGAACGATTGGTGGAGTTATATGGTTCGGAGAAAGGCAACAAATTTAAATATGCTGAGGCATTCGAACTTTGCCAGTACGGAAGGCAAGTATCTTTGGAGGATTTGAAAAAACTTTTTCCTACATTTAGGTAGTGATAAATAAAATGGATGTTGTTGAAGGAATGGGATAAACTTTTAAATATTAGTTACTTTTAAGTATAGAGATTCTTTTCTAATACTTCTTTTTAGATGAATAAGTTTTTTAACTATTGGTATCTGAACCTTCAATTAAGAATTTTATGGAATGAATACAATGTAAAGAAAATAAAGTGATTGATTAATTGTTGTGTTTGTTTAATAAAATATGTAAGAAATGAGAGATGTTGCAATTATCATGATTTTGATTTTCATGAGTGTTTTTCACATTGGATATAAAACGGAAGAAAAAATGGATAAGCAGGTATTTTTATCTTATTCACAAAATATTCCAGGCTCTGGTGTAAGTATAAAAATGGTCCCCGTAAAAGGGGGAACTTTTATGATGGGTAGTCCCGCAAATGAAGCCGGAAGGAATGATGACGAGGGTCCACAACGTCAAGTAAAAGTTGATCCGTTTTGGATGGGAGTGTATGAAATAACCTGGGAGCAATACGATCTTTATCTTAATGAGAAGATGGAAAATCTACAGAATCTCGAAACTACCCTGGCCGATGGATCAAAGATGAAGGTAGATGGTATTTCTACTGCCACTCCCATGTATATTGATATGAGTTTTGGAATGGGAAGGGAAGGTTTTCCTGCTATCAATATGACACATTACGCTGCTATGATGTATGCTAAATGGCTTTTTGCCAAAACAGGTAATTTTTACAGGTTACCTACCGAGGCCGAATGGGAATATGCCTGTCGTGCCGGGTCAAAGACTGCTTATAATTTCGGGAAAAATTCTTCTGAACTCGATAAGTATGCATGGTATGGTGATAATAGTGAAAAAGGCTATAATAAGGTAGGAACAAAAGTCCCAAATGCTTTAGGCCTCTATGATATGCATGGTAATGTTGCTGAATGGACAATGGATCAATATATTAAAGATTATTATGATCAGTTAAAAGGAAAACCTACAGATAACCCTTATTTTGCACCAACCACACTTTACCCCCGTTCAGTACGGGGCGGTTCTTGGATGGATGTTTCTGAAGATTTACGTTGCGCAAATCGGCAGGGCTCTTCTAAAAAGTGGAAACAACGGGATCCGCAAATGCCAAAAAGTATTTGGTGGTTAACCGATGCACCCTTTGTAGGGTTTAGACTAGTAAGACCAAAAGAAACTCCCACAAGGGAGGAGATGGAGAAATATTGGGTAGAAGTAATGGAAGATTTTTAAAAATCAACTCAATTTTTATTGTAGAACAAATTATTTTAAACAACATCAAATTAATAAATTATGAGATTTCTTCTTTTTTTATTTTCTTTTTCATTTCTATCTGGATCTGTTTTCTCTCAAGAAAGCAAGAGTTTATTTAATGGAAAAGACTTGTCCGGCTGGACAAAGCATGGCACGGAATATTGGTATGTAGAAGATGGGGAATTGGTTTGTGAAAGCGGTCCTGAAGAAAAATATGGATATCTTTCTACCAATAAACCTTATAAAAATTTTATCCTGGATCTGGATTTTAAGTTGGAAGCCAATGGGAATAGTGGTGTCTTCATCCGTTCACATGTTGGTGGTGACGATGGAATAACCATACGTGGTTGGCAAGTAGAAGTAGCACCACCGAATCTTCATACAGGTGGAATATATGAATCTACGATAGGTGGTAGAGGGTGGATTATAAAGCCTGATACCAAAGATGAAAAAAACCTGAAACCCGAGGATTGGAACCATATGCGAATCGAGGCCAAGGGTGATGAAATAACCACATGGTTGAATGGCAAAAAAATGATTCAAATCGAAGATAAGAAAATTGGAGCGGGAAGAGGGTCAATTGCCCTTCAAATCCACAGTGGCGGTGGAATCAAAGTCAGGTGGAAAAATATAAACATTCAACAGCTCAAATAATAGTTTACCAATCTAAGGCTTTCCGGATAGGAATTTAGTGAGGTACAAACGTAAAACATTAAAGGTTTTACTTTCCATCTTTCCAAGGGTACCATTAAGAAAAACCTTAAATCAATGAGAATGTTTATTTAAAGTAAATTATAAAAATAGCCATTATAGGAAACCAGAATAAAAGGATCCCTTTTAATTCTTTCTGGATAAAGGTTGATATATTTTATTGGTAGGGAACGAAATAAATTATGAAAAACTCGGTCAGGTTACGTTTATCCATTCTTATGCTGCTGGAATATTTTATTTGGGGAGCTTGGTATGTAACTATGGGTACATACCTTTTAACATCCTTAAAAGTGGATGCTTTAGAGGTAGGGGCTGCTTATGCGAATCTTTCCATTGCCGCAATCTTTTCTCCTTTCTTTGTGGGCCTTATTGCTGATAGATTTTTTTCTGCACAAAAGGTATTGGGTATTTTACATTTACTGGGTGCCTTTACCCTTTATTACATTAGTACAATCCAGGAATTTCAGGAATTCTGGTGGTTAATTCTTTTGTACACTTTTTTATATATGCCAACTATGTCGCTGGCAAACTCTATATCTTTTTCACAAATGAAAGATCCGGGTAAAGAATTTCCCCGGGTACGAGTGTTAGGCACAGTAGGCTGGATTGCTGCCGGGCTCCTCATTGGGTTTATGGGCCTTGAGGCTTCTTATATGACTTTTCGAATTGCTGCTGGTTGCTCTTTAATTTTAGGAGTTTTAAGTTTCTTTTTACCTAATACCCCTCCTAAAAAACAAAAAGTAAGCCTTGCTTCCATCATAGGATTGGATTCCCTTGTTTTGTTTAAGGATCGGTCTTTTAATGTTTTTTTTATAAGCTCTATTATTATATGTATACCCCTGGCATTTTATTACAGCTTTGCCAATCCGTTTCTTAACGACCTTGGAATGGAGAATGCAGCAGGTAAAATGACCCTTGGTCAGGCATCTGAATTTCTTTTTATGCTGTTGATGCCTTTTGCTTTAAGTAAGTTGGGGATTAAAAAAGTTATGCTTGCGGGAATGCTGGCCTGGGTTGTGCGGTATATGCTTTTTGCTTTTGGCGATATAGGTTCAGGAACCTGGATGCTTTATATGGGTATTATATTGCATGGAATATGCTATGATTTCTTTTTTGTATCAGGACAAATCTATATTGACAAGAAAGCAGAAGGGTCTTTTAGAAACTCCGCCCAAGGTCTAATCACATTTGCTACCTATGGAATTGGTATGTTGATTGGCTCTTTTGTTTCTGGTTTTGTTACGGAAACTTTTGTATTTACTATAAATGGTAAAGCAAATTATGTGTGGCAGTCAATATGGTTGGTGCCGGGGGCTATTGCTTTACTGGTTAGCTTCTTATTCCTCGCACTTTTCAAGGAAAAATCTGTAAAACCTTCTCCAGGACCTTTGGTTATAAAAAAAAGTTCCCTACAGCATTTAAGTAGGAATCAGAAGGAACTTGGAGGGGGGGTATAAATACGATGGAAATTAAAGAAAAGAATTTAAAATTTATTGAATGAACTTTTTTAAATCTAAAAAAAATTTATGACTAACCAAACACGTGTTCTCGTAGTTGGTTGTGGAAACATGGGGGCATCCCATGCCATGGCCTACCATTCCTTGAAAGGCTTTAAAATATGTGGGCTTGTTTCTACAGGCAAAAGCAAAGAAGTTTTAAATGATAAATTGGGCAGTTCCTACCCGTTGTTCAGCAGTTTTGAAGATGCAATGAAAACTACTCTGCCTGATGCAGTATGCATATCTACATATCCTGACACTCATGAAACGTTTGCAATAGAAGCATTAAAGCAAGGATGTCACGTTTTCATTGAAAAGCCTTTGGCAGATACTGTTGCGGGAGCACAACGGGTTGCAGAAGCGGCAAGAAAAGCAGGTAAAAAATTGGTGGTAGGATACATCCTTCGACACCATCCTTCCTGGGTGCGTTTTATAGAATTGAGTAGAGGGTTGGGCAAACCTCTGGTAATGCGTATGAATCTTAATCAACAAAGTAAAGGGGAAAAGTGGGCAGTACACCGCAATCTCATGAAAAGTCTAAGTCCAATTGTTGATTGCGGAGTACATTATATTGACGTAATGTGCCAAATGACTGGCTCTGAACCTGTTCAGGTAAGTGCCATTGGAGCAAGGTTAACTGATGATATTCCTGAAGATAATTACAATTACGGCCAGTTACAGATACGTTTCAAAGATGGATCGGTAGGGTGGTATGAAGCCGGATGGGGGCCAATGATTAGCGAAACTGCCTTTTTTGTAAAAGATGTGATTGGTCCTAATGGCTCGGTATCCATTGTAGCAAAAGAAGTTGAAGGAAACGGAAAATCTGATTCTATAGAAGCACATACCAAAACCGAATCGATTCGTTTCCACCATGCCGATCTTCGTGAGAATGGCCAGTTTGCAAAAGAAGATACCTGGATAAATTTAGAAGATGAGCCAGATCATCAGGAGCTTTGTGCAAGGGAACAACGTTACTTTTTACAAGCAATAAAGGAAGATATAGATCTTTCTTCCCATATAGATGATGCAATAACTAGTTTGCGAATTGCTTTTGCCTGTGACGAATCTGTTCGTACGGGAAAGATGGTCCTTTTATAATAGGACGGTATAAACACATAGATCCGGAATTGAAACGATGTCTGGAAAAATATTATTAACCTATCGAATTTCAAAAAATGACATTAGAAAGTAAGAATTCAAGACGAGATTTTATTAAAAAGACCGCAGCTACAGTGGCAGCTTTTACAATTGTTCCCCGCTTTGTCCTTGGAGGTAATGGTTATATTGCTCCCAGTGACCAACTTACAAAGGCTGTGATTGGTGTTGGGGGAATGGGCGTTAATCACTTTAAATATGCCGATACAAGGGTGGTTGCGGTTTGTGATGTAGATAAAACACATCTTAAGAGAGCGGTGGAAATGGTGGGTAAAGGAGTAAAAACTTTTTCTGATTACCGGGAGGTGATACAGCTACCAGAGGTAGATATTGTTCATATTGCCACACCGCCCCATTGGCATGGAATAATAGCTGCAGATGCGGCCAGGGCAGGAAAGGACATATGGTGTGAAAAACCAATGACCCGAACCATAGGAGAGGGTAAACGCGTAGTGGAGGCTGTGCAGCAGCATGGCCGAATTTTCCGCCTCAATACTTGGTTCCGGTTTGAAGATATATTCTACGGTATGAAGACACCTGTTAAACCAATCAAGAAGCTAGTGGAAAGCGGCCTATTGGGATGGCCCTTGAAGGTGACGGTAGGGAAAGGAACTGGTTTCGATTGGAAGTTTTATTGGACAGGTAAGACCAACTTGGATCCAATGCCAGTACCTCCGGAATTGGACTACGATATGTGGCTTGGTCCTGCCCCTCATAAACCTTATAATAAGCACCGAGTTCATCAAACTTTCCGAGGGTACTGGGACTATGATGGTGGTGGCCTGGGCGACATGGGGCAGCATTATCTGGATCCCGTGCAATATTTCTTAGGAAAAGATAATACAAGCCCGGTTTCAGTAGAAATAGATGCACCGCAGCAACATTTAGATGCAGTTGGAACCTGGCGCAGAATAGTATTTACTTATGCAGATGGATGTCAAATTGTGCTTGATGGTGAAGGTATGGAAGAGAATATACCCTATATAGAAGGTCCTAAAGGTAAACTTTACCCTGGCTTCCGTTCAGATATTCCAAACCTTGAGAAAAAACTGGCAACTTTCCCTGATCCTCAGCCACAGGTAACAGATTTCGTAGAGGCCGTAAAAGAACGCAAGAAATTTGCTCTTAATGAGGAAAACGGACACAGGTCCTGCACCCTTGTTAATATTGGAAAAATTGCATTGCAATTAGGGCGGTCGTTGAGATTTGATCCTATTAAGCAGGAATTTATAGATGATGAAGCAGCAAACCGGCTAATTAATCAACCCATGCGATCTGATTGGACAATGGTACTTTGACCCAATAATTGGTAAAACCAATTTAATTTATAACAAAAAAATATTTCATCGTGAAAAACAATATAAAAAGAATATTACTATTGCTCATTACCACAGTCATTCTAAGTCCGGCGGTAATGGCTCAGCGGGTGGACGATCAGCGCACCCTTTCCACTAAAATTGCCGATGTACTGGCAGAATTACCGGCTAATGATACAGATCATCTTAATTCGAGTATGAATGATATAGCCACTATGGGTAAAGAAGGACTTATTGGAATGGCCAACCTGCTCTCCGCATATGGAAAGGGGGATAATACCAAATTGGAATACGCCATGGGCGGGTTTTCCTTTTTTATAATGCAGGAAGGTAAAGAGGATTTAAGGCAAATGAGCGTAAATGCCTATTGCCAGGCATTGAAGGAAGCCGATAATGAAGAAAACAAAGATTTTCTCATCAGACAACTCCAGATTGTAGGTAAAGATGATGCCGTTTCTTGTTTGCAAACTTATCTTAAAGACGAGAGTTTTTGCGCAGCGGCGGCAAGCGCTTTAATTAACATTAACACTTCCAATGCTAAAAAAGCATTAATTCTGGCTTTGCAGGGTGCTCAGGGGTCCTGTCGCCTCACCATGGTACAAGCATTGGGAGATACTAAGGAAAAGAAGGCAGTAGCGGTTATAACTCCTTATGCAAGAAATGATGATGGGAAGCTCAGGAAACTGGCACTTTATGCCTTGGCAAACATAGCAGATCCTGCTTCAGAAGAGGTTTTGGCAGAGGCAGCCTTCCAAGACAATTATACTTTTGATAATGATAATGCCACCGCTGCTTATCTGCTTTATGCACAGCGCCTGCAGGAAGATGGAAAGCGGAAGCAGGCAGAAAAAATAACAAAGTCGTTTCTTAAAAAAATTAAAGGGGATCAGCAGGTTCATACCCGTACTGCCGCACTTAAATTACTCACAAGAATACAGGGGGAAGAAAGCTTAAAACAACTTTTGAATGCTGCGGGAGATCCCCACCCGGAATATCGTGCAGCAGCCCTTAAATTTGCAGGCGATTATATTAATCCTTCCACAATAAAGAGCTGGGTAAAGAAAGCCAAAAAATCAAATCCGGAAGTTGAAGCAGAGATCATTACCATGCTGGGGATGAACAACGCAGGGGAAGCAATGCCTGCTGTTTTGAAAGCTCTGGAAAGCAGGAATAATGAGGTGAAAATGGCTGCAGTTGGAGCATTAGGGAGAATGGGAGATGAGCAGGCACTGCCTAAGTTACTCGAAACCCTCGGGAAAGCAAATAATGAGGAGATCACGGCCATAAAAGAAGCTTTACTAATAATGAATGCTAAGGGACTTCCAGATCAGGTAGCCGATGCCTTACCGAAAATGTCACCAGATGCCCAAGTAGCATTAATTTCTGTTTTGGGTAACCGTGCAGCCAGTAATAGGGTAAATGATGTTTTTCCCTATGTGAAAAGTGACAATAAAGAAGTAAGGATGGCTGCACTATCTGCGCTGGAGCAAATGGTGACAGAAGATAACCTGCCTCGCTTATTTTTATTATTGAATGAAACACCCCGTCCCGAAGAAGTGAGTACCGTGCAGGATGCTATAATTGCAGCAATGAGCAATAATAAGAATCAAGCCCGGCAAACTTCCCTTGTATTGCAGGAAATGAAAAAGGCGCCTACAGATAAGCAAATATATTATTTCGGTTTACTTGCCCATATTGGTGGAGAGGAAGCGTTGAAAACTGTTTCTACTGGGTTTAATACAGGTAACTCCGCCACAAAAGAAGCTGCTGTCACTGCATTATCCTCCTGGAGTGATGCAGGTGCAGCCAATGAGCTGTACCGTATTGGTAAAGAAGCATCTATCAACGGGTTTCGTGATCAGGCATTGGAAGGATATATCCGCATAATACGTGAATCAGATTATCCTGATGCGCAAAAGTTATTGATGCTTCGTGAGGCAATGGATATTGCAGGGAAAACGGAACTTAAAAAACAAATTTTAAGGGAAATTGGAAGAAACAGCACTTATCCTGCATTAGCCTTTGCCGGTCAATATCTGGATGAGCTGATCCTACAACAAGAGGCGGCAAATGCGGTAATGAGAATAATTTTATCTCAGGAATTTTATGGTAACCAATTGCGGGAGTTGTTGAATAAAACTATCCAGGTGCTGGAAGGTCCGGACAGTGAATATCAAAAAGAAAATATGCGCAAATTTCTTTCTGAAATGCCGGAGGGGGAAGGTTTTGTTCAGCTGTTTAATGGTGAGGATCTTAGGGGCTGGAAAGGCTTGGTGGGCAACCCGCTTGAGCGGGCAAAAATGAATGAGAGGACATTAAACCAACGCCAGAAGAAAGCAAATGAAGAGATGCTTAACGGCTGGAAAGTGGAAAATGGTGAATTAACTTTTACCGGTAAAGGAAATAACATAGCTACAGAAAAAAAATATGGAGACTTTGAGATGTTGGTGGACTGGAAAATTTACGATGAAGGACGCCAGGATGGGGATGCCGGTATTTACCTGCGGGGAACACCACAGGTACAAATTTGGGATACCTCCCGTGTTAAGGATGGGGCGCAAGTAGGTTCAGGTGGCTTATTTAATAATCAAGTGAATCCAAGCCATCCCCTTAAGGTAGCAGATAACCCTCTGGGAGAGTGGAACACATTTCGCATTCTTATGCAAGGGGACAGGGTGACTGTTTACCTAAATGGCGAGCTTGTAACAGATAACGTAATATTGGAAAACTTCTGGAACCGGAGCCTTCCAATTTTTCCGGAAGAGCAAATCGAGTTGCAGGCGCATGGCTCACGCATTGGATACAGGGATATATATATTCGTGAAATCCCTCGTCAGCAACCTTTTGAACTAAGTGCAGAGGAGAAAAGAGAAGGATTTAAAGTTCTTTTTGACGGTACAAATATGCATAACTGGATGGGCAACACTACCGATTATGTTATTGAGGAAGATGTCCTAGTTGTTCGTGAACCAAAATTTGGAAGTGGTGGTAATTTATATACCAAGGAAGAGTATGATGATTTTGTATTCCGTTTTGAATTTAAATTAACGCCGGGAGCTAACAACGGTTTAGGTATTCGTGCTCCACTTGAAGGTGACGTGGCCTACGAAGGTATGGAAATACAAATCCTGGATAATGATGCAGATATTTACAAGAACCTTCATGAATATCAATTCCATGGTTCTGTATACGGAACCTTACCTGCTGAACGAGGTCATTTGAAACCTGTGGGAGAATGGAATTACCAGGAGGTAATTGTAAATGGTCCAAAGATAAAGGTCATCTTAAATGGAACAACCATTCTTGATGGAGATATTTCCGATGCCCGCAAAAACGGGACATTAGACGGTAAAGATCATCCCGGATTAAAGCGTGATAAAGGCCATATTGGATTTCTCGGACATGGATCTACAGTTTGGTTTAGAAATATACGCATAAAGGAATTGTAGTTAACCGCTCAATCCAAATAGATTTTCCGGGTAGCCCTGGATTAAAATACAAATGCTGAGTTTAGTATTTGATCCATGAGCTATTCGAATTTTTAACTTAAACATCAAAATATGAAACAAGGCTTTTTTATTAACCCTCTTCTTTACCTTAATTATATGTTCATCTATATTTTTCTTTTCAGGTAAATAGATTTCGATTAGAGATTACTCTAAAAAGAAGTTGGTAGATAACCATCAGCCTAAAGCGTTCCCCGGTATTGCCATTTCCGGTATGGGAACAGAGTCAAGTACTTTTTCACCGGCACTAGTTCGCGAGGATGCATTTCGTGCATGGTAGGGGAATGATGTTTTCAGATCTTATCCTTTTATGTCCAAAGACTCTGTAAATCGTGGTCGGGCAGAGTGGTTTCCAGCACTGGTAGCCAGCGCATCACCCGGGGGTGCTGTTACGAGAGAAGCACACGAATCTTTGGTGGAACAAACCTTAGATTTACTTAAGAAAAATGTACCCTATGATGGTCTGTATTTTGACCTTCATGGTGCCATGAGCGTGATAGGTTTGGATGATTCTGAGGGAGACCTTATCGCCAGAATTCGTTTAGTAGTTGGAAAGGAAACAATCATTTCCACTTCTATGGATTTACATGGAAATGTGTCTTGGCGTTTGGCCCAAAACAGCGATTTGATTACATGTTTCCGAATGGGAACTCATGAAGACAGATATGAAACAAAAAAACGGGCAATTTGCACCAACCTAAGACCTTCGTGATGTCCTGTCCATAATATGTCATAAATATTACTAGTCATAGGTAATAAGTGAAAAATTAATATGAATAAATGTAATATTTTTAGAAACAACACTTAATTTAGAACGGTATGAACAGAAGACAATTTGCACAGAATATGATATTGGCATCAGCTGTAGTTTCAGTTTCTTCAATTCCAGGATTTTCAAATATCATTTCACCGACAAAACGGAGTCTAATGAAAGGTATTATGTGGGAAAGTATTGGAGTAGGGCAGACTATTCTTGAAAAATTTCAGGCTGCAAAACGGGCAGGTTTTGACGGTGTTGAATTGATGAGTCATCTTGATAGAAATGAAGTTTTAAAAGCCCGTGATGCAACTGGATTAATTATTCCCAGTGTATGTAATGCGATGCATTGGAAATTCCTTTTATCAGATCCTGACCCAAAAGTACGTGAAAAGGGTGTTGCTGCTCTTAAGGTAAGCATTGAGGATGCTAAAGCGTATGGAGCTGATACGGTACTTCTTGTTCCCGGACGTGTAAGTGATAAAGTTAGTTATGATGATTGCTGGAAAAGAAGTGTTGAGGAAATAAAAAAATTGATCCCGTTTGCAGAAGAATTGAATGTGAAAATAGCTATTGAAAATGTGTGGAATAACTTTTTACTTAGCCCGGTGGAAGCAGCCTCTTATGTGGATCAGTTTCAAAGCAAAATTATAGGTTTCTATTTTGATTGCGGTAACGTCCTTATTTATGGGTGGCCCGAGCAATGGATAAAAATACTCGGTCTACGTATTGTCAAGGTTCACATCAAAGAGTTCAGCAGGAAGATTGCTGATAAGCAAGGAAAAGGTGCTGGATTTGGAGTCAAACTGCAGGAGGGCGATGTAAACTGGCCAGTTGTAATGAAAGCATTGGATGATATCGGTTACAATAACTGGACAACCATTGAGCAACCAGGAGGCAATTCCCCCGTTGGTTTGAAAGACCTTTGCGACAGGCTGACAAAAATCCACGGCAGTTGATCAATTGATTGAAATTACTGAGAGGTTCGTAGGAACTGTATCTAATTTGTTTTTTGATAAATTTTATCAGCACTGACCGCTTATTTTATTAAGTTATTGAATTGAGCATTGTTGTTTCATATCTTATGTGAATAAAAAATCTTAGGTGGTGATGTTACAACTGCTATCTTTTCACCAGTTAAAATAAGAACGAGCTGGTGCTATTGTTATTTCAAAGGAAGGAGCCCAGAATTCTTTTGCTCGATTTTGGGACAAAACCACATTCCACAGCAAAAGATGCCTGGCTAACTCAAAAGAAAACCCTGGACCAGAAAGAAAGCAAGGACAAAAAACTCACCCTAACCAGTCGGAAATATTTAAGTCTCGTTCCTTATTTATTTCATAATTTTTATTTATTATGAATATTTTTATTCTAGTCAATCCGGATTCTGAAACAAAAAAATTCTCTTTGGACAAATAACTTTTTGAAAAAAAGAAATATTATAACCTATAATTATTAAACTTTAAAGATAAGTAACATTAATTTTATTTGTATATATTTGTTATGAATTTTTTTTATAAACCGCTTTAATATAACAAAAAAATTAATAAAGTAAACAATCTTACTTTATTTGATTTACTTACTAAAAAATAAATTTTAAAAATATGGGAAACAACAGGCGATTATTTTTAAAGAATCTTGGATTAGCTGCTGCTGCTACAGCTGTTATGCCCTCGGCATTCTCCAAAGAAGTTAAAAAGGCAGATTTTCTTAAGAGAACCTCATTAGATCTTGGGTCAAATGATACACTAATACGCCTGGCCTTAATTGGAGCCGGGGGTATGGGGGTAGCTGATGCCAAAACAGCTTTATCTCACGAAAATGTGGAAATGATTGCTGTTTGCGATTTATATTCGGGAAGACTGGATGATGCAAAGTCGAGATGGGGTGGGCAGGTATTTGTTACAAAGAACTATAAGGATATTCTTAACAGAGATGATGTGGATGCTGTAATCATTGGGACACCAGATCATTGGCATAAACAAATAAGTATAGATGCTTTAAAAGCGGGTAAACACGTATACTGCGAAAAACCCATGGTACATTCTGTAGAAGAGGGAAAGGATGTTATTAACGCCTGGAAAGGATCCGGGAAGATTTTTATGGTGGGTAGCCAGGGTCTTTCCTCTTTAGGAAATGAAAAGGCAAAAGAGTTGTTGGAAGCCGGAGCTATAGGGGAAATTAATTATGCAGAAGGGTTTTGGGCAAGAAATTCCCCGGAAGGTGCCTGGCAATACACTATACCTGAAGATGCATCTCCAGAGACAGTTGATTGGAATAGGTACATAGCCAATACAACAAAACGTCCTTTTGACGCAATGCGTTTTTTTAGATGGAGAAATTACCAGGACTATGGTACAGGGATGGCCGGTGATTTGTTTGTGCATCTATTTTCAAGCTTGCATTTTATTACAAATTCACTAGGGCCAAATAAAGTATCGGCTACAGGTGGTTTGCGATATTGGAAAGATGGAAGAGAGGTCCCGGATGTTTTGTTAGGAATGTTTGACTATCCCAAAACCGTTCAGCATCCTCCGTTTAATTTATCCCTGCGGTGCAATTTTGTGGATGGTACAAGTGGAAGTACTTATTTAAAAATTGTGGGAAGTAAGGGCTCTATGGATGTTAAATGGGATGAAGTAGTTCTGAAGCGAAATGCAAATGTTGCCAGTGACGATCCCTTTTTCGCAGAAAAAGCAAAAGAAGGTGTAAATAGCCAGACAGACCGGAAACAAATAATTGCTCCATTAGAAACTGTATATACCGCGCAAGAAGGATATAAAGGAGCTCATTACGATCATTTTGCAAACTTTTTCAATGCTATAAGGACAAATGGAACTGTAGTTGAAAACCCTGTTTTTGGCTTCAGGGCCGCAGCTCCTGCTTTACTGTGTAACGATAGTTATTACCAAAATAAATTTATCAACTGGGATCCGGTTAATATGAAAATTGTTAAATCTTAAAAACCTTTTTAATGAAAAAACTTGTATTGATATTTTTAACGGTTGCTTCAATAACAGCCTGTAAAAATGCAAATGAAAACAAACAATCTGAGACCCTGGCCAAAGAAAAGTCACAAAATGCCACAGGAGAACAGCAAGAGGAATGGCAGTATTTATTTGATGGCACCAATGCCGATGGTTGGCGGGCCTATAACAGTGAAGACGGACTCCCTGAAGGTTGGGTGATAGAAGGGGAAACCTTGAAATCCCTGGGCCAGGGAGGTGACATTGGAGGTGACATTGTGTATGTAAAAGAAGAATTCGGGGAATTTGAACTTTCTCTGGAATGGAAAATTTCAGAAGGTGGTAATAGTGGAATATTTTATCATGTTGTGGAAGATGAAAAATACGATGCACCTTATTATGTCGCTCCGGAATATCAGATAATTGATCAAAAAGGATTTCCTGATAAGCTGGAGACCTGGCAATCAATTGGAGCTGATTATGGGATGTATGACCCGGAATATAACGAAGAAGATCTAAAGGAAGTTGGAGAATGGAATACGAGCAGGATCAAATTTACCGAAGATAAAGTTACCTACTGGTTAAACGGTAAAAAAACAGTTGAGTTCGTCCCATGGTCTGATGACTGGGAAAAAAGAAAAACCGAAGGAAAATGGAAAGACTTTCCGGATTATGGAACAGCCCGAAAAGGTTTGATAGGTCTTCAGGATCATGGAAGTCTTATCTGGTTTAAAAATATCAAAATAAGAAAATTATGAGGCACTTAATAAAAATATTACTACTATTGGTGCTGGCAATTAATATCGGCTGTAATAATGCCAGTGATTCCAAATTATTTAATGGTGAGAACCTGGACGGTTGGGAAATTTATGGCACTGAAAAATGGTATGTTGAAGATGGATTGCTTATTGCCGAAAGCGGCCCCGATGAAGAATATGGTTATTTAGCTACTAAAGATAACTATAAAAACTTTGAATTAAACCTGGAGTTTTTACAGGAAGCCAATGGTAATAGCGGTGTGTTTTTTCGCTCAGGCCTTGATGGCACAAAGATATCCGGATGGCAGGTCGAAGTAGCCCCACAGGACCTACATACTGGAGGAATTTACGAATCTTATGGTCGTGGCTGGTTGGTAAAACCAGACCCTGAAAAGGAAGAAATTTTGAAATTTGGAGATTGGAACCAAATGAAAATAAGGGTTGTAGGAGATAATGTCACCACCTGGTTGAATGGTGAAAAAATGGTGGAATTCACAGATAAAAAAATAGGAGATGCAAATGGTAAGATTGCACTTCAAATCCATAGTGGAGGTGGAATTAAAGTTTACTATCGGAATATTGTAGTAAGGGAAATTTCAGAATAATTCAATATATTTTTTACCTTTCTTAAAACGAACCTTCTGAAACCTTAAATAAATTTATGAGTGATAATATAATAGGTATAGATATAGGTGGAACAAAAACCCATATAGGGCTTGTGTAGGGTTCCTAAGTAATTAAGGAGTTAGTTTTCCCTAAAACGGCAACACGGCACCTAAAGAACAAATAATAACAGATATCACCCAGGGAATTAAAAAAGTATCTAATCCTAATTTTTAAAGAATAGGAATAGGGGTGCCTGGACTGGTAGATGAAGATAAACAAATTGTTCATAATCTATGGAACATCCTTTTCTGGAAGGAAAGCAAATAAAAAAAGCATCTGGAGGATAATTTTAAAAATCCAGTAACCATTACCAATGACGCAAATACTTTTGCCTTGGGTGAGAAAACATATGAAAAGAGAAGAATCTATAAAAACCATTTAGGAATAATACTGGGAACTGGTTTTTATACAAAATTAAATTATATTGCTGGCGAAGGCAAAATATCAATCTGGTAAATTAAAAAAGGCTATTCTTTCAATTTAAATTAAAACAATGACTCACGTTTTACAGGATTTTCTTATAAATACCTATCCCTCATCGGGGCTAACTAATGTTGAAAGGAAAAAGCACTTGCAAAAGATCCATATTATAAAAC
>Ga0307487_1000631_pt1 | contig 26869 bp, 21 predicted proteins | sample CBIW12metaG_FD_203665 | JGI IMG/M metagenome (GOLD analysis project Ga0307487, IMG submission 203665) | Sea-ice brine microbial communities from Beaufort Sea near Barrow, Alaska, United States - CBIW 1.2 | ecosystem: Environmental > Aquatic > Marine > Coastal | place: USA: Alaska | collected... | reverse complement strand
AGAACTTTCTTTTTGCGGGATCACATCAGGCAGCCCAGATGGCTGCCGGGATGTACTCCTTCATGGCCAGCTGCAAAAAAAACAAGATCAATGAATTTACATGGCTGAAGGATGTCTTTGAACGAATACAGAGCCATAAACAAAAAGACCTTTATCAACTTCTACCCTCTAATTGGAACCAGCACAGAATTAACTGAATTCCTTACAATTCCTAATCCAAAACATATGGGTTCCTCGGAGCGATACTTTTATAATTGAGAATATCCTATCAGATACCTAAAATAGGGTGTTCAAAAATCAGATTGCCGCGCCTCGTTCCTCGTCTCGCAATGACGAATTGCCACCGTGGTCTGTGTGCTCATAGACCTCTTCTTGATACTCGGATATTTCGGTCTGTGAAACACACAGAAACAGGCTATTTAAAATCCAGATTGCTTCGCTCCTACGTCGCTCCCAATGACGAAATCACAAAATCCGAAATCGTAAATCTCCTCACTCACTCTTGAGCGAATTCACAGGATTGTCAGAAGCTGCTTTATATGCCTGCACTCCTACCGTGATCACCGCTATCAGAACCAGCAATACTCCCGATCCTGCAAAGATCCACCAACTCAGGTTCGTCTGATAGGCGTAGCTTTTCAACCAGTTGTTCGCAAAATACCAAGCCAATGGCACAGCGATGATGATCGATAGTAGGATAAGCTGGACGAAGTCTTTGGAGACCAAAGTCAGAATACTAAACGTGGTAGCTCCCATTACTTTGCGCACACCAATCTCCTTCTTTCGCTTTTCGGCAGTGAATGCCGCCAATCCAAACAGTCCAAGACAGGATAAGAAAATTGCCATCACGCCAAAGTATTTGGCCAGCTTGGAAACTCGCTGCTCAGAAGCATATAGCGACTGATAATCGGCATCCATAAACGAATAATCCATGGGTTGAGCTGTTTGCTTAATGAAAAGGGCATCAATCGAAGCCAAAGTTTCTTGTTGATTTTGAGCGCCAATTCGTACCATGATTTTTTGAGCAAAGCCCGGATCATATTTCAAGAAAGCTGGTTTCACCGCTTCTTTCAAGGATTCAAAATTGAAATCTTTAACTACCGCAATCACTTCTTTATCATCCCCCCAGAGGTTGATGATTTTACCGACCGGATACTCAAAACCAATTGCACGAACTGCCGCTTCATTCAGAATTATTTTGGATTCTTCATCCCCAAAGTCCTTAGAAAAAGCTCTGCCATCCGCTAACTCAAAACCCATCGTTTCGATCAAGTCCATGTTCACAGACATATTTTCAAATTTCACCTGCTCATCAGGATTTTTACCTTCCCAAGTCAGCCCTATTGTAGAGCTATTTAATCCCACTAATGGATGACTCAAACTAGAGGCATTCTCAACCCCAGAAGATTGTTTGAGTTCCTTCAAAAAGGAGTCCAGTTGGTTGGGATTCACACCAGAAGCATTGATCTGAATAAGTTGGCTCTGATTGTAACCCAGGTTTTGGTTTTGGATAAAAGACATTTGCTTACCGATCACGGAGATCCCGATGATCAGTAAAAGGGAAATGGCAAACTGAAAGACCACCAGTCCTTTACGCGCCAACAATTCCCCAAAACTTCCCTTGATATTTGATTTCATCACCTTCACAGGTTTGAATTTGGAGAGGTAAACTGCAGGATAAATTCCAGCCAAAAAGCTAGTCAGCAACCAAATCCCCAATAAAATCAAAATCAACTCTGGCTGGAATGACAGGCTCAACGTTTTGGATGTCAACTTATTGAAAAATGGTTGTAATACAAATGTGGCAATGATCGCGAGCACTAAGGCAAAGAATGTCAGTAAAAGTGATTCCACCATAAACTGTCCAAATAAACCTCCTCTGCTTGCTCCCATGGCTTTTTTCACTCCGATTTCTTTCAATCTACTCATGGATCTGGCGGTAGTCAGATTCATAAAATTGATACAGGCAATGATCAAAATAAAGATTGCGATAGCTGCAAACAGCTTCACATCACTAATCCTTCCACCTGCTATTTTCCCATCTTCATACGTACCATACAGATACGTGTCACCATACGCTTGCACAAAAGCCGACACGTTACTTCCTTCTTCCTTTGCTTTGATAAAACCTGCTATCTGCTCATTAAAGGCAGCTACATCTGTATCTGAACGAAGCAATAGATAAGTGGATGTGTTAAAATTACCCCAGTTAATCCTTTCACCGAGCATTTGCTTGAAGTAAGAAAAAGACAGGAAATAGTCAATTTTATCTACGTCCATAGCTCCAAAATCCTTAAACACTCCTGTGACCTCCACCTCGTTAGTAAAGTCAAAAACCTGCCAGTTCAGCGATTTCCCCATAGCTTCAGCGGGTGAACCAAACAGTTTTGTAGCCATCGTTTCAGACAGCGCAACACTGTTAATTCCAGTCATAATCCGGGCTGGACTTACTTTGAGAAAATCAACATCAAAAATATCGAAGTAGTCCTGATCCACATATAAACCCGCTCCAGTCATCTTGGTATTTCCAGTTTCAAAAGTAACTCCATCAATAAATGGGGAAGATCCAGCAGACAATTCTACCTGTGAAAGCTCAGCCTTCATGGCTTCTGCCATATCGCCAGGTGTAATCCCAATCGTGACAATTCCTCCACTGTTATTGTGATTTGTCATCACCGCATAAATACGATCTATCTTCTCATGGTAGCGACCTATACTCAACTCATCCTTGACCCACATCATGATCAGTATCACCGTGGTCAACCCTATGGCTAAACCAAACAGGTTGATCGCAAAGATCTTTTTGTGCTTCATGAAGCTTCGAAAGGCGAGTGTGAGTTGATGGCGGAGCATTGTGTGTTGTTAGTTCTTTGATGTTGAGTCATGTAAAAGTTGTCCGATGACTGATGGTTGATGACCGATTAGAACACCCGACACCCGTCATCTAACATTGGACAGTATTAAACGTGAAACTGTTCTCTGATATTCTCAGTCACCACTTTGCCATCAAATAGGTTAATAATCCTATGTGCATAATTGGCATCGTGTGGTGAGTGAGTTACCATCACGATGGTGGTTCCTTCATTATTCAATTCTTCCAATAGACGCATTACTTCCTCTCCATTGGCTGAGTCCAGATTACCTGTAGGCTCATCGGCAAGAATCACAGATGGCTTGGCTACAATTGCTCTGGCAATCGCCACACGCTGCTGCTGTCCACCTGATAGCTGTTGAGGAAAGTGGTTTCTTCTATGCATGATGTTCATGCGGGTAAGCACTTCTTCCACGCGTCGTTTACGCTCATCAGTAGCGATTTTCAGATACAATAAAGGAAGCTCTACATTTTCGAAAACTGTAAGTTCATCGATCAGATTAAAGCTTTGAAACACAAATCCTATATTTCCTTTTCTCAGAGAAGAGCGTTGACGCTCAGAAAATTTGGCTACCTCACTATCGAGAAAATGGTATTCACCGTCATCAGGATTATCAAGCAGTCCGAGGATATTCAGAAGTGTGGATTTGCCACAACCTGAAGGCCCCATGATGGCGACGAATTCACCTTTCTTAATTTCAATTTGGATACTATCCAATGCAGTTGTTTCTACCTCTTCGGTAGCGTACATTTTGCGGAGATTTACTGTTTTGATAATGTTCATGTAGTTAGAGTTGGAAGACAGGAGACGGAAGAACGAAGTAGCCTTGAATCTTCAGCGATTATAATTATGTTTAAGAGGGAAAATAGAAAATCGAAATATTCTTAGCTTCACATATAATTTAAGATTTTAAAGTTTTTTGAATCCTATTATCATATTCATCAGATTGTAGCAATCGCTACATAATTTTGAAAAATTATCCTCGTTAAGATATTTTCTTCTTTTTGCTTTATGTAGACAAGACACTACCTCAGCTAAAGCTCTTAAGGCATAGCTAATAAATCTACTTTGTTCTGGGTTTGCCTGTCCAATAGATCCCTCTGCAATATTGAGTGCTATAGAGTCAGATGCACAACGGATTTCACTGTTAAAATTATATATTTCTTCTTTGGGGAAACACTTTGCCAATTCATTAATCTCTTCTGATAAATCCATAGCTTTTTGCTAAATAATTAATTTTTAAATTTAAAACTCATAGCATTCTCGTTTTCTTCTTAATGATACTGCCACTGAAGGGGCAATAAGGTTGTCATTCTTTTTAATATAATTATCTATTACAGTCAAAGCAGCTCAAGTCTTCGGTCTCCCCACTCCCGCCTTCCGACACCCGTCACTTCACATTCAACACCTCATTATCTCCGAAATTCTCATAACCACTAACAATCACTTTTTCACCTTCTACTAATCCTTCTAGCACCTCATAGAATTCTGGGTTTTTTCTACCCAATCGTATGTTCCGCTTCTCGGCGTTGCCGGAATTGTTCATCACGAAAACCCAATTTCCACCGGTATCCTTGAAAAACCCACCTGTAGGAATCAACAAACTCTGCTCGCTATCTCCCAATTCAAGTCGAATTCGCACCGATTGACCTCTTCGGATGCCCTTTGGACTTTCGCCGGTAAATCTCATATCTACCTCAAATCGACCGCTTGTAATCGTTGGGTAAATCTTCATGATTTCTAATTCATGGTCTACTCCACTGAGTGTAAATTTCCCTTTTAAGCCCTGTCCTATCCTTGGTAGATACAATTCATCTATTGGAACCCGAACTTTAAACTCATCCAACACATCGATTTGTCCATACCTCGAACCGGAAGTGATCGACTGACCGATCTCAATTTGCTCCATTGCCAACTGACCTGAAATAGGAGCTTTAATCACTAGATTATTTAATATTTGACCTACTCCGTCCAAGGAAGCGTTCATTCGGTTTTCCGATTGGCTAAGCTGCTTGAGCTGGTAAGACCTTGCTATTGAATCGCTCTTGTATGACTTGTAGGTCAATTGCTTTCGCTTGACATTATATTCATATTGCTCGGCAACCTCCTCATATTCTCTGTCTGAAACTAGCTTCTTCTCATGCAATTCTTTGAATCTTCGGTACTGGGGTTCCAATAAACTGATCTGGTAATTAATTTCTGCCAACTGACCTTGCTGGGCCAAGTCATTTTGATCTAGAAAAAGTCTAGTCTGGCGAAGATTATTTATTTGCTCATAAAGCATTGTTTCACGCTGCATGACATCCAACTGGAGATTGGAATTGTCCATAATCAAAATAGTATCTCCTACATTCACAAGGGCACCGGATTCTCGGATGAGTTCACTTACCCTTCCACCTTCAACGGCATCTAGGAAAAAAGTCTGTGCAGGTTCAATCTGTCCAGACACCAGTATGTAATCGGTAAATTCACCCTTGCTGACCGTAGCGATGCTGAGCCGATCTTTCTCCACGTTCATGGTAGACCGGTGATCTGCAAATCCAATCTGATATACAATTCCCGCGATCAAAATCACTCCACCAACTATCCAGGCGATCAGTTTCGGGGTCCAAGTTTTCTTAGCTATTTTTCTATCCATAGTGAGTCATTGCCTTTTCTCGGCTCATTCTCCTTATGCCAAATGGTATGCCATGCGAAAAAATGCCTTGACTAGCTTGATTCAACAATTTCGATTTTTTGAGGTAATAGAATGGCGAACATAATTGTCCGATTACGACCAAAAAATGCTAAAACGGCTCAACAATTCACTATCTTAAAGGTCAGTCTCCTACATGAAAAAAATGCCTAATCACTACAAAAACACACCTTTTCACCCTAAAAATAGCGGTATCCTTTTTCGGTATACTTTTGGAACAATCAATCAACACCTGAATCTCTCGGGCTTGGAATCTAAAACTTCTTTAACTTATGAGTGAAAACAAAATTGGAAAGATCCTGATCATCGATGATAACGAAGATCTATTGAAAGCAGCAAAGATTTTTTTGAAAAGACACTTTGCTCAAGTGGATACTGAAACCAACCCCGACCTAATTCCGATTCTTACGCACAACGAACAATACGATGTGATCCTCCTGGACATGAACTTTACTAAGGATGTAAGTTCGGGACAAGAAGGATTCTATTGGCTGGATCGTATTTTGGAACTTGACCCTGCCGCTGTGGTCGTGTTAATCACTGCGTATGGTGATGTGAATCTGGCCGTGAAAGCAATTAAGGAAGGAGCCACAGATTTTGTATTGAAACCCTGGGAAAATGAACGTCTACTCGGCACGCTCAATTCCGCACTTAACCTGAGAAGGAAAAAATTAGAAGTGAACTTGCTCAAAGATCAAAAAGATACACTTCAGCAGGATTTGGATAATAAATTCATAGATATTATCGGCCAAAGCGATGCGATGCAGCAGGTGTTTGAGACTATAGAGCGCGTAGCAGTCACCGATGCTAATGTGTTAATTTTGGGAGAGAATGGTACTGGAAAAGAGTTGATAGCACGGGCGATTCATCGACATTCCAGAAGAAATAGAGAAACATTTGTTGGCGTTGACCTAGGTTCAATCACGCAAACCCTTTTTGAATCTGAACTCTTTGGGCATAAGAAAGGCTCATTTACCGATGCCAAGGAAGATCGGGCAGGCCGCTTTGAGCAAGCCAATAAAGGAACGTTGTTTTTGGATGAAATCGGAAATCTTCCTCTTCCTCTTCAAGCCAAATTACTGGCCGTATTGCAAAATAGACAAGTGACCAGAGTAGGTGCAAATCGGGCTGTGGATGTCAATATTCGGTTGATCTCTGCGACAAATATGCCTATTCATACTATGGTTTATGAAAATGGATTTCGCCAGGATCTGCTTTATAGAATCAATACTATAGAAATCCAACTTCCACCATTACGTGAGCGGCTCGAAGATATTCCATTGCTGGCAGATCATTTTATTACTTTCTACTCTAAAAAGTACCATAAAGATATCCGCAAAGCTTCTGAACCTTTGATCAAAAGAATGCAGAAATACCAATGGCCTGGAAATATCCGCGAACTTCAGAACAGCATTGAGCGCGCCGTAATTATGAGCAACCACAATGTGCTCCAACCTGAAGATCTCTTTCTTCAAAAAATGAATCAACCAGAAAAACAGAATGAATCAGTTAGTCTTGACCATCTTAACATTGAAGACGTGGAAAGAATCTTAATCCGAAAAGCGCTTCAAAAGCACAATGGTCATATTACTCGTGCAGCGGAGGAACTTGGCCTCACTCGCTCATCATTATATAGAAGGTTAGAAAAATATGGTTTATAAGCACTTTTCAGTTGGAGTAGCTGTACGAATCTTGGGGGTTACGATGAGTCTTTTCACTTCTTTATGGCTTTATTATAGTCAAAATCTATATTTAGCCCCGGTGATTTTGGGAATCATCATCATCGTACAAGTTGGTGAATTGATCTATTATGTCAATTCTATCAACCACAAAATAGCGCGCTTTCTGGACTCTATCCGCTACGCTGATTTCTCAAGTACCTTCACTTCAGACAGTGGTATGGGACAATCCTTCCGAACCGTCAATAAATCCTTCAACGAGGTGATGGAAGTTTTCAAGCAAACCCGTGCAGAAAAGGAAGAGCAAATGCTTTTTCTCCAAGTCATAATCCAACATATCAATACTGGAATTATTTCTTTCAACACAGAAGGAAAAATTGGCGTGATTAACAACGCCGCCAAGCATCTGCTTCAGATCCCCCAATTCAGAAACATTACTGATTTAGGCAGGCTCTCTCCAAGCTTGTTGGCTGAAGTGATGGAAATGAAACCTGGTCAGCGAATATCACAGCGAGTAACTCCTTCGATGCATCTTATTATTCAATCCACGTCCCTTAAGATGGGTGGTCAAAGCTGGACGCTACTTTCTCTACAGGATATAAACGCCGAACTGCAATCCAACGAACTGGAAGCTTGGCAGAATCTCACCAAAGTTTTGAGACATGAGATTATGAATTCCATTACCCCCATTTCAAGTTTGGTTGAGTCTCTGAGAACAATCCTGGATGAAGACAGCTACGTGCAGCAGGAAGGATTTCTGGTTAAAAGAGAAGGCTTCATGGACATGCAGGAAGGACTCGACACGATCGCGAACAGAAGTAAAGGATTGGTGACTTTTGTAAATGCCTATCGCGATTATACCAATATACCCAAACCTCAGAAGGATTTACTGAAAGTAAAGCTTCTCTTTGAGCATGTATTGAACCTTATGAAAGAGGAATTGAAAACTGCTGAGGTAAAAGTAGAAACCAGCATTCTACCTCCTGATTTGGAAATCCTTTGTGACCAAGCTCAGATCAGCATGATTCTGATAAATCTACTTAAGAATGCCTCAGAATCAATTCAGAATCAAGCGGATAGATCAGTGAAAATGAGTGCTGTTAGACAGGGAGATTTAGGTTTGATAATAGAAGTGGAAGACGCTGGGCCAGGTATTGTGCCGGAGGCTGTGGAGCGCATCTTTGTTCCTTTTTACACTACAAAAAAAACTGGTTCCGGTATTGGCTTGGCCATCTCCCGTCAGATCATGAATCTTCATCGGGGAAGTTTGGAAGTGCGTTCGGTACCCAATGAAAAGACAGTTTTTAGATTGAGTTTTAGATAAAGAGGAGATGATACATTTAATAGTCGGAAACACCGGCGCCGGGAAGACAACCTATTCTAACGCGCTGAGAAAGAAAACCAATGGTGTTATTTTTTCAATCGACAAGTGGAATAAAACTCTATTTCTTGCTGATAAAAAAGCTACTGTCTACTGATGGAATAGATTGGTTTCTTTAAAGAATCGACAGAGCTGAATATATGATAATGGAGTTGGTTCAGCAGTTGGAAAATTCAAAAACTGATTCCATCCTTGATTTGGGATTATCAAAATATGACCACCGGCAAAAGTTCCGTGAATTTGCTGCTAGGAATAATTTTGAATTAACCTTACATTATTTAGATATAGTTAAAGATATTCGGCTAAAAAGAGTGGAGAAAAGAAATACAGAAAAAGGTGAAACTTTTAAATTTGAAGTAAGTAAAGAAGAGTTTGATTTCATGGAAAATTGGTTCGAAAAGCCAACTGAAATAGAAATTAAAGGAGCTATTTATATCAATGAATAATGAGGAGAAGGCTGAAATATAAGCCAAAACTACCCCACTACATACTAGAATTGATATCAATTTTTTTCACATCTCCCCTTACATTATTTATTGGTTGACAGTCAAAAAGGTTTACAGCCTTTAGCCGATCTTTATCTCTCAGATGTTGGATTGAAAAATAAAAATGTTCTTCTATCACTATTCTCTGGTTAACAAAAATCTCATAAATAAACATTTTTGGCAGTCCAACCTGCTAATGAATTCCATTAGAAAAGTTAAGCGGAGAAGTATAAATTTTATACTTTTATTAGTATCGCAGTTGTGGTTTAAAGATTATGATATTTTCAGTTTAAATTAAGCTATCTGGCTTGGACAAAAAGGGAAATTCAGGATGAAGAGATTTTTAAATTAATAGCAAAGCAATACCTTATAGCCTACCTATCAATCCTCTTTCAAACCATGACGAAAATCTCCAAAAGCATTTTAAACCTTTTCGTTGCAGTCGGATTACTTTTTTTCCAATCCTGCCAACCAGAATCGAATATAAAAACCAAACCAAACATAGTGCTCATCGTGTCGGATGATCAGGGTTGGGGAGATCTTCGGATTAATGGAAATTCTCAGGTTTCGACACCAACCATTGATCAACTGGCAAAACAGGGGGTTCAATTCAGTAGATTTTATGTGGATCCAGTCTGCTCGCCAACCCGAGCGGAGATTTTGACGGGCAGATATCATGCTCGAGGTGGGGTATATTCTACCTCGGAAGGTGGCGAACGATTGGACCTTGACGAAAAAACGATTGCTGAAATATTTCAATCAAATGGATACCACACTGCAGCCTTTGGAAAATGGCATAATGGTTCACAGCCTCCTTATCATCCCAACAATAGAGGTTTTGATGAATTCTATGGATTCACTTCAGGACATTGGGGAAATTATTTTAGCCCAATGCTTGAGCGAAATGGAGCCATAACCAAGGGTAATGGATTTATCATTGACGACTTAACAGACAATGCCCTGAGCTATATTCAACAGAATAAGGAGCAGCCATTCTTCGTTTATCTGGCATATAATACTCCTCACAGTCCTATGCAGGTTCCGGATAAATGGTGGAATAAATACAAGGATGTCGCGATTGATACCGCACATAGAAATGGAGGGAAAGAAAATTTAGATAAGACACGTGCAGCCTATGCATTGTGCGGAAATCTAGACTGGAATGTCGGACGGGTTATAGACAAACTAGATAGCCTACAACTCCTGGAAAACACCATAGTAATCTATATGTCAGACAATGGTCCCAATGGATGGCGGTGGAATGACGGACTGAAAGGCATCAAGGGAAGTACAGATGAAGGTGGCGTACGCTCTCCTTTCATAATGTATTGGAAAGATCACTTGAAACCACAAATCATCTCTCAACTAGCGAGCGCGATTGATATTCTACCTTCATTAGTAGACTTGGCCGGTATCTCCAATCCTTTCGACAAACCTCTAGACGGTGTAAGTTTGAAGCCGCTCCTAACGGAATCTGAAGGCCCTTGGAAAGAGCGATATGTTTATAGTCATTGGAATGGAAAGGTCAGCATCAGAAATCAGAATTATATGCTGGATAACGACAACCAATTATTTGACTTAACTGCAGATCCTGGACAATTTCATGCTTTAGAAGCACCTTCAGAGACGATACTATCTGAATTGGAAAATGCCAAAGAAGACTGGATAAACACGGTGTTATCAGAACTCAACCGCAATAGAGAGGAAGTATTTCCTGTGGGCTTCAAAGATAGTAGATACACCCTTCTTCCAGCTAGAGATGGTATCCCACATGGTGGCATCGAGCGATCCAGCATACATCCAAACTCGTCCTTTTTCACCAATTGGAAATCCACTGCAGATAGCATTACTTGGGATACAGATATTCTCACTTCTGGTAAATACCAGGCCATCGTCTATTACACAAGCAAGGCTTCGTCAGTTGGCTCTATCTTAGTATTAAGGCAAGGACAAAAAGAAATCAACACCGTAATAAAAGTAGTCCATGATCCTGATTTTGCAGCGGTAAAATACGACCGCTCTATTCGTGATGAATCCTATGAGAAGGATTTTTTGCCGTTGGAAATGGGGGTAATTGAATTTGAAAAGGGACATCATCCCCTAACATTAAAAGCTTCAGAAATTAAGGGACCACAATTTATAGATGTTCGATTGCTTGTCTTAGAGCGGCTGAACTAGTTTACCATTAGGTGAAATAGTATTTATAAGATAATGAGTAAACTGGTTGAATTGATTGATCGCAATACACTTATTTTCAATATATTATGTAAATATTATTGATGTGTTTCTTGCAATTAACTTACCCAAATTCTATATTTCTTTTATATTTTATTGGCATAAAATCAGATAACTGAAATGAGCAAAACCCTTTACGATTTAACCAAAGAGGAATGGAATAATCTTTTTCCTATTGAGTTGGTGGATCATAATCCGAACTGGAAATCTATTTTTGAAAAAGAAAAAAAAGTAATCCTATCCAACGTAGGGTCTGATTCAATTCTCAGGGTCGAACACTTTGGAAGTTCTTCCATCTCAACTATCAAGTCGAAGCCTTATATCGATTTGCTTATAGAAATCCCTAAAGAATTACTCTTTAACAAAGACCTAATTTTAAAATTTAAATCGTTGGGTTACACTTACTTCAAAGTGCCAGAAAGAAATCATGTTCCCGCCTATATGTCATTTGGAAAAGGCTATAGATTTGATGGAAAAAAGGAACAGATTTATCACATTCACATGTGTCCAAAAGACAATGTCATGTGGGAGCAACTATTATTTCGAGACTATTTGAATGAAAATAAAGAGCGCGCCAAACAATATGAGATTCTGAAACTCGAGTTGGCTTCAACGTTTAGAAATGACCGAGGAGCGTATGTGTTAGGCAAGGACAAATTCATAAAAGAAACAATGGATCTGATTAAGAAAAAGAAATAATCAGTCCGAGTCTTTTTTGGTTGGTCTTTGGTGATAGAGAAGATGAGAATGAGGCTGAGCAAATTCCCTTTTGAAATGGTAGCTAGGGAGATTCGTTGAAAATTTCCTAAATTAACACTACACATTTTTTACCCTACACTAAATCGCTGCGAGATTATTTTCGTGCATTACGAGCATATAGAACCCTATCAGAAGTATTACTGTGGCAATACCTCCGACCCAGCCGATTTAGGTTGTGGATTCAATTGACGCTCACCTTCCACATATTTCTTTATAGGCGCAATACTCGCATTTCTTCACATCTTCCGTCTGATCAAAAGGGATTAAAGGGTCGTAGATCTCTCCGATTAACCTAGCTAATCCCTCCTCAAACGAATCTGAAAAATCCCTGTAATCCTGAATTTCTTCTTTATCCATGATTAAAAAAGGATTGAAGTTTGGATCATAGATTTCCTTTATATTGAAAATTCCTGGTTTCAACGGCTTTCTAACAGCGGGATTTTCAGATTGGAATAACTTGGCATAAAGCATAGTTTGCATGGCAGCTTTGTTTCGCTTAGTATCGTCTCTATCGAAAAATGATTCAATAGTGGTCACCTTTTTAGTGTCTTTTCCAGTCTTATAATCAATCAACCGGATCACTCCATCCTTCTCATCCACCCGATCTATAAAACCTCCTATCGCAATATTCTGAGTTCCATCAACGGTATCTACCGGGATTCCTGCTTGGTATTTCCGCTCTAAATTCAGAACCTTAAAGTCACCATTGAGCTGATCGTAATTTAAAATTGCCTTGATATATTTGATCATGATTGATCTGGCAATCTGCAATTGTCCGCTCAGCGTAAGTTTCTCCATAGATTCGGCTTTATAGAAATCCACGATGGCATCATCTACAGCCTTTGGAATGAAAACTTTCAATCTCTCTAGCGCATGTGTATCGATTAATCTAAATTCCTCTCCTTTATCAGGTTTGTAGAGAAGTTCTATTGCCTTGTGCAGCATAGAACCAAAAGTTGACGCGTCAACATCGGTGACAACTTCTTCCTTTTCCCTCAATCCTGCCACATATCGAAAATAAAACCTAAGTCTGCAGTCTAGGTAAGAGTTCAGCGCAGAAGCTGAAAAAGAGGTCTGTTCTTCAGGATTAGGATTCGTCAAAATATACCGCTTCAAACTAATTAAAATCTCAGGGGTTTTTTCAATCGTAATTGGCTTGCCCGGGGTCAAATCTACCGGAACCAATACTGCCGAAGGAGACTGAACACCAATCTCAACCTGCATCTGCTGAATGAATCTGCTCATTTCACCTGCTTTACCCTGATCTGAAGCAGTAGTATAAATCAAGTGAACTTCCTCTGCCTGATGTAACAATCTATAAAAGGTATACGCATAGATCGCATCATTTTGCTCCTGAACAGGTAAGCGAAACGCCCTACGAAGGTTGAATGGAATCATAGAATTGATCCCACCACCTGGAGGAAAACTTCCTTCATTCACATCGCAGATTATCACTCTTCGAAAGTCTAGGTTTCTGGATTCCAATACGCCCATGATTTGGAGCCCCTCCAGAGGCTCTCCCTCAAAAGGCAACTTGATCTCTCTAAAAAGCTGACGGAAAAGCTTGAGGTAGAAATCGGCTCTTACATTACCGGGAGCATTCTTTTCGAACACATCCTGAACCCGGGTCAACTGCTTAAACGCCTGAAATAAGTAGCTTCGCTGAATGGCATCATTCTCCAAACTTTGGGCTAAAAACTGCATCAATTCACCCAAATAAGCAAATAACTCGATAGCCTCCACCTTTCTGAAAATTAGCTTAAAAAGCGCTCCACCTTTCACCAACTCCTCCGCATCTACTTCAACTAAATTTTTACTCTTAATCTCATTCAGAATATCCGTTACAAACCTTTCATCCACTTCCTTGAGATATGAAAATGAAAGCAGATCAGTAATGGGTTTATGGTAGAAAAATATTCCATCGTCCTTGACCCTCAGATAACGCTGCAAATCAAGCACTGCATCCAAAAAGGAAAATATGGGAGCATTTCGAATTGGGTAACCCATCGTGACATTCAGCTTTTGGATGGACTCAGGAAGAGCATGTAAAACCGGAAAAAGCAGTTGCTCATCAGGAAGAATAATCACCGTCTCCTCCAGCCTCTCATCGCTGGGAATAGTCTCTGCGATTTTTGAAACGAGGTTGGCTTGATTGATTTTGAGCGGAATTGAATACGATTTAATTAGCGCCGCCTTATGCTGGATTCTATTTGGAATGGTCTCGGGAAAAGTTGGACCCAAAACCGGATCCTTTCTATAATCCCTGAAAAATAAGCCAGCTTCCTGTCTTTTATCTTCCAAATAATAAGCATCCAAGTCCCAAAATATTTTTGCTCCAAACTCCTTCACATAATGCTTAATTAACTTTTCTTCCGCTAAGGTGAATGCGTTGAATCCAAGAAAATGGTATCGCTTTTTAGGTTTTTGAATTTCGTTCAGCTGCTCGGCCACAGACCTGTATATTTTCCCGGAATAGCTCATTCCAGCGGTAGTGAGATTAGCCTGAAACTGAATATAAAGCTGATCTAAAATCTGCCAAAATCTCAAGAACTTCGCTCGTTCACCTGGGCTTTGGGCTTCAAAAGATTTCCAGAACTTAGAAATCAATGTAACCTGCTCCTCCGATAAGAAACTCAAATCTGTCTCAAAAGCTTTGATATCTGCCAGATTGCTATACACCCATTTGGCATCAGCGAGAAACTGATCCAGATCATTAAAATCCTTCAAGATCAATTCTCCCCAAAAATAGAATCTATCAAAGTCTTCAGGATCAGATTGAAGCGTAGTGTATACCTGATACAGCTCGAAAATCAAACTTAACTCATCTGTTGGCCTTTGTCCTGCCAGATCATAGAATACCTCTTCGATGGTTCTGACTTCAGGCATCCACCTCGGACTGTCTATCAGGCTACCTAAATGCTGGGTGAAAAATAGTCCAGCTCTTCGGTTGGGCAATACGATCACCATATCTTGCAGCGGTTGGCCTGAGTTCAGAAGCTCTTGCGCCGTATTTCTTAAAAAACTATTCATTGTATTTCTAAAATTTCAGTAGGTTCTAGGTAACAGAGAAAACCTTGGGTGGGAAGTTGGGTGAGCCTCTGCACTAAGTCCATATATTCTTTGATTTGGGTTTGATGCTTGGAGGTCTTCTCTCCTGTTTTAAAATCAATTACGATAGCTATTTTCGCTCCTATCAAAATTCGATCGGGTCGCTTTTGCCTTCCTCCGGGAAGCAAAATGCCCTGCTCTGCCATAGCTTGAAAATCGGTTGCGTACCAAGTTTTAAATTGAGGCAAATTAAACAACTCAATAAGTTGCAGCTGTATTGCCTGCTGAATCTCTTGGTCTATTCTCCCATCGAAGACAAACGATTGAAGGATGCCTATAGCCATATTCAGAGATCCTGCCTGCTCCAAGATCTCGTGGATCAATACACCTAACCTTCGATGCTCTCGGGCTTGCATTCCATTTTCAGAGAAATCCCAGGCATACTCTCGTGTTTTCAACTTGTCTCTCCAATCGGTAGATTCCCATCTCAACTTAAAATCCTGATTAATCAAAACTTCCTTTTTCTCAAGAAAAACAGGCCATTCTCCCCAATCAAAACTCAATTTTTCGGAATCCCATTGCTCATTTGAGGAATGTGCAGGCAAGGAAAAACCATGAGAGAATAAGGAATAAAGAATGTTTCCAGACTGTTTCAAATTCACTTTCCCATCCTTGGTTTGAGTAAAATCAGCAAATCCATACAACACTTCTTCCGCACGTGTAAAGGCAACATAGAGCATATTTAAAGTGTCCAAATAGGCCAATCTCACTTCGTCTCCATAGATCCCGACAAACTCAGAATCTGCCAACGAAGACTGATGCGATAGAGGCAAGACGGTTTTGAGCGCGTCGGAAATAGCATACTCACTCCAAATAATCGGAGCCTGCTGTCCGCTCGCTACGATTTTCCAATCCAAATAGGGCATAATCACCGCCTTGTATTGCAGACCCTTAGACTTGTGAATAGTGAGGATGCGCATGGCATTATGATCCTCGGGAATTTTTACAGTTCGCTTATGCTGGTTCTGCTCCCACCAATCCAGAAATCCCTGCAAATCTGCTCGGTTTTTTTTGACAAAATCAAATGCAGCTTCTTTCACTCCAGAGACATAAGCCAAATCCACCTTCCGCTCATAGACATCCAGAAACTTGATAATCTCCTCTATCTGCTCCATCAATGGCAATTGAAGCCATGGATTCAGGTGTTCGAAAAGGTATGTCTGCTTATCTCTCAATTCATGAGGAAGAGAGTTTTTCTTAAAAAGCTCATGACTATATTCCAATTCGTGGATTAGCGAATAGTAAAACCAAAAGGTTTTTAGTGGCACCAAATCCGCAGGATTACCTAAATACTGAAGTAAAGCAATAACTGCTTTTACCGCAGAAGATTTGGTGAGAAATAATGAATCTTCCGACAGTACATCGAAGCGATAACCACTGTTTGGATTTTCTTGAGCATAAGTCATCAGCATATCTGCAACGTCTGCTCCTTGCTGGTTTTTACGTATGAGAAAGGCGATATCCCTAGGCTCATAACCTCTGTCCTGAAGTTCTTTTACGAGTGGGACGAGTTTGTCCAAAACGGAATTCGCATCCTCTTCTTCCTCATCATCACTGCTGGCAACATAGGGATTTCTTGTTTCCTTTTGGGTAAACTCTAAATGGACTTTCCCCTGAAAATCCAGGGTTAACTTTTTGGGTGGCACATCTTGTTTTACCCCTGAGAATGCATCAGAAAGCAAGTTGAAAGAATCAACCTTAAACTCCGAAGTAATCCCTTCTTGCATGAGTTCAGACAATGCTTCGAAGAGCGAGTTATTAAATGAAACTACCTTAGGTAAACTTCTATAGTTTACCGATAAGTTTCTGATATTGTAGTAGTTATCATCAATTTGTTCCTGCACTTCATGAAGCAATAATTCAAGTCGTCCACCGCGCCATCTATAGATCGATTGCTTCACATCTCCAACCAATAAATTGGTATTCATGGTGCCCAAAGAATTGACTAAAAGAGGTTTGAAACTTGACCACTGAAACTCGGAAGTATCCTGAAATTCGTCGATTAGGAAGTTGCGATATTGGTTCCCGATTTTCTCATATATGAACGGAGCATCATTTCCAGCGGTGATTCCTTTCAAGAAGTCATTCACATCAGAAATCATCAAAATACTTTCTTCGTCTTTCAGTTCCCGAAGCTCATGGATTAGGTTTCTAAATACCCCAAATGCATTTAAGTTGCGACTCAATGCCACCAAGGTATTCCAGCGCGTGAGCATACCGGGAAGCATAAAAATCAAGCTGATCAATCCAGCTTCTGCTGCTAATCTAATGTCATCCTTTTTCTTACTGGTTCCAGAATACCATTTCTCAGGGTCCGGAAGGTCCCGCTTCATGATATCGGTTAAGGCTGGAATTGGATTCTTATCGTCTCCTAACTGATCAAAGCGCTTTGCGAAGGAATTACCGCTACCTTTAAAATCAGTCCATTCCAAACTATATCTCATCCTAATCTCATTGGCTTTGCTTTTGATATCTTCAGCCTCAGTGATTAAATCCTCTTTTTTTACTTTTATTACTTTTCTGAATTCCCCTAAAAATCCTTCCTGAGCTATGGTTGATTCAAATAGTGCTTGATGTGCTTTAAATTTTTCCTGAAATATCTCACTACCCAGACCTCTCAAAGCAGATCGAATGTCCCAACTTTTCCCATTTTCGATTTGTTCTTCTGCGTACTCTGTGAGCCATTTTTTCAGATTAGAATCTGTGGAAACCTGCTCCACCACACGATCTACCAGTCGATCCAGCACTGCAGATTGATCTAGCTCGAGTTCAAACTTTGCCTGCAAATCCATCTCTTTGGCAAAGGATCGGATCACTCGTTGAAAGAAAGAATCAATCGTACTGACAGCAAAATATCCGTAGCCATGTAGAATATCCAGCAGCGTTTCTCTGGCAGCTTTTTGCAAACCATCCTGAGTAAGATTCAAAGCTTTCATCAGTTCTTGGTCCAAAAATTCGGAAGGTCTGATCGCTTTACTCAAACGGGTAAGGTCTTTCAAAATCCTCTCCTTCATTTCTTGGGTCGCCTTGTTGGTGAAGGTCACAGCCAAGATGGACTTGAAGGCATGAGGACTTTGCAGCGCAAGTTTGAGATACTCCAGCGTGAGGGTGTAGGTTTTACCTGAACCCGCTGAGGATTTGTAAATGATAAAGGGTTTGTCTTCCATAGGTAAAAAGTGAATCATCTAAGATAAGGAGGCATCTTAGTTTCGTAGCAATGAGCGCTGATAATTGACAAAAAATTGTCGGAATTACTTACAATTATGTAGCTTTAAAAAATCAGATTTCTATTACCTCTTATATTAAATTAGAAGTTAATCTATATGACTTTAACTTACTGATTTATATAATAGTTAATTCGTTTTGTTTAACGTGGTAAAATTTGCTTAAAATGGCTAATTATAACATTTCAACCATCCATTAATAATGTCCGATCCTACTTACCAAATTCCAGCAACTACACGCATAGGGCACGTCCATCTAAAAGTGTCTGATTTAGAAAAGTCTTTAGACTTCTATTGTAAACTTTTAGGCTTTGAGATAATTTCCCGATACGGAGAAGAGGCAGCATTTATCTCTGCTGGAGGTTATCATCACCATATTGGGCTGAATACCTGGCAAAGCAAAGGTGGTAGGCCTGCGCCACGGAATGCAACCGGATTATTTCATACCGCGATTTTACTGCCTTCCCGCAGAGATTTGGCGGTGCTGCTAAAGCGGTTAATGGATGCGAACTACCCGCTCACAGGCGCTGCAGATCATGGAGTATCTGAGGCTATTTATTTAGATGATCCGGATCAAAATGGAGTGGAACTCTATTGGGATCGTCCCAAGGAAGAGTGGCCCAGCAATCCCGATGGAAGTTTAAAAATGTACACACACCACCTTAACCTTCAGGTACTATTGGGTGAAATCTAACTTCTAGCTTTAATCCAATCTACCATTAGCGCTTTTACTTCCTCTCCATCGATATCATTGATCAATTCGTGAAAGCCACCTGAAATAACTTTAAAAGTCTTGTCCTTAGAAATGGCTTTTTCTGCAAGTAATTCTGAGCCTTTAATATTGGTCAGTCCATCCTCCGAACCATGAATCAACAATAGCGGTAGGTCAAATTTCTCGGCATTTTCCTGAATATATTTCATCACTTGCAAGAGCTCAAATGCCGTTCGGGCGGGTATTGCTTCAGTATAAACCAATGGATCATTTAAGTAGTTATCTACCTCCTTTGGTATCCTTGATATTTTCTGAGCATCAAGTTGAAGAGCTTTAAACTTGGGGAAAAGAGTACTTGCCAATCCAGATACTTTTATCAACAATTTGGAAGTTCCTTCAGCTTCTTTGATAGCTGGCGAACTGAGAATGACTCCAATTGTCTCAGGTTTATATTTGAGTACGTAGGCTGCCACCAACCCTGCGCCCATGCTATGCCCATATAGAAAAACCGGCAGTGCGGGCGAATACGCTTTTACTTTTCCGAAGAGCGAATCTATGTCTTTAAGGTAATCCACATAAGATTCAAAAAAGGCAGTTGGCTTTACTTCCGCAGACTTGCCATGCCCTCTGCCATCAAAAGTAAATACTGAAATTCCTTCAGCCACCAGTCGATTTGCAAAATCTTCATACCTACTACTATGTTCGCCCAGACCGTGAACCAGCAATAAGGCTGCTTTAGGAAATTCAGGTATCCAAGCCTGAAGGAATAATTCTTTTCCGTCGTGGGTTTTGTGAGTAGTTTCAAGATGCTTCATTGGAAAAGTGAATTGGGTTTTGACAGGATAAGTTGCGAACAAAATTTTGGAAAGTTAACTTTTTGCAACAACAACACTATTCGCGCCATTGTCAAATTGATCGAAGCCGAAGTCATACTGAGCACGCCACTGTCAGACTAAGCGAAGTCGAAGTCAGACTGACCACGCCATTGTCAGATTGAGCGTAGTCGAAATCCCTCTTCCCAGATTCGAAGTCACTCTATCTGGATCCACTGTCATACTGAACGTGCCCTTCTATTAGCAACGGCAGTCAACGAGTTTGAATCTCTTTATGAAAACTTATTAAATCATTAACCTCAATCTGAGTCTGTTTACTTAAATTGGGATATCTAAAAAGGCAGATTCTCTGCCCATTTTTCTAACCAACTAATTTCAAGAACATGAAAAAAATACTATTTCTGACCGGTGATTTTGCTGAAGATTATGAAACCATGGTTCCTTTCCAGATGCTTCAGATGGTAGGATTCGAAGTTCACGCAGTCTGTCCGGATAAGAAGAAGGGCGACACCATCAAAACTGCTATCCATGATTTCGAGGGTGACCAAACTTATACCGAAAAGCCAGGTCACAACTTCCAGTTGAACTATAGTTTTGATCAGGTTAAAGAACAGGACTATGTAGGAATTGCTATTGCTGGTGGAAGAGCTCCTGAGTATTTAAGATTAAATCAACGCGTCCTTGAAATCGTGAGACACTTCTTTGACGAAAATAAACCTGTAGCTGCAGTTTGCCATGGAATACAGATCTTGACTGCTGCCGGAGTAGTGAAAGGAAGAAAGCTAACTGCTTATCCAGCGGTAGGCCCGGAAGTGACAATTGCTGGCGGAGAATTTCAAGATATTCCAGCCATAGACGCCTATGTAGATGGCAACTTGGTAACTTCCCCAGCGTGGCCTGGTCATCCTGCATGGATCAGAGAGTTTTTGAAAGTATTGGGAGTGAAAATTGAGATTGGTTGATGGAATATCTCCAGCTAAGATTGGTCCATTGTGTTTCATTAAAACCAACTAGAGCACTTCATCACCTAGGAGCATGAAAAATGAAATCAGTCCATGAATCATTCTCTCTTGTAATTTTCGGAAGGATTCATACGTTTTTCTCAGAATATAGAACCGCAGTGACCATTGTAAGTGACGTAAAAAATTACTGAAATAATATGTACTGACTATTGAAATAGTAAGTACTACTAATTTGAGAATCAACTATTCATAATGAAAATCCTGTTCGTACTGTTGACTAATATAAGAATTGAGAAGTATAGACGAGAGCATATTATTTAATTACTTTGAGAGGCAAAACCACTATAAATTCCTCATAACCCTATGACCAAATTGTCCAAAACCCAATTTAGATTAATTTTTGTTGCGCTACTTTTTGTGTCTTCCAGCGTCATCGCCCAAACTCAAACTACACTTTCTGAAAAGAGACTTGATCGATACGATTCTTATTTGCAATCCGAAATAGATCAGGGAAGAATTGCAGGAGCGGTTACACTGATTTATAAAAATGGTGAAAAAGTTCATGAGAAAGCACTTGGCTTAAGCGATCTTGACACCAAAGCTGAGATGAAGACAGATCAGATCTTCTACATTCAGTCTATGACCAAACCTATCATCACGGCTGCCTTTATGATGCTGTATGAGGAAGGTTACTTTTTACTTTCTGACCCCATTTCTAACTACCTACCAGAATTTAAGGAGATGAAAGTAGCGAAGGATGTGAAGTTGGGAACAGCGGGAGGTCTTATTCCGGCAGCATCTCAAATCACCATTGCACAAGTACTTAGTCATACTGCAGGTTTTTCTCACGGCTTGGGATCTTCCAAAGTAGATGAAGAAGTCCGAGAAGGAATTTACATGAGCCCTCAAGCCGATATTGCAAGTCGTGTAAAAACACTTGCTGGATTGCCGCTACTTTTTCAGCCTGGAGCAAGATGGTCTTATTCAGCCTCACCTGATATTCTTGCAAGATTGATAGAGGTTTTTTCGGGGATGTCCAGTGCGGAATTTTTGCAAGAGAGAATCTTTGATCCACTGGAAATGAAAGATACCGGTTACAATTTGACCACAGTTCAGCAAGCTAGAATGACTCAGCTTCATGGGTATGACGAGCAGGGAAAATTGGTAAAAAGTCCCCGTCAAACTCCTATGGAAGGAAATACAGTGTTTGGAGGAACTCATGGATTATTTTCCACACCTAAGGATTATTCCATCTTTGCAAGAATGCTTTTACAGGGGGGAGAATGGAATGGGCAACAGTTGCTATCGCCAAAGACAATTGAAATTATGACTATGGATCAAATCGATGGGTTGTACAAAGCTCCTGGACAAGGATTCGGTTTTGGGTTTGGAGTATTGACAAATCTTGCCAATGCCGATGCACTGGGTTCGGTTGGTCAGTATTATTGGAGCGGAGCCTATTGCACTTATTTTTTCATTGATCCCAAAGAAGAGTTGATTTCTATTATGATGACACAGACAGCTCCGTTTAGTGGGTTTTATGAGCAAAAAATGCGACAGATGGTTTATCAGGCGATCCAGTAATCAATAAAAACTATAACTTTAAAATAATCAATTCACACTTTAAGTAGTGTACTACCTGTATAGTTTAACTTCTTAACTTTTGTTTCTTGATACTTTCTTTTAGTCTCTTGCTTCTCTTTTACGGGATCCACTTATTTTTTCCGAAATCCGGCTTTCTCTTTTCCAAAAAGGCATTCCTTCCTTCCTTGGCCTCCTCAGTGCGGTAGGCTAATCGAGTAGCTTCGCCCGCAAACACCTGCTGACCCACCATGCCGTCATCAGTCAAGTTCATAGCAAATTTTAGCATTTTGATGGAGGTAGGAGATTTAGCTAAAATTTCTTGAGCCCATTCAAAAGCCGTTGACTCTAGTTCAACATGAGGGATCACTTCGTTCACCATTCCCATATCGTAGGCTTCCTGAGCTGAGTAATTTCTACCTAAAAAGAAGATTTCCCGTGCTTTTTTCTGACCAACCATTTTGGCCAAATAAGCAGATCCATATCCACCATCAAAGCTAGTAACGTCAGCATCCGTCTGTTTAAAAATCGCATGTTCTTCACTAGCAAGTGTTAAGTCACACACCACGTGCAAACTGTGCCCTCCTCCTACTGCCCAACCTGGAACCACTGCAATCACCACCTTTGGCATGAAACGAATCAAACGCTGAACCTCTAATATATTAAGCCGATGATACCCATCTTCTCCAACATATCCTTGATCACCTCTAGCTTTCTGATCTCCACCCGAACAAAATGCCCATCCGCCATCCTTCTGAGATGGACCTTCCCCACTCAGCAATACTACCCCGATTGAGGTATCTTCTTGTGCGTCATAAAATGCATCATAAAGTTCGACGGTAGTTTTGGGACGAAAAGCATTTCTTACTTCAGGTCGATTAAATGCAATCCTAGCTACTCCATCACATTTTTTATAGGTGATATCTTCATATTCTTTGGCTATGATCCAGTTCATAAACTTTAGCTTTGGGTGAAAATCAAATTAGGCTGCAAGATAATAAGCTACACGGAATTTTACCTTTCCCGCTCATATCTTAGCTTTATAATTCGTCCAAAATTACCAAATGTTTCAGCTTAGATACAAAGAGTATAAATTCTCCAAGTCTTCTCATTTCGAGATGGAATTAGACAAGTTTCCTGACTCTATAAGGGCTGGATTAGATTTTTGTAAAAAATGGTTAGAAGGCAAAGAAGCATTTGAGCAGCAAACATCAGGTTCTACCGGGAAACCAAAAATATTAAGTATTACCCGTATTAGAATGATCGAAAGTGCTTTGGCCACCCAGCGTTTTTTTAAAACCAACCCTCAATCTCATCTACTTTGCTGTTTGGACACGAGATATATCGCAGGTAAAATGATGCTTGTAAGAGCAATGGTTTGGGATAGTCCGATCAGACTTGTAGAGCCAAGTTCAAATCCAATTGAAAATTTGAACGAAGATGAGCAAATGGATTTTGTTGCAATGGTTCCGCTACAAGTTCAAGCTGCATTAAACGATCAAACATGTATTATAAAACTTAAAGCAATTAGAAACATCATAATTGGCGGTGCTCCTATCTCTGAAAATCTGAAAGCTGAATTGATTGAAAGCAATATTTACGCATTTCAAACTTACGGAATGACAGAAACTGTATCGCATGTAGCCTTAGCCAAAATCGACCATAACTTCCTGAAATATTCTGTGCTTCCAGGGGTGAAAATCGGAACGGATAATCGTGGTGCACTTTGGATTGAATCGCCAATGAGTGGTGTAGATCACATTCAGACGAATGATCTAGTGAAGTTGTTGACCGAAACAGATTTCAAGTGGCTGGGAAGAGCTGATTTTGTGATAAATTCTGGAGGAGTAAAAATTCATCCAGAACAGTTAGAGATCAAGATTTCAAATCGAATTAATGAATTCTATCCAAACTCAGCGTTTTTCTTTTCAAGTAAGGAGGATGAGAAGTTGGGAGAAAAACTTGTCCTTTTTATTGAAAGTGAGAATTTTAATACTGAAAAGCTGCTCAATTTTAAAAATTCGTTACATGGGAGCCTCTCCAAATTCGAAATTCCCAAAGCGGTATATATTTTGAAACAGTTTACGAGAACTAAAAGTTTTAAAATAGATAGACTCAAAACTGCCAAGCTATAATGAATTTTTTATTTTCTCATATAAATTTCTACCCACTTTTAATTTATTTTATTTCTCTTACCCCTAACACATTTGTCCATAGTCAGCCGGATAAAACCTCCCTTTTTGTTAATATAAAAGGTCTGCAATCCAACGAAGGAAAAGTGTTGATTTTACTATTTAACAACTCATCCGGATTTCCTGAAGATGATCAAAAAGCTTACAAAAGCTTCGAGTTGACAATTGAAAATAAATATGCAGGTGATTTATTCAAAGAAATCCCCGAAGGTAAATATGCTATTTCAGTGCTTCATGATTCGGATGGAGATGGGGAAATGAAGAAAAATGGAATAGGACATCCTGCCGAACCTTTTGGTTTTTCTAATGACCCCTCTGTTTTCTTTGGCGCTCCATCATTTGGTAAGTGCAGTTTCGAGGTGAAAGCTGGAATAGATAATACGGTTACAATTAACCTGAAATAGGAATTGAAATTCTGAAGGAGCTTCATTATTTATACGTCCTTCTCTAAAAATAAGAAAGAAGTAGTTCTTGTCCAGAAAAGATAATTTAATCTTTTGATTTTTCGAGTCTTTCTATCATTTGCTTCATTTGGGCAATTTCTCTTTTTTGAGCCTCAATAATGCTGTCTGCAAGCTTTCTAACTTCAGGGTCTGATATTTTAGCTTCTGTACTTGTCAATACTGCAATAGAGTGATGGGGTATCATAGCCCGCATCCACCTGACATCATCAATAGGAATTTGTTGTCGTACTAAAAAAGTGGAGAGTATCATCAGCGAAATACTGCAAATTATTATCGCAGCATTTTTTCTTTTGTTTTCATACATTTTACGCATAAAAAGAAACATGATGATAGCCATTCCTCCAATACCGATAAAAGTCATGTACATTCTAGTCCAGCTAAAATATACATGACTAATTTGGTATGTATTTAAATACATTGTTACATACATTGAAAATGCAGAACAAATTAGCATTAGCACAAACTTAATATAGGGTGAGTCGCTCATTACTGTAATCTTAAGTGAGTGATAAATCGTAATTCGATCTGAAAAGCTTAATCCTCTGGTTTGAACTTAGAAGGTCTTTTTGCCTTATCTTTTTCCAGGTCGTCCTCATGTCCAGCGAGATATGGGTCATCTGCTTCCCGAGTAGGTTGCTTTATGTAACGCTCATCACCATCGGGTAAATAATCTTCTTTTTTGGGTTTGTGTTTTTTAGAATCCTTATTATCTGGATCTCGTACAGGATGTGGTTTTTCATTAGGAATTTTATCCTCTGGGAGATGCCCTCGAGGAGAATTCTCATTTTGTTTTTTAGTATTCATTACTTTAGAATTAATAATATAGTCATGTATATTCAATCATTTCCAATTTTCAAAGTTGGGACCAAACATAGGTTTTCATCAATTAATTGTGTGTACAATTCATGGCCTAGGGTAGTGACTGAGAATAAAGTTTTAATTATACAATATTATTTACCATGGTTTAAACAGCTTCTTGCTCATCGACTGCACTACCAAAACTGAGTTTAGATCCGCTTCTTAAGATTAGATATCCTCCGGCAACACCTAATGCAATTCGCAGAGCCATGTTTTTCTTGGTCAATGCCAATGACAATACGTATGTTCCCGCTACAAAAGAAGTTAGTCCCTCAGAATAATGAGTGATTTTGTTAAGGGTATAAATTGGATTAAAAGAGGTCAGAATTTTCATATTTTTTTGCTTAAACTTGATTATAAAGATACAAAGTATATGCTAGTAAAAATTTATTCGTCACTTCTACCTTTAGATGAATAAAAAAGGGATTGTCCTTCTCAATTCTTAAATTAATAAGGAAATTTATGCCACAATTTGAGTAAGATATTCAGATTTACACGTTGCTGACTTCGCTCAAAATTGAAGTGTATCACCAAGTATAGGTGTTCATCAGCTCTTCCCAATACTTAGACTATCTCAGGAGAACTGCTCGATTTAAGGAGAAAACAATACCCACCTGATCTACACTATTTTTAGAAAGGTAGCTGTATAGCAGAGGCCGTTTAGTAAATCTTTTATTACTCGTTGAAAAGCATAGAACCTCTTTGGATTTGCTACAAAAAACTGGACAATATTTTAAGCTCGGTTAAAGATTGATTTACTATTGCCGCCTGCCGCGGGCTACTCAAATTATCAGTTGGATTTTTGAAGGAAAATCCAACTGATAATTT
>Ga0307487_1000630_pt1 | contig 26894 bp, 16 predicted proteins | sample CBIW12metaG_FD_203665 | JGI IMG/M metagenome (GOLD analysis project Ga0307487, IMG submission 203665) | Sea-ice brine microbial communities from Beaufort Sea near Barrow, Alaska, United States - CBIW 1.2 | ecosystem: Environmental > Aquatic > Marine > Coastal | place: USA: Alaska | collected... | reverse complement strand
TGGTTTGTGAGATTTTGAGGGTTTTGGTGAGGGAAATGAGGGGTTTTTTTAGGAAGAAGTGAGGTTTGGAATAATTGGGGGTTTCGGTAAAGATGATAGGGTGGTGAACAAAACTAACAAAAAAAAAGCCCCTCTACTTGAGGGGTAAAAAAGGGCTTTTTCCTGCTAGTTTGCTAAATGTTGTACGCTGTTATTTACTCCATTGTGAATAAGAATTCACCCCCACCTTGTTTTAACAAAAATGTATTCTTTGAAGGGTCAAATTCTATCTTAATTCCAGCTTTGTCAAAAGTGAAAATATTTTCGTTTTTTGGTTCTAAGGCAAAAGCTGATTGTCCTGTAGCCTGAGTATATAATATATTTCCTTCTTTTGTCATTATGATTTTGGGTGGTATTTGTTCACTGGAATAAGTTCCCAAATATTTATCCAAATCCTCTGATGTTAATTCTAATTTGTCAAATTTGGGTAAATCAAATGAAACGTTAAAGAAGCTAGCTAATACAGCTAATAATATTTCATTTTTATTATAATTAATCCCATTTGAGGTAAGGCTGATTGCCAATTTATCTTCTGGAAAATAACTTGCAACTGATTCAAAGCCATCTATTCCACCTGTATGACCAAAGCTAACCTTATCATTATATGGAAATTGAAGCATTCCCAATCCATATCCATTTTCTATCGTTGTCATTAGTTTCAGACTTTTGTTTGAAATAATATTTCCTGAAAATAATTGTTCAATGAAAATGTTCAAATCTTTTGGATTGGAAACAATGCTTCCTGCACCTTGTGGAATTGACATATCAGTTTCTGTTTCTTTATTCCATTTTCCTAAATAAGAGTATGAATAGGCTTCATTATTTTTAGAATCGATTCTTCCACCATAAAAGGTATTTTCTAATTTCAATGGACCTGTTATTTTTTCTTTCAGTAATTTTCTAAAAGGTTTTTTATAAACGTCCTCTAGAATATATGTTAATAAAACGAAATTGGAATTACTATATTCACTTTCTGAGTTTGGAGTGAAGTCGCTTGTATAGCTTGCAATTCTTTGAACCATATTATCCTTAGGTTGTTTTATTTGATTCCATTTTAAGTAATCTTCATTTCTGGTAAAATCATAAATACCGCTACTATGGTTTAGTAGGCTCTTAATAGTTATTTTTTCTGAATTTGTAATTCTAGGATAAAAATCTTTTAGGCTTTGATCCAATTTCAATTTGTTTTCTTCTACTGCCTTTAAGATTAATGTTGCAGTAAACATTTTTGATATAGAACCAATTCTATATTTAGTACTATTATTGGCTTTAATTAAATCTTCAAAATTCACAAAGCCGATAGTGTTTTCATAAATGATGTTTCCATTTTGAGAAACAGCAAGGCTCCCCATGAATTTGTCGTTTTGTTCTAGGATTTGGAAAAGGCTATCTAACTTTGTTGTGTTCAGTTTTTGAGCTACACAAAATGCAGACAAAAGAACAAATGATGCTGTGATGATTAAGTTTTTCATTTCTTTATTTTTTGTTGATTGATCTTTTAAGTTTTAATAATAGAGTGATGAGTAGGTATGAGAGTATAATGGATAAAAGCATTACAGGTATGAACCAAGAATCTAAAACTTCAGAAATATTTGGGTTTTGTAAGTAACCTTCATTCAATTTGCCTAGTGCCATAAAGGAGTTGTTTTTCTTGTATAAACCAACTCCACCTGGATTATTGAACTTTGCGTAAATAAGAAATACGAAACCAAAAAGAGATAAATAGAGTATCCCGAAAATAAAATAAGAAACTCCATTTGATATATTTAGAGCTAAGGCTTTAAATAAATGGATTGGATTGAAAGTTCGTGTTGCTTCCTCCAATTTTTTATCCGCAATTAAAGGCTTTAAAACTTCTTCGGGATTACCTAATTTTTCTAAAATGTCTACTAGCTTAACAATTTCATTTTTTTGATGTTTGTGTGCTAAACCTTCAAAAATATGACTATTAAATTCTAATAAAACTTCCGTTTGATCTGTTTTGGATAATGGTCTTATCATTCTTTCAATGCGCTTCATATAGCTTAAGTAAATACGTCTTGAAGCATCTTCCTTAAATTGAATTTCTTTTATTTTCATTTAGATATTTTTTTGATAGATGATGATAAATCTTTCCAGTAATCTTTCATTTGTTCGAGTGTTTCTTTCCCAGTATCTGTAAGACTGAAATATTTTCTGGGAATTCCAGATTCTTGTTCCACCCATTTAGAGGTTACAAGATTCTCTTTCTTTAATCGATTCATTAAAGGATAGAAAGTTCCTTCTGCAATTTCAATTTTAGTAAGTTTTTTAACCTCCTCAATAAATTCATATCCATAGAATTCATTGTTTTGGAGTACGTTCAGGATGATGAAAGTCAATGTTCCTTTCTTAACCTGAGATTGCCATTTAGCTATAAAATTTTCATTCATAATTCAAATGTATAACAAAATACATAGTTATACAATGTATTATAATAAAAAATATATTTTGGAAGGATCCTAATGAAAAATAATATAGAATATCCATCTTTTGTTCTATAACACATTTAAAATTAGGATTCTCCTTTATAATACTCTAAAACCTTAACTCTTATTAAAAATTCATACTTGGCATTTGCCAGGTTAATTCTTGCCCGATCTAGATTGTTTTTACTTATTATGTATTCCACAATATTGGAGACACCGTTTGCAAACCTAATCTCGTATATTTCATAGGATTGCTCATAGGCATCTACCTGATCCTGAAGAATAAAATAGTTTTCATAAGCAGCTTCCATATTATTGTGTGCCTTCTTGATAGCCTGCAAAAATTGATTTTTGATGTTTTCTAGTTCCAGTTCAGCATTTTCCTTTTGGATTTTTTTGAGCTGAAGGTTCCTTCTAGCCCGAAAACCATTAAAAATAGGAATATCTATTGCAACACCTATAACTGAGTTCAAATTATTTTCGAACTGATCTGAATAAGATATTTTCTCTTCTGAGAACTGACTTTGGTTTGTTCTTACAGGATAATTCACTTCATCCACTGTAATAAATTGTCCGGTTTCAATAATTTGAGTACCTGTTTGGTTGAATAACCTGGCGACACTGGAATAATTGGTGTTTAATTGTGCAAAAAGGGAAATATCAGGGGCAAAAAGAGAGCGGGAAACGGCTATATCTTCTTCTGCAGCATCTATCCTTAATCGTTTTGCTTCAAAAGTTGCCAGATTTTTAAGCGAAGCTTCATAGGTTTCCTCAGCAGTCAAACTATATTTTTCCAGTTCTGGATGAACTTGAAATTCCTCTATATTTATTTCTGAATTGATATTTAATAATTGTGCCAACTCAAGCTTCGACCGGTAAAGATTATTTTCAGCACCAACTACGTTAGACTGGTCATTATTTACCTGCCCCTTTATATCAGTATAATCTGCCGGGTTTCCTTCCCCTTGTTCATACAATACCTTAAGGCGGTCTGTTTGCTGGCGGATGCTTTTCAATCTTAACTCAGCCAATTTAAGAAGATCCTGATTATTTAAAACCTGAAAATATGCCAGTGTTACATCAAGGATTAGCTGTTGACGTTCAGCCTCAGCTTCAGCTTCAGAGGCTTTCATGTTAAACCGATCCCTTTGAATAGAATTTCTGAGTTCAAATCCGTTAAATATTTGCGCATTCAGGTTGAGGCTGGCATTGCTAAAATCCAATTTTTGATCGATATAATCGTTCGTAAATGGGTCGATGCTCCGCCCATTATTAACCCCGTAATTGTACCTGCCATTTAAATTAGGAAGTACTTCAGAACGCGTTGCTTTGAAATTAAGTGCTGCGGTTTCTGCCCGTAAATGAGATCTCTTTAAGTTGATATTATTTTTTAGTGCAATCTCAATAGTTTCCTCCAGTGATATTTTTTCTAAAGATCTATCTTGTGAATAGAAATGAAGGGAAAACAGAAATGATAGAATGATGATGAATTTTTTCAAAATTTGAGGTTTATGATTTTTTGACACTTCCGTCAAGTAAATTTATGATTCGAGAGCCATAAGCGGCATTGCTTTCTGAATGTGAGGCTTGGATAATAGTAACACCTTCCTGGTTTAATTCCTTAAAAATCTGCATGATCTCATCACTTTGTTTGGAATTGAGATTTCCGGTAGGTTCATCGGCGAGAATAAGTTGCGGTTTGATGATCAATGCCCGTGCAATACCCACAAGCTGTTGCTGCCCTCCACTTAATTGATGCGGGAATAGGTCTTTCTTTCCCACGATATTGAAGCGGTCGAGGATATCGGCCACCAGCGCTTTTCGCTCTGAACTCTTTACTTTTTTATATAGTAACGGAGTTTCAATATTTTCATAAACAGTTAGGTCATCCAACAGATGATAGGCTTGAAATATAAATCCAATATTCTGATTAAAAATTTCCGTTCTCTTCTTCGATTTCAAATTGTGGATAGCTTCACCTTCAAAGTGATATTCGCCTTCATCGAAATCGTCAAGCATAGCGATCACATTAAGCAATGTAGATTTTCCAGAACCTGAAGGTCCCATGATGGATAGGAATTCTCCTTTTTCAACATTCAGGTTTAGATCGTTCAGCAGAAAAATTCTTCTTCCACCAGATTTTACCCATTTATAGATGTGATTTAGTTTTAGCATGTTTTTTATTTATTTTATCATTAATCTTTCCCTTTTTTGGAAATGTCCGCTTAATCCCGAACAAAGGGTTTTTATTCAATTTTTAAACTTTTTATTGGGTTTACGCTGGCAGCTTTATAGCTTTTAATCCCTATGGTCAAAAATGCGATCCCAATGGTAATACCTGCCGCCAAAAGGTAAAGCCACCAGTGAATATCGGTGCGATATGCAAAATCCTGAAGCCATTTGTTCATTAAGTAATAACTAAGCGGAAAGGCGATTAAAAACGATATTCCTACAAGCTTTAGAAAATCTTTCGAGAGCAATGTAACTATCTGAGCTGCCGAAGAACCAAGCACTTTTCTAATCCCAATTTCCTTAAAACGCTGTTCCGCGGTAAAAGTTACCAGCCCGAAAAGTCCGAGACAGGCAACAATAATTGTTAGCATAGCAAAAAGGGTTAGGATCGTGCCCATTTTTCGTTCTTTTAGATAGGTATGTTTGAATGAATCATCCAGAACGCTGTAGTTCAAAGCTTCTTTAGGGTTGTAACGATTCCAATCCTCATTCAGGTTTTCAATGATACCAGACATATCTGCAGTTTTTGACCTGATGATCATTCCGCCATAAGGATTTTTCTTGAGAATAAGCGGCTCTATTTCTTGGTGAAGTGATTTGAAATTGAAATTTTTAATCATCCCTATAATGGTAATATCGAGTAGGCCTTCATTGGTATCACGCTGAAAAGTTTTGCCAATAGCGTCTTGACCAATACCTAGAATCTCAGCTGCCTTTTTATTAATAATAATCTTGTCGTTTTCATCACCAAATTCTTCTGAAAAATTCCTTCCCTGTAGTAATTCCATGCCCATTGTAGGAATGTAGTTCTCATCTACATTGTAAAAGAACATTCTGCGTTGGAATTCCCCGTTCAAAAAAATTCCCCCTACTTCGTTATCGCTTTCACCTGCAGGTGCAAATGCGGAATGTGTCACATTTTCAACGCGAGGATCGTTTTTTATTTTATCAAGGAAATTGTCTTCATTATTTCCCAGCAAATAGGTGTTCCGAATTACCAATAATTGGTCTTTCTCATAGCCTATGTCTTTATTCTGAATATAATTCATCTGCTCCTGCACAACCAGCGTGGCGAGAATGAGTCCTGCCGAGATAACAAACTGAAAAACCACGAGACCTCCACGAATTCCAGAACTTTTTCCGCCACCTGAAAATTTCGATTTCAGGGCGTTCAAAGGATTGAACGAAGAAAGATAAAATGCCGGATAACTACCCGCGAGAAAGGTGATGATGAGAATTAATCCTATCAAGGATAGGATATAGACTGGTTGTAAAAGCGATGAAAAATCAATCGCTTTTCCTGCTAATTGATTAAAAAAAGGCAATGCAATCGAGAAAAGGGCGATAGCCAGAAAAGTGGCTAGAAGTGTTGAAATGAAAGATTCAGCTAAAAACTGATAAATGAGTTGTTTTTTATTTGATCCCAAAACTTTTCGAATCCCAACCTCTTTTGACCTTTTGGAGGCAGATGCGGTAGCCAGATTCATAAAATTGATACATGCGATCACCAACATAAAAAGTGCAACAGCACTAAAAATATAGACATATTTGATATCTCCGCCTTGTTCCAGGGTAGTGGCATCTGAAAAGTTGGAATGGAGATGAATATCTGTTAGAGGCTGAAGGAAGAGCCCCAGACTATTCTCTTTTTGAAACTCTTCGTAAGACATTCCTATGGCATCAAGCATTTGCGGACCCATATATTTTTTATTGATCGCGGGAAGTTTGGCTTCTACACCACTTATTTCAGTTCCTTTTCTAAGCACCAGATAAGTAAAAAAATCAGATTCAAGCCAGCTTGTATTCTTGGCCTGGGGATAACCTAAGGTAGAAACCAAAAAGTCAAAATGAAAGTGAGAGTTTTGAGGAATGTCTTTCATCACACCGGAAACATTTAGCTGCTCATGCCGGTTTGTTACAGTAATAGTCCTTCCTATAGGATCGGTATTGCCGAAGATGCTTTTTGCAAGAGATTCAGAAATAACTACCGAATTTAGTTTGTCCAGTCGGGTGTTTTGATTTCCCAAGATAATAGGGAGAGTAAAAACATTGAAAAAGTTCGGATCTACATAACCCAAACTGCTCTGGCCATAATAAGAACCGTTATATTCTAGCCGGTTATTATAGGATTTTGCCAGTCGTGTTGCATCGATGATTTCCGGAAGGTCATTTTTTAGGGTTTGTGCAACGGGAGCCATTACCACTGCCTCTTTTATCGCTTCGTTTTTGATATTCGCCTTAAAAACCACCCGGACTATCTGATCTGCCTTTACGTTAAACTTATCGTAGCTCAGTTCATTTACAACATAGAGCATGATCATAATACACGAGGCAATTCCCAGGGCAAGCCCTATAATATTGATGGAAAAAGTGCCTTTGTTCTTGATGATATTCCGCCAGCCTGTTTTTAGATAATTTCTGATCATGATGAAGGTTTTTTGATAATTTATTCTGTCCGTAAACTTTTAACAGGGTTTTTCATTGCAGTTTTTATAGTTTTTAGGCTAACCGTAAGGAATGCAATAACTAAAACAACAAGTCCTGAGATCATAAAGATCCACCAGCTGAGTTCTGTTTTGTAAGCGAAATTTTCAAGCCATTTATTCATAATATACCAGCCAAGGGGAATCGCAAATAGGATTGCTGTAATAACAAGGATTAAAAAATCCTTACTTATCAGGGCTACAATATTGGTAACTTCAGCTCCAAGAACTTTTCTTACTCCTATTTCTTTAACACGTTGTTTTAGAATAAATGTCGTTAGCGCAAATAATCCAATAATGGAAATAACAATCGCAATGATTCCAAAGAAACTGATAACCTTTTGTAGCTTGTAATAAGATGAAAATAATTGTTGAAAATTGTCATCCAGAAAGGAATATCGCATAGGGGCTTCCGGTTCAACCTGTTTCCACAGGCTTTCAATTTTATCGAAACTGGCTTTAGGATTTTGAGTGTTTAATCTTGCCAGGATCGCACCGCCAGACTGGAACATGCAGGCTTCATTTCCAATAGTAAAAACTGCAGGCTGTATCTTATTTTCAAATCCTAAAACATTAAAATCCTTTACAATTCCCACAATTTGCATTGGTTTGTCATCGCATCCGGGAAAAAAGATGTTCGCTCCAATGACATTTTCAGAACTCAATTGGGCAGCCGCCGCCTCATTGATAATAGCAGTTTTTGTATGAATGTCTGCTCTGGTATTTTGAAAATCCCTTCCTTGGACTATAGGAGTTTGGATCGTAGCGAAATAATCTGCGCTTATTTTGACCGAATTCATCTTATACTCTTCACTTTTGAAATTGAAATTGACCGTCGAAGAATCGGCAAACTTATCTCCGGGAACGTTCGTGGTTTTAGATACTGCGTCCACACCTGGAATATCGAGCAATTGACCTCTTACCTTTTCAAAATCTGTATCCCTGGTATTCTGTGACGTTTCAATGCGTAAAAGTTGTACTTCTGAAAAACCCTTATCTTTGGTTTGAATATAATTCAATTGTTTATTGATTACTACAATGGCGATGATGGAAAAAGAAGTAACAATAAACTGAAAAACAACAAGCACATTTCTTAACACCAGTCCTTTATTTCCTTTCGAAGTTCCACCATTCAGAATTTTTAAAAGCTTGAATCTGGATAGCAGGATAGAAGGGAAGAGACCCGATATGAGAATGATTGCTACTAAACAAAGAGCAATCTGGCCTAGAAATTCAAAATTGGTACCTAAGCTAAGTTGAAGCCCAAAAATGCTATTGACATATGGTAAACTGAGAAGGACGATACCAATTGCTATTAAAAGACTTAGGACACATTGCAGGATTGCTTCGGCCATAAACTGCAAGAATAAATTCCAATTTCCCGATCCAAGCACTTTTTGGATTCCAATTTCCTTGGTTTTTCCAAGTGATTTTGCAATGCTAAGATTACTGAAATTAATAGCCCCAATAATCAACAGTAGAATGGCAAGAACAAAAAGAACGGCAACAGTTTTAATGTTGCTGCTTTCGTATTTCGGAAAGTTGTGAATATTAGGTACTGCATCTACAAATAGACTGGTTTTCTTGGCGCGTTTTAGATATTCTTCAAAAGTTTGGTTTTCTTTTTTCAAACGTTCGTTAAAATATGCCCTGTTAATATGATCGGTAATATTTTCTTCGGAAACCGGATTCCTTAATTTTATATACGTAGTATAAGAAAAGTTTTGCCAGTGGTTAACTTCTTGTCCATAAGGATCATTTGCGACTAAATTTATTTTAAGATGGCTCGGCGTTTCCAATGGTGCCATCACCCCGGTAACCGTAGTCTCAAAAAAATTGTAAAGCTTGATTGTTTGCCCAATAGGATTTGTACTACCAAATAACTTTTCGCTGAGGTTTTCACTAATAAGAACAGAATTGGGTTCTTGCAGGGGATTTTTTGTATCGCCCTGTACAATTTTAAGTGGGAATACCTTAAAGAAATTATTATCGGCTATAATCAGACCGTCCTGATATACGCTTTTCTCGTTGGTACTAATCAAACCTTCATAATCCCCACTTTCCTGAATCGCAGTGGAAGTAATTATATTAGGATCTTTTTCGGCTAAAAAGGATGCCAGAGGGGCGGGTGTAATATATTGCACATCCCCGTTGGTTTCCATTCCAACCCGATAAACCTTTTCCATTTCCAGGGACCAGCTGTCGTAACTTAGCTCATAATTGAGATAAAGCAGCACGATGATAAAGCTAGCCAAACCTGCAGAAAGTCCCACGATATTGATGAGCGTGTAAGATTTGGCATTCCAAATGCTCCTCCATGCTATTTTAAAATTATGTTTGATCATATCTGAAAATTTATTCGGTTCTTAAATTATCTGCTGGATTTCTGAAAGCCGCTCTTACAATTCTAATTCCTATAGTCCCCATGGCGATGATCAAAACAACTAGAGCGCTTTGAATAAAAACTGAAGGCCCGATCTCAATTCTATATGGGAAATCTGCCAGCCATTTATCCAGGAGATACCAGGCGACAGGTATCGAAATAACTGCGGAAAGCAGGATGAGTTTTAAAGAATCTCTGGAGAAAATACTTACGATCTGTGTGACCGATGCACCCAAAACTTTACGAATACTGATCTCTTTCGTTCTGTTCTGAATCATAAAAGTGATAAGACCAAACAAACCAAGACTGGAAAGAAAAATGATGAGCAGACTGAAAATTTGAAGTACAGTTCTTAGTTTATTTTCAGCTCTGAATTCTTTTGCGAGATCATTAGAAATCCAGGAATAATTGAAAAGGTTCTCCGGAAAGAATGCATTATATTTTTTATTTATCTGGCCGATGACCTCTTGCGGATTTTCAGTATTTACCCTAACCAGCATATTTCCGTATGTCGGATTTTCAATAGATCTTATGATCGTTGGAGCTAGCGGATTTCTCAGCGTTTGATTATGAAAATTCTTTACGATCCCAACCGGGATGCCTTTAAGATACTTGTAGGGTTTGTTGAGTTCATCGATATTCAGTCTTTCTGCGGTATATTCTGTAATAAGAACAGGCTTGAAATCAGAACTTTTTTCTTCTTCCTCTGAAGCATCTGGCCGTAAAACATTTTCTGCTGAAAATTCATTTCTGAAATCCCTGCCTTTAACTAGTTGTAATTCCAGGGTTGAAAAAAGGTTTTTATCGGCATCGATATACCAGGTTTCAAGCTTATTACCTTCAGATTGCGGATCTTCAATTTCCTGGCTAAAAGTACCGCCGGCGCTGGATGGAATCCACTGCCCTATACTCGCATTTTCGACACCCGGAATCTTTTTAATCTCCTTTTCAAAGGCAGCACCTTTATCACCCCATTTGGTGAACTTGATAAAAAGAAGATTTTCTTTATTGAAACCAAGATCTTTAGTATTTAAAAAATTCAGCTGATTATTGACTACGAGTGTCGCGACAATGATCCCAATCGTTATGACAAATTGGGTGACCACCAGTCCTTTTCTAAAATATTCTGAACTGCGGCTGGTTTTAAAACTATTGCTCACCACATTAGCAGCGTTGGGTTTGGAGATCATCCAGGCCGGATAAATACCTGTAAGCAGGCTAATAAAGCTAATTGCTACTAAACTTATCAGTAATAATTGAACACTTCCGGTGATCGTGAGTGCCAGTTCATTGCCAAGGAATCTTTCGAGATAAGGCAGAAAAAGGTAATAAATACAAAGCCCAAACAAATAACTAATTCCGAAGAAAATTAAGGATTCAGCCAAAAACTGGGCGATTAGGGTTTTGCGACTCGCCCCTAGAACTTTCCGAAGACCTGTATTCTTTAACTTTTTGAGCGTTCTGGCGGTACTGAGATTTACAAAATTGATACAGGCGATCAATAACAGTAAAATTGCCACACCGGTTAGGATATTGATATTTCTTTGGTTGCCTTTTACCTTCTGAAAATAATTATCTGATTTCAGATAAATATCTTCCATGGGCTGCAGCGAGAACTTCCTGTTTTCCTGAACGTCCGGAAGTTTTTTATACCAGTTATTCGCCGCCGCCATAAAAGCAGATACTGAAACTCCGGGTTTAAGCATTAGATATTGAACGGAGTAGGGCGTAAATCCATCGGCACTAAATTTTGTGAGCCGGGGTTTCTGGATCACAAGTACATCTGAGCGTAAATGCGTGTTCACTGCTAGATCTTTAATAACGCCAGAGATGTAATATTCGGTTGAACCACCAAAACTCGAGATGTCTTTCACAATTTTCCCAACCGGATTGGTTTCTGGAAAATATTGCTTTTTGATCTTTTCTGAAATCACGAGATTGGGATAGCCATCGGTAAAATTCTGTGGAGAACCCAGAAGTACCTGTAAATCCAGAATGTTCCAAATGCCGGGATTGACTTCCAGCGAAGTCAATTCTATGGGATCATTTTCAAATTTAAAATTGGTGGAACTGGTATAAATTTCAGTAGAGGTTTCCACCTGCGCGAAATTTTCGGCAAGCTGTGGACCTAATGGCGAAGCTGTATAAATACCCTTTTCACCAAGGCTGATATTTTCCTCAACAAGCCGGTAAATGCGCTCACCTTTAGTCCACTGCTGGTCATAACTCATTTCGTTGATCACTACCGTGGCGATAAGCAGAAAAGCAGCAAGCCCAATGCTGAGGCCAGTAATATTAATCCCCGAATAGGTCTTGTTGGATTTTATATTCCTCCACGCTATTTTGAAATGATTTCTGATCATGATTATTCGGTTCTTAAAGATTTTACGGGATTTTGCATGGCCGCGCGAATGGTTCTGAAACTAATGGTTAGAATGGCGATGAAAAGCGCAATGATTCCAGCGCCGGCAAAAATCCAAAGGCTTAAATTCATTCGGTAAGGATAATTCTGAAGCCATTCTTTACTAAAATACCAGGCTATTGGGGTTGCAATTAAGAATGCAATTCCTACCAACTTTAGAAAATCTGAAGTGAGCATGACGGTTATCTTCCCAACACTGGCTCCTACCACTTTTCTAATCCCTATTTCTTTTCGGCGTTGCGAAACAACCAATAGTGAGATTGCAAAAAGGCCAACGCAACTTAAAATAATTGCAATCACAGAACCCGCGGTGATCATAGTAGTTATATTTCGTTCGCGTTCTAACGAACGGTCTATATTTTCATTGAGGAAAGAACCTAAAAATTCTGCATTCGGTTCTATTCTGTTCCAGGCTAATTTCACCTCATTAAACGAGTGTGTAAGGTTTCGAGGAGCAACTTTCACATAAGCATAGCGCATATTCCACCTCGGTTTCAGAAAAATAGTCAAAGGCTCAACTTCTTTATCGAGGGACTGGAAATTATAATCTTTTACCACCCCAATTACCGAATGCTTTAGACTGTCATCTATATTAATACTGGAACTTAGAATCTCTTTTTCATTTAATTCGTTGGCCATGGATTCATTAATGATAACAGAAAGGCTATCTGAAGGACGGGAAATATCAAAACTTCTGCCTTTTAGCAGTTCGAGGCCCACCGTTTCCACATAGTTATAATCCACCATAAGAATATTGGTCTTTACTTGCCTCCCGTTATACTCAAAACCTATTATACTGGTAGTTGTGTTATGATCCCTTCCAATTCCCAGAATATTATTGCCCGCGCTAATGCTTAAAATCCCCGGTTTTTCCTGAAGTTCATTCCGCAATAATTGTATAGCCCGGGCATCCTCTTTTTTTCCATTTAGCGGAAAAGAGATCACCTGTTCTTTAGTAAAACCCAGATCTTTGCTCCTCATAAACTGAAGCTGGTTCCAGAGGACAAGCGTTCCACTTATTAAAAGTATGGCAATGCTGAATTGAACTACAATCAAGGTATTCCGAACCTGATTGCCACCCCTTAAGTTTATTTTTCCTTTTAATGCCTTTAAAGTTCCCAGTTTACTTAATAAGAGGGCAGGATAACCTCCGGCAATGAGCGTGATGATGATTAAAGACAGGATAAAACCTGCCAGGCTGCCTGGACTTATTACATTATCAAAAGATGCTTCAGTATTGAAAAGAGTTTGAAAGGGTTTTAATAGAAGATATACGCTAAATAACCCCAAAAGCATGGAGCTTAGGAAAACCAGAATGCTTTCTCCCCAAAACTGGAAGAATAGCTGCATTTTACTGGCGCCAAGGGTTTTGCGCATTCCAATTTCACGAAGCCGATGTGAACTTTTAGCGATATTCATATTGATAAAATTCACGCTAGCAATTAATAATATTAGAAAAGCAATCCCTAAGATGAGGTAAGGATAGGTTCTGTATGGTATAGCCATACCATTTTCAACCTTTACAAAATTCAGGTCTTTTACAGATAAAAGTCTCTGCTGGATATATTGGCCTTCCTTACTAGGTTGTGCACCATCTCTTTTGGCATTACTAATAGCATCGGCATAATGAAGTATTGAAAAATCGTGAGTAGAATTCACAAATTGAGCGGGAGAGATTCCTTCTGCCAGTTGCATATAAACTTCGTGGTTGGAATTATCCCATCGGCCTACATTCCTTCCATAGGCATGTTCTGACTGACTTGTGAAATTCAGAGCAATATCAAATTCGATATTGCTTTCCGCAGGAAGATCCTTGATAATAGAGGTTACAGTAAATGGAACCTCTTGTCCATCAATAAAAATATCTACAGATTTCCCAAGCGCTGCCTCGTTGCCGAAAATTGTTTCGGCCGCTTTTTCTGTAAGGGCAACTTCAGATTTGCCGGAAACTGGATTTTCATCTCCTTTTAAAACCGGAAAAGTAAAGATTGAAAAGAATTCCGGATCTACAAAAGCCGATTGTAACCTTACCTGATTGTCACCAATACTCGCCAGAACGACCCCTCCATTAAACCGGGTTATTTTCTCCACTCCGGGAACTTCTTCTTTAAGAGCAGCGGCAAAAGGTAGCGGATTGGCTATGCCGGCTTCGGGTTCTTTTGGAGTATATTCTGTATGGTAAACCTGATAAATGTTGTCAGCATTTTCATGGAACTTATTATAAGAAAGTTCAAAAAATGAATAGATTGACAGTAAAATTGCGGCTCCAAAAGCTACGGAAAGTCCAAAAACATTTAGAAATGTAAATATCTTCTCTTTCCAGAGGCTCCTCCAAGCTATTTTAAAATAATTCCTGATCATTGTTTTATGGTTTAGATACCTGCAAGGTTTTCAAAACTTTACAGGTCTAATAATATTATTCAGTTCTAAGACTTTTTATGGGGTTTGTAAATGCAGCTTTAATGGCTTGAAAGCTTACCGTTATCACAGTAATCAACAACGCCCCGCCCCAGGCAGCGATAAAAATCCAAACGGAAATACTAGTGCGGTAGGCGAATTTCTCAATCCAGCCCTGCATGAAATAATAGGCGAGTGGAGAGGCAATGAGAAGCGCGATCACGACGAGCAACATAAAGTCTTTGGAAAGCAGCAACCAAAGGTTTGTGACCGTTGCGCCCAGTATTTTCCTGACGCCGATTTCCTTGGTGCGCTGCTCGGCGACAAATGAGGCTAATCCAAAAAGACCTAAACAACTTATAAGAATCGCAAGAACCGTAAACACATTGGCAAGGCTAGCTATACGTTCTTCGGCGGCAAAGGTTTTAGCATACTCTTCATCTACAAAATCATAGCTAAAAGGTAGGTTGGGGAAATTGGATTTAAATACTTTTTTAACCGAAGCTAAACTTTCATTCGTAGATTGGTTAGGGTTGAGTCGTAAAAAATAAAAACCTCCATAGCCTTGGCCAAATTCATACATCTGTGGTGAAACCGGTTCATAGGCAGACTCATTGATCACGTCTTCTACAACCCCCACGATCTGCATAGGAACATTGCCTGGACCTGGCTCAGTACCTCTAATGTATTTCCCAACAGGGTTCTTGATGCCCATATATTCCACAGCAGTTTTGTTTAAAATAACAGCGGTTGAATCTGTAGAAAACTCTCGAGAAAACGAGCGTCCATCAATCACTTTCATCCCTACCGCATCTATACAATCATAAGAAACAGCCATTTGCGCAAAATTTTCATTAAAATCAACAGGCTTACCGTCCCAGTCAAACCCATAAGACAAATTCCAAATACTGGTAGCTGGGCTTGAACCCCATCCCATTTTGGTTACAGCTTGAGAACTTAAAAATGCATTGCGCATGACTTCATACTTCCCTAAAAAATCTTGACTCGATGTAGGGACTTGGATCAAATGAGATTTATCAATGCCTATAGGTCTATCTTTACTATAATCAATTTGATTTTTTACAATAAGAGTTCCAATGATGAGTGCAATCGATACCGTAAATTGAATGACGACGAGCACTTTTCGAGGTAACGCCGAAAACCTTCCATTCTTAAAAGTACCTTTTAGCACCTTTATTGGTTTAAAAGAAGACAGATAGAGTGCTGGATAACTACCAGAAACTAATGCTGTAAGTATTATAAAACCTATTGAAACTGCCCAAAATCCAGTGGTCGTCCAAGGAAATATAACTTCCTTACCTGCTATAGTATTGAAGGAATCAAGTGTTAACAATACAAGCCCTATCGAGATGATAAATGCCAATAATACAACCAAAAAAGACTCAGCCAAAAACTGATTGATTAGTTGCCCACGTGTAGAACCGATAGATTTTCTGATTCCGACCTCAAGCGCACGTTTCTCAGACCTTGCCGTACTTAAGTTCATAAAGTTAATACTAGCAAGAATGAGAACAAAGAATCCTATAATCCCAAATAACCAAATATTTTCAATCCGTCCACCGACTTGTTTCCCATTCTCAAATTTATCTCGCAAATACCAGTTGGTCATTGGGAAGACAAATAATTTCGAATTGTATTTATAATTTCGCAGATCCTTATCTTCCTTTAAATTCTCAATTCGGGAATTTATTGAGCTCAAGTCTGCGTTTTCCGATAACTTAACATAGAGGGCAAAACTGTTATATTCCCAATTGGATTCTTGATTTTCTAGCCAGCTCCATCGCGTGGACATCCAATGCTTAAAAGGCATTATAAAATGAGTGCCATTAAAGCTATTATTGCTTGGAATATCTTTATAAATACCGCTCACAACCATCATATATTCATTATTTGAAACGACTGATTTACCCAAAGGATTTTCGTTTCCAAAAAGCGATTTTGCAGTTGTTTCAGAAAGTAGGATAGAGTTGATTTCTTTTAGTCCTTTTCTGGTGCCTTCAACCATATTCAGTTCCAATAAGTCTGGAGCATCCATCTGCATAAAACGCCCATTACTCACTATGACTTTATCATCCAAGCTCAAGTATCGCTCATCATTTCCTGATGACATGACAACATATTCAAAGGCATCCCCAAAATGCTCACGAAGTTGGAATTCTAACGCTAAGGGAATTCCATCTATAGTTTTTATCAGGCCATTAGCCGGTTGATGCTGTCTTATTTGAGCAATCAGGTGTTTGTTTTCAAAATGTGCGTCATAATTTAACTCATCTACAATCCAGAGCCCAATAATCATCGAAACCGCAAGCCCAAGCGCCAAACCAAAAATATTTATAAACGAATACACCTTGTTCTTTTTAAGGTTTCGCCACGCAATTTTAAAATAATTCTTTATCATTGTTTTTATGTTTTAAATACCTGCAAGGTTTTCAAAACCTTACAGGTCTAATAATATTATTCAGTTCTAAGACTTTTTATGGGGTTTGTAAATGCGGCTTTAATGGCTTGAAAGCTTACTGTTAAAAGCGTTATTATTCCCGCAACACCACCTGCGATTATAAAAACCCACCATTCAATTGTTATCCGGTACGGGAAATCTTGCAACCAGCTTTGCATAACGTAATAGGCAAGTGGCGAAGCGATGATAAAGGCAATGCCCACCAGCTTTAAAAAATCTTTGGTCAAAAGACGGATTATGTTATGCACGCTCGCTCCAAGCACTTTACGGATACCTATTTCCTTCTTCTTTTGTTCCGCCACAAAAGAGACCAGCCCAAACAGCCCCAAACAACTTATCAGGATTGCCAAAGATGTAAAGACAACAGAAATTTTACCCAGGCGTTTTTCTTCGGCATATAGTTTTTCAACTTCCTTATCCACAAAATTGAAAACGAAAGGTGTATTTGGGTTTATTGATTTCCAGGAGCTTTCAAGGGAGTTAAGAAGTGTTTCATAGTTCTGGGTTTCGGCTTTTAGAATGATCCATCCTGGATCGCTTTCGTTATAGAGCAACATAGGCTCGATTACTTCTTTAAGAGATGCAAAATGATAATTATCTGTTACACCCACAATCTCGAATTCCTCAGTTTCACCACCAGAGGAATTTACGAGTCTTGAACCAAGGGCTTCGATGAGCGGAATATTAAAAGCATCGATTGTTGCTTTATTAACCAAAATTTGATTTCCATCATTATTCCTTAACCTACGGCCAACTAGAAGTGAAATCCCAACCGTTTCAAGATAATTGGGACTTATGCCGTTGTAATGAACCAAAGTACGATCGGCCAGATTTCCTCCCGGAAGAATTAGTCCCATATCGCCCATAATAAATTCTGAAGGATAATAGTTGGTGCCCGCAACCTGATTGATACCCTTAACCGTTTCGAAACTTGACTTTATGGATTGGAAATTTTTTGAAACCGTTTGGGTTCCCAATCGCACCGCAATGAGGTTTTCCTTATCAAAACCCATGTCCATTTTTTGGGAATATTTTACTTGTTGGGCAATGATGATTACCGTAGCTATCAAGCCAATGGAAACTACAAACTGAAAGACCACCAAAGCCTTTCGCAAAGATCCGTTACCCAGATTCAGGTTTACCGATGCCTTTAAAACTTTTACCGGTTTAATGGACGAAAGTATTAGCGCCGGATACAGCCCTGCAAAAAGTCCGGTTAAAATACCCAAAACCAAAAGTGCGACCAAGATTCGCCATTCGAATAAGTTCGAGTAGCCTATATTTCCTTGGGTCAATGTATTTACAAACGGCAACGCCAGAACTGTAATCGGGATGCTCAAAGCCGAAGCAAAAAGCGAAAGCAATATAGATTCCCCTAAAAATTGACGCACCAAATCATTTTTATTGGCACCTATTGCCTTCCTGACCCCTATTTCCTTAGCCCTTTTGTTGGCGCGGGCGGTACTTAAATTCACAAAATTGATACAGGCCACCAATTGTATAAACAATGCCAAAATAAGCAGTATGTAGAGGTAATTGATATCTGAAACTTTACCGATCTGCATTCTGATGCCTTTTGAATACAAATGAATATCTGTAACATTTTGTAGGGAAAGTGATTTGCTAAAACCTACTTCGGCAAAATCTTTTGCACCATGTCTTTTTAAAAATTCGGAAACCTTTGCTTCAACACGGGAAGGATTTATGCCCGGTGCCAATTTTAAGTAGCTCATCGTAAAGTTTTCGGTGGCAAAATTTTGGACTGCCATTACTCTTTGCCCGGTTCCGCCAGAGTTCATGGTCAAAATATAGTTGGGGTCAAGGTGCGACTTACCAAAATCATCTTTAAAAACCCCCTTTATCGTAAGGGTTTGTTCTTCCTCGCCGTTTCCAAGAACCAAGGTTTTGTTGATTGCCTTTTTATCTCCAAATAATTTTTTCGCCAATGCTTCTGAAAGTACTATAGAATTGGGTTTATTCAAAGCTCCTTCAGATTTTCCCTCGATAAAAGGATAATCAAACAATTTAAAGAACGTAGAGTCTACCAAATAACCGCGGGTTTCATAATAGGACTCACCAGTGGCGGGGTTTCTCAAAAGAGCCTGGTTTCCTTCACCAAAATAAACCACGCGGCAAGCTTCGGTTACTTCCGGAAAATCCTCCTTCATCGCAAATGCGATAGGTGGTGAAGTTCCAGCAGAAGGGGCTCCCTTATTATGATCCTTGATTATGGTATTTATCCTGTAAAGTGAAGAAGAATCCGCAAATTGTTTATCATACCCAAACTGGGCTATAACATAGGTAAGGATGCTTAAACAACAAACAGTACCTACCGTTAACCCAAGCAGATTGATTCCTGTTTGCAGCCTGTTCTTCCCGAGATTCCTCCACGCTATTTTTAAGTAATTCCTAATCATTTTTATATGGTTTACAGACCTAACAGATTTCGAAACCTGTTAGGTCTTGTTTTACTCTGTTCTTAAACTTTTCACCGGATTTGCCAGTGCCGCTTTGATACTTTGGTAGCTAACTGTTATTATAGCGATGGATATTACCAACATTGCTGAAAAGCCCATTATTTCCCAGCCTATCTGTATGCGATATGAAAAATCCTCCAACCAGATATTCATAAAATACCAGCCAAATGGCAATGCAATTAGAGTAGCAATGGCCACAAGTTTTAGAAAGTCCGTTGTCAAGACAATAGTGATCTGTCTCACACTGGCTCCTAATACCTTGCGTACTCCTATTTCCTTAGTCCTGTTCTGGGCGTTGAATGCTGCGAGACCAAAAAGTCCAAGACAGGCGATAAAAATGGAGAGGCTTGTAAATATGATGAAGATGCTTCCCAGTCTACGCTCTTCCTTATAGGAGGTATCAAATGCATCATCCATAAATCGATAATTGAAAGGCTGGCCAGGAGCCTGTTTTGTCCAGATGTTTTCAATATTGCCGATAATACTTGCAAAATCATCTGTTTTTAGTTTTATGGCCATCGACCCGGTTGACGTTCCCAAGAAGACCCCAAGAGCACCTATGTCCTTTCGTAAAGACTCATAATGGAAATCCTTGATAACGCCTATAACTTGATAAAATTTAGGATCCTCAATGCCAACACCTTCAGTAATTCTCTTACCAAGAGCTTCTTGTGCACTCAAGCCAAGTGTTGCTAGTGTAGACTCATTAATAATAACAGCAGTAGAATCTGCAACAGATTGACTGTTGAAATCGCGGCCGGCAATTAGCTCTAGACCCAGCGTGCTTATATAATCATCGTCGACATCCCATGTTTGCATTTGAATTGCATATTCTTGATCCATGGCGCCTTCCCTAAAAAAGGAACTATTAGATCGTGAGGATGGAGTAGGCATGAAGCTGCTCAAGGTAGCGCTCTTAACCGCACTTAAGTTGAGAATATCCTGTTTAAAAGCTTTTACTCTTTGTCCTGCGGCATAAGTGTCATTGATCACTAGAACCTGTTCCTTGTCAAATCCCAGATCCTTGTTTTGTATAAACTTCAATTGCTGAAAAATCACAAGGGTTCCAACAATCAAAAACACAGCAACCCCAAACTGAAATACAACGAGCATACTTCTAATATTCCACTTGTTGCTACTGTTCTTCATTCCATTTCCCTTGAGTGTATCAACTGGAATAAATCGAGATATAACAAAGGCTGGGTAACTGCCAGAAAACAGTCCTAGCAGTATGGTGATGAGTAAAATCGCAACATAGAACAAAGGTTCTGTAAAAGGTATGCTAATATTCCTTCCAGCTAGATCATTGAAAAACGGTAATGCAAAAAAAGCTATTACAATTGCTAGAATCATTGAGGCAAAAGCAACAAGTCCAGATTCTGTTAGGAATTGCACTATTAATTGAAGCCTATTGGACCCCAGTGTCTTGCGTATTCCTACTTCCTTGGCTCTTTTTAGGGAATGTGCGGTAGATAAATTCATAAAATTCACGCAGGCCAGAAATATGAGAAAGAAACCTATGAACGATAAAATGTATACGTTTTGGATCGTTCCTCTCTCGCCCATTTCAATTTTATTTTCAGAATACAAATGAATATCAGTAAGCGGAATGGTATGGTATCTAATGTAATTTCCAGACGCTGCAAAAGATTCCTTAGTCATACCTGGAAAAGTCTTTTTAGCCCATGGCAATACATAATTTTCAACCATACTTTCCAGTTGTAGCTGAAAATTATCGATGCGAGTTTCTGGCGATAGTTTGACAAAGGTGTAGTAGTTATTGCTGCCCCAAATATTTTCCCGAGAGGCCACATTTCCAGCCATAGCCATAAATATGCTGTAATCTTTTAGAAAGGAGTTTACGGGAAGATCTTCCATCACACCAGTAACAATATAGGTTTCGTTGTTATTTAACAAAAGGGTCTTTCCTACCACATCTACACTGCCAAAATGATTTTCTGCAGCGGTTCTGGTCATAACCAGTGTATTGGTTTCTTTCAATGCCGTTTCTTTGTTGCCGTTAATGAGTTCAAGCCCGAACATTTTGAAAAAGGTAGAATCCACATAAGTGGTAGAAAGCTCTTTGATATTTTCCGTTTTATCACTGCTCCTAAACAGATTACTACCTAGAGTTCTAAACCGAACGGTATTTTCAACCTCCGCAAAATCATTTTTTAGCGTTGCAGCCATCGGTGGAGCTATTTCGGCACTTTTAATCTCTGCTCCACCAAATTTGATGTCCATATCGATTCGATAGATGCGGTCCGCATCTGCGAATATGCCATCATAATTCAGCTCCTCATAGATGTAGAGTGCGATTAATAAACCACCAGCCATTCCTATAGCAAGCCCTAATGTATTGATCAAGGTAAAAAAGGATTGCTTTTTTAGACTTCTATATGCTATTTTTATATAATTTCCGAACATTTAATGGTTTTTTGATTGATGAATGAACCCTTAGACTAATAAATTCTCCGTTACCTTCTCACCATCCAGCATCCTAATGATCCGGTGACTGAATTTTGCATCATGTTCGCTGTGCGTCACCATAATTATGGTTGTTCCGGCCTCGTTTAATTCGGTTAATAAATCCATTACTTCGTTTCCGTTACTACTGTCAAGATTTCCTGTGGGTTCATCGGCGAGGATAAGTTTGGGATTGTTTACTACGGCTCTGGCAACCGCGACTCTTTGCTGCTGCCCTCCAGATAACTGTTGCGGAAAGTGTTTTCTACGATGCATGATCTGCATTTTTTCTAGAACTTCGTGAACCCGTGCTTTTCTTTCGGCAGGTTTTACACCGGTGTAAATCAGTGGGAGTTCCACATTTTCAAAAACACTGAGCTCATCGATGAGGTTAAAACTTTGGAAAACAAAGCCAATATTGTGCTTTCGAAGCTGAGCCCTTTTACGCTCATTATAATCAGCAACTTCAATCCCATTGAACAAATAGCTGCCACCATCTGGATCGTCCAATAGACCGAGGATATTCAATAATGTTGATTTTCCACATCCGGAAGGCCCCATAATGGCTGCAAATTCTCCCTCCTTTATTTCAAAAGAAAGTTTGTTAAGCGCGATGGTTTGTACCTCTTCGGTCTTATAGTATTTTTCTAGGTTTGTGATTTTTATCATTTTGACTGATTTTTCAATTTTAATTTATAGATGTTTTTAAGTTTATTTCTTTGACACTAATCCAGTACTAACTCTTCAATATCTCCAAAATTGGAATAACTTGAAGTGATGACCTTATCACCAGGTTCAATTCCTTCCAGCACTTCATAATATTCGGTATTCTGGCTGCCTAATTTTATAAGGGTTTTATAAGCTGTTTCCCCATCTTCACTAAGTTTAAAGACCCAGTTCCCTCCGGTTTGCTGAAAAAAACCGCCTTTGGAAACCAAAACTGCTTCTTTTTCCTGACTTAGGGCCAGTTTGATCTGGAGACTTTGTCCACGACGAATATTTTCTGGTACTTCCTCTACAAAATGCATATCTACTTGGAAACGTCCATTGGAAACCTGTGTATACACTTTTTTGATCTCCAGCTCATACTCTTTTCCATTAAAATTAAAAGTACCACGCTGGCCGTTGAATATTCTCGATATATAATGTTCATCAATATCGGCCCTCACTTTATAGCCACTTATCACATCTATTTGCCCGAGACGTTCCCCTTTCTGCCTGGATTGTCCAATTTCAGCATCTAAGGCGGTAAGTTGTCCGTCCACTGGTGCTTTTACCACAAGGTCACCTACTTTTCTGCGCATTAATTCCAGTGCTTTCCTTGTACGCTCATAAGATTCACGAGCTTGTTGGGATTCCTGTTTACTGGAAAGTGAATCCTGTGCCAGTACCTCATTAGCCAGTTGATGTTTTTCTTTTTGATAATTGTAATTATTCTTAGATTCCATATAATCCTGTTTTCCAACAGCGCCTTTGTCATAAAGCTTATCGTTTAGTTCATATTTCCGTTTTGCTTCAATAAGATTGTTTTCCACATCGGTAAGATTGTTCCTCTTATTTATGGTATTCTGTCTTGCAGCATTTTGTGAAATCTGCATCTGTGTAAGAAGGTTATATACCTGGGTTTCCTGATTTACCAGACTTAGTTCAAGATCGGTATTTGAAAGGCGAATGATTGGTTCGCCCTTTTTCATCATTGCCCCATCTTCTACAAAACGTTCCTCTACCCTTCCTCCTTCCATAGCATCCAGATAAATTGTTTTAATGGGCAATACCACCCCATTTACAGGAATATTCTCCTGAAAATTGCCCTTTTTCACTTCACTAACAGTAATCCGTTCTTGTTCAACGTTCAATTTTGAATTCCCAGTTGAGGAAAAAATCACATATACGATCAATGTGACTATGATTACAGATCCCGCGATTATTGCGATTTTCTGAGGGGTAAAGCGTTTCTTTTGAAGAGGTATATCCATAAAAAATAGTGTTTCTGCTTATATTACTATCAAGATAGTGCCATAATTTTAAAGTGCTATAAATCAATTTATTATACATTTCGATTCATTTGACAGTGTTCATTTTCGGACACTAACTGTTCGCCTTTAATACACTATTGCGATCTTTAATATTTCCGCTTTTGAAACTCTGAAGGTGCACGAATAAATTGTAATATTGTGTCTATGCAGCTCAAAGATGCTAAAATACTGGTTATAGATGACGATGCCGATGTACTTACTGCGCTTCGGCTATTGCTGAAGCCCTTCGTTGCTGAAGTTACAGTCGAAAAAACACCCGGAAATCTAAGTTCTCTTTTATCCAAGAATAAATTTGAAATAATTATTCTGGATATGAACTTCAACGGACTGGTAAACACCGGGAATGAAGGGATATTCTGGCTTAATAAGATCAAGGAAACCGCGTTGGAAACCGATGTTATTTTAATCACCGCTTTTGGCGATATTGATCTTGCCATAAGGTCTTTAAAGGAAGGAGCTTCCGATTTTATTGTAAAACCGTGGCAGAACCAGAAAGTAATCGAATCCATTAGGGAAATGCTTCAGAATCGAAAAAGACCAGGTTCAAAATCGGTTAAGGCGAGTGTTTCAGGAACTAAAATAATAGGAGAGAGTGAGGAACTTAAGCAGGTTTTTGACAAAATTAAAAAAGTAGCTCCTACCGATGCCAATATCTTTATTCTAGGGGAGAACGGTACTGGAAAAGACCTGATCGCCAAAGCAATCCATGAGAATTCAAGCCGGAAAACCAAGCCTTTCGTAAAAGTTGATGTGGGTGCGCTGACTTCCACTTTATTTGAAAGTGAGTTATTCGGATATAAAAAAGGAGCTTTTACCGATGCCAGGGAAGATCGGAAGGGAAGGTTTGAAGCAGCACAGGGGGGAACTTTATTTCTGGATGAAATTGGGAATATCAGCCTTAGACAGCAAGCCAGGTTATTAACGGTTCTTCAAAATAGAAATATTACCCCGCTGGGTTCCAATGAAATTATCCCTATCGATATTCGGCTGATTTGCGCGACCAATCTTGATGTTTCTGTACTATTAGATGAATCAAAATTCAGAAAAGACCTAATTTACAGGATCAATACCATCGATCTTATGATGCCCCCGCTGCGGGACCGGGGAACCGATATCACCCTATTAACGAAGCATTTTCTCGATGTTTATTCTGAAAAATATTCCAAAGGTCCGTTTAAATTAGATCCTGGTTTTCTCAAAAAGCTTAAAAGCCATACTTTTCCCGGAAATGTGAGGGAACTGCAATTTGTGATCGAAAGAACTGTAATTATGGCCGAAGCTACTTTGCTGACAGAAAAAGACATTTCTTTTTCAGCGATTGAAAACAATTTCTCCCTATCAGAATTTAACGATCTGCGCCTCGAAACGGTGGAGAAGAATACCATTTTAAAGGTGATCGATAAAAACAAGGGCAATATATCAAAATCGGCTAAAGAACTGGGGATCACACGTGCAGCCTTGTACCGTAGATTGGAGAAATATGATCTTTAAAAGCTATCATACAGGTATTCTTTTCAGGATTTTAATGCTGACACTTGCTTTAAGTGGACTTGTATTCAGTATTTTTAAAAGTTATTTTATTGGCGTTGGGGCATTTTTATTTTTTATTGGAATCCTAATCTATGAATTCTTCCGGTTTCTAAGCAGAAGATTTGAAGTTATAGATGATTTTTTCGAATCGGTTAAATACAAGGATTTTTCCCGCAGATATCTGGAAGAAAATAAATCGAAAGATATCAAGCGTCTATATGGCGGTTTTAATACCGTGAACCAGGTGGTACGCGAAATGAATTCTGAAAAGGAAACCCAATATCTTTACCTACAGAAGATACTGGAAATGGTAGATATCGGGATTTTAGCTTATGAAACTGACAGCGGAAAAGTGCTTTGGATGAACGAATCCTTTCAAAATACACTTGATTTTCCATCCTTTAAAAATATCAGGTTTGTGTCCAGCAGAAACCCGGAGGTCTATCACTTGCTTTTTAACACTACGTATTCAAAACCTACGGCTGTGGATATTAAGGTACATAAGGAAAATAGTAGGGTGTTACTCTCCAATAGTATTTTTCAGATTGAAAACAAAAGCTTCAAACTTATTGTGCTCCACAATATTGAAGACACGCTTAATAAAACCGAATCTGATGCTTGGAAGAAATTGTTGAGTGTAATGACGCACGAAATTATGAATTCCATTGCCCCCATATCTTCCCTTGCAAATACCCTGAAATTTCAAGTGCAGATGTATCAGGATAATCCTACAGAAAATCCGCTTGAAATTGAAGACCTTGATGCGGGTCTTTCGAGTATCGAAAAAAGGAGCGAGGGATTATTGAAATTTGCTAAAACCTACCGTAGCCTTAATAAAGTAACCGATTTGAACCTAGAACAGGTATTCTTAAAAGATTTGTTCAGTAATATCAAATATCTCATGCAACCACTTCTTACCGGGAAAAAGGCGGAACTGAGCTTTCATTTGCAAAAAGAAGACCTAGAAGTGGAAATTGATTCTTACCTCATGGAGCAAGTGCTTATCAACCTTATTTTGAATGCGGTAGAAGCTTGCGAGAAAGTTACAAATGCTAAAGTCCGAATTTCAGCAGAACAAAAACTGGATGGTAAAATTATTATACGGGTGTCAGATAATGGCACGGGTATTCCCGAGGAAATAAAGGAGGATATTTTCGTGCCGTTTTTCACTACAAAAAAAGAGGGGAGTGGAATAGGTTTAAGTTTATCGAAACAGATTATGACTTTGCATGGGGGGAAGATACAGGTTTCTGAAAATGGCGAAAATGGAACCGTGGTCAGCCTTACTTTTTAATTAGTGACAAGTTGAGCAGTTACGTGTCTCGTCAACGAACTTAAATGCATATATAATAATCTTGATTCTAAAAAAAATCATTCCGTCTTCTGTTAAACTAGACCTTTTTGAATTAGAAGATATAGAACCTTAAAAATTCTTTAGATCAATCTTCTAAGATAAATTGGCGAAGTCGGAGAAATGCTATATTTGGGTCATCCCTCCACACA
>Ga0307487_1000628_pt1 | contig 26952 bp, 20 predicted proteins | sample CBIW12metaG_FD_203665 | JGI IMG/M metagenome (GOLD analysis project Ga0307487, IMG submission 203665) | Sea-ice brine microbial communities from Beaufort Sea near Barrow, Alaska, United States - CBIW 1.2 | ecosystem: Environmental > Aquatic > Marine > Coastal | place: USA: Alaska | collected... | reverse complement strand
CCTGAACTGTGCCGATTGGAATCCGCTGGCGGGCAGAAGCGCCATTCTGAATTTTAAAAATTGTTCCCGCTCCATTCCCTTGATCATTACATCAAAAGAATTGATCAATATCCTGACATAGCGGTTGAGCCTTGTTAATTTTTCGGTAAAAAATGATGCGGTGAGGTTTTTTGAAGCAATAATTTGCTGCTGCTCATGCAGAATGAGTTTAAAATACAACTCGGTAATTTGATGATAGGTGATAAATATTTCCTCATCAGGGAAATATGTTTTGGGAACCTGCAAACTCAATAAGGTATCCAGGTTGATGTAATCCCAATATGTAATGTACCTGTCATACAAAAGTCCGTCCAGATAAGAGCCCATATCCTGTCCGGAATTTTTAAACTTTTCCTCAAGTTTCAGGATGCGCTCTGCAATCTCGGGCTTTATTTGTGCCATAGAACTATTCGGTTATTATTACAAATGGATGTTTTAATCCTTTAAATTCTTCCAAATCGGCATTAAGAGAACCTACCGTCAGCTCAGCTTTAATCCTGATTGGCATTTTATTTTTATCGTCGGTTATCCAAAGGGTAAGGGCTTCCTCTTCTTTAAATACTCTTCCTGCCATAACATAGGGCCTGAATTTTAATGTTGCAATTTTACCAAATTTTGTGTTTAAAACCTCCCTTCCCAGAAATTTTAATTTAAAGTTGTGATTTTCATCATCAAAAAACATATTCATATTAAATTCCTGACCAGCCACCAGTTTAGTGCCGTTCAGGGTATTGCGGATATAGTAAAATGACGATAACATGTCATGCACGTTTTCCTGGGTGGTAAAGGTTTTATTTTCATTATGTTTTCTGTCATAAACGTACGCCTTATTGAGTTTCTGGTTAAAATCAATTTGCAAATCTTTTGTATGCCCACCTTCATCAATTTTACGTATGAAACGATAAGGAAGACTGCTATCTTTGTCTATATAAGTTTCGTAATTATCGTCTACTTTAAAGAACAAATGCAGCAATCCTGTAGATTTGCCCCTTCCTATAACGTGTAAAACCTCCTTATTATTTAAATTGGCATCATTCACCTCTAAAGTTGCATAACTCGCATTGAATATTCCATAGTAAACCCGGAATTTTAACCATTCTCCATCCTGGAAAGCTTTTTGGGAAAATATACTGAGAGGAGCCAATAACAGGAACAGGATTATGGTTGTAATTCTATTTTTCATTTGTAAAAGATTTAATGGACACCTGACATTTCAAATGTTATTTGCTAGAATTACAATTACTATTCCAAATGTATAAAAACAAAAAACCCCAACAAATTAATGAAGGGGTTTTTAACTGATTAACCAACTAAAAACTTAAATTATAAAAAATTAAAACACTCTGGTAACCACTCCAAAATGTGATACAAAAATCCTGTTATTTTTCAACTTTCACAACAATAAATATGACTTTAACTCAAAGCCGATAGAATCGTTATAAATAGATTGACATAAATTGTTAATCGGAGATGATTTAATACAAATTACAATGTTCCGCGCATTTCCTGTTCTCGTTCAATAGCTTCAAAAAGCGCTTTAAAGTTCCCTTTCCCGAAAGATTTGGCTCCTTTTCGCTGAATTATCTCAAAAAACATGGTTGGACGGTCCAAAACAGGTTTGGTGAAAATTTGTAATAAGTAACCTTCGTCATCCTTGTCAATTAAAACTCCAAGTGCTTTAAGTGGAGCCAATTCTTCATCAATTTCACCAACCCTTTCCAATACTGTATCGTAATAACTTTCAGGAACATATAAAAATTCCACCCCGCGATCTTTTAATTTAGTGACGGTTTCAATAATATTATCGGTGGCAAGGGCAATGTGCTGCACCCCGGCACCGTTATAAAAATCTATATATTCTTCAATCTGGGACTTCTTTTTTCCTTTTGCGGGTTCATTGATCGGGAATTTTATCCTGCCGTTGCCATTGCTCATCACCTTGCTCATCAATGCAGTAAAATCTGTGGAAATGTCTTTATCGTCAAAAGAAACCAATTGTGCAAAACCCATCACGTTTGCATAAAACTCACACCATTTGTTCATTTCATTCCAACCCACATTTCCTACCATATGATCAATAAATTTCAGGCCGGTAGGTTCAACTTTAAATTTTGGCGTATAGGCTATATATCCGGGTAAAAAGGAACCGCTATAATCTTTTCTTTCAATAAACAAATGCACGGTCTCTCCATAGGTATGGATCCCGGAGATCACTACAGAGCCATTGCCATCTTCCAGAACATAAGGTTCTACGTAAGATTTTGCGCCGCGATTGGTGGTTTCTATGTAGCTTTTTCTGGCGTCGTCTACCCAAAGTGCCACTATCTTAACTCCATCTCCATGTTTATTGATATGCGCATTGATGTCGCCACCGGGTTGCAAAGGTGAGGTTAATACCAAACGGATTTTATCCTGTTGCATCACATAGGAAACACTGTCTTTTCTGCCTGTTTCCAACCCTGAATATGCCACCGGTTCAAAACCCCAGGCTTGCTGATAGTAATAGGCAGCCTGCTTGGCATTTCCCACATAAAGCTCTACGAAATCTGTGCCCAGTAACGGCAGGAAATCCTCTGCTTGTGGGTTTTCTTTTTTTAATTTTAAAGATGATTTATCTGTGCTCATAGTTTTTTTGTTTTATTGAAAGATGATTTTAACTCATCGTTAAACGATTCAATTTCTCTGCTCTTTAAAAATTTATTTGTATTGCCATTTTCAAATCAAAAAATCTTCAAATCTTCAAATCAATTTAATGATCCAGCCAGAATTTATAATAATATTCATCCGCTATTTTCATGGCTTCTTCAGTAAGCATCAAAGGCTTGAAAGTATCTACCATTACAGCGAGTTCTTCGGTTTCTGTCTTTCCGATACTTCGTTCTGCAGCTCCCGGGTGCGGCCCATGCGGGATTCCTGCCGGATGTAGGGAGATTTGTCCTTGTTCAACATCATTTCTGCTCATAAAATCCCCGGCAACATAATACAAAACCTCATCACTGTCTATATTGCTATGATTATAGGGCGCAGGAATACTTTCAGGATGGTAATCGTATTTTCTGGGAACAAAGCTGCATACCACAAAGCCATCAGATTCAAAAGTTTGATGCACCGGGGGCGGTTGATGTATCCTCCCGGTAATTGGTTCAAAATCGTGAATTGAAAAAGCGTAAGGATAATTGTACCCGTCGTAGCCCACAACATCAAAGGGATGAGTAGCATAGATCATATCAAATATTTCCCCTTTTTTCTTTATTTTTATCAGAAAATCGCCTTTTTCGTCATTGGTTTCCAGTTCATACGGCCGTCTTAAGTCCCGCTCGCAAAACGGAGAATGCTCCAGCAACTGGCCAAACCAATTTCTGTATCTTTTGGGAGTATAAATGGGTTTTCTGGATTCAACAATAAACAAACGGTTGTCTGCATCGTCAAAATCCAATTTGTAAATAGTCCCACGCGGGATCACCAAATAATCGCCGTATTTAAAATCCAGGTTTCCAAGGTGGGTGCGCAACTTTCCGCTTCCTTTATGGATAAACAACAATTCATCTGAATCGGCATTCTTATAAAAATAATCTTTTGTGGATTGCTGCGGGCTCGCCAATGCAATATCAACATCGCTGTTGGTAAGGACCACTTTTCGGCTTTCCAGGTAATCCGGCTGCGGTTTCACATCAAATCCCCTGAAACGGTATGATTTTATATTGTTTTCGGAAGCTATTTTTGGTTTTACACTATAACTTCCTTTAATTTCCTTGACTTGCGTAGGGCGATGTTCGTGATATAGGTTTGAATACATTCCCTCAAAACCTATGGTTCCAAAAAGTTGCTCGTAGTATAAACTGCCATCAGGTTTTTTGAAGATCGTATGTCGTTTATGCGGAATCCTCCCTAATTTGTGGTAAAAAGGCATGAGATTTGAGTATTAGATTAAAACTTCAGAATAAAATTTCATTTTTCTTAAAGCTGAAATTTATAAAAGCTTAAAACAAATATCGCTTTTTTAATGCAAAATTTTCTTAAAGAAGCTTTAAAACTAAGAAAGCATTGGTTTCGGAATTTTTGAGCGTCAAATTAATATAAACAAGCTGAATTTTTTATGACCCTATTAATCCCATTTCATTTTCTGCAAACGGATGGCATTTAGGATAGCCAGAAAGGCAACTCCAACATCGGCGAAAACGGCGCCCCATAAGGATGCCAAGCCCCAGGCTCCCAAAATTAAAACCGCAATTTTAACCCCAAGTGCCAGGACGATGTTTTGCCAGACAATTTTACGGGTTGACCTTCCAATGAGAATTCCCCGGATTATTTTTGAAGGTTCATCAGATTGTAAGACAACATCTGCGGTCTCTATGGCGACATCGCTGCCCATCGCGCCCATAGCGATCCCAATATCGCTTAATGCCAATACCGGCGCATCGTTGATCCCATCGCCCACAAAAGCAACTTTATTGCCGGGATCATTTTTTAATTTCTCAACTTCATTTAATTTATCTTCAGGCAACAAATCTCCTTTTGCATTGTCTATTCCCAAATCCCGTGCGACTTTTTGGGTGATGGAATCATTATCCCCGGAAAGCATCATAATTTGGGTTATCCCCATTTTTTTTAGTTGGTCAACCGTTTCCCTGGCGTTTTCCTTCAATTCATCGGAAATTATCACATATCCTTTATACTCATTGTCTACCGCAACTATAACTATGGAATCTGAAATTTCACTTATTCCTTTCGGAAATTTCACCTTATACTCATCCATAAGTCCTGGATTTCCAACTAAAACCTGTTTCCCGTTCACAATCCCAACCAATCCTTTTCCAGAGATCTCTTCGGTTTTATCAACCTTGAAAACATCAGTTAAGGAAGCAAATTCAACGATAGCAGTTGCGATTGGATGATTGGATTTTTGTTCAAGGGACACCAAATACTTCAAAAATTCGGCTTTATCAATTTGGGCAGTTACAATTTCGGTCACTTTAAAAACGCCTTTGGTCAGGGTTCCTGTTTTATCCATGACCAGGGTATTTATTTTGGTGATCTCGTCCAAAAAGGAAGCGCCTTTAAACAGGATCCCGTTTTTGGAAGCAGCGCCCAAGCCCCCAAAATAACCCAGCGGAATGGAAATTACCAACGCACACGGACAAGAAACTACCAGAAATATTAATGCCCTGTAAAGCCAGGTTTCAAACGCATAATCTTCAACAAAAAAATAAGGAAGAAAAGTGAGCGCTATTGCCGAAAAAACGACAATTGGGGTGTAGACTTTGGCAAATTTCCGGATAAACAATTCTGTTTTGGATTTTCGGGAACTTGCGTTTTGCACCAATTCTATGATCCTGGAAACCGAACTTTCGCTAAAAATTTTGGTGGTTTCTATTTCTATGACCGCTTCCTGATTGATGGAGCCACTTAATACAGTTTCCCCTTTTTTGATGAGTTTTGGTTTGCTTTCGCCGGTTAATGCCGAGGTATTCAACCTGGCTTTTTCAGAAATAAGTTTTCCGTCAAGCGGAATTTTCTCCCCAACCTTCACCTGTATTTTTTCTCCTACCTCAACTTCTTCCGGATGAACGGTTTTATATTTGTTTTTCCTCCAAACCGAAGCAATATTTGGACGAACATCCAACAAGGCCTTAATATTGCTTTTTGCACGACTCACGGCGGCATCCTGAAAGAGTTCCCCAATGGAATAAAACAACATCACCGCAACACCTTCAGGATATTCCCCGATGGCAAAAGCGCCAATGGTCGCGATGGACATCAGGAAGAATTCCGTAAAAAACTGTCCCTGCCAAATGTTTTTCAATCCTTTTAAAACCACGGGCGCACCAACCGGCAGGTAAGCAATGCCATACCAAATTATACGAACCCATCCTGAAAAAAGAGCAAGACTAAAAAAATTATCTGCCGCCAATCCTGCCACCAGCATCAAAAAGCTGAAGATGGCAGGCAGGTATATTTTTAAATTGGTTATGGAAGCAGTATTATTATTTTTCTGAGTTTTGTTTTTTTGTAAATCCCTTAAATCGATTTTACTCTTTTTCATAAACTTTCACACTAATTATCACAAAATTAAGGTGAAAATTCGTGCAACGGAAGTGCATTAAACCAGGTTACATTTGTTGCAAATCCCTTTCACCACAAGATTTGCGTCTATTGCTTTAAAACCGGGAGGCAAATTTATGTGAGGAATTTTTTGTTCGGTTAAACATTGGGTTTCGTTGCAGGTTGTACAATGAAAATGCAGGTGAAGGTCGGTTTCCAGTTCGCAATTGCATTGCTCCTCGCACAAGGCGAATTTGGCAGTTCCGGAACCATCGTCAATTTTATGAACTAACCCGTTTTTTTCAAAGGTTTTAAGAGTCCGGTAAAGTGTTGTCCTTTCCGATTTGTCAAAAGTATTTTCTATATCGGTTAAACTGGTAGCCACCACTTGTTTTTCCAGGAATTCATAGACCAGCAAACGCATAGCGGTGGGTCTTACGTTTTTTTGTATTAAAAATCCTTCAATCTTTTTCATAATGGAATTTTTTCATCAATTTCAACTCAATGCCCGTGTCCACCTCCATCTTCACTGTTTTTGGCCGTAGCCAAAAGTGTATTGGCATCTTTTATCACGATCCTGGCAGTCTCAAAATCCACGCCCTTTTCAATGGCATTTACCTGGATAATTCCAGCTTCAGATTTGCCGGTTGTAACCTCTACCATTTCATAATTATTTTTTACCACCCCTTCTTCTTCAGAAGTACCCTTATCAATAAAAATGTAGTTTTTAGAATTAAACCTAACCACCGCATCTTCAGGCAAAGTAAAACTTTTTGACGTATCGGTTTCAATTCTTGCATTCACGAACATTCCCGGCCAAAGGTCATCATATTCCTCTTTTAGATGTCCATGAACAGTTATGCTTCGATCTTCCCTGACACCACTTCCAATTAAATACACTTCCGCTTCCCTCCAGCTATCAGGTTTATTTGCTAAGGTAAAACGAATTTTTTGACCATTTTTCACCTTATTTATATCACTCTCATACACCGTAAGTTCTACATGAAGATCTTTTGCATCGGTGAGGTCCATGATTTTATCCTCGGGGCCCACGTATTTGCCAATATTGCTGAAAACCTCGCGTACCTGCCCATTTACCGGGGAATAAATATTAACTGCCGAACTTATTTTACCGGTTCTAAGGGATTTTAAGTTGACACCAATCATTCGCAATTTTTCCTCCAAAGCACTAATGCGCGCGCGATTGGAATTGTATTTACTTTTTGCCTGTTGGAAAACTTTTGCAGAGGACACCTGTTCTTTATACAAGACTTCCTGCCGTTCGAATTCAGCTTTTAGATAATCCCCTTCCGAAAGGCTTTCCAGATATTCCTGTTGAATATCCACAAATTCAGGATTTTCAATCACAGCCAGCAATTGCCCTTTTTCAACCCGGCTGCCCGGCAACATTTCAGTGAATTTCAGAAATCCCCCATAAGGAATAGTTATAGAAATATTTCCCTGGGGCGGCACATCTATAATCCCATTTACGCTTATCTCGCTTCCTAAAGTCCTTAATTCTGCCTGGCCAACTTCTATCTGGGTGTTTTTAAGTTGCGCGTCAGAAAGTTCTATGATGTTTTCATTTTCTTCGGAATCTTGGGTTTGATTTGCTTTATTGTCTTCTTTTTCTGATGAATTGCCACAACCTAAAACAGTTGCCAACAGAAGTAATATTGCTGTTTTTGAAAGAATATTTTTCATTTTAGTATTTTTTATTCAGAATTCCGGTAGTGAATTCCAATTCTGTTTTTGTTTGATTGTATTGATTGATTATTTCCAAATAATCCAGTTCTATTTTAGCTGCCCTGTCCATACCTTGAATATATTCCACGTAGCCAACTTCACCTTCTTTGAAACCTCTTTGTGCCTGTTTAAATATTAACTCTGCCTGAGGGATGGCATTTTCAGAATAATACACCATGCTTTTTTGAAGTTGCTCAAGGCGATCCAACAATATTTGAAATTGTGTGTTCATTTTATTGCTCATTGCCTCATACCTGGCGGCATTTTCTTTCATTTTTAATTTCCCGGCTTTGATTCTTGAAAATTGCGGTTTTGCCCAAACAGGAATGGATAATCCAAGCATCACTCCTGAAAACCTATCGGAAGAATCAAAAACCACCGGATCTCCGGCTAAATTTTGACCGGGACCATTAAATGACTGATTAAAATAGCCGAGGCTTAAATCTGGCAATAATTTTGATTTTTCTACCGAATTTTCCAGGCGGGAAATTTCAATTTGTTGCCTGTACCATTGCAAAGTTGGATTCTGCAGACTTTCACTTTTAGCCATTAATACATTATCCTCAACTAAAACTTTCAAATCCAAAACTTTAACGTTGACGCTTTCTTCAACATTAAGCAGTTCCATTAATTGATTTTGATACCTTCTGATGGTCGTTTTGTTTTCATCCTGTTGCACTTTTATTTCCGCAACCCTTGAACCTGCCGTAGCTCTTTCCAGCAAATTACTTTCCCCGGTTTTAAAGCGGATCTCTGCCGCACGATTAAAATTCTTATAAATACTGTCCTGCAACAAAAATATTTTCTGCCTGCTTTTTTCAAACAATAAATTAAAATACACAGATTTTACCCTGGCAATTAATTCATTTTTAGTTTGTGCTTCCAAAAACCCGCTGCTCTCTACCTGGGCTTTATTAAGTTTATTTCTCCCGATGTAAACGGTTGGAAAAGCAAACCTCTGACTTACACTAAAGCGTAAATCATCATCATAAATACTATTTGTTCGCCCATATTCCGCATTAAATTCGGTGTTGGGAAGATCCCAACTTGTGCCTTTTAATGCTATTGCTTGCTGGGTTTCATATTTTGAAGCCTGTAACTCAGGATTGTTTTCAACAGCTGTATTAATCAATTCATCCAGAGTTTTATACCTTTTCTCAGGTTGTACTTCCTGTGAAAAACCTGTATTTCCAAATCCGAATCCAAAAATTAGCAATAGAATAGCAGCCTTAGGCGTGTTTTTTATTCCTTTTTCAAAATAATAGTAGAGGACAGGAAGGACTATTAAAGTTAATAAGGTGGCAGATATTAAGCCTCCAATTACGACTGTTGCAAGCGGACGTTGCACCTCTGCTCCCGCAGATCCGGAAATTGCCATAGGCAAGAAACCGAACGAAGCCACAGCGGCAGTCATTATAACTGGCCGTAATCTGGTAGTGGTTCCCAGATAAATTCGCTGAAAAACATCAGTCATACCCTCTTTTTTGAGTCGGTTAAATTCTGCAATTAATACAATTCCATTTAAAACTGCTACTCCAAAAAGTGCTATAAAACCTACTCCTGCAGAAATACTAAAAGGCATACCTCTAAAATATAGGGCGAATATTCCCCCAATAGCGGAAAGTGGAATGGCCGTAAAAATTAACAATCCCTGTTTTATGGAGCCAAAGGTGAAATAAAGCAAGATAAAAATAAGCAGTAATGCCAAAGGCACGGCATAACTCAGGCGTTTTGTAGCTTCCTGTAAATTTTCAAATTGCCCGCCATATCCAACACTATATCCCGGTTCAAAATTTATTTGTCCGTCAATCTTCGCGCTAATCTCTTCTACCACACTTTCTACATCCCGATTTCGCACATTAAATGCCACCACAATTCTTCTATGTGTGTTATCCCGCTGAATTTGATAAGGGCCATCTTCAATAGTGATGGCCGCAACCTGATTTAGGGGAATTTCCCTTCCGTCGGGAGCGGTGATATAAAGGTTTTGCACACTCTCAAGATTATTCCTGTTGGGCTTATCCAACCTCACAACCATATCAAAACGCCTGTCACCTTCATACACCAAACCTGCTGAAGCACCTGCAAATGCGGTTTGAATACTTTGATTTACAGCTCTAATATTTAAACCATATTTGGCAATTTGATCTCTTTTAAACTTAATGACAATTTGTGCTACTCCGGTAACCTCCTCGATATAAATATCGGCGGCACCATCTACACCTTCTGCAATTCCACCTATTTGGCGGGCATAATTTGAGAGTTCTTCCAAATCTTCCCCGTAAATTTTAATTGCAACATCCTGCCGTACCCCTGTCATTAGTTCATTGAATCGCATTTGAATAGGTTGCTGAAAACCAAAGGTTACCCCCGGAATAACTTCTAAAGCCTCGCTCATTTTATCGGCAAGTTCTTCCCTGGAAGAGGCCGAAGTCCAATCGTCCTTATCTTTTAAGATGATCATCAAATCGGCAGCTTCAATAGGCATGGGATCTGTAGGGATTTCTCCTGAACCAATTTTGGATACAACCTGTTCAACTTCAGGAAAATTTTGTAACAAAATTCGTTCAGCCATCGTTGTTGCCGCTATAGTGTTTTTAAGTGAACTACCGGACATTACACGGGTCTCCACCGCGAAATCCCCCTCTTCCAGAGTTGGTATAAATTCACCCCCCATAGAACTGAAAACCATCAATGCAAGCGCAAATAATCCTGCGGTTATCAATAAAATACCTATTCGGAAATTCATGGCCTTCTTAATTAAAGGAGAATACAGGCTATTGAAAAACGCCATTATTTTATCGGAAATATTTGGTTTATGAGAAGTGTTTTTACTTAAAGCCAGAGCCGACATCATAGGCACGTAGGTTAAGGACAAAATAAATGCCCCTAAAATTGCGAAACTCACGGTTTGCGCCATTGGACCAAACATTTTCCCTTCGGTACCCACCAAAGCAAGAATTGGCAAATACACGATTAAAATTATTATTTCCCCAAATGCCGCAGAATTTCTAATCTTACTGGCAGATTGATAAACTTCCTCATCCATTTCCGGTTGGGTAAGTTTTCTGCCGAGTTTTAAAGCTCCCAGATGGAATAATGTAGCTTCCACAATTATTACGGCGCCATCTACTATCAGTCCAAAATCTATGGCTCCCAAACTCATAAGATTTGCTGAAACTCCAAAGACATGCATCATTCCAAAGGCAAAAAGCAGGGCTAATGGAATTACAGAAGCAGTGATCAATCCGGCACGTAAATTCCCCAACAATAACAGAAGCACAAAAATTACAATAAGTGCTCCTTCTAAAAGGTTCGTAGTTACCGTACCTATTGCTTTATCCACCAATTTTGTCCTATCTAAAAATGGCTCAATCACAACTCCCTCCGGCAAGGTTTTCTCAATCTCCTCCATTTTAAGCTTGATGCTTTTGATAACCTCGGCAGAATTTGCACCTTTGAGCATCATGACAATTGCACTTACCACTTCCCCCTTTCCATTACGCGTAGCTGCTCCATATCTAACAGCACTGCCAAATTGCACTTTAGCAACATCTTTAATTAGGACAGGGCTGCCGTTGGGATTGTTTTTAACTACAATGTTCCCAATATCTTCAAGGCTATTTACCAGGCCTTCACTTCGAATGAACAAGGCGTTATCTCCTTTTTCTATATAGGCTCCGCCGGTATTCTCATTATTTGCTTCCAAAGCGGTGAAAATATCACTTATGGAAACATCCATGGCATTTAGCCTTCCTGGCGTTATGGCTATTTCATATTGCTTTAAATATCCTCCAAAGCTACTTACATCGGCAATGCCGGGAGTTCCCAACAATTGACGCTTGATGATCCAATCCTGAATGGTCCTGAGCTCTGTGGCATTGTATTTATTTTCGTAGCCCTCTTTGGTAGTGATCACATATTGGTAAATTTCCCCCAATCCCGTAGTTAAAGGTGCTATCCCCGCTTTTCCTGCTGAAGGTGGAATTTGAGCCTGGGCTTCGGTAAGCCGTTCATTCACCTGTTGGCGGGCCCAGTATATATCTGTATCTTCTTTAAAAACAATAGTTACTACAGAAAGCCCAAAACGTGAGAAGGAACGAATTTCTTCTATTTCAGGAATGGTAGCCATTGTTATCTCTATAGGAAATGTAATGAGCCGTTCTACCTCCACGGCAGCAAGATTGGGAGAAGTTGTAATAACCTGTACCTGGTTGTTGGTAATATCGGGAACGGCATCTACAGGAAGTTGCATTAAAGAATAGACGCCCCAAAGCATCAATCCGAAAGTTAGCAACCCAATGACCAGTTTGTTGGTTATGGAAAACCGTATAATTTTATTAAGCATTGTTAGACTCAGTTTTAATTCAGTTAAAGGAAAAAGGTGAAGGACATAAAAAATATCAGTCACGTGGGGATATAGTTATCCCAGGGATTGCTGAATTAAATTTGGGGAGGTTGCAGAAAAGAAATAAAAATATCTTTGTGGATTTTATTCTTGTAAAGATCTACAAGTTTGGATATTTCAAAATTTACAGGCTCAAAACTGGCCAGATTGGAAGTAATTATTTGACTGTTGCAACATTGGCATTCGCAAAAAGGAGGACACATTTCGGTTGTACCGGTATGATCCAAATGACCTTCGGCAATTTGCCCGGATTCCGAGGAAAGATTTATTTCATCATCGGCACATGGAACAAAAGTAAGTACCAAAAAAAATAAGGACAATATGACCGCACAAAATTTCACAATGCCAAAAGTAAGCAATTTATCCTGCAACAGCAATGCAAATGCCAGCACCAAAAAAGAAGCCTGCATCATATGCAAATGAAAGCGTATTCATCTAAAACCAAAATCCTAAACTAAAAAACCACTGGCTCTTTTTTACTTCCGGAGAATAGGAATACTTCAACTCCACAGGTCCAATTAAAGTTTCTAACCCATAGCCCAATGCATAGCCCGTATAATCTGGAGCAGAAAACCAATTCCCGGTAGAATACAGTTGATTTTCAACATTTGCAAAATTGGCGCTGGCTATGATATGATTTTTTCTGAAAATTTCATAATCCATTTCAATTAATGCTTTTATATAACTATCTCCGGAAATGCTTATAAAATCATATCCATAAAAAGGCACAAAATTGTTTATGAAATTATTGCCGTAACCTCCCAGGAAAAAGTCCAGGATATTGGTATTATCCTCACCAATCCTAAAACCTGTTTCAGAAAAGATTCGTGTGGTAAATTTATTTATCGGGGTAAAAGCATAACCGAATTCTCCCTTGGCTATCGAAAATTTTGAAAAATTTTGATTGTAATCTGAAGAAAATAAATACAGGTGAAAATCCCCGTCAAAATAAACTCCTTTTGTTGGAAAATACTTATTATCAAAACTGTCCAGTTTTAAGTATCCAAAGCTGCTGTAATAGTTACTTTTATCAAAAACGGTGGAAGAAAAATTGTTATTCGGTTCATTCCCGAGGGTTTCCGAACTGATCTTTAAATATTTATGCTCCAGACCCAGCCCAAACGAAAATATTTGTTGAAAAAGGGTTTCCACATAAAATTGGTTAGTAACATCCTGGTATTTTATCTCTATTTTATTGATCCCAATATCCTCCAAATCCGCATTTTCACGCACAAAATCAAACGCCACTCCTCTTTCGAACAGGTTGTATCGCGATTTTATACCAAAACTCCAGTAATAACCTTTGTCTATATAATATTGAAAATTATATCTGAAATTATCCCCCAAAATCACATCAATTGAAGCCACATCATTGGTGAAAAGGGTGCTTTTTCTGGTAAGGTTGATCAATGCTCCGCTTTTATATAAGTTATCATAATGCAGTGCCATTCGCAAAAAGGTTTTATTTGGACTTTCCTCCAGTTGCAATGCCAGGGTATAGGAACTGTCCTTGGGGATCAAATTGTAATTAATGCGGTCAAAATTGCCGGTAGCAGCCAGATTATTAATCCCGTTATATAAATCTTCCTGGGTGTATTCAGAATAATGTTTGAGCTGCAGTTTCCCTAAAATATAGGCCCTGGGATAACTGTTATTCCCGTCAATATTGAGGGAATTTATATGGAACTTATCTGCCCTGATCACTTTTTTTACACGAGGGGTACTTGCACCCTGGTTAGCGGCAATAATCTTAAGCTGATCCATTTTTTTACGGGCTGCAATCTCGCCCGAATTAATTATTGCAGATCCTTTGTCAAAGGAAAGCACGTTAAATTTTGTAATGTCGGGTTTTATATAAAGGTCTGTGAGCTTTATATTTTCCCGCATATGACTAATCGTCCTGAAATTATTAATTTGGGTTAAAATATCGAACACGCTTCTCAACTGCTTTCGATCTGCCAGGCTATCCTGTACATCTACTCCTATTATTATATTTGCTCCCCGTTCACGAAGTTCGATTACGGGATAATTATTGGTCACTCCTCCATCTGTAAGCAGTTTACCATCTATTTTTACCGGACTAAATACCGATGGGATAGCGCCACTTGCTGAAACTGCTTTTGCAAGGGAACCACTTTCCAAAATAACCTGTTCCCCTGTTTCTACATTGGAAGCGATACAAAAAAACGGGATCGGCATCTTACTGAAATCCTGAATATTCCCCAGGTGCATTGTAAGCCGGGACATCAAATTATAAATATTCTGCCCCTTGGACAGGCCGGAGGGAAAGGAAATTTTAAAATCGTCAAAAGGAAGGGTGAGCACATATTTTTCCGTTTCCTCCTTTTCATAAAATGTTTTCGCGCTGCGCGGAACTTCATCCTGAATTAGAATGTTAAAATTGATCTCATGAAAGATAGAGTCCAATTGAGTCGCTGAATATCCCGATGCATAAAGAGCGCCTACAATGGCCCCCATGCTGCTTCCTCCTATATAATCAATTTGAATCCCCGCTTCTTCTATTACCTTTAAAGCTCCAATGTGAGCCAAACCTTTGGCACCCCCACCGCTTAAAACAAGGCCAATTTTCACATCTTTCTTTTCCTGGGTAAAGGAAAGGAGAGGTAAAAGGAACAAAAAGAGAAGGAAGAATTTTTTCATTTAGTCCTGATGGTAATAATTATAAATTTTTGCAGCTCTGGCCGCACCTATCACCTGGGTCAAATCTTCCAAAGCGACTTCTTTTATCCTTTTTAAGGACCTAAAATGAGTTAATAATTCAACCACGGTTTTATCACCCACCCCCGGAATTGATTCAAGTTCAGTATTAAGAGCGGTTTTACTGCGCTTATCCCTGTGAAAGGTAATGCCAAATCTGTGAGCTTCATTGCGCAATTGTTGAATTATTTTTAAAGTTTCCGATTTTTTGTCCAGGTACATCGGGACAGAATCTCCGGGGTAATAAATTTCTTCCAGGCGTTTCGCTATTCCAATAATGGCTATTTTTCCCCTTAACCCCAATTCCTCCAGGGCTTTTAACCCTGAAGAAAGTTGTCCCTTGCCTCCATCGACAATTATTAACTGCGGCAAAGCTTCGCCTTCATTCAGCAATCTTTTATATCTCCTGAAAACCACTTCCTCCATAGATGCAAAATCATCCGGGCCTTCCACGGTTTTGATGTTAAATTTACGATAATCATTTTTACTGGGTTTTCCATTTTTAAAAACTACACAGGCCGCCACGGGATGTGATCCCTGAATATTGGAATTGTCAAAACATTCTATATGACGGGGCTCTTCACTTAAACGCAAATCCAGTTTCATTTGGGCCATAATTCGGTTAACATGGCGGTCGGGATCTACAATTTTCATTTGCTTGAACTGCTCCTGCCGGTAATACCTGGCGTTGCGAATGGAAAAATCTATTATTTTCTTTTTATCGCCTAACTGCGGAACGGTAATTTTCACATGTTCTCCAACTTCTACCTCAAAGGGCACATATATTTCTTTTGAAGTGGAATTAAAGCGCTGCCTTATTTCTATGATCCCCAACTCCAGCAATTCCTTATCACTTTCATCCAGTTTCTTTTTCATTTCAATGGTATGCGACCGGATGATCGCGCCGTGGGAAATTTGAAGAAAATTGACATAACCATATCCTTCATCACTTACAATTGAGAACACATCTACGTCGGTTATTTTTGGATTGACCACTGTAGATTTTGCCTGATAATTTTCAAGTACATCAATTTTGTTTTTTATTTGCTGCGCGTCTTCAAATTCCATACGCCCGGCATGAGCCTTCATCTGCTCCCTGAACTGCTGAAGCGATTCTTTAAAATTCCCCTTTACAATTTCCCGGATCGCTGCGATATTTGTGTTGTACTCTTCCTCGGTCTGTCTGGCTTCACAAGGACCTTTACAGTTCCCTAAATGATACTCCAAACATACTTTATACTTGTCTTTTCTTATTTTATCCAAAGACAGATCGTAGTTACAGGTTCTAAGCTGGTACAAACCTTTGATCAATTCCAAAAGTGTGTTCACAGTTTTAAAATTGGTGTACGGCCCATAATATTCGCTGCCGTCTTTTATCAATCTGCGGGTAGGGAAAACCCTGGGAAAGCGTTCATTTTTTATACAGATCCAGGGATAGGTCTTGTCATCCTTCAACATGACATTAAACCGCGGCTGATATTTTTTAATAAGGTTGTTTTCCAGCAACAATGCATCGGTTTCTGTGGCCACCACAATATGCTTAATGTCGCATATCTTTGTCACCATTACCTCAATCCGGTTACTATCATGCTTTTTGGTAAAATAAGAAGTAACCCTTTTTTTAAGGTTTTTGGCTTTTCCTACATATAGAATCCTGTCGTTTTTATCGTAATATTGATAAACTCCGGGGCTTTCTGGCAGGGTTTGTACTTGAATTTTTATTTCGGGTGTTTCCATTACATCAAAGATATTACATATTCTTCGGAGCAGTAAATTAAGACTTGGCTGTTAATGTTAAAATTTAAATGAGTTATAAAGTTTGCGTTCATTATTTCGCTTTTTTTAAAAGCCTAATCTCCAAAACTGCCCCTAATGCACTAATAATAGACTGACGGAGCGCTCTGAGACATTTTTTATTCGGGCATTGGCGGCTAAAATGTCGGTGAGAAATAATTTGATATCATCTAATATGTTGATAATTTAGATTTTTATGAGAAACAAGAATTAATCATTTTATTACCTTGCACTTATGGAAAAAATAGTAATTGGCCGTTTTGAAAAGGCGGACTTCCCTTTGTTAGAATTAGAAAATATCTCGCTCAAAATAGATACGGGAGCCTATACTTCCTCCATCCACTGTGATAATATCGCAGAAAAAGACGATATGCTTTACTGTACATTTTTAGATGAAGAACACCCACTTTACAATGGAAAGGAATTCATTTTTAAAAATTACGATATTGTGTTTGTAAAAAGCAGCAATGGAATTATTCAAAAGCGCTACCAGGTACAATCTACCATAATAATTTTCGATAAAGTTTTTAAAATTTCGCTTTCTTTGTCGGCCCGGCAGGAGATGCGCTTCCCGGTTTTGATAGGGAGAAAATTCCTTACCAAAAAATTTTTAGTCGATCCCGAGTTAATAGACGTTTCTTATAATTTAAAAGCAAATGAACATAAAAATCATTTCCAGAAATAGCAATCTTTATTCTACCCAGCGTCTGATGGAGGCTGCAAGAAAAAGAGATCATACCATAGAAGTTATCGATCCTTTGAAATGCAATTTGATCATTGAAAAAAAGCACCCTTCCATTTTTTATAAGGGTAAGATGTTGGAAGGAACCGATGCCGTAATCCCAAGAATTGGAGCTTCGGTCACGTTTTTTGGGACTGCTGTTGTACGTCAATTTGAAATGATGGGAGTTTTTACCACCACAGAATCACAGGCACTGGTGCGCAGTAGGGATAAATTAAGGAGTTTACAGGTCCTGTCACGGGCTCGTTTGGGCCTGCCAAAAACCGTTTTTACCAATTATTCCAAAAATGTGGGCGAGGTAATAGATCACGTTGGCGGAGCACCTCTTATTATTAAGTTACTGGAAGGAACCCAAGGTTTAGGCGTGGTATTGGCAGAGACCAAGAACGCTGCCGAATCGGTTATTGAGGCTTTTAACGGCTTACAAGCCCGGGTGATTATCCAGGAATTCATCAAGGAAGCAGGGGGAGCCGATGTTCGCGTTTTGGTAGTAGATGGTCACGTAGTGGGGGCCATGAAACGTCAGGGAAAAGAAGGCGAATTCAGGTCAAACCTTCACCGTGGGGGTACCGCAAGCATTATTGAACTTACCGATGAAGAAGAAAATGCTGCCATAAAAGCGGCAAAAGTCATGGGATTGGGTGTAGCAGGAGTAGATTTGTTGCAAAGTTCACGCGGACCGCTTATCTTAGAGGTCAATTCCTCTCCCGGACTGGAAGGAATAGAACGGGCTACCGGAAAAGATATCGCAAAAACCATTATCAGGTATATTGAAAGAAATGTTTAGCCTATGGCTCATATAGATAAGAACAATATTCTTGAAATTTTAGGTAAAAAAATAATGCCTGGGCAAGGCGCCATGATCAATTTGAACATGGCCAAATTATATACCACTACTTCAGTAGAAGTTCCCGTAATTATTGAACGTTCTTTAAAACCCGGGCCTGTGGTGCTAATTACTGCGGGGATTCACGGAGATGAACTTAACGGGGTGGAAATTGTACGTCAAATTATATCTAAAAACATCAATAAACCGGTAAAGGGAACCATAATTTGTATCCCGATAGTAAACGTGTTTGGTTTTTTAAACCTTGCCCGTGCTTTTCCTGACGGCAGAGATTTAAACAGGGTATTCCCAGGCACAAAAAACGGCTCCCTGGCCAGCAGGTTTGCTTACCAGTTTGTCCATAAAATTCTTCCGGTAGCCGATTTCTGTATAGATTATCATACCGGAGGTGCCATGCGTTTTAATGTGGCCCAACTCCGGGTGGTGAAAGGAGATGAAAAAAGCCTGAAATTTGCCGAAATATTTAATGCACCTTTTACCATTCACTCCAAAACTATTTCTAAATCTTACCGGGAAACTTGCCAAAAATTGGGGAAAATGGTCCTTCTTTTTGAAGGAGGAAAATCCATGGACAGCAATAAGGATATCGCTAAACACGGAGTTGATGGCGCTATGCGGGTTTTAAATCATCTGGGAATGTTAAAACCCAGGTTTATTTTGCCTGAAATTACCGTAAAAAGTATTATTATTGAAAACAGTTCCTGGATGCGGGCTAAATATAGCGGACTTCTTCACATAAAAATTACTTGCGGGAAGCAGGTTGAAAAAGGAGAATATATAGCTACAATTACCGATCCTTACGGCAAATTCCGGCATAAGGTAATCGCTTCCCATTCCGGCCATATTATCAATGTAAATGAATCTCCCATCGTATATCAGGGAGATGCTATATTTCATCTTTCAATCGCTCCAATTCCATTAAATGAAGAACAAGCTCAGGAATAAATATCAGGAATTGCGAACCGGCATTTCTTCAGAAGAAATTGAAACCAAAAGCATTGAAATTGCCAATAATTTATTGAAATTACCTATTTGGGATTATGATTTCTACCATCTTTTTTTGACGATTTCAGAAAAAAAAGAAATCGACACAGAGCCAATCCTCCATATTCTTCAGGGAAAAGATAAAAATATCGTGCTCTCAAAAGCCGATTTTAACACCGGGAAGTTGAACAATTATTTGCTTACAGATTCCACTCTGATCAAAAAAAACAAATGGAACATCCCGGAGCCTGTAGATGGGATTGAGATACCGGCCTCAAAAATAGAGGTGGTTTTTGTCCCTTTGCTCGCATTTGACAAATTAGGGCACCGGGTAGGTTACGGAAAAGGATTTTACGACATTTTCCTTGCGGGCTGTAAGAAAGATGTTATAAAAATAGGACTATCTCTTTTTGAGCCTGAGGAAAAGATCCCCGAGATCTTAACAAGCGATGTACCCCTGGATTATTGTGTGACCCCACAAAAAACTTACCAGTTTAAAAAATAATCGACTATATTTGGTTTGCCTTTAACATTGCATTACATTTAAACACTTATTTAAATAATTGATGCTCAACGACCTTCAGTTAAACAGTATTTTAGAGGATTTTGATATCGCCTATTGGAAAATCAATCTGCTCACCAAAGAAATCACCTGGTCTGAGCATTTTGAATTCCTGGTTGGCAAACACGATTCCGAAGAAAATTTATTCGATTATTTTCTGAATAATATCCTGCACCGCGATTACAGGTATGATTTCATGCTTGGGTTTGAAAATCTAAGCCTGGCTTCCCAAAATTTTAATCAGGAAATAAAACTGAAGCTTAACAACGATAAATACCGTTGGTTTGAATGCAGGAACCTAAAAAGCAAAGAGAACAGCGGTAAGGATTCGGCGGTGTTGTTATTTGTTAATATCCATCAGTCAAAACGGGATCAATACACCATTGAGGAAAACTTTTTCTATTACAGGGAAACCGCTGAGATGACTTCTACCGGCGGGTGGTACATAGATACGCTGGCTAAGGCAATTTACTGGGACGATGTTACCAAAAAAATATTGGATTGTCCCCGGGATTTTCATCTGGATTATAACGAACGTCTCAGATTCTATTCTCTGGATCATCAGGAAATTGCATTATCTATGTTTGATAAATGCGAAAAATATGGGATCCCTTTTAAAGTTTAGTTGAAGATGGTCACCCTGTATGGCAGGGAATTCTGGGTTAGGGCCACAGGCAAGCCGGTTTATAATGAAGAACAGTCAATTATAGGGATTCGCGGGGTTTTTCAGGATATAGACGAAAACAAAAATAACGAGCATAACCTCCAGAATTCATTGGATATTATCGCCGCGCAAAATTCGAGATTATTCAATTTTGCCCATGTGGTTTCACATAATTTAAGATCTCACAGCAGTAATTTAAGTTTGGTCGTGCAGCTTTTAAATGAAACTAAAATAGAGAAGGACAAGCTGGAGCTGATTGATAATATCGCCGATATTTCAGAAAATCTGGATGTTGCGATTTCCAGGCTGAATAATATGGTCACTCATCATGACCTCATGAAAAAAGAGCGTCAGATGGTAGTTTTCAGCGATTCTCTGGATTTGGTGATCAATTCCATCTCTTCACTTATAAACCGGGAAAGCGCTAAAATCATATCTGATTTTAAAGCAATGAAAGAAATTGAGTACATTCCTGAATATCTTGGAAGTATTTTACTAAATTTAATCACGAATGCAATTCGCTATAAACAGCCGGGGAGAAAACCTATCATTTTTATTCAGACTTACCTGGTTAATGACCAGCCTTTTATGGAGATAAGTGACAACGGAATGGGAATTGATTTGGATCAATACGGCGACAAGATGTTTGGAATGTATAAAACTTTTCACAGCAACCCCGATGCGAAAGGAATAGGCTTGTTTATCACCAAAAATCAAGTGGAAACTATGGGAGGCTCCATTTCTGTTACCAGTACGGTAAATATAGGAACAACATTTAAAATTAAATTCTAGATTGAACATGGGACAAAAAATAGAACTGGCTTGTATTATTGACGATGACAAAATATACGTGAACTTAGTTCGAAAGATCATCGAAATAAAAAAATTATCAGAAAATTTATTGATCTTCAAAAATGGACTGGAGGCCCTGGAGTACTTTAAGGTGATCTTGTCCAATTTGACAGAAGATAAACTACCGGAAATCATTTTTCTGGACCTGAATATGCCGGTGATGGACGGATGGGAATTTTTAGGCGAATTCGTCAAGATCAAAAACAATTTCGATAAAAAAATAAGCCTCTATGTGGTTTCTTCCTCCATTGATCCCCGGGATCTGGAACGTGCAAAATCCTTCAACCTGGTTACCGATTATTTGATCAAGCCTATTGAATTGAAGAAATTCGAAAAAATATTCGACAGAAACGTAGCCTAAATTTCGGTTTTAGACTCGGTTTCTTTCTTGGGAAAAGCTCTTTTATTGAATAGCAAAAGCAGTACAACCCCACTGCTTATTGCTGTATCGGCAACATTAAAAACCGGTTCAAAAAAGGAAAAATATTCGCCTCCCCAAAACGGGATCCATTTTGGAAGCATCCCCTCAAATAATGGAAAATAAAGCATGTCTACCACTTTTCCGTGAAATAAGGTGCCATAACCCCCGCCTTCAGGTAAAAAAGCCGCAACCTGCCCGTAACTGTGTTCAAAAATGATCCCGTAGAAAACAGAGTCAATAATATTTCCCAGGGCTCCGGCAAAAATAAAGGAAATCGCAACAATCAAAATACGTGAAGCTTTATTGCGCACAGAATCCCATAACCAGTAACCTATTCCCACAATGGCCCCCAAGCGGAACAAGGTGAGCAGCAATTTTCCGTATTCCCCGGGGATTTTTGCTCCCCAGGCCATTCCCTCGTTTTCGACGAACAAGATCCGAAACCAGTCAAGAACCCTTATTTCTTCTCCAAGGATGAAATGTGTTTTAATATATACTTTTGAAATTTGATCGATTAATAAAATCAATATAATAATGAAACTTGCTTTTTTTAAGGACATTGAATGGGGGGTATTAAAAACGGCTCAAAAATACTACTATTATTTAGTTTTCCGGCACACTTATGTTTCCATTGATTGATGTGAGATTAACCTGGTACTTTCCGTACGCCGGTGCCGGCAAATTTACGGTGCCATTTCGGGAGCTTGCCGTAATTTTTGAATTGTGAGCGGCAACCCAAATTGATCCGCTATAGGTATTGATAACGGTGTTTCCCTCCAAATATTCAAGCCTGCAATAACCAGACTTCAATTCAATCTGCAAATTTTTGAAAGTCCCTTTTCCGGTTACCGAAGCTATATTCGATCTCACAAATACCTGGAGGTTTTCAGGGATTTCCAGGGTAATTTCCATCGAAAATACCTTATGGGCGCTCAGCTTATCATATCCGCTTTGTAAGCTTTTCCGAAATTTTGAAGTGAGGATCATCTTATTTTGAAGCATCTCCGTCTCCAGGGAAATATCATTAAAATATTCACCTTCGGTGTGAGAAGTTAAAATAATTTGATTTGTTTCTGAAGTTATTATATTGATCTTAAAAACTTCATCTGTATAAATATAGAGTTGCTCTATTTTTTCAGCATCAAAACTTTGAGAAGTGTCCTTTTGAGAAAATCCGGGCACAACAAAAACAATACTTATAAGAATAGAAATAAAAAAATTCATGGGTGAAATCTCTACAAAAAACGCTCCAATATGACAAATCACAGTGGAGCGCTCAATTTATTTTAAAAACCTAACGTTTAACGTTGCAAATTTTTTGCTTCAATGGTCAAAGTCGCGTGAGGAACAATTCTCAGGCGTTCTTTGGAGATCAATTTCCCGGTTTCCCTGCAAATCCCATAGGTTTTACTTTCGATGCGGATCAATGCATTTTTAAGGTCCCTAATAAATTTTTCCTGCCTTATGGCTATTTGCGAGTTAGCTTCTTTGCTAAGGGTTTCACTCCCCTCCTCAAAGGCTTTAAACGTAGGAGAAGTGTCATCTGTCCCGTTATTGCCATTATTTACATAAGCATTTTTATAAAGCTCCAATTGTTCCTGTGCTTTCTTAATTTTGGCCTGAATCAACTCCTTAAATTCAACTAATTCGGCATCACTGTAACGTACTTTGGTTTCTACTGACATGGGGTTTAATGTTTTTTTATAAATAATTTTGTGGTGACGTCGTCAAATTCAATTTCTGTACCAACGGCTACCGCTTCTGCAATTTCAAGGTTAACGGTTAATGTTTCGTTTTTAATATAATTTATGTTTTCCAAAATGGCTTCTTCAATAATACCATCCTTTTGTATGGTAACATCTATGGTATCGGTCACTTCAAATCCGGAATCTTTTCTCAAATTTTGAATTCTATTGACCAATTCCCTGGCAATTCCTTCTTTTTTTAGTTCTTCAGAAATATTTACATCCAGGGCTACCGTAATATTTCCGCTGCTTGCAACCAACCAACCTGCGATATCCTGTGAAGTTATAAGCATTTCTTCAGAGTCCAAATTAATCATTTTTCCGTTAACTTCCACTGTAATTTTTCCCTCAATCTCAATTCTTGAGATATCTTCGGGTGAAAATTGCTCAATTACATTCGCAACCGCTTTCATATCCTTTCCAAATCTTGGTCCAAGGGTTTTAAAATTAGGTTTTACCTGTTTTACCAGGAGCCCCGAGGCATCGTCAATCAGTTCAATTTCCTTTACGTTCACTTCAGATTTGATCAAATCTTCCACTGCCTCTATTTCGGCCCGCTGCTGTTCATCCAGCACAGGGATCATGATGCGTTGCAGTGGCTGACGCACTTTTATCATTTCCTTTTTACGCAGGGAAAGCACCAATGATGAAATAGTTTGCGCTTTTTCCATTTTACGCTCCAGGTCTTTATCTACAAATGTTTCGATATATTCAGGGAAATCAGCTAAATGAACCGAATCAAATTTTTCTTTGTTAGAAGTTGCATTCAAATCCCTGTAAAGCCTGTCCATAAAGAAAGGCGCTACCGGCGAACCTAATTTTGCCACGGTGAGCAAACAGGTGTATAAGGTTTGATAAGCCGAAATTTTATCCTGCTCGTAATCGCCTTTCCAGAAACGTCTTCGGCTAAGGCGAACAAACCAGTTGCTCAAATTCTCCTGAACAAATTCTGAAATTGCCCTGGCAGCACGTGTAGGCTCATAATCGGCATAAAATTCGTCTACTTTTTTGATGAGCGTATGCAATTCTGAAAGGACCCACCTGTCAATTTCCGGGCGTTCTTCCAATGGAATATCGGCTTCCTTGTAGGTGAAATTATCCAGATTTGCATATAAAACAAAAAAGGAATAGGTGTTGTAAAGGGTTCCAAAGAATTTACGCCTCACCTCAGCGATTCCTTCAAGATCAAATTTCAGGTTATCCCAGGGATTGGCGTTTGAGATAAGGTACCACCTTGTGGCATCGGCTCCAAAAGCACTCAATGTTTCAAACGGATCAGCGGCATTGCCAAGGCGTTTGGACATTTTCTGGCCGTTTTTATCCAGTACCAGGCCATTGGAGATCACATTTTTATAAGCTACATCGTCAAAAATTATGGTAGCAATCGCATGTAAGGTATAAAACCAGCCACGGGTTTGATCTACGCCTTCGGCGATAAAATCGGCTTTTCGTTCCCCGTTTTCAACCTTTTCCTTATTTTCAAATGGATAATGCCATTGCGCATAAGGCATGGAACCTGAATCAAACCAAACATCTATCAAATCGGCCTCGCGCTTCATGGGTTTTCCAGAAACTGAAACCAGCGTAACCTTATCTACAACATTTTTATGAAGATCTACTTTTTCGTAGTTTTCTTCACTCAAATTGCCAATTTCAAAATCGGCAAAAATATCGTTCTCCATTACTCCGGCCTCAACAGCCTTCTTCATTTCAACCTTCAATTCTTCGATGGAACCAATGATAATTTCTTCTTTCCCGTCTTCGGTCCTCCAAATTGGCAACGGAATTCCCCAATACCGGCTCCTGGAAAGGTTCCAGTCGTTGGCATTGGCAAGCCAGTTTCCAAAGCGGCCTTCCCCGGTAGCTTTCGGTTTCCAGTTAATTCCCTTGTTAAGTTCGTGCATCCGGTCTTTTACCTCGGTCACTTTTATAAACCAGGAATCCATCGGATAATATAAAATAGGCTTATCGGTTCTCCAGCAATTTGGGTAGCTGTGTACATATTTTTCAACCTTGAAAGCCCTGTTTTCTTCTTTTAATTGAATAGCGATCTCCACATCTACCGATCTCTCCGGGGCTTCGCCATCTTCATAATATTCATTTTTGACATATTTCCCTGCATACTCGCCCATTTCCTTCCTGAACTTTCCCTGCAGATTGACAAGCGGCACAAGATTGTCGTTTTCATCTTTCACCAGCATTGGAGGGATTTCCGGCACAGCTTGTTTTGCGACCATGGCATCATCGGCGCCAAAGGTGGGCGCGGTATGCACAATTCCGGTTCCATCCTCGGTAGTCACAAAATCCCCTGCAATTACGCGGAAGGCATTTTCGGGATTTTGATAGGGAAGCGCAAATGGCATTAACTGCTCATAACGCAATTCCACCAAATCTTTTCCCAGGAAGGAATTTTCAATGAAATAAGGGATTTTATCGCCTTCTTTAAAGCCTTCTAAACCTTCCTCATTTTCAACTTTTTTGAATTTTTTGTCAAACTGTTTCGCAACAAGGTTTTTGGCCAAAATCACTTTTATTGGCTCAAAAGTGTAAATGTTATAAGTTGAAACCAGCACATATTCTATTTTTGGCCCAACTGTTAATGCAGTGTTTGAAGGCAAAGTCCACGGGGTGGTTGTCCAGGCAATTAAAAAAGCCCCGGCCAATTCATCTGAAAGGGGAGAACTCTTTTGACCCTTCTTATTCTTTATTATTTTGAACATTGCCGTTACCGAAGTATCGGTGACATCCTGATAGGTACCGGGTTGATTTAATTCGTGCGAACTCAATCCTGTTCCCGCTTTTGGCGAGTACGGCTGAATTGTATATCCTTTATAGATGAGGCCTTTTTTATAGATTTCGGAAAGCAGCCACCATACGGTTTCCATATATTTAGACTTGTAGGTGATATAGGGATTTTCCATATCTACCCAGTAGCCCATTTTTTGGGTAAGGTCGTTCCAAACATCGGTATAGCGCATAACCGCGTTTTTACACGCCTTGTTATAATCTTCAACACTTATTTTTTTGCCGATATCTTCCTTGGTGATCCCCAGTTCTTTTTCAACGCCAAGTTCTATTGGAAGGCCGTGGGTATCCCAGCCGGCTTTTCGTTTTACCTGAAAGCCTTTTTGCGTTTTATACCTGCAAAAAAGATCTTTTATTGTGCGCGCCATCACATGGTGAATTCCCGGCAAACCGTTTGCCGACGGAGGACCTTCAAAAAACACAAATGGCTCGTTTCCTTCCCTTGTAGTTATGCTCTTTTCAAAAATATCATTATCTTCCCAATAGGCTAAGATTTCCTCTGCTACTTTTGGCAAGTCAAGTCCTTTATATTCAGGGAACTTTGTGCTCATTTTATCAAAATTTCTTATGAGGTGCGAAAATA
>Ga0307487_1000627_pt1 | contig 26958 bp, 25 predicted proteins | sample CBIW12metaG_FD_203665 | JGI IMG/M metagenome (GOLD analysis project Ga0307487, IMG submission 203665) | Sea-ice brine microbial communities from Beaufort Sea near Barrow, Alaska, United States - CBIW 1.2 | ecosystem: Environmental > Aquatic > Marine > Coastal | place: USA: Alaska | collected... | reverse complement strand
ATCCGTAGGCCCCCGTGTACGTGGGCTGTTCGAGGCGCCCGGCAACGTCGGTCAAATTGATTGTGGCGATCTGGTTGCCGGTGGCCGTGCGGTTGTTGAACGTGGGCTCGGCGGCCTTCAGCCGCGCCACGACGGTGACCTGACCGGCAGGCGGTGCCGGAACGACATCCGGGGCATCCTGACGGTCTCCCGTGGGCAACCAGCCGCGATTGACGACGAAGACCGTCCCGTCATCGAGTCGAAGCGGGGTCAGCACCTCGAAACCGGGACGGACGTTGAGCGGGCGGTTTCGCACCAGCAGCTCATCGTCCGTGAGGTACGTACCGGTCATGGTGACGGGAAGCCATTTCTGAGACTCCGAAAATGAGTCCGGGGAGGGCAGCGCCTCGGCGAGCGGCACCGGCGGCGCGTCGTAGTTCGCGTCGATCTTGGACACTTCGACGAGCGCCTCCGTGCGGCGGGCCAGCTGCCAGACGCCCAGACCGGAGCACACGGCGGCGAACAGGATCGTCAGGGCCAGATAACCGGCCCAGCGACGCGTGAACGCGAACGTCCACGCGCTCACGACGACTCATCCGTTGCGGTGAGTGGCGAGACCCGCAGGGGGAAGTCACGCGCCGACAGGAACTCGCGGAGGTACTCGACGTGATCGTCGCAGGCGAGCCAGGTCTTGACCCGGTCCTCGGTGTGGATTCGAGGATTGCGCCAGTCCAGACGCCAAACGGCGCCGTCGCGACAGTCGGCGCGGGAACAGGTCGCCGAGTCGAGCGGCGCGCCCAGACCTATCACTGGTCGTCCTGACCGGCGGTGCCGGGCGCCGGAGCATCCGTGGGCGGTGCAGAGCCGCGGTACGGCTCGATGCTGCCGGGGCGCAGAACCTGGGCGCCGCGTGGATCGGAGTGCACATTGGCCATGACCACCGCGAAGTAGGGAAGGGCGATCGCACCGATCGCGCACACGAGAAGCCACCAACCGTGCACAAACAGCATCAGCACAATGCACACCACCCGAATGCCCATGGCAACCGTGTACTTGATCATGCGACTGCGTCGTTCCTCCTCCGGGGAGAGAGGAAGCGAGGTGATCGACTGCTGCTGCTTCATGTCGGAATGCGCTCCACTACGGCGGGTAACTGTCCGCTGCGTCCAGTTTACGTCTCACAACGACATACCGAAGACGCCTTAAGCTGAGAATGGACGGGCGAAAGTTTTGCCGCGCCACGACTGAAGGAATGTGCATGACAACGATACGAACCGTTCTTGTTACGGGAGGCAACCGAGGCATCGGCTACGCGATTGCGGAGGAGTTTCTGGCCGGCGGACACCGCGTCGCCGTGACGTCGCGGTCCGGCCACGGGCCGGAGGGCAGCCTCACCGTGCGCGCCGACGTGACGGATGCGGCAAGCATCGACGCCGCGTTCACCGAAATCGAAGCGGCCTACGGCCCCGTCGACGTCGTCGTGGCCAACGCGGGAGTCACCAGGGACATGCTGCTCATGCGCATGTCCGACGACGATTTCACCTCCGTTGTCGACACCAATCTCAGCGGCGCCTTCCGCGTGGTCAAGCGCGCGTCGAAGGGCATGCTCAAGGCTCGCTTCGGTCGGATCGTGCTGATCTCCAGCGTTGTCGGCCTCTACGGGTCCGCCGGTCAGGTGAACTATTCCGCGTCGAAGAGCGGGCTGGTCGGGCTCGCGCGATCCATCACGCGCGAACTCGGCGCACGTGGCATCACGGCGAACGTCGTCGCGCCCGGCTTCATTGAGACGGATATGACGGCGGCACTGCCCGAGGCGACGCAGGCCGACTACAAGAAGTCCATCCCGGCGGGTCGATTCGCGACCCCGACCGAAGTGGCCAGGGTCGTGACCTGGCTCGCCGGCGACGATGCCGGGTACATTTCCGGCGCGGTCATCCCGGTTGACGGCGGCTTGGGGATGGGGCACTAAGCCCCCCGCGGCTCAGCCGCGCAGCCCGAGCAGCGGAAGAATCTGGCTGAGGTCGCGCACGTCGATGGCGAGATCGGCGGCGGCCTTCACCCGGGGCTTCGCGTTGAACGCAATCGAGAGACCCGCGGCATGCATCATGTCCAGGTCGTTGGCCCCGTCGCCGACCGCAACGGTGCGAGGGAGCGGCACCGCCTCGACGAGCGTCCACTCGCGCAGGGCCGACGCCTTGGCGGCGGCGTCGATGATCGGTCCCTGGACCCGCCCGGTGAGGCGGCCTCCGACGACCTCGAGCCGATTGGCACGCCAATGGTCGATGGAGAGCTCTGCCGCGAGCGGATCCAACAACTCGTGGAACCCTCCGGACACGACGCCGACGCGGCAGCCGTTGGCGTGCAGGCCGGTAATCAGCTCCGGCACGCCGTCCGTGAGACGGATGCTCCGCCCCACCTCCGCGAAGACGCTCTCTGGAAGCCCTTCGAGCGTGGCAACGCGCGCGCGGAGGCTTTCGGCGAAGTCGAGGTCACCGAGCATCGCGCGCTCGGTGACCTCGGCGACGAGTTCACGAGAGCCGGCGGCATCCGCCAGCAGCTCGATGACCTCGTCCTGGATAAGTGTGGAGTCCACGTCGAGAACGACGAGAAAGCGAGTTGCAGGGGTCACGGGTGGACGCGCACGCCCTTGCCGACGACGGTGATCCCGGAATCCGTCACGCTGAAGCCACGAGCCAGGTCCCGGCCGCGGTCGACACCGACCGAGGCGCCCGCCTCAACGACGACCTCCTTGTCCAGGATCGCCCGGTGCACGACGGCACCAGCCAGGATCTGCACGCGGTCGAAGACGATCGAGTCGACAACCTCCGCGGCAGAACCGATGACCGTCCACGGCGCCAGCACGCTGCGCTCGATATGGGCTCCTGAAATGACGCAACCCAGCGACACGATGGAGTCGATCATGGTGCCGAGGGCACCGTGCGCGTCCCGAACGAACTTGGCCGGCGGCGAGTTGTGCTGCGCGCTGAAGATCGGCCATTCCTGGTTGTACAGGTTGAAAACAGGCAAGGCGGAGATCAGGTCCTGATGCGCTTCGAAGAACGAGTCAATCGTTCCAACATCGCGCCAGTAGTAGCGGTCACGGTCGGTGGAGCCGGGCACGTCGTTGCGCTTGAGGTCATAGACGCCGGCCTCGCCGCGCTCGACGAAGTCGGGGATGATGTCGCCACCCATGTCATGGCTGGAGTCGGTCTTTTCTCCGTCGCGCAGAACGGCTTCGATCAACGCGTCGGTGTTGAAGACGTAGTTGCCCATGGAAGCGAATACCTCGTGCGGCGCGTCGGCGAGGCCGACGGCATCCTTGGGCTTCTCGCGGAAGTCCTTGATCCGGTCGGGAGTGGCGGCGTCGACCTCGATCACGCCGAACTGGTCGGCGAGACCGATCGGCTGCCGGATGGCGGCGACGGTGGCCTGCGCGCCGGAGTCGATGTGGGCCTGGATCATCTGGCTGAAGTCCATGCGATAAACGTGGTCGGCACCGACCACGACAACGATGTCGGGTTTCTCGTCATGGATGAGGTTGAGGCTCTGCAGGATGGCGTCGGCAGAGCCGCTGAACCAGCGTTTGCCGAGGCGCTGCTGCGCCGGTACGGATGCGATGTACGAATTCGACAGTCCTCCAGACACATGCCAGGTCTGCGACACGTGACGGTCGAGACTGTGGGACTTGTACTGGGTGAGGACGACGACCTGCGTCAACCCCGAATTGATGAGGTTGGAGAGCGCAAAGTCCACCAAACGGTAGTGCCCGCCGAACGGAACGGCGGGCTTTGCGCGGTCTTCGGTGAGCGGCATCAGCCGCTTTCCCTCACCACCAGCGAGAACTATTCCAAAGATCTTCTTGGCCTTCATGTGTAAAGAGTAGGGGCAATCGGGGGGTTTCTGCACCAATAGTGTCTGTGTTGCGCGCCACCCTGCGCTAGTTTTGCTCCATGCGAGTGGACATACTGACCAAGGAATACCCGCCGGAGATCTACGGCGGTGCCGGAGTGCACGTGACGGAGCTTGTCAAGGCGCTGCGTGAAGACATCGGGGTGACGGTGCGGTGCTTCGGCCCTCCGCGCACGGATGCGGACACCTATGCCTATGACGTACCGCCCACGCTGGCGGACGCCAACCCGACGCTCGCCACCCTGGGGGTGGACCTGCAGATGGCTCAGGACGTGGGTGGAGCGGACGTGGTGCATTCCCACACCTGGTACGCGAACGGGGCGGGGCACGTCGCCAAGCTTCTGCACGGCGTGCCGCACGTGGTGACGGCGCACAGCCTCGAACCGCTGAGGCCGTGGAAGGCGGAGCAGCTCGGCGGCGGTTATCGTGTGTCCAGCTGGATCGAGAAGACGGCCTTCGAGGCAGCGGATGCGGTCATCGCCGTGAGCGGCGGCATGCGCCGCGATATCCTGCGCAGCTATCCGTCCCTCGACGAGAACCGCGTGCACGTCGTGTACAACGGCATCGACCTCGACCGCTGGAAGCCGACCACGGACCTCGACTTCGTTCGATCGCTCGGAATCGACCCCGACCGTCCGTCGGTCGTCTTCGTCGGGCGCATCACCCGCCAGAAGGGCCTGCCGTACCTGCTGCGGGCCGCGGCGGAATTGCCAGCAGATGTTCAGCTCGTGTTGTGCGCCGGCGCGCCGGACACTCCCGGCATTCTTGCCGAGGTCACCGCCGGGGTCGAGGCGCTGCAGAAGGAACGCTCCGGGGTCGTGTGGATCAACCGGTTGCTCGCCCAGCACGAGCTCTCCGCGGTCCTGACCCAGGGGACCGTCTTCGTGTGCCCGTCCATCTACGAGCCGCTCGGCATCGTGAATCTGGAAGCCATGGCCTGCGGTCTTGCGGTCGTGGGAACCGCCACGGGCGGCATCCCGGAGGTCGTCGCGGACGGTGAGACGGGGCGCCTCGTTCCCATCGACCAGATGACGGACGGCACGGGAACCCCGCTTGACCCCGACCGGTTCGTCGCCGATTTGGCCCGCGTTCTCACCGACGTTGTGGCCGATCCGGTGCGCGCCGCCGAGATGGGACGACAGGGGCGCATCCGTGCCGAGAAGGAATTCGGGTGGGCGCAAATTGCGACGCGCACCCGCGAGATTTACGCTTCCCTGCTGTAGATCGGCAATCGCCCGGTCGCGCTGTACACGGCGACCGGGCGACGCCCGATAACATGGCCTCATGGTCAACGTTCTTCAATTCACCGACGTATCCGTCGTCCGGGCCGGCACACCCATCCTCGACTCAGTGAACTGGAGCGTCGACGATGATCAGCGCTGGGTGATTCTCGGTCCCAATGGCGCAGGCAAGACGACGCTCCTGCAGATCGCCGCCGCGATCACGCACCCGTCGAGCGGCACGGCCGAGGTGCTCGAGGAGCCGCTGGGCGGAACAGACCTGTTCGAGCTTCGTCCGCGCATCGGGTTCGCGTCGACCGCCATGGCTCGTCGAGTTCCGGCCGACGAGAAGGTCCTCGACGCCGTCATGACGGCCGCGTACTCCGTGACCGGCCGCTGGAACGAAGAATACGAAGCGATCGACGAGCGGCGCGCCCAGCGCGTGCTCAGCGAATGGAAGCTCGATCACCTGGCTCAGCGCAAGTTCGGCACCCTGAGCGACGGCGAGCAGAAGCGCGTCCAAATCGCCAGGGCCGTGATGACCGATCCGGAGATGCTGCTGCTCGACGAACCGGCCGCCAGCCTCGATCTCGGCGCACGCGAGGCGCTCCTGCAGCTGTTGAGCGGTTACGCCAAAGAACCGAACTCCCCGGCCATCATCATGGTCACGCATCACGTGGAAGAAATCCCGCTCGGTTTCACGCATGTTCTCCTCATCAAGAACGGCGGCATCGTTGCCTCGGGGCCGATCTCGGAAGCGCTGACGGCCGAGGCGCTGAGTGAGACCTTCGGCCTGAACATCGAGCTCATCGAAACCGACGGTCGCTACGCCGCGCGGTCACTCTGAATTCACCTGTGCCTGCTCACTCGGAGTCGGCTTTCTGCTAACGTAGACGGTGGCCATTTGGCCGCACAGTTTTGCACCACTAGACAGCACTGTGACCAGTTAAAAATCTGTTCACCTGAAGTGCGATAAGGAACTCTTCATGAAGTCTGACATCCACCCCGTGTACAATGCCGTCGTTTTCCGCGATCTCGCATCGGGCGCGACCTTCCTCACCCGCTCCACGGTCTCCAGCAAGAAGACCATCGAGTGGGAAGACGGAACGACCTACCCGGTCATCGACGTCGAAATCTCGTCCGAGTCGCACCCGTTCTACACGGGCAAGCAGCGCATCATGGACTCCGCCGGACGCGTCGAGAAGTTCAATTCGCGTTACAAGGGCTTCGGCAAGTAACAGCCACACCCGGCTCAATCGGCACCGCCTCCTCGCAGCAGTTCTCCGAGTCGGCAGGTGCCACACAGAAAAGGCGACCAGCTTCTGCTGGTCGCCTTTTCGTGTGCAGGGGTGCTCAGTCGCGAACCGAACGGCTGCCGAGCCGGCGGTTCAGCGCTCCGGCCACAGCACGTCGGCCACGAACTCCGGGTCCCTGCCCCGACGCATGTAATCCTGAAAGCTTTCCGCCTGTTGGCGGTACCAGGCGACCTGCGCGGCGTGCAGCTCAGGGAGAGTGCTCGGAAGGGCATTCACATGCGCCCGGTGAATGGCCTGCGCCACCCGACCCGCGGCAATGGCGTCCGCTCCCGCATCGTGCGCGTCGGCGAGAGTCACCCCGTAGAAGGCCGACGTGACCTCGAGGGTTCGCTTGCCCCTGCGGTACTTGTCGACGCCCTTGTCGATGACGAGCGGATCGATCACCGGGTAGGGGGACAGCAACGGCGCTATCCCGTGTCGCATGGCCTCGCGATTGAGCAGCGTGAGGTCGTAGGGGGCGTTGTAGGCCACCACCGGCAGGCCGTCGGCGAGGTGCGCACGAAGTGCCGCCACGATCTCCGCGATGCCCTCGGCCGCGTTCTGCCCATTGACGACGGCGTGTTCGGTCGTGATGCCGTGCACGTTGGTGGCCCCGGCCGGAATGTCCACTCCCGGGTCCAGCAGCCAATCACGGCGCTGTTCCACCTCACCACCCTCGCCGAGCACCGCCACCGTGGCCGAGACGATGCGGCACGTCTCCACATCGATTCCGGTGGTTTCCAAATCAAAGACGGCGAGTCGATCGCTCCAGTTGCTCATACCCCCACCCTACGGGCGACCACCGACACTGCCCGGCAGACACTGCGGACCTCGCGCTACCCGCAGTGCAGCCAGAAGAAGCTCTGGGCCCCCAACGTCAGGGTGAGCGCTCCCTCGGCGTCGAAGCTCGGAAAAACGGCTCCGCCGAACAGGTCGTAGAGTCGCGTGCCCGCGAGCTCCGGGTCGGTGATCTGGAACGCGACCGGGTGGTGCGAGAAGCTGAACACGCACAGGACCGTCTCCGGCTGATCACCGAACATCTTTCCGGTTCCGGCGTAGGTGCGCGTGAAGGCGAGGACCGACTCGTGGTTCGTGGCGAGCACCGTGATCGCGCCGAGACCGAACGTGGGATGCGCCTTGCGCACGTGGATCACGTTGCGGATCCAATGCAGCAGCGACCCCGACTGGGCGAGGTGCGTTTCAACGTTTGTTTGCGTGTAGTTGTACACGAGGGACTGCACCACCGGCAGGAACAATTTTCCGGGGTCTGCGGAGGAAAAGCCGGCGTTTCGGTCGGGCGTCCACTGCATGGGGGTGCGCGAACTGTCCCGGTCGGGAAGCCAGATATTGTCGCCCATGCCGATCTCGTCGCCGTAGTAGAGAAAGGGACTTCCCGGGAGGGCAAAGAGCAGGGCGTGCGCGAGCTCGAGCTCGGAGCGGGAGTTGTCGAGCAGGGGAGCCAGACGCCGACGGATGCCGATGTTCGCGCGCATTCGCGGGTCGTAGGCGTACCAGCCGTACATCGCCTGGCGGTATTCCTCACTGACCATTTCCAGCGTCAACTCGTCATGGTTGCGCAAGAAGACGCCCCAGCCGGCCCCGTCGGGAATGTCAGTCGTCTCGGACAGCACCCGCACGAGTTCGTTGGCCTGCTGTGAGCGCAGCGAGTAGAAAATTCGGGGCATCACCGGAAAATCGAAGGCCATGTGACATTCGGGTTCGTCTTCCGTGCCGAAGAACGCGGCGACCTCGCGCGGCCACTGGTTGGCCTCGGCGATCATGACCCGACCGGGGTAGTCCCGATCGACCATGGCCCGCAGCCGCCGGGTGAACTCGTGCGTGGGCGGCTCGCCCTCCCCGTTGCCGTCATCCGACTCGTACAGGTACGGGATCGCGTCCAGCCGAAAACCGTCGACGCCGAGGTCGAGCCAGAAACGGATGACGTCGAAAATGGCCTCATGCACGGCCGGATTCTCGAAGTTGAGGTCCGGCTGGTGGGAGAAGAAGCGGTGAAAAAAGAACTGACGACGCACGGGATCGAACGCCCAGTTCGATTCCTCGGTGTCGATGAAGATGACGCGGATGTTGGGGTACTTGTCGTCGGTATCGTTCCAGACGTAGAAATCGCCGAAGGGCCCCTCCGGGTCTTCCCTGGACTGCTGGAACCACTCGTGCTGGTCGGAGGTGTGGTTCAGGGGGAGGTCGATAATGATGCGCATGTTGCGTTCGTGCGCCTTCGTCACCAGGTCTTTGAACTCCTCCAGCGTGCCGAATTCGGGCAGGATCGTGCGAAAATCCGACACGTCGTACCCACCGTCCCGGAGCGGCGACGTGAAGAACGGTGGAAGCCAGAGAGCGTCGATGCCGAGCCACTGCAAGTAGTCCAACTTGGAGACGAGCCCTGCGAGGTCGCCGGACCCGTCGGCATTGCTGTCGACGAAGGAGCGGATCATCACCTCGTAGAAGACCGAGCGACGGTACCAGAGCGGGTCCAGACTCAACCCGGGCAGCTGAATGGGTGCGGTAAAGCTCACGGCGATCCTCCCGGCCCAACAGGGCGCTGGTCAGCAAATAGTCGATGTGAATGCCAGATTAGACCCGAGTCTAGGGCGACCCGGGCTATGTCGGTCCAGACGAAGGCAAGTCTGGCGGATAAACTTTCCCCAATGATCGTTCCTTCTCCCTACGCCGACCTGCTTGAGGCGATTCCGGTGACGGCGCGCACCCTCCCGGTGTGTGGCAGCCGGTGTGCGTTCTGGGAGTACGGCGACCCAGAATCGGCCACGACCATCGTGATGGTGCACGGCTTTCGAGGTGATCACCACGGGCTGGAACCGGTCGTGGCGTACCTGCCGGGCGTGCGGATCGTCTCACCCGACCTGCCTGGCTTTGGAGACTCCGAACCGCTCGCCGGTCGACGTCACGACCTGGACGGTTACGCATTCTGGTTGGCGGCCTTCCTCGAAGCGCTGGCTCCGACCGGTCGCGTCGTCATTCTCGGACATTCGTTCGGGTCGATTGTCGTCGCCGCGGCGCTGGCCGGCGGTCTGCCCGCCGACGATGTCGTTCTCGTGAACCCGATCGCCGCGCCCGCGTTGTCCGGGCCGCGCGGGGCTCTCACCCGACTAGCCGTGTTCTACTACTGGGCGGCGGCGACCCTTCCGGAACGGCTGGGCTTCGCGCTCCTGCGCAACCGGGCCATCGTGCGCATCATGAGCGTCACCATGACGAAGACGCGCGACCGGGCACTGCGCCGGTGGATCCACAACCAGCATGACCGGTACTTTTCGGCGTTCTCCGACCGCCGTGTCGTCCTCGACGCGTTCCGCGCCTCGGTCGGACACGACGTCAGCGAGTTCGCGGCCCGCATTCCCCAGCGCACGGTGCTCGTCGCCGCCGAAAATGACGACATCACACCCCTCGCGGCCCAGTACCGGCTGCAAACCCTGTTCGCGGATGCGTCGCTCGCGGTGATCCACGACGTGGGCCATCTCATCCACTACGAAATGCCGGCACCCGCCGCCGCGCAGGTGCGCGCCTTCCTCGACCTGGCCGGAACGCCATGAAGATCGTCTTCGACTGCCGATACACCCGCACCGATCGTCACGACGGCATCAGCCGCTACACGGCGGGGCTGGTCACCGAGCTCGCCGCGTTGCATCCGCTCACCATGCTCATCAGCGACCACCGCCAGCTGGCGATGCTCCCGAATGTGCCGTGGCAGCTCGTGAGCGCGCCCACCAGCATCCGTGAACCGCTGGTGGCGCGCCAGGTGAATCGGCTGCACCCCGACGTCGTGTTCAGCCCCATGCAGACGATGGGTTCGTGGGGGCGCCACTATCGTTTGCTGCTGACGGTGCACGATCTCATCTACTACCGCAATCGCACGCCCCCGCGGGAGTTTTCCCTGCCGATTCGATTGCTGTGGCGCCTGTACCACCTCTCCTGGTGGCCGCAACGGATGCTGCTGAATCGTGCCGACGCCGTCGTCACGGTCTCCGAGACGACCAGGTCCCTCATCGCCGCGCACCGGCTCACCCAGCGACCGGTGCGGGTGGTCCCGAACGCCGCGACCGCGCCCACCGAGCGCGGGCGACGCGCGGCCCGCCTCGCACCGGAAACCGGCCGACTGGTCTACATGGGCTCGTTCATGCCGTACAAGAACGTGGACACGCTCGTGCGCGCCGTCGCCGAGCTGCCGGAGCACGAACTGCACCTGATGAGCCGGGTGTCCGACGCCGAGCGTGCCCGGCTCACGAGTCTTGCTCCACAGGCTCGACTCGTGTTCCACAACGGGGTGACCGACGCGGAGTACACCGCGGTGCTGCGCTCGGCGACGGCGCTCGTGACGGCGTCGTTGGATGAGGGCTTCGGCATTCCGCTCGTGGAGGCGATGAGCCTCGGCATCCCGGTCGTGGTGAGCGATATCCCCATTTTTCGGGAAATCGGCGCCGACGCCGCACGGTATTTCGAGCCGAGCAACCCCGCGGCGCTGGTCGCGGCCGTGAACGCACTGGCCGAGCCGGGCGAGTGGGCGGCCCGATCAGATCGGTCGGTTGTCGCGGCGTCCCGCTTCACCTGGCGCGCGTCTGCGCTCAAGCTGCTCGCGGCACTCACCGAACAGGTTCAGCGAGGCGCGAGGGACTGAGTCACCGCTCGCCTCCCGTCAGCGGCAGTTCGGCCCCATACTCAGCGAAGCACGTCGAACGACTCGTTGACAGTGCGGAGCGTCGCATCGAAGTGCGTGAGTTCAATGCAGCCGTGCTGCCAAACGAAATCGTGTACCGAACCGTTGGCAATGATTTCGTCGTGGCGTGGGCGTTCCCCGTCGGTGAAGTGACGCAGCAGCGTGCCGATGATGCCGCCGTGGCTCACGATCAGCACGGACTGGCCCTCGTGGACACTGGCCAGACGCGCCAGTGCGGGCAGCACCCGGCCCAGGACGTGCTGGCGGGTCTCGAGGCCCGGGACGGGTACCCCGTCGGGAAAGCGCTGCTGCCGCTGCGCGAAGGTGAGCCCCTCCATCAGGCCGTGGTGGCGTTCGGTCATGTCGTCATCGAGTTCGGGGCGGGTGAGTCCCAGTTCGCCGGCGATGATCCGGGCGGTCTCCTCGGCGCGCTGCAGCGGACTGCTGACGACCACGTCCCACTGGCGTTCGCGCAGGCGCACGCCCGACTCGGCGGCCTGCGCCCGGCCGGTGGAATTCAGCGGGATGTCCGTGCTCCCCTGGATGCGCTGGTGCAGGTTCCAATCGGTCTGGCCGTGTCGCACGATGGACAGGCGAGTCGTGGGCGCGGAATCCGCACCGCCCACGTCCGCAGGGTTCAGCACAGCCGGTCCGCCAATCCGGCCAGGGTCTCGGAGGCACCGGCCTCGAGCTTGAGAACCGCCCGTCCGTCGCCCTTCGTGGCGCCGCGGTTGATAACCACGATGGGGAGCTTGCGACGACGCGCCTGCTCCAGGAGCCGGATGCCGGAGTTCACCGCGAGCGAAGACCCCGCGATGACGAGCGCCTCGGCGGCCTGCACGAGCGACTGCGCCGCCGTGAACCGTTCGGTGGGTACCAGCTCGCCGAAGAACACAACATTGGGTTTGAGCATCCCGTCACAGACCGTGCAGGCCGGAATGCTGAAATTGTCGATGTCGTCCACGTCGGCGTCGCCATCCGGAGCGATGCGCACGGCCTCCGGGGTTCGGAGCGCGGGGTTGGCCGATTCCAGCCGCTCCGCAACGCTGTCCCGGCCGAACGCCTGACCACAGACGAGGCAGATGACCCGATCCATCGAGCCGTGCAGTTCCACGACATGGCGCGAGCCGGCGCGTGTGTGCAATCCGTCGACGTTCTGCGTGACAACACCGGAAATGGCCCCGTTGGCCTCCAGCCGCACCAGCGACGCGTGACCGACGTTCGGCTGGGCCGCGCGAAAATGCCGCCACCCGAGGTGGCTGCCCGCCCAGTAGCGTTTGCGGGCGCGCTCGTTGCTCACGAACGTCTGAAAAGTCATGGGCGTGCGCTGCGGGGCGCCTTCGCCCCGATAATCGGGAATGCCGGAGTCGGTGCTGAGCCCGGCGCCGGTCAAAACGACGGTTCGTCGCCCGCGCAGGAGATCGGCGAGGGCGTCGAGCTGGGCCCGTGCCGCCAATGCGTCGGCCGGGTCGCCCGGAGCCTGATCGGGCACCGCGGCGTCGATCAGGGTGTCGACAGGCGGGAACAGATCGGCTGTCATGGAGGCTCCCGTCTCGATCTGAAGGGTTCCACCCGGACCGGGGAAACCGTGGGCACGAAATCGGCCACACATCGATTCTAAACTCGTCTGTTTTCAGTAATGAATGCAGACCTGTCAGGATGAACGTTCTTCTCCCTCGAAAGGTGCTCGTCTCGTGCAGATCATTCCCATCACCGACCTCGATCTGCCCGACCTGAGCGACTACTCCCGCCTCACCGACGTTGCGTTGCGCCGGGTCTCAGAACCCGCCGGCGGTCTCTACATCGCGGAATCTCCCAAGGTGATCGCGCGGGCACTTGCGGCAGGCCATCGGCCGCGGTCCCTCCTGGTGCAGGAGCAGTGGCTGCCCGACGCGGAGCGGCTGCTGCAGGACTGGCCCGATGTTCCCGTGTACGTGGGGGAGTCTCGGGTGCTGGAGAAACTCACCGGCTACAACCTGCACCGCGGCGCCCTGGCCGCCATTCATCGCCCCGCGCTCCCGTCGGTGTCGGAGCTCATCGCCGGGGCCCGCCGGATCGTGATTCTGGAAGACATCGTCGACCACACGAACGTCGGCGCGATCTTCCGGTCGGTGGCCGGTCTCGGCGCCGATGCCGTGCTCATCACGCCGCGCTGCGCTGACCCGCTCTACCGGCGCAGCGTGCGCGTGAGCATGGGCACCGTGTTGCAGGTGCCGTGGACTCGACTCCCCGAATGGAGCGAGGCGACTCCGCTGCTGCAGGAAGCCGGCTTCCACCTTGCCGCCCTGGCGCTGAGCGACGAGGCCGTCTCGCTCGATCACTTCGCCGCCGGCGCGCCGGAACGGGTGGCCCTTGTGCTCGGCGCCGAGGGCGACGGTCTCAGCACCCACGCCCTCGCGGCAGCGGACACCGTGGTGACCATTCCCATGCTCCACGGTGTCGATTCGCTCAACGTGGCTTCGGCGAGCGCCGTCGCGCTCTACGCCCTGCGCGTCTGAGCCTCCCGGCACCACCGGCGCACAGCAACACACTGGTGCCGCTCGGGGTGGGCACCGGATCGGCCCGGTACGATTGACGGATGCCACAGAGCCGACGCGTGACCCTTCGTCGGAGGCGCCTCGCCGTCTTCGGGACCCTGCTCGTTGTCCTGCTGGGCATCGGATACCTCGGAGCGACAGGGCTCGCCCCGGTGCCGGCGTCTGCCGCCGCGATCGGCACGCCCACGGATCTGACGCAGCCGCCCACGGAGCCGGCCTGGCCGAGCTACGGCGATGGGGCGATCGGAGCCGTCGGATTCAGCGGCGTCCTTGCGTCCCACGGGGAACAGGCATCCGTTCCGATCGCGAGCATCACGAAGATGGTCACGGCACTCGTGGTGTTGGACGCCAAGCCGCTCGGCGCCGGCGAGTCCGGGCCTGACATCACGTTCACCGATGCTGATATTGAGCTGTACTACAAGTCACTCGCCGAGAACGGCTCCGTCGCCCCGGTCGTCTCCGGCCTCGTGCTGAGCGAACGCGAGGCCTTCGAGGCCATGCTGCTGCCGTCCGCCAACAACTACGCGGCGTCCCTGGCCGTGTGGGCGTATGGCAGCGAGAGCGCGTACCTCGAGGCCGCCAACTCCTGGCTGGCGGAGAAGGGCCTCACCGACACCGTCGTGGCCGACACGAGCGGCATCTCGTCCGACAGCGTGAGCAGCACGGCGAACCTCGTGGAGCTCGCCAAACTTGTTGCCGGCAATGCGGCACTGACCGAGATCGTGGCTATGCCGAGCGCCGTGCTCCCCACGATCGGTGCGGTCACGAACACCAACAAGCTGCTCGGCACCGCGGGCGTCGACGGAATCAAGACCGGAACGACCGACGCGGCCGGCGCGTGCCTGCTCTTCTCGACGGACCTCACCGTGGACGGTGAGACCCTCACCCTCGTAGGCGTCGTGCTCGGCGGCAACACGCATGGTGAACTCAACGATGCCATCGCCGCGCTGATCGCGAGCGTCAGGCCCGGTTTCCAGAACGTCGACCTCGCAGTGAAGGGCGATTCCTTCGGCTCGTACACGACCGCGTGGGGGCAGACGGCCGAGGCCGTGGCGGGGGAGGACGCCTCCGTTCTCGTCTGGTCGGACACCCCGATCACCGGCGCGGCCACGGCACGGAGCGTCACGCTCGGCGAGGCCGGTGACGAGGTCGGCGATGTGGAATTCACCGCGGGTGACCGGTCGGTCAGCGTGCCGCTGGTCCTCGGCGAACCCCTCACCGACCCGGGCGCCAGCTGGCGGTTCAGCCACCCGGGCGAGCTCGCGGCGGGATAGCGGTCCCCGCTCGACCCGTTCCCTGGTCGCGGGGGAACGGACGCGTTTGACGCACTTCCGAATGAAAAGTAAGGTAAGCCTGTCCTAACTTACTAACGGCGGCGCTCGTGCCGCGCGTTCGACAGAAAGCTGCCTCAGTGACCCTGCTGCACGAGACTCAAAGCCCTCCCGCGACCATTGACGCGCCGCAACACCTGTTCAATACCGACAACCGAGATCGCTATCTGTCCGATGTTCGGGCCGGAACCGCGGCGGTCGTCGCGCAGCTCGGCCGTACGACGCGTCCCTTCACCGGCGCCACCCCGGCCGCTCTCGAGGCGCACGTTGCCGCCGTGGATCTGGATGAACCCCTCACCGACGCCGCGGCGGCCCTGAGCGAGGTCGAGCGCCTGTACCTGCGCGACGCGGTGTACTTCCACGACGTCAAGTACGCGGCACATCTCAACTGCCCCGTGGTGATCCCCGCCCTCGTCGGAGAGGCGATCCTGTCCGCCGTGAACTCCTCCATGGACACCTGGGACCAGAGCGCGGGCGCCACGCTGATGGAACGCCACCTGATCCAATGGACCTCCGGCCGGCTCGGCCTCGGGGCGCTGGCTGACGGCGTGTTCACGAGCGGCGGGAGCCAATCCAATCTGCAGGCGCTCCTGATCGCCCGGAATCGAGCGCACCAGAGGATCCAGAGCCGGCAGGACGACCCGGTGCGACTGGCCGACGTCGTGTCTCGTTTGCGCATCTTCACCTCGGCCGTGAGCCACTTCAGCATCCGCACGTCCGCATCGATTCTCGGACTTGGAGCCGATGCGGTCGTCGTGATCCCGGTCGACTCCGCTCAGCGGATGGATGCCGTCGCACTCGACGCGGCGCTCGCGTCCTGCGTGAATGAGGAGCTCATCGCCATGGCCGTCGTGGCGACGGCCGGCACCACCGATTTCGGAAGCATTGATCCGCTCGCCCGAGTCGCCGACCTCTGCGCGCGGCACGACACCTGGCTGCATGTCGATGCCGCGTACGGAGGCGGGCTCGTGACGTCAGAACGATACCGCTCCCTGCTCGAGGGCATCCACGCGGCGGATTCGGTGACCATCGACTACCACAAGACCTTCTTCCAGCCGGTCAGTTCCAGCGCGGTGCTGCTGCGCGACGGATCGTTGTTCAAGCATGTGACCCATCACTCGGACTACCTCAACCCGCGCAGCGCCTCCCTGCGCGTGCCGAATCAGGTCGACAAGAGCATTCAGACCACACGACGCTTCGACGCCCTGAAGCTCTGGCTGACCCTGCGTACGCTCGGCGCCGACGGCATCGGCGCCCTGCTCGACTCCGTCCTGGACCTCGCCAGGGACGCCTACCGGGAGTTGTGCGCGGCCGCGGAATTCGAGGTGGTGGTCGCGCCGGCGCTCAGCACACTCGTGTTCCGCTACGTTCCGCAGCGCGCGCCGGACGACCCGCGGGAACGAGAGGAACTGATCGATCGGCTGAACCTCGCCGTGCGCCAGGCGATCTTTGACTCGGGGGAGGCGGTAATCGCCGGTACAACGGTGAACGGCCGGCACTACCTGAAACTCACCCTGCTCAACGCGAGCGCGACCCTCGACGACATTCGCCAGATACTCGGACTCATTCGACAGCACGCCGCGGGTTTCCTGAGCGCAGAACTCGAGCGGCCCCGTGTCTGAGCGCCCCGCGGGTCTCGCCGACCCCGCCGACGGCGTCTACGACTTCATCGGCGTCGGCGTCGGCCCGTTCAACCTCGGGCTTGCTGCCCTCACCGCGCCCCTCACCGAGCTGACCGGCCTCTTCCTCGAGGCTTCGGCCCGCTTCAACTGGCACCCGGGCATGCTGCTCGAGACCAGTACCCTTCAGGTGCCCTTCCTGGCCGACCTTGTCACCCTCGCCGACCCCACGTCACCGTTCTCGTTTCTCAACTATCTCAAGAGCGTCGGCCGGATCTACCCGTTCTACATCCGGGAGAATTTCAACCCGCTGCGGGCCGAATACAACCAGTACTGCCAGTGGGTCGCCGACCGGCTGCCATCGCTCCGATTCGACAGCGAGGTGCGCGCCGTGGAGGTCGACCGTGACGACGGAACGTACCTGGTGCACGTGGCTGGGGGAGAGACACTGCGCGCTCGACGCCTCGTGCTCGGCACCGGCACCACGCCGGCCATCCCGAGCAGTTGCGCGGCCCTGCCCGGCCCGGTGTTTCACAACGCGGACTACCTCACCCACAAGGCCACCCTGCAGCGGATGCCCAGCATCACCATCGTCGGCAGCGGCCAGAGCGCCGCGGAGATCTACTTCGACCTGCTGCAGGACATCGACGTGTTCGGGTACTCACTCACCTGGGTCACCCGCTCCGACCGATTCTTCCCGTTGGAGTACGCCAAACTGACCCTCGAAATGACCTCGCCCGACTACACGAGCTACTTCCAGGCGTTGCCCGCCGCCACCCGCGACCGGGTGATCGACGAACAGAAAAGCCTGTACAAGGGCATCAACGAGCAGCTCATCAACGAGATCTACGACCTGCTCTACATCAAAAGTCTGGGCGGGGACGTGCCGACCCGGCTGCTCACCAACTCGTCCCTCGACCGGGCGCACTGGGACAGCGGGTTCTATACGCTGGCGTTCACCCAGCAGGAGGAGGGCCGGGAATTCGCGCTGGACTCCGCCGGCCTCGTGCTCGCAACCGGGTATCACGCCGCAGAGCCGGAGTTCCTGTTCGGGCTCGCCGTGAACCGTGATTCGCGCGGCCGCGTCGCCGCTGATGCCGCGTATCGCATTGACGCCGATGCCACGGGCCGTGCCCCCGGCGCCTCGGGGGCGATCTATGTGCAGAACGCCGAGTTGCACACCCACGGCCTCGTCGCGCCCGACCTCGGTATGGGCGCGTACCGAAACTCGTGCATCATCCGGGACATGCTCGGACGAGAACCATACCCCGTAGAATCCCGCATCGCCTTTCAGCACTTCGGTGCACCGGAACCCGTTCTCAACACCAGTGGAGCCCCGCAATGACGTTCACCCTACGACCCATCAACACCGACACGGACGCCGCCCTGCTGCACGGGTGGTTCACCCAGGACCGGGCGCGGTACTGGGGAATGCTCGAGTCGAGTGTCGCCGACGTGGAAAGGATGCTCGAGGCGATCGCGGCCGCGCCGCACCACGATGCCTACCTCGGCTGCCGGGGCGGAGTCCCGGAGTTCCTCATTGAGAGCTACGCCCCAGCCCTGCACCCGGTCGGCGCGCACTTCATGGTCGCTCCCGGCGACGCGGGCATGCACCTGCTCGTCGCACCGAGCGACACGCCCGTGCACGGTTTCAGCCGATCGGTCATGACCTTCGTGCTGGACTTTCTGTTCGCTGACCCGGCGGTCACCCGCATCGTCGTGGAGCCCGACGCACGCAACGAGAAGATCCTCGCCCTGAACGCCGCGCTCGGATTCGAGGAGATCGACGACATCGAGCTGACCGACAAGACCGCCCGTCTGAGCTTCTGCAGCCGCACCGCTTTTGAGACGTCCCGCCTCACCGCCGCACCCGAACCGCTCACGCCCGACCACCTCACGCCGGAGCACTGGGCCACGGCCACCCGCATTCTCCTCCGTAAGGCGATCGGCGAGTTCGCGCACGAACGGCTGCTCGAACCGACACTCGCGGAAACGCAGTATGAGCACCAGAGCACGCTCGCCTCCGCCCGCTATGTGCTCCGCAGCGACGACGGCTCAACCGAATATTGGTTCGCCGCGACCCGGCGCGCACTCGACCACTGGAGCATCCCGGCCGACAGCATCCGGCGCACCCGCGGCGGCGACGACCGCGAGCTCGACCTGCTGGAATTCATTCTCGAATTTCGGATCAGCCTCGGAATCACCGCAGAGGTGCTCCCGCTCTACCTCGAGGAGATGAGCAGCACGCTCGCGGCCCGCGCGTACACGCTGCGGCAGTCGGCGCCGTCCTCCCGGCAGCTCGTGGAGGCGGCGCGCATCGACGACGCCGCGGCGTGGGGACAACGGGTCGAACGCTCCATGACCGAGGGGCATCCCTGCTTCGTGGCCACGAACGGCCGCCTGGGCTTCGGCCTCGACGATTATCGCGCCTTCGCCCCGGAGACCGGAGCCGGGGTGCACCTGCTCTGGCTTGCGGTCGCCCGCTCGCGTGCCGTGTTCTCGTCCAGCCGCACGCTGAACTACGACGATCACCTGATGAGCGAGCTCGGCGAACCCGCCCTGGCTCGGTTTGCCGCCCGTCTCCGCGGCCGCGGGCTCGATCCGGTCGACTACCGGTTCATGCCCGTGCACCCCTGGCAGTGGGAGAACAAGCTGTGCATCACCTTCGCGGCGGAGATCGCGGGCGAGCGCATCGTCGTCCTCGGGGTGGGATCCGACGCCTATCAGGCGCAGCAGTCGATTCGAACCTTCTTCAACGTCGACGTGCCCGAGCGTTGTTACGTGAAGACGGCGCTCTCGGTGCTGAACATGGGCTTCATGCGTGGCCTGTCACCGCAGTACATGCGGGCGACTCCGGCCATCAACGACTGGCTTTATGACCTGGTGTGCGACGACGCCCAGCTGCAGGCGGTGGGCCTCGGTGTCTTGCGCGAGGTGGCCGCGGTCGGCTACCACAACGCCTACTACGAAACGGCCTCGCCTGCCGGTTCGCCGTACCAGAAGATGCTCTCGGCGCTGTGGCGGGAAAGTCCGCTCGAGAGCCTCCAGCCCGGGGAACGCGTCGCGACCATGGCGTCGCTGCTGCACCGGGACGCGGCCGGGCGCCCGTTCGTCGGCGCCCTCATCGACGAGTCCGGGCTCGAGCCCGGCGAGTGGCTGCGCCGCTACCTGCGCGCGTACCTCGTGCCGCTCGTGCATTGCCTGTTCGCCTACGAACTCGCGTTCATGCCGCACGGGGAGAACGTGATCCTGGTGCTGCGGAACGGTGCGCCGGTGCGCATCCTGATGAAGGACATAGCCGAGGAAATCGTCGTGATGGGGGAGCGGACGCCGCTGCCGACGGACGTGAGCCGGATCCGGGTCGCGGTGCCGGAAGACGACCAGGTGCTGGTCATCTTCACGGATGTCTTTGACAGCTTCTTCCGCTTTCTCGCGAACATCCTCGCGGACGACCAACGCCTGCCGGAGCAGGAGTTCTGGCGGATCGTCTCCGATACCGTTGCGGGCTACCAGGCGGCAACACCGGAACATGCCGCGGCCTTCGCCCGGCACGACCTCTTTGCGGCAGAGTTCCCGCGCTCCTGCCTGAACCGCCTGCAGCTGCGGAACAACCGCCACATGCTCGACCTCGCGGATCCGTCGGCGTCCCTCCAGGTACGGGGAACGCTTCAGAATCCCCTCACGCGGCACAGGGACGGCCGCTGACTACTCGCGCAGCAGGAAGGGGCCGGCGGCCGGGCGTTTGGGCAGCATGTTGTCCCCGGACGACTGGTGCCGCACCCGGCGCAGCACCCACGGCACCAGGTATTCCCTGGCCCAGGCCAGGTCCTCCGTGCGGGCCTGGCGCCAGGTGATGCCGCGCATGGGTTCGGGATTCTGCGGCTGCAGGGTGTTCTCCACGTTGAGCGCCGAGAGCACCATCCGGGCCACCGTGTGATGACCGAGCGCATTCAGGTGCAGCCGGTCGGGGGCCCACATTCGTGAATCCTGAATCTCCCGCAGCGACCACATGTCGGCCACGATGCAGTCGTGCCTGGCGGCGACGGCGCGCAGATTCTCGTTGTAAATCGCGACCTTGCCGCGGATACCGCGAAAGACGGGGGAGAAGCCCACGTCAGCCCCGGTGAAGAGCACAACCGTCGCCCCGTCGCGGCGGAGCCGTCCCACCGCTTCCTCGCACCGCGAGGCGATCTCGTCCGGGTCGGCGCCCGGCCTGATCACGTCGTTGCCGCCGGCCGAGAAGGTGATGAGGTCCGGTCGCAGGGCGAGCGCCGGCTCGATCTGCTCGTGGCTGATCTGCCGAATGAGTTTGCCCCGTACGGCGAGGTTCGCGTAGGCGAAATCCTCGGTCCCCGTGCTCAAAACGTCGGCCAGACGGTCGGCCCATCCCCGGTTGCCGCCGGGGGCAGACGGCTCCGGGTCGCCGATTCCCTCGGTGAAGGAATCGCCCACGGCGACGTAACGGGACCATGGATGTTGCGGAGTCGTCATGCTGTCATTGTGCCGTGACATACACTCGGCCGCACAACTTGATATCTTGGGGAGAAGTGAATACTCCATCTGCTTTCGGTCCCGCGCAGGGAACAAGTGCAGCCGAACACTTGTCCCCGTCTTTCCCGGAGAGGGCCGCGTGGGGCACCGCGAGCAAGCTGCGGGCGTGGCAGGCCGAGGCGCTGGAGGCCTATTTCCGGCACGAGCCGAGGGATTTCCTCGCCGCGGCCACGCCGGGGGCCGGCAAGACCACGTTCGCGTTGCGCCTCGCCGCCGAACTGCGCTCCCGCCGCACCATCGACCGCATCACGGTCGTCGCCCCCACCGAGCACCTGAAGAACCAGTGGGCGGACGCCGCGGCGCGCGCCGGAATCCGTCTCGACCCGATGTTCAAGAACGCCGACGGCATCTACGGCAGCCACTATCACGGCGTCGTGGTCACCTACGCGCAGGTCGCCGCCCGGGCGGCGCTGCACAAACGACTCACCGAGTCCAGCCGGACCCTGGTGATCCTGGACGAGATCCACCACGGCGGCGACGCCCTGAGCTGGGGCGACGCCATCCGTGAGGCATTCGGCCCCGCGACGCGCCGACTGTCCCTCACCGGAACCCCGTTTCGCTCGGACACCTCGCCGATCCCGTTCGTGAGCTACCTGCCCGACAAGCACGGCATCCGCATGTCGCAGAGCGACTACGCGTACGGCTACGGCCGCGCGCTGGCGGACGGTGTTGTGCGACCGGTGATGTTCATGGTCTACGCCGGACACATGAAGTGGCGCACGCGCGCCGGCGACGAGATGGAAGCCAAGCTCGGCGAAGGCAACACCAAGGACATCACCAGCCAGGCGTGGCGCACCGCGCTCGAGCCAACCGGGCAGTGGATTCCGGCCGTGCTGCGATCGGCGGACCAGCGCCTGACCGCCGTGCGGCAGGGCATCCCGGATGCCGGCGGCCTCGTGATCGCGACCGACCAGACGACGGCGCGGGCCTACGCCGTCATCCTCGAGGAGATCTGCGGGGAGCCGGTGACGATCGTCTTGTCGGACGAGAAGGAATCCAGCGACCGGATCGACGAATTCTCCAAGAACACCCGGCGGTGGATGGTCGCCGTGCGCATGGTGTCCGAAGGCGTCGACGTGCCGCGCCTCGCGGTGGGCGTCTATGCCACGAGCGCCGCGACCCCGCTGTACTTCGCCCAGGCGATCGGCCGCTTCGTGCGCGCCCGCCGCCGCGGTGAGACGGCATCGATCTTCCTGCCGAACGTGCCGGGGCTGCTCAGCCTCGCCAACGCCATGGAGCTCGAACGCGACCACGCCCTCGACCGCAGCAACCGTGACGACGGCGACGACGGCATGTACAACCCCGAAGACGCCATGGTCGCCGCCGCCAACAAAGAAGATAAGGCCTCGGACGAGCTCGGCGACGACGACTTCACCTGGCAGGCGTTGGACTCCCAGGCCACGTTCGACATGGTCATGTTCAACGGGGACGAGTTCGGCGAACTCGCCGAGCCGGGCACGGATGAGGAGTTCGACTTCATCGGTATCCCGGGACTGCTCGAGCCGGAACAGGTCTCCGAACTGCTGCGGCACCACCAGTCCAGGCAGGCCAAACGCTCGACAGACCGCCGCAAGGATCCGGTGACGGGTGAGGTTGCCCCGGAGGACCCCCCGCCGCTGTATCGCACGCTCAAGGAGCAGCGAACGCTGCTGGCGAGCCTTGTGGGCATGTGGTCGAAGCTTGCCGAAGAGCCGCACGGCATGATCCACTCCGAACTGCGCCGCCTCTGCGGGGGGCCCGCGGTCGCCCAGGCCAGCGTCACGCAGCTGCAGGCGCGCATCGACCTGCTCCGCCGCCGCCTGGGCCGCAGCTAGCAGCGCGGTCGACGGCCAGTCGCCCTAGAAGGGGGCGGGATCGAGGGGGTTGCTGGGCCATGCCCGGTCGAAGGGGTTGACGTACTTCTCGCGTGGCCGGGGGCGGCTACCGGGGTGGATGAGCGGGGGTGGCATTCGGGTGGCGGGGTCGGTCGCATAGGGTTTGCCGGTGGGGGAGGTCCAGTGCAGAACGCCGTCGGCGGTTTGCTTGACCGTCCAATCGGTGTGGTGTTTCAACGCGTGGCAGGGCCGACAGAGGTGGGCGAGGTTGGTGCTGGCGGTGGGTCCGCCGAATTGCCGATCGATGGTGTGGTCGAGGTCGCTGTTTCTGGCGGATCGGTTGCATCCCGGGAAACGACAGGTTTCGTCGCGGATACGTTGGTAGCGCTTGAGGGCAGCGGGAACGCTGAACCCTTCGTCGCTGACCGAGAGCACGATCCCGGTTTCGGGGTGCGTGAGAATGCGCGTGAACGATTTCGCTGTTCCGGCGAGGCGCCTGGCGGTTTCCGGGTCGATGGGGCCGTGGCCTTCGAGGTTGGCAGGTTCGTCACTGATTCCCATCAGGGTGAGCACGGGGACGGTGATGTTGACGGTGGCGCTGATCCCCGCGCCGAGGCCCGTGGTCGTGACGCCGCGCAGGAGAAGGTCAACCGCGACATCCGCCGTCAACTGTGCAAGGTTTCGGGGCTCGTCGGTGCCCTGCAAAGCCCTGGCGGTGTCGGTAACTCGGTTGAAGATCGCCTGCAAATCGTCGGACGCCGCCGACAGCCACAGCGTTGACATGCTGTCCTGCCCGGGGAAGAGCGCTACGCGTCGGCCGGCGAGGCAGTGCCGCCTTCGCTCAGCGATGCTGTCCGGGTGCAGGGCCTCGCGCAATCGGCGTGCCTTGGCGTCAAACTGTGCCACGGTTAGGGTCGCCGCGAACGGCAGGGCCGCCTTCTCGAACTCGATCTGGGACAGCGGAGGGACCGACGAGACGTGGTCGATCATCCGCTGCGCGTGGCGTTCACTGATGTGTCCGGCTCGCAGTGCCGCCAGGGTTCGGGGAAGTGCTTGGGTGAGGCAGTGACTGTCCCGGATGAGGCCGGCCGCTGTGCCCTGTGGAATGCGCAGGGCGCACGCTATTTCCGCCGTAAGGGAGCGCTCGGCGGCGTACTTTGCGTCCCACCGGTCCAGGCCGATTGCCTTCCCTGTCTGGGCGAGATCGGTCGCCCGGGTAGCCGCGAGGTCGACGGCGACCGTCTTCGACGCCTGCGCCCAGCAGATCAGTCTCTCGAAGAACACGACCCGATCGATCAGCGCCCCGAGCCCTGCGTCCGGGGGAGCGGAACGGGGTGAATCTTCCGGTTCATCGGTCGTGGCCATGCCCCCATTCTACCGCGACTAGCACATAAAGACGAGGTTTGCTCATGCCAAAAGTTTGGAGGTTGCTATATTTCTTCGCTGTGAAACCTCGGCCAAGGCTGCCGACTGCAGGGCGTCCGTTCCCGTGCAGACCGGAAGTGCCGCCAGGATGTCGGACATGAGGTCGTCGACGTGTTCCAGCCCCACCGAGATGCGCACAACGCCGGCGGACGGGCGTGCACTCGCCTCGACCGGACGGTGCGTGAGTGACGCCGGGTGCTGCACGAGCGAGTCGACCCCGCCGAGCGACACGGCGTGCGTGATGAGCCGGAGTGCCTCGGCGAACCGCGCGGCGGCGTCGTAGTCGCCGAAGTCCAAGGCAATGAGCGAACCCGCACCGTCGCACTGACGCCCGATCAGCGACTGCGGATCCTGCCCCGGAAGTCCGGGGTAGAGCACCCGGGTCAGCGCGGGGTGGCCGACGAGGCGGCCGGCGATCAGACCGGCAGTCTCCTGCTGGGCGCGCACGCGCACCGGGAGGGTGCGCAGCCCGCGGTGCAGGAGGTAGGCGCTCAGGGGATGCAGCAGCCCCCCGGTCAGGGCGCGCACCTGCCGGAGCCGCACCATCCAGTCCTCCGGGCCCGAAACGGTTCCTCCCATGGCGTCGCCGTGTCCGCCGAGGTACTTGGTGGCACTGTGCAGCACGAGGGTCGCACCCGATTCGAGTGGCCGCTGCAGCACCGGCGTGGCGAAGGTGTTGTCCACGAGCACCGGTACCGTCCCGGCGGCGTCGACGATCGCGCGGATGTCGGTCAGCTGCAGGGTGGGGTTGGCCGGAGACTCCAGGATGACCAGTCCGGTGTTGGGGCGGATGGCGGCGGCCACGCCGTCCTGGTCGGTCCAGGTGATTTCGGTCCCCAGCAGCCCGGTCGCGAGCACATGATCCGTTCCTCCGTAGATTGGGCGCAGCGCCACGATGTGCGGCTTGCCGGCGGTGACCGTGGCGATGAGCGTGGCCGTGAGGGCGGCCATCCCGGTGGCAAACGCGACCGTGGCCTCCGACCCCTCCAGTGAGGAGAGCGCCTCCTCGAAGCGGGCGACGCCGGGCTGCCACAGTCGCTGATAGACGGCCGAGTCTCCGGGGCGGAGAGCGCCTCCCGTCGCCAGATTCTCGTAGGAATCGCCCCCGGATTCGACGCCGAACAGGGCATTCGTGGTGGAGAGGTCGATGGTGGGCACGTGGGATCCGCTGTCGGCGACTCCACTCATTCCGGAATGAACCGCACGGGTTTCGATGTGTGACGACGATGGCAACATGAGTCGACGAAAACAGATTCTGCCTGCTCCCGCAAGTGCCCCTGCAGACCCTGCCACATCTGTGCTCCAAAATCGCATAAACTGCTCCCTAACAAGGGAGCACGCCGATGGAATCGAAGAAGCCAGAACTTGACCGGGTCGACCGCGCGCTTCTGCGTGCCCTGTCGGTGAACGCACGGGCCTCGGGAGCGGCGCTGGCCGCCGAGATCGGCGTCGCCGAATCCACGGTGTCGCTGCGACTCCGACGGCTGCAGCAGCTCGGTCACATCCGCGGCTACCGGGCGAACATCGACCTCGCGGCGCTCGGCGCATCACTGCAGGCGCTCATCTCGGTGCGGCTGGCCAAGCATGCCCGGGTGCAGATCGATGATTTCCGCGACGCAGCGCCGCACTGGCCCGGTGTTATCGGTCTTTTCCACACCGCAGGGGCAGACGACTACCTGCTGCACGTCGCGGCCGCGGACGCGTCGGACCTGCGTGACTTCGTGCTGGAACACCTCGCGGAGCATCCGGCTGTGGCGCACACCGAAACCAACCTCATCTTTGAGTATGTGGACGGCGACGGCTGGCAAGACCTGGTCAAGTAGTCATACGATGCTCTGAGAAGGGAGCATCGCATGAGCACAGGCAGGCTCGAGGCTTTCAGTGACGGTGTGCTCGCCATCATCATCACCATCATGGTGCTGGAGCTGCGGATTCCGGAAGACCCGAGCTGGCGTGGGCTGCTCTCGGTGGTTCCCACCCTGCTGAGCTACCTGCTGAGCTTTCTGTACGTCGGGATCTACTGGAACAACCACCATCACCTGATCCAGCTCGCGGCGACCGTGAACGGCGCAATCCTGTGGGCCAACCTGCACCTGCTGTTCTGGCTGTCGCTGATTCCGTTCACCACGCGCTGGTCAGACGAGTCGCATCTCGCGCAGGTGCCGGTCATGGTCTACGGCATCAATCTGCTGCTGGCATCGCTGGCGTTCTATCTGCTGCAACGGTCCATCAGACGCAATCAGGGGCGGGACGGGCCGCTCGCCCGGGCTTTGGGGCGGGACTGGAAGGGCAGGGGATCGCCGTTCATCTACGTCGTGGGCATTGTGCTGGCAATCGTGGACCCGCTGCTGGGCGTAGCCACGTTCAGCGTTGTCGCGCTCATCTGGCTGGTACCGGACCGGCGCCTGGAACGATTTGTGGCCGGGAGCCACTCCGGGCGGCCGACCGCACCGGCAACCAACCCGTTAACGAAGTAACGCCCCCGCCACAAGGGCGAGGGCGTTACTGAGCTCTATTTAGAGGGCGCGAATGTTCTCGGCCTGGGGACCCTTGGGGCCCTGGGTTACCTCGAACTCGACCTTCTGGTTCTC